>ERZ773087.777-NODE-777-length-22633-cov-38.812960_pt1 | contig 22633 bp, 11 predicted proteins | sample MGYA00511375_ERZ773087 | MGnify/ENA primary metagenome ERZ773087 (study PRJEB29015, sample SAMEA2737995) | human oral metagenome | biome: human oral; feature: human-associated habitat; material: dental | place: China | collected 2063 ...
CGCGACGGCCGCGGCGTTCACCCCTTTCGGGTCTGTCGCCACGTGGACGGCGTTCGCGCTCTACATATCCTTCGGGTTTCTCCATCAACACGCGGCGCGACAGCTTGTACTTGCCCGTCTTGGGGTCGATGTCGAGCAGTTTCACCTGCATCTTGTCGCCTTCCTTAATGCCAGCTTCTTCAACTGTTTCAAGGCGTTTCCAATCTATTTCCGAGATGTGCAGCAGTCCGTCTTTGCCTGGCATAATCTCTACGAAACAGCCGTAAGGCATAACCGAACGAACCGTACCCTCGTAAATTTCGCCCACTTCGGGAACGGCCACAATGGCACGTATCTTAGATAGGGCTGCATCGATGCTGGCTTTGTCGGGTGCGCTCACCTGAACCTTGCCCTTACCATCCACTTCGTCGATGGTAATCGTCGTACCCGTATCTTCCTGCATCTGCTGGATAATCTTTCCGCCCGGACCAATAACAGCACCGATAAACTCTTTGGGAATTTCGATTTGCACGATACGTGGAACTTGGGGTTTAAGTTCGGGACGTGGCTCGGCAATGGTTTCGGTAAGCTTACCAAGGATGTGCTCGCGGCCTGCCTTAGCTTGCATCAAGGCCTTTTCAAGAATTTCAAAGCTCAAGCCGTCGCACTTAATGTCCATCTGCGTGGCCGTAAGTCCGTCTTTCGTGCCCGTTGTCTTGAAGTCCATGTCGCCCAAGTGGTCCTCATCACCAAGGATGTCGCTGAGGATGGCGTACTTTTCTTCGCCCGGATTTTTGATAAGACCCATAGCAATACCGCTAACGGGCTTTTTAAGAGGCACACCAGCATCCATCAAAGCAAGCGTTCCGGCACATACGGTGGCCATAGACGAAGAACCGTTGCTCTCCAAAATCTGACTTACCACGCGCACGGTGTAAGGATAGTCGGCGGGAATTTGCCCCTTCAAACCACGCCAAGCCAAGTGGCCGTGGCCAATTTCGCGACGGCCAACGCCACGTTGAGCCTTGGCCTCGCCTGTTGAGAATGGAGGGAAGTTATAGTGCAAAAGGAAACGCATGTAGCTCTTGTCGAGCACATCGTCTACCATTTTCTCGTCTAGCTTTGTGCCCAAGGTACATGTTGAAAGGCTTTGCGTTTCGCCACGGGTGAAGATGGCACTGCCGTGAGGCATGGGCAACGAGCTTACTTCGCACCAGATGGGGCGAATTTCGTCGGTCTTACGACCATCAAGGCGCTTGCCCTCATCGAGGATGCAACGGCGCATGGCATCGCGCAACACATCGTCGTAGTAGCGTGCAGCCAAAGTATGTTTCTCTTCCAGCTCTTCGGCGGTAAGCTTTTCGGTGTTTTCGGCATCGTACTTTTCCAAGAAGTCGGTAACGATTTTGTCGAAAGCATCGTGGCGTTCTTGCTTAGCCAGAGCCTGCTTGGTAACGTCGTACACGGGCTGATACAGCTCTTCGTTCATCTGCTTGCGCAAATCTTCGTCGTTCACCTCGTGGTCGTATTCGCGCTTAACGTCTTTGCCCAGTTCCTTAGCCAGTTCTTCTTGCATGGTGCACATGGGCTTGATGGCATTGTGAGCCACTTTAAGGGCTTGGATAAGGTCTTGTTCGGTAACCTCGTCCATTTCGCCTTCCACCATCATGATGTTATCTTTGGTTGCGCCCACCATGATGTCCATGTCGGCTTCCTTCATTTGCTCGAAGGTGGGATTAACAACATACTCGCCGTTAACCCTAGCAACGCGAACCTCGCTGATGTAGAAATCGAAGGGAATATCTGAACATGCCATTGCCGAAGACGCGGCCAAACCGGCCAAAGCGTCGGGTTGGTCAACACCATCTGCCGACAACAGCATCACGTTTACAAAAACTTCTGCATGGTAGTTTGACGGGAATAAGGGTCGCAAAACGCGGTCTACCAGGCGCGAGGTAAGAATCTCGTTGTCGCCGGGCTTGCCTTCGCGTTTGGTAAAGCCACCGGGAAAACGCCCTGCGGCAGAATACTGCTCTCTGTAATCAACCTGCAAAGGCATAAAATCTGTTCCGGGAACTGCATCTTTTGCGGCACAAACAGTAGCAAGTAGCACGGTGTTGCCCATACGAACGACAGCCGAACCATCGGCCTGTTTTGCCACTTTCCCGGTCTCAATGCTGATGGTTCTGCCATCAGGCAATGAAATTGTTTTCGTTATTACGTTCATCTAAAAACTTATTGTTTTAAAACATCTAAAAATAAATTGGCACAAAGGTAGGTAATAAAAAAGGAAATGACGAATAATCAATGCGTTATTTTTTGTTTTTACCTTTGTTTTTGATTAATCGGACTAGTCCGACTTTTCCGATTGGCCTAGCCTGCCTACCCTAGGCTTTCGGCCTGCGCCTAGCCCAACCTTCTTCCGAGAAATCGGGTTCTGCGCCTTTTAGTTTGGGCGCAGGCTGCTGGAAAAACTGCCGCCAATCGCCCGTTTCGTTATCATCGTTAAAGCTGCGTTGCGCCTTTTTTCCACGCTTTCCGCCTGCTGCGGGAGCCGAATCGGCATAGCGTTGCCCTTTTCTGCCGCCCTTAGCCGAGGCCGAACGGCCGTGTCCGCCCTCGTCGGCATCGTTGCATCGCACGTCGCGACCTTTATAGCTAGCACCCGACAGACCTTGCATAACGCGCGAGGCATCGCCTTCGGGAACCTCGATGTACGAGAATTTGCCCAACAAATCAATGTGACCCACGGCCACACGACCTTGAACATTGCGGTTGATAAACTGCATTACCTCGCCAGGATAGAACCCATCGTCCTTACCTAAGTTAACAAACAGGCGGCGATAACCAGCCTCGGCCTTGCGTGCACCACGTGCGCCGCGCTCCGTTCGTTTGCCACGTGCGCCGCGTTGGGTATCGCGACCGCCCCCGCGTTCGTTGCGTTTCATCGATGGTTTCTCTATTTCGGGCGCGTTGGCGTAGTAGTCTAAGAAACGGCCGAAGGTCATGCTTACAATCTTTTTGATAAGGTCTTCTTTGTCGATGTACTCGAAGTGGCGGTTAATTTCTTCGAGGAACGGGGCAATTTCTTCCTCGTTCACGTCAACCTTAGATATGGCGTCCATAGCCTTGTACAGCTGCTTGCTGCATATTTCCTTAGCCGTGGGCAGCGTTCCGTCTACAAATTCCTTTTGGATAATCTTCTCGATGGCACGCACCTTGGAGCGTTCGCGCGTATGGATGATGCTGATTGACGTTCCTTTTTTGCCGGCACGCCCTGTTCGTCCGCTGCGGTGGGTGTAACTCTCAATGTCGTCTGGCAGTCCGTAGTTTATTACATGTGTCAGGTCGTCAACGTCCAATCCACGTGCGGCCACATCGGTGGCCACCAAGAACTGCACGTTGTGGTTGCGGAACTTCTGCATGGTGAGGTCGCGCTGTTGCTGGCTTAGGTCGCCGTGCAAGGCCTCGGCATTGTATCCGTCGCGAATAAGCTTGTCGGCTATTTCTTGCGTTTCGAGCTTGGTACGGCAGAAAATGATGGCGAAAATGCGCGGATAGAAGTCAACCAGACGTTTAAGTGCCAGGTATTTGTCTTTGGCATTCACCATGTAATATATGTGGTTCACCTTTTCGGCACCTTCGTTACGACTTCCCACCACAATTTCCTTGTAGTCGTTCAGGTAGTTTTTGGCTATCTTTTCAATCTCCCTGCTCATCGTTGCCGAAAAGAGTAGCGTGTTGCGATCGGCAGGAACGCCCTCGAATATGGCGTTGATGCTCTCGGTAAAGCCCATGTTCAGCATCTCGTCGGCCTCATCCAGCACCACGTTGTTCACGTTGTCTAGTTGCGCAACGCCGCGTTTCATCAGGTCGATGAGTCGGCCTGGGGTGGCCACGATTATCTGTGCGCCCTTGCGTAGTTGGCGAATTTGCATCTCGATAGACGCTCCGCCATACACGGGCACCACGTGCAGACCTTGCACGTACTTGGAAAAGTCGGCCAAATCGTCGGCTATTTGCAGACAAAGTTCGCGCGTAGGACTAAGTATAAGGGCTTGTGTATGCTTCTCTTCGGGGTTTACCTTTTGCAGTACGGGTATGCCGTAGGCTGCTGTTTTTCCCGTTCCCGTCTGTGCCAAGGCAATAACGTCGTTGCCATTGCCCAGCAGGTAGGGTATCACTTCTTGTTGTACAGGCATGGGTTGCTCAAAACCCAACTCTTGGATGGCGCGGCATATAGGCTCGCTCACGCCCAATTCTTTAAATGTCTTCAATTCTTCTTGTTGTTAAAACGGTTTCGCGGTAGGGCCGTATCAAAACAAAGATAACGCCACAAACGGCATGTCTACCCGCCAATAACGCCCACTTTGGGGCATGCCGCGAAAGCAGATGCAGGCCTTGGCAAGCCTAAGAGCGCACCACAAGCGGGTTTACAAAAAAAGAAACCTTGATTGTTGATGACTTCATCGTTGCTAATCGTTATCCAAATATCATGAATTCATCAACCCACGAACCTAGAAACCTTGTCTATTATTACTTGTCCAACCAACCGTTGCCCCCAGCCATAATAGACAACATTCGTGTTTGAACGGTGCAAAGGTAATGAAAATAAATGGGTTACGAAAACTTTTAGAAAAGAAATTGCATTTGCACACCGCCTTGTTTCACGGCATAACGCCCACAGGATGGCACAAAAACAGGGTTAACAACATGGCCTTTTCGGTCCTGTAAGCCCTACATTTGCAGGTTAAAACAGCGGTAACGCCCTTCGCTTGCCGCCCTGTTAAGAAACAATCAGCCCGCAAACCTTGCACCATCACTAACACAAAGCATGGCTACCTGCAAGAGGGAGCGTGGCTATCTTTTATGTGATAGCCACGCTCCCCCACACGGGTAGCCATGATAACGACAAATTGGGCTGCGCCTAAAAGTCTAGAACGACTGCAACCAAGCTTTAAGTTCGAGTTCCATCTCTAAGTTATACTTAAAGGTTTGCTTGCGCCCCCAGCCGTGTCTGCCACCGGGGAAGACGTGCAACGAGGCCGGAACATCGTGCCGATAAAGCTCTGCGTAATAGTTAACGCCATTGATGGGCATCACGGTACGGTCGTCGTCGCTCAGCGCAATCCATGCCCGCGGCGTAGAACGCGTAACTTGTTGGTCGGTGCTGTATTCGCGTTCGTCGGCCTTACTGGGGTTCTTGCCCAAGAAACGCTCGCGCGAACCGCGATGGGTAAGCCCCGGCTGCATGGTGATAACGGGATAGAGCAGAATTTGGAAGTCGGGTCGGGCATCGCCCGTTGCCTTTGTTGCCAGCACCGAGGCCAGGTGTCCGCCAGCCGATGCGCCCATAATGCCCACCTCGTTAGGCTTAATGCGCCATTCGGCCGCATTGCGCCGCACCAGTTTCATGGCCTCTTCGGCATCAGAGATGGGCACTTGCTTATCGCCGTTGGGCATACGATACTTCAACACAATGGCCGCAATGCCCATATTGTTAAAAAACGGAGCCCAGTCGCGCCCTTCGCTATCCATCGCCAACGTCTGGTATCCGCCACCCGGACAGATAACCACCGCCCTGCCCGTAGCCATTTTCTCGCGCGGCAAAAACACCTGCACCAAGGCCGTATCCTTATCGTCGCTGCCTACGACGGCAGGTTTCGACGGCCACAAGTTAAGGGTAAAACTCTTTTGGGCAAAGGCCGATGTTGCCGCAGTAAGCATCAGAGCCGCAGCCAACAGAAATCTCTTGGTTCTCATATCTTTTGTTTATACAGTGTTTGCTTGTACTGCAAAGTTAGCAATAAAAGTTGAGAACGCCTTTTTCGGAACGAATGTTTTAGCAATTGACAGAAATCAAAAAACACACGAAGACTTGCAAAATTCACAACTTTTTCGTAATATTGCAACCGAATAACAAAACGTTTGAAGGATATGCACCCATTAGAGAAGTTTAGATATTGCCCCTGCTGCGGCAGCGCGCGATTTGAAGAAAACACCGAAAAAAGTAAGGTTTGCAAGAGTTGCGGTTTCGAATATTTCCTCAATCCCAGCAGTGCCAACGTGGCTTTCATCGTTAACGCCAAAGGCGAATTGCTTGTTGAACGCCGTAAAGAGAACCCAGGCAAAGGCACACTCGACCTGCCCGGCGGCTTTTCGGACATCAGCGAAACGGCCGAAGAGGGCGTGTGCCGCGAGGTGAAAGAAGAAACGGGGCTCACCGTAACCAATTGCCAATACCTGTTTAGCCAACCAAACGTTTACCGCTACTCTGAATTTGACGTGCATACGCTCGACCTTTTCTTCCGTTGCGAAGTGGAAGACGAGAGCCAACTGCAAGCTATGGACGATGCCGCCGAGTGTTTCTGGCTCGCTCCCGAAGACATCCACACCGAAGAATTCGGTCTGCGCTCGGTTCGCCAAGGTCTTTACGAGTTTCTTAAATGCGTGGAGGCAAAGAAAGCCGAGAGTAAGGGCGAATCCGTGAAATGGAAAAGCTGCCTGCCTTTCAGGAAGGGAGAGAAGGCAGAATAAGCGGGCGAGAAAGCGACGGCGCAACCCTACGCCCCCATTTAGTAGGTTTTGCAAGCACTTGCTTTTAAAACACAAGCAGCCTTGTAGCCACACTACAAGGGACTTGTACACACCACAAGGGGCTTGTAACATCACGACAAACAGCTTGTGTCCCCCAGAAACGCACACAAATTCATGTCGCAAACAGACATGAACAACATGCCTTGTTCTTACATTGCAAATCTATCAATTTGATACAACAAAGCACATTTATTACTAAAAACATCAAGCTTAACTCCGAAAACGATTTCAAAAAGAAACAAAAAGCTTTCCAAACGGCAACAATAAGCCTTTCATTCTTCTTTAAACGGATAAAAAAGCACCAAAATATAACATTACGTACGCTTCACAAGCAGATTTCATACAGAAAATGCCATATTAGCAATAAAAAAGTAAAAAAAATCAGCCTTAAACGCTTTTTCTAATCATTTTTCACTAACTTTACCGCGTGTTAGGAACTATATATGGTAGGTTGAAGCAGCTCAATCCACCAAAAATGTATTTAATGACACAGACAGAGTTGGGCGTACCAACCGCCCGACTATTGGAAATTTCGTATCAACCAAACATCAACTGCTGCAATTTTTTATGCTTTGAGCCTATGAAGAAGTTCTACTCGTTTCTTTTAGGAACAATTTTAGTTATGGTTTCGTCGGCCGCTTATGCCGACAGCAACATCAAGATAAACGTTGATGATGCCAGCCGAGTGAGTATTAAGGTTAACGGCGTTGCGATAAACAACCTTGTTAACGGAGAAAACAACATCCCGCTTACCGCAAGTGGCTCGTTTGAAGTGAAGGCAACAGACGGCAATTGCTTGGTAGACGTGGTGAAGAAAACTGCCAAGGGAGACACAAAACAGAACATCTACAGCATGACCAGCTGCTATGTCTACGTCAGCCTGCCCGACGACAATGGCTCTACCATTAACATCACCACCAACACCTTCGCCAAATTACGCACGGCTTCGTGCATCGTTAAGGTAGACAATGCCGCAAAAGTGAAGATGCAACGCTCTGGAACATTTACGGAGGTGACGCTAAAAGACGGCAACAACACCATTCATTGGATCCCCGACGTGGAGAAAGAAATTGTCATCAGCACGGTATCTTATACGGCCGCACCGCTTTACAGCATCGTGGTAGACGGATTGCAACTGCCCAAAGGCAACACTTCCTACACCGTTAAGCCCAAAGACGGCGGACTGATCGACATCACCGCAAACTATCCCGACAAAGACTGCCGCGTTAAATTCGCATTCAACACCGAAGAAGCCAAGGGCGTTGTAAGCAGTGTTACCGTAGACGGCAAGCCCGTAACCAACTACACCGACCCCAATTTCTCGGTAAAGGCCGGCTCAAGACTCTCCATCACGTTCAACACCACCACCCACGCCATCGATGCAGTGAAGGTGAACGGAACGACAAACAACATCTATGGCAGCCTCAACCTCATTGTCACCGACGACATGAACATCGACATAGCCGCACATAAGCTTGGAAAGGTAAAGGCCATGTTCTATGTAGACCATGCCGAAAACATCATCTTATACCAAGGATGGGACTACAACCAAAACAACATTGCCCTACAAGACGGCATGAACACCATCGAACTGCCCGAAACGAACTGCGTGGTTAAGGTCAGGGCAAAGAACGGATGCAAGATTAAAGTGCTAAGACTGAACGGCAAACAATATACGAACAACATCGACGGCGTGTACGAAATAACCCTGAAAAACGGAATGAACATCGGCGTTGAAACTTCGGCACCCAAGCGCGACAAAACGGCTACGGTGTTTGTAGACAGCAAACAACTGGCCGACCGCTTCTTCTACTTCAACCGACAAGACCGAACGGAAGTGCAACTGAACAACGGAGAGAACACCATCAAATTCGGTGAAGACGACAACCCCTTCACACTGGCCTTCGACGGAACCGACCTGAGCAAACTTAAAGTGCGGCTCAACGGAAAAGAAGTTGAAGCAACGGGCGGTGGAGGACACACCTACGAACTTGAATTTGCAAACGGCGACCGCCTTGAAATATGGTTCAACGGGATTTCCACCAACGGCATTGCCAACCCTGCCGCCGCTAACAAAACCAACAAGCGCGTGGTTTACCGACTCGACGGAACGCGCGTTGATGAACAAAAGAACCTTCCAAAAGGGCTATATATCATTAACGGAAAGAAAATTTTTATCAACAAGTAATGAAGCGAACATTTCTCACCACCATTTGTGCTGGCCTCCTATTGGGAGGCTATGCACAGTCGAAAATCGACTTGCAAAGCCAAGTTACGTTGAAAGAAGAGCTTAATCGTGATATTCCACGTTACAACCCACAAACCAGAAGCATCGGTAAGGGCAAGGCTAACCCCCAACGAACAATTGGCATGATTGAGTTTAACGGGAAGGAAGCTCTTGGAACTCTTGCCGAAAAAGGTGTGAGCGTACTGCGGGTAAAAGGCAACATCGCCATCGTTAGCATGCCGCTAAATGGCGTTGAGCAGATAGCCGAACTGAAATGCGTACGCAGAATACAACTGTCGCGCCCCGTTGCACAGAAAATGGACCGCGTTAGAGAGGCCATTGGCGTAAACAAAATACACCAAGGCGTTGGCCTGCCACAAGCCTATACGGGCAAAGGGGTGGTTACGGGCATCGTAGACGGAGGCATCGACCCCAACAACATCAACTTCCTTAAACCCGACGGAACCACACGATACGGTTATGTTAGCAGGCTGTACAACAGCAGTGCCGGAAAAGACGGGTACATCTGGGAGAGCTATTTCCCCAAGGCACAGTTGCCCGAAATAGCCAAACACAGGAAATCAATGGACAACGTGTTTGCCATTGAAGACTTTGAAACCGACAACAGAGGGCAGTTTCATGGCACCCACACCACCGGAATTATGGCCGGAGGGTATAAGGGAAAGGCCACCGTTGCCGTTACCAAGGACAATAAGACGTCGAAAAACGTCGAAATGCCCAACCCCTATTACGGAATAGCAACAGAATCGGAGTTGGTGGCTTCGTGCGGAGACCTGCGCGACGTGTACATCGCACTGGGCATAGACGACGTTTATCAATACGCCCGCCTATCAGGGCCGCAGGCCAAGCCATGCGTCATCAACCTCTCGTTAGGTAGCAACCTGGGCTCGCACGACAGCACTAGCGTGATGAACCGCTTTCTAGCCAGCTGCACAGACAGCGCCATCATCTGCGTGGCAGCAGGCAACGAGGCCAACTATCCCGTGGCACTGAACAAGACTTTCACCCAAACCGACAACAAGCTGCAAACCTTCATCCGCCCAATGGCAGAAGGAAAACAACACATAGGAAAGAAAGACTACTACAACTTTCGCAATGGGCAGGTGTACGCTTACAGCTCGGATGCCACCGAGTTTAAGATGCAAGTGGTGGTCTTTAACGAGGAACGCGGCCGTATTGCCACACGCATCACCGTAGAACCCAGCCCCACCGGTAAGCTAACCATGTATTCATCTGGCGGCGAATATGCCGAAGAAGGAGCGATAACCAGTAATTCGGTCTTCAACAACGCCTTTGAAGGGTACGTAATGGTGGGCGGAACAAAAGACCCTGAAACGGGTCGCTACTACGCCATCGCCCGTTTCCTAACCAGCGACAACCAAGAAACCAACAAAACGGGTAAATACAAACTAGGCATACTTGTAGAAGGGAAGGACGGCAAACGCGTAGACCTGTACGGCGATGCGCAGTTTGTTTACTTCGACGACTACGACGGAGTCTACAACGATGCCAATGGAGGTGGAATTTGGGCGAAGGGTTCGCGCAACGGCACCATCAACGACATGGCCTGTGCAGCAGGCGTGATTACCGTGGGAAGCTATAACGTGCGCGACCACTGGGCAGCTATGGACGGATGGGTCTACGGCTACAACAGACACGAATTTGATGAAGGCGAGGCGTCGCGTTTCTCTTCTTTCGGGACACTTCTCGACGGCCGCAATCTGCCATTAGTTTGCGCACCCGGCGCAGTGGTTATATCATCGGTTAACACCTACACCGTTGAAGACCCCAAGAACGGCTACGCCCCGGTGAACTTGCAAGCCAAGCACACCGTCAACGGCAAGAGCTATTACTGGCACCAAACGCTTGGCACATCGATGGCAACACCTGTTGTGGCTGGGTCTATCGCCCTTTGGCTCGAAGCCGACCCAACGCTTAAAGCCGCAGACGTTGCCGACATCATCCGCAAAACGGCCGTTGTAGACAAGTACGTGAAAGAGGGAGACCCCGTACAATGGGGCGCAGGAAAATTTGATGCCTACGCCGGACTGAAAGAAGTGCTGCGCCGTAAGGCCGGCTCAACAGGCATCAACACCGCCGAAGCCGACAACAAAACCATCATCACCCCGGCCGGGCCAAGGCACTTTAACGTGTTTAGGGCTGGCGAAAAGCAATTGGAAGTGCGCGTTTTCACCATGGCAGGGCAGCTTGCACACACCCAATCGGCCGTGGGAGACGAAACAACAATCGACGCCAGCGCATGGAGCAAAGGCGTTTACCTTATCCATGTGAACGGAAAATCAGCGAAAAAAATTATTATTTACTAACAGCGTATGAATTACAAACAAACCCTACTTGCATCTTTGCTGTTGGCATTGATGGCAGTGGTGGGCCTGCCGGCGTTCGCACAGAACAAAGACCAGCAACCCATCATCACATTCCATACCACCGTGTATGGGGAAAATAAAGGCGAATCGCCTATCGTAACCTTCTCGCTTGGTAGCACACAAGGCAACGAATACGTAGAAATAGACTGCGGTAACGGACGCGAAGAACTGTCTGTTGGCGTTGCCAAGCTGAAACAAGGCGCAGAAGTGCCCACAGGAACCGACTACTCGGGAACGGTTACCAGGGAGGGAATCGTAAAGATTTACGGCGACCCGAACAAGATCGACTTCTTCAACGCTACGGGTTGTAAGATAGACCAAATTACCTTTCATAAGGATTTGAAACTTTCTTACCTGCGATTGGCCTACAACTCCATTAAGCAGATAGACCTTTCCAACCTCAAATCGTTGCAGTTCCTCTACCTGCGCGACAACCCCTTCTCGGCACAAACGCCGCTTAGGCTGGGCAACATGCCCGAACTTCTGGAACTGGAAATTGCACAATGCGCATACGTACAGTCTAAGTTCGAGTTAAAGAACTTTCCCAAGCTGGTGTCGTTCGATGCCTACCACTGCCGCACCATCACAGAGGTAGACACCAAAGGTTGCACAACGCTGCGCCGTTTGAGCCTCGACATGACCGACATCAGCACCATCGACGTTTCGCACAACGCCAACCTGAATGTACTGAATGTTAGCGACACGCGAGTAAACAAGCTAGACATCAGCAAAAACTCCAAGCTGAACGAACTCTACATAGAGCATGCTTCGGGTACGATTAACACCGATGTGAAGTTCGATGACATCGACCTCACCCACTGCCCAGACCTGCGCCACCTATATTGTGCAGGCAACAACCTGCGCGCACTCAACCTGAGCAAAGTGCCTAAGCTGGTTACGTTGGGCGCAAACCACAACAAGCTTACCTCTATAGACGTGAGCAAATGTCCCGACTTGTACATCTTCAACATACGCAAAAACCTGATGACGTTTGCCTCGCTGCCCAAACCACAGAACACGTGGCGCGAGTATTACTACGACCAACGCGACCTGGTACTGGACGACACCTACAAAGTGGGCACCGTGCTCGACTTCTCTAAACAAGTTTTGCGCGAAGGAACAACCACATTGGGCAAACTCTACAAGCTGGATAAAGACACACTGGCCAAACGTACCGAGCTAGATGCCAGCTATTACTACTACGATAACGGAAAGGTAACGCTGCTTAGGCCCGTAGACGGCAAGGTGGTGCTTATCTTCACCAACACCATTTTCAACGAATATCCCCTATTTACCGAGCCCTTCACCGTTAAAGACGATAACGAATTTGGTAAAGACGTAAGGGCAATAGACTTTGCCACCACCGCAACGGCTGGACAAACCATCAACCTAACCGTGGGAATGAAGGGCGCAACGCCACAGAAACCCGTAAAAGTTAAGGTAGACTTTGGAAACGGACAACAAAAAGAAGTGAACATCACTGCCGAAAAGCCCACTGCCGCCAACATCACCGGTCAGCGAGCAGGTAACGGAAACATCGTGGTGACCGTACCCCAAGATAACTATGTGACGGCTCTTGAAGTGAAAGACCTAAACATCACAAGCATAGACGTTACCGAACTAACCGACCTGCGCGTGCTGTCGCTCGTAAATACGGGGCTTACCACCATAGACTTGGGACGTAACAACCAACTCGAAAGGCTCGACTTGTCGCACAACCAGCTCAAAACCATCTCGCTGAAAGGCAAGTCTAAGTCGCAATACAAGAGTCTGCTCACCAACGTGAACCTCAGCTATAACCAGCTTGAAACAATCACGGTAGACGATTACTTCACCATTACCGACTTCGACCTAAGCCACAACAACTTGGCCAACCTCGACCTGCGACGTGCCGATGCACTGGTAAGAGGAGACCTGTCGTACAACAAGCTTACAAGACTGATTCTCGACCACAGCGAACAGCTCAAAGAACTAAACGTTTCTAACAACGAGCTTACCTTGCTGGGCATTATCCCCCTAGCACCAGTTGCTAAACTCGACATCAGCAACAACTACTTCACGCTGGCCAACATGCCCAACAGGTTTGGTCTAGACGAGGCCCACTTTACCTATGCTCCGCAACGCGAAGTGGTGATTGCCACCACGTCGCCTGGTATCGACCTCACCGAGCAATACGTAACCATCAACAACAAAACCACCAACTTCGTTTGGAAAACCCAAGGCGGACAACCTTACGTGCTGGGAACCGACTACCTGGACGACAAGGGCTCTACCAGGTTTAAGACCCTAACCAAAGGCAAAGTGTATTGCGAAATATCACACCCTGCCTACCCCGCATTCACGGGTAAGAACGTCTTAAAGACCACCTTGGTGCAACCCATCCCCGCACCAACAAACGAACTGGCATCGTTTACCACCACAAACAACAGAGACAGCGTTCAGCTATCACTACGTGGCAACATCGAGGGCATGTCTGTTTACTTCGATTGGCGCGGCGACGGAGCCATGAGCCAATACGTTTTGAAGGCCGATACCTACACACGCTTTACCGCCCTTACCAACAAAGGCGTGAAAGTGCGCGTATTGGTGTCGAAACCCGAAGAGAAACTTACCGTGTTCAGCGTTACCAACGCCAAGATGTCTTCGGTAGATATCAGCAAGTTGGCAGACACCCGCTCTATTACATTAGACAACGTTGGCCTCTCCAAGTTCGACTTCGCGCCTAGCACAGCACTTAAACAGCTAGACCTTAGCCGCAACAACATCTCTGACATAGACCTCTCGAAGTATCCCAACCTCGAATACTTGTCCATGTCCGACAACAAGCTTACCAAGCTCGACCTTACTAAGAACAAAGAACTGATAGTGGTAAGCCTTAGCCGAAACAACCTGACAGAGGTTAAATTCCGCGGACTTACAGCATTGGAGAGCCTCGACCTAACGGCCAACTCGATGACGACGCTCGACTGTAAGCCGCTGCTCAACTTGGGTCAGCTCTTCGTCAGCAACAACAAGCTCACGTCTATCAATGTGCGTAACAACGCCCACTTGCGTGCGCTCAACCTTGTTGGCAACAACCTGCGCTTCTCTACGCTGCCTCCAACGAACGGCACTTACCGCACATCCTATGCCTATCAAAGGCAAAACGCCGTTGACGTTAGTGCCAACGGCAACAAGGTAGACCTCAGTTCAGAGGCTGTTGTCGACGGAACACCCACCGTGTACCGCTGGTTTACCGGTAATGTGAACGTAGATAAGAATGGGAACCTACAAGGCGAGGAGTTTGATGTAGATGCCGAATACACCGTAACCAACGGCGTTACCACACTGAAACTCACCAAACGCTACGAAGACTTGGTTTGCGTAATGACCAATGCCAAGTTCCCCAAGCTGCTGCTACACACCAAGCACATCCGCTTCATACCCGACGCAACGGGCATCGAGGGTGTAAATGCCGACAACACCGACACCTTTATCAAGGTTGTTGAAGGCGGTATCGTGGTAGAAGCCGCAACAGGAAGCATCGTTAACGTGTATGGCATAAATGGCGGCTTGGTACAGAAGGCTAAGATGAACGCCACAAGCCAAAGCTTCTCGCTGGCCAAAGGCGCATACGTTGTTACCGTAAACAATAAGGTTGCCAAGGTAATGGTGAAATAAACCACACACATTTGCCCTGTGGCAGAAACCCCAAAGGGGATGGCAGAAACCAATCTGCCATCCCCTTTTCGTTATTGTGCAGCCCCAACTGCTTACCTTAATCGGCCGTTAGAGCCTGTTCAGCCCTTGTGTATGGTGGTGCATTTTGCTTGCCTTATTTTTGAAGGCGAGGCGTGTTAAGCAAAAAAACAAGGCAGGCAAGATGCCGACAAGCAAACGAAAGACGAACAGGCAGCGATGCAAACAACCTAAAATGATTGACAAGCGGCATAACTACCCGTCGAGGGTATTTTATAGTCAAACAGAAATGGATATGAAAAGTCATAGGCACAGCGTAAGCAAACAAAAAGTGATCCTTATCTTCTGCGTAAAGGTTTGTTGATGTTATGCTACGCACGCCTTGCATTCTTCTAACAATTATTTTCCAACAGCAATTCTGTTTGACAATAAAACATGATGAGAAAGAAGCTTCAGCTATCAACTCTAGTTGACGAGTTGATGAGTTGATGAGTATGGAAGATGATAAGAAAGATGCCTCGGCTATCAACTTACTCGCTCCTTAACTTGTCAACTGGCCCGCTTGTCAACTCCTCAACCGCCCTCCTTTTGTCCGTTTTTCAGCAAGAAATTTAACATTATGAGTGCCCTTTTTGTCCACCAACCACTCTCCTTGCCGCAAAAAATCGATTCTCGCGAGGGTTTGTTTTGATGCAGAAAGGGGGTAGGATGTGTGTGCAGCAAAATGGATATTTATTTGAAAACGCCGCCATTTACACCCGTTTCGGGGCTATTTACTACGAAATGAAGGGTAATATGCCGCTAAATGCAGTGCGTTTTGATGCTAAATGCAATGCGTTTTGATGCTAAATGCAATGCGTTTTGATGCTAAACGCAAGCCGTTTTGGTGCTAAACGCAAGCCGTTTTGGTGCAAAATGCCGTGCAAAATGCCGCTAAATGGAAGGCAAAAAGGCATAAGAATACACTGCAATGGTATAAATAAAACCTTTCCGAAGCATGAAACACATGGCTGAAAAGGGCAAAATGGACATAAAAAGTGGGGTTTTAGGGGCTAAAAGCAGGTATTTGGAGTTGAAAAAATACGAGCAGGCAACCAAACTAGAAAGGCAAAATGGTGCAAAATGTAGGTCCTAGGCTTAAAAATAGACAAACCCCAGGGTGTGAAAAGCTAGAAATAGTGGCTTTTTACCTACTTTTTTACCTAAATTTTCGCTAGAACGGAGCGAAAATTAGAGTGGATTTGTAAAATAAAATTAAAGATTTAAGATTTTGAGTTGATGAGTTGATGAGATTGTGAGTTGGTGAGATTGTGAGTTGGTGTATTCGCGAGTTGTTGGTTTTTCGTGAGTTTATAAGCCAGCGAGTAGATTTGTTCTGCACGCCGTATATGAGAGGAGTGTCTATATAGTGTTGGCAACACAACAACAAGCCCCTCTCAATATTATAGAAATATTAAAGTCAAGACGGTTTCCATATCAAACCACAACCTATGCGGCCATATACATGTACGGCGTGAAGTTGTATTATATCGTTTCTCTACATCAAACCACAACTGAAAAAGATTGGAGCAACCGCCCCGAATTGTTGTATTATATCGTTTCTCTACATCAAACCACAACTCTATCACGTACATCGTAGCCCCTAAGCAGTTGTATTATATCGTTTCTCTACATCAAACCACAACTCTTCTTCTCTTGGTACTGTTGGAAGTGTGTTGTATTATATCGTTTCTCTACATCAAACCACAACAACAGATGTATTCTCCCAATCTACTTGGTGTTGTATTATATCGTTTCTCTACATCAAACCACAACTCTCTCCCGTTTTTTGTGTCAAAATACCAAGTTGTATTATATCGTTTCTCTACATCAAACCACAACTGAAAGACCTGCACGGTGAGGCCTACAACGTTGTATTATATCGTTTCTCTACATCAAACCACAACAAAAACCAAGATAATGCATTTCGTTTGCTGTTGTATTATATCGTTTCTCTACATCAAACCACAACTAACTAATAATGAATATTATATTACACACAGTTGTATTATATCGTTTCTCTACATCAAACCACAACCCTACGGAGTGAAAGAGTACGTCAGTGACAGTTGTATTATATCGTTTCTCTACATCAAACCACAACTGTGCCGCTGCCAATACTTAGCATACTTAGTTGTATTATATCGTTTCTCTACATCAAACCACAACACAATGGGCTATAAACTAGCTGGTTACGATGTTGTATTATATCGTTTCTCTACATCAAACCACAACCCAGTCGCTGATCATATCCTTGGGGTAAGTGTTGTATTATATCGTTTCTCTACATCAAACCACAACTGGGAGGAGGTGAAGGCATCAGTGGCCATCGTTGTATTATATCGTTTCTCTACATCAAACCACAACAAATAACGAAAGTGGCATTATCACTTTCGAGTTGTATTATATCGTTTCTCTACATCAAACCACAACAGTAGATTGCTTTGATTGGATGATAAAAGAGTTGTATTATATCGTTTCTCTACATCAAACCACAACCCATAGGTTATCCTATCATCCAGATATGAGTTGTATTATATCGTTTCTCTACATCAAACCACAACATTGTTTAAAGCAGATGGCGTAACATATGAGTTGTATTATATCGTTTCTCTACATCAAACCACAACAGCCGTTCAGCGGCGCAAAAACAAACATGGTTGTATTATATCGTTTCTCTACATCAAACCACAACTAAACGCAGTAAGGGGCGGTAAGCAATTCAGTTGTATTATATCGTTTCTCTACATCAAACCACAACACAATGGGCTATAAACTAGCTGGTTACGATGTTGTATTATATCGTTTCTCTACATCAAACCACAACTCGATATAGATAAGTATAAAATTGAACTTAGTTGTATTATATCGTTTCTCTACATCAAACCACAACTTAATTGCTGATGCATATAAGAAAATTGGGTTGTATTATATCGTTTCTCTACATCAAACCACAACCTTATTTTAAAGCTTATGATAAAGATTAGAGTTGTATTATATCGTTTCTCTACATCAAACCACAACTAGCGCTAGCGACCACATCGAACGGACTTGTTGTATTATATCGTTTCTCTACATCAAACCACAACCAGCCGTTTATGATGCATAACGTGACTGAGTTGTATTATATCGTTTCTCTACATCAAACCACAACTAAATCCTGTTTTCACTTATAACAAGTGGAGTTGTATTATATCGTTTCTCTACATCAAACCACAACCAGGTTGGTTTAAATAAAAGCCAAACTCAAGTTGTATTATATCGTTTCTCTACATCAAACCACAACCTAATGTGTATTTATTCTGCCGTACCTGCGTTGTATTATATCGTTTCTCTACATCAAACCACAACTAGGTGGTATTACGATAAAAATCAGCATATGTTGTATTATATCGTTTCTCTACATCAAACCACAACTGGAACATCCCGATAACGCAAGGCATGAAGTTGTATTATATCGTTTCTCTACATCAAACCACAACTGGTTTTCCATTAATCATAACAGAAATTGAGTTGTATTATATCGTTTCTCTACATCAAACCACAACCCCTACTGACTATGTTTAGTATTTTTTTGTTGTATTATATCGTTTCTCTACATCAAACCACAACTGGAGCTAAAATGACATCTAACAAAGAACTGTTGTATTATATCGTTTCTCTACATCAAACCACAACCGAAGAAGAACTTGAAAACATTGTTTACGGTTGTATTATATCGTTTCTCTACATCAAACCACAACTATTTCTAACTTAGAAATGCAAATTTGTATGTTGTATTATATCGTTTCTCTACATCAAACCACAACTGCCTATCAGAAGATTTATTCTGATTTTTAGTTGTATTATATCGTTTCTCTACATCAAACCACAACCTAACCATTGTCTAATTGATGCAGGGTCAGGTTGTATTATATCGTTTCTCTACATCAAACCACAACAATGGAATGAAATGTTAAGTAAGCCATTTGGTTGTATTATATCGTTTCTCTACATCAAACCACAACCAGTCTGACGCGCAGGTGGCATTTATGGAGTTGTATTATATCGTTTCTCTACATCAAACCACAACCGAGCAGGCGCAAGTTGTGTTCCGAGCACGGTTGTATTATATCGTTTCTCTACATCAAACCACAACCAGATTTCTTAAAATCATTATTTACATATGTTGTATTATATCGTTTCTCTACATCAAACCACAACCGCGGAGCGGTACGAGTATAGGGACGATGCGTTGTATTATATCGTTTCTCTACATCAAACCACAACCTAGAGGATGTGATAGGCTTACCATAGCCGGTTGTATTATATCGTTTCTCTACATCAAACCACAACCAATCTACAAAACGCAATTAACAGGGATAGGTTGTATTATATCGTTTCTCTACATCAAACCACAACCTGTACCACTTACATTATTAGTAATCAATCATTTGATTACTTTATTGGGCAACATGAAGTTGCTTGATGAGGCTTATCATGATACAAAGTTACTAAAAAAACTCCAACTGAATGGGCTTTGGCTGTTGTTTTGCAGCGACTTCGCCCCACACATTAACAATATTGGAGTATTGCTTATCGGTTACAGCGAGGATGCTAATCATGCCCTTACTGGGGGCAAGCGACTTAACTCGCTTGATGTGTACGTTCATGCTCTCGTACGAGCCACAATAGCGTACATATACGCTAAATTGATACATCGTGAAACCGTCGCGTTCAAGGTCTTTCCTAAAACGTGCGGATTCTTTGCGTTCCAATTTAGTATTCGTAGGAAGGTCGAACATCAAAAAAAGCCACATGATATGATAACGATTAAGGCGGGCGTAGGTCATTCGAGTATCGGTAATTGCATTTTATTGGTTTCTTTCGAGAAACATTTTTCCAGAGAGGCGGTAGTCATCGTTAGGCCAATGCTGAGCGGCCGAACCACTTTTGAGAACGACACATCACAAAACAACACGCTGATTAAACTACCTTTCGTTGTTTTATCGAGGCTAAGTGTTTGTTCTGCAACCAGCTTATATACTATTTCATCAACAAAAGGACGGTAGGGTTCCATCACATCATCGGCCAAAGGAAAGGCATCGCCTCGGTTGCGATGGAATAAGCCAAAGGCGGGATGCAAGCCCGAAGCCATCAAGGCACGTGCAGTGGCGGCACGCAAAACGGCATAGCCATAGTTTAGTAGGATGTTGAGACCAGGCAGGTTGCGGTCGCGCCGGAAGTCTTTACCAAACAATTCGGTCCAATACAGTTTAGCAGCCACACCTTCCTTATTATCCACATCGCCGCTTTTCACGTTCATATAAAGTGGCTTTAACAGTTCTCCCCGTTTCCCCAGTTTGCTAAGTAAACGCGCTTGATTTCTAGTCTTCGCCTCAACAATTTGTTTCCACAATGTTTTCTTCAACGTTTCGCTTGCAGATACTTGTTCGCGATAGCTTTCGCCTTGACTGGCGTTGGCATGTAGGCTAAGCGTAAGAGCGTTAGGCATACCTTTCTGGTCGCAAAAGATAAGGGCAACATTCTCGTCGGCCAAAGCGTTTATCAAGGGTATGGTTAGGCTTACCATTGGGTTATCCACCAACACAACTCCGAGTTCTTCAATGGGAACAGTCCGACAAGCATCGGGCTGTTCCTTTAAAGTTATCACCAGTTGTGCGTTCTTCAACGACAGAGTTGCGGGCGAAGTAAAAACGAGACTTCTTTTAAGCATGGTTATCTTTCTTCTTAACCTCGCCAAGGATGTTAAACTCAAAGTCGACGCCCTCAACAAGTGCCTTAAACTGCGTGTGCCTAAGTCTTATGCAAGGTCTAAACTGTTCGTTTTCCATATACGCACCTTTCTTGGGTTTTACATCTTTGGCTTGCCTGGCTTCTTGATTGTATCTTAGATCAATCATAATACAACTACCGTCTATGCTAAGTCCGACAACTTTATACAAACGTTTTACCAAATCGTGTGGTTTGTCAAACTTTATCTCTTCAGGCGATTTCTCATAAAGAAGAACTTGCATACCTATTTTCAACATAACAAGTAAAGCCAAATTGCCTTTCGGGCTTGTTCTAGGTACAAGCGGTTCAGCATTCTTTCTACGATTACTCCGTTTGAAGAACGATGCCGCAGTGATATTATTAACAAGCGCGAAATCGCGTTTCACCTTACCCTTAACTTCCCCTTCATAAATCGCCAACATATAGTTGCTATCGTTAACCACGTGAAACTGTTGCTTATATTCTTTATCCGACAAATCACGTTGTTGACGTATATGTAGCGGATTCTTAACACTGTCAGCATAGCACCTCACCTTATTTATCCTTATACCCTTTTCCTTATTCATAAATATGGGTTCGGCAATGGCTGTCTTAAAGTTTTTACCGGCAACGGCCGCCTTTATCTTCTCCTTAACGGCTTGGTCTACTATATTTTCGAGTTCCGATTCACTATTAAAGTCGCTTAAAGACTTACGCAACACATAGCGTATCTCGCCCTCTTGCTGGATAGCACCATAATAAGTGTCCTTATGTAGTGAACCCCTGGCGGCATCGCCCTGGGCAAGATATTTACCCTTAGCTGTACGCACGTGCTTTTTGGCCTGTTTGGGCATGTTGTCTTTGGTGAGGTGTTTCACCAAGAGCGATTGCTCTATGGCCAATATGTCTTCGGTAAAGGTGCGCCAAGGCTTATTGAAATGAGGCTTGCTGGTAGTGCCACGCCATTGGAAAAGCTCTTCATCATGATAGTATTGCGCCATCTTTTCGTATTCGGCTTTACCAATACAGGCAATGGTTATGGCGTCGATGCAATGGTGGCAATGGTTAAGTCGCGATTTCTTTTCGTACTCGCCTTGTAGCCCCCACATACGTCTAAACTCGGCTGTGGTTACGCCTTTCACCACGTAGACGTTGCTCTTGTTGGGATTTTGTTCGTTGTGGAAGAGCGACTTTAAGAACAACCCCGCATACTTTGAAACCAAACCGATGCCCGCTCCTTGACGACGACTGAACCCTTCGGGTACTTCGGTCATCGTAAATCGGCTGTATTTGCCCTGCCAATAATCTAGTTCCATCTTCAGGCGATGGCGTTTTTGTATCAGCCGGTCTTTCATAGCTTTCTCCATACCACCATACGTGCGTATCTTGTCTAGCTGTTTTCGTAGGTCTTCGCACTTGCTTTTCCAATGGTCAATTCTTACCAATATGTCTGCATGGTTAGACAGTTCGGTGGGTAGTTTCGCACCTTTCACCTGCCTATTAAAAGTGGCATCGCAGAGCGTTAGGTTCATTTGCGTGCTGTCGCCACCAACACTTCGGGGGATGGTATGTTCGATATCGAACTTGGGATTGTCACCAAGGAGATCGCAGATGCCAATCTGGGCGCCTGTATATAAGCACAGATGGTTTTGCTCTTCCCACAATTGGAACTTGAGTATGTCGGTGTCTGTCGGCTCTATCTCTTTGTGACATTCACTCTTATATAAGGTTATGATGTCATCGCGATATTGTTTCCGTTTCTTCTCTTGTTCTCTTTGGTAGTCGGCAATGGCCTTGCGTTTGTTGGCATCGTTCAGTTCGCGAGCATATTCAACGTGCACCTCCGTGTCACGGTCTATTGTGCCATCGCGCAACAGCTGGTTAACCACGCTGCGCAATATGTGCAACGAGCGCATAGCCATGGGGTTACGAATGGCGTTGGTGCGAGGGC
>ERZ773087.778-NODE-778-length-22615-cov-8.472961_pt1 | contig 22615 bp, 26 predicted proteins | sample MGYA00511375_ERZ773087 | MGnify/ENA primary metagenome ERZ773087 (study PRJEB29015, sample SAMEA2737995) | human oral metagenome | biome: human oral; feature: human-associated habitat; material: dental | place: China | collected 2063 ...
GCGACGAGGATATCGCCGTTGCAAAGACGCTCGAAGAGGCGAACCGCTACATGGAGCAGGGCAAATACGTCGCAACGGAGAATTCGGATTTCATCTCGCATGCGAACCTTGTCGAGGTCGCCATCGATGTGACGGGTGTACCCGAGGTCGGCGTCAAGATCGCAATCGACGCGATGAACAACAAGAAGCACGTTGTCATGATGGATGTCGAGACCGATGTTGTCATCGGCAGCTATCTGAAGAAGCTTGGCGATAAAAACGGCGTTATCTACACGGGCTCGGCAGGCGATGAGCCGGGCGCCGTCATGGAGCTCTACTCCTTTGCGCGTGCGATGGGCATGGAAGTCGTTGTCATGGGCAAGGGCAAGAACAACAAGCTTGACTACGACTGCAACCCCGACACCGTACTCGAAGAGGCGACGCGCCGCAAGATGAGCCCGCGCATGCTTACATCGTTCAAGGACGGCACCAAGACCATGGTCGAGATGACCGCAATGTCGAATGCGACGGGCTTTATCCCCGACGTGGTCGGCGGACATGGTCCCTCCGCCTCACCGAAGGATCGCTGCGCCGACCTCAACGAGATCTTTAAACTCAAGAAGGACGGCGGCATTCTTGAAAAGCACCATGTTGTCGAGTACGTCAACGGCATTGCGCCCGGTGTCTTTGTCACCGTCACCACGCAGAACGAGGAGATCGCCTACCAGATGGGCTATCACAGCATGGGCCCCGGCCCCCTCTGGACACTCTACCGCCCATACCATCTTTGCAACCTCGAGACCCCGCTCACCGTCGCGAAGATCGTCATCGACGGCGAGCCGACCATCATCCCTCTTGACGGTCCCGTTAGCGAGTGCATCGCCGTCGCCAAGCGCGACCTCAAGGCGGGCGAGACCATCGACGGCATCGGCGGCTACACGACCTATGGCTCCATCGCAACTGCACAGGAGACCTATGAAAAGGGGTACGTCGTCTACGCGCTCGTTAACAAGAACACGCGCATGAAATGCGATGTCAAGAAGGGAACCCTCCTCACCCTCGACATGGTCGATCTCGATACCTCGACGCAGCTCTATCAGGTACGCAAAGAGCAGGACAAGATGTATAACAACGGTTATGCGCTGAAGTAATTCATTGCAGCTGAACGAAGAACGCCCCGCGATTCGATATCGCGGGGCGTTCTGTATTGGTGAATTATCCAATTTTCTCTAACAGCGCATCGTGCAGGGTTTTCGAGAAGTTAATTCCCTGTGCGCGGGCACGTTCGTTCAGCCACGCAGGGATTGTCAGTGTCTTTTTGACCGAGCGGCTTCCCTTTGCGAGGTTGATGTCCGCACGGATCAGCGTAGGGTAGGAATGCTCTTTGACCACGATGGACTGCATCGTGCGCGGCGGCGGTAGTTTATCACCATGTGAGAACGATTCCACCAGCTCGCAGGCAAGTGCCTCCGCTGCATTGGAAAGCAGCTCATCCATCGTATCGGCGAATGTCTGACAGCCCGGCAGATCGGGGAACTCCGCCCAGAGTCCGTCGGGATCTTCGTGGATGACAGCGGGATATATGTATTGCATGGAAGCCTCCAATCATTTGAGTCCTGTTCTCTTTAGGATTGCGCTCAGGAGTCCTGATGGAACATCTTTCCCATGGATGGGAATAATCTCTGTCGCCTTTCCCTTGCGCAGCTTATGATGACTGCCGTTTATGTGAACAACCTGCCATCCGTTTTGGAGAAGCAGCTTGAGCAGATCTTTGTCCCTCATCATACATCTCCTTCCATGCAACAATTATAACACGTATATACGTGTTGTTCAAATACATTCGATGCAATACAAAAGCCCCGCAAACTCTGCGGAGCTTACATCAGTCTTATTCTCCCATCACGACAATTGCGCATTTGCGCGTGCGCGCGCGCGTGCGGTCGAAGTCGACGAAGTAGCAGTAGCCCGTTGTGCCGACGGCGAGCTTGCCATCCGCAACCTCGAATGTCTCCGAGGAGCCGATGAGGGTCGCCTTGAGGTGCGCGTCGCAGTTCCAGAGTGCCGTTCGGTCACCGCCGGGGAGGTATGCTTCGGCATCCGGCCAGCTCTCGACGGCGCGGTAGTGCTCTTCGCCCGGATACTGGTACTGGTTCCAGCCCGTCTGGTTCGGGATGAGCTTCTCGAGGACGGCGTTCAGATCATTCTGCAGGAACTCTGTGCCTGTCTCGTCTACATCGTGCACAAACTCCTCAAAGAAGACGGCGCAGGTGGTATGCGGGGAGATGACGGTTGCAATGCCCTCCTGTATGCCACTCTCGGCAATAGCGGAACGCAGCTCCTCCGTGATATTGATAAAGGTCGGCGTACCTCCGTGAGATGTGAGCGACAGTTTTTTCTTGAATACGGCCATTTGATCTCTCCTCCGCGCTTACGCCGCGCTTCCCTGTGACTCACGCACAGCAGCAGCGCGCACAATTGCCTCTGCCATCTCAAGAATCCGCTTTGCCGGATCGGGGGCGCTGAGGATGCCGCTCGTTGCACCGCTGCCGTCCGCACCGAGGCGCACAACGCGATAGACATCGTCCGCAGTCGTGATGCCCGAGGCGATCATGATGCCGATGCCGGGGTCAATGCTGCGGATCTTCGCAACAATGGCGGTCGTGTAGCTGTCGTCTGCTGTCTTGCCCGTACCGATGAGGTCGGTCGGCTCGCAGAGGAGGATGTCGGGGCGGAATGCGGCGATTGCCGTGCCCTCGGCGAGGGAATCCGCGCAGGCAATCGTCTCGATGCCGATTTCGCGCGCACGCGCAATCGTCTTGGCGAGCTCGGCCATCGTCATCGGGTTCTCCGCGTGGTTGAGGAAGGTCGCACGTGCACCCGCCTCATAGATCGCCTCGGGGAGAAGATGTCCCATGCCGCGGCCGGGGCGCAGGCTCTCCATCGCCTGTGCCGTGACGATGATCGCCTCCGTGTTCTCACGAATGTAGCGGATGTCGGAGAACGGGCAGGTGAAGTAGATCTTCAGCCCCGTCTCCTTGGCGGCATGATCGGCAGCGCGCGCGAGTGCGAGCGATTCCTTGCCGTAGAGATAGGACTTCGGGTTGACAACGAGGAATGGGGCAAGACTGCTCTTCATGATGCTGACCTCCTGTATGAGATAAACGATTACCATTGGTTAATAAAATGTTACCACAGGTAAAATATACATGCAAGGGAATTTTTGTTGACAAAAGGACAAGTAATTCTATACTATAACAAAGGTAAAAGAGGAGGGCTGTTCATGACGGGCAAAAAACGCGAGCGTCTGCACGAGAAGATTCGCGATGCGATGGAGCGGCAGTTTGCCGACCTCGCGTATTTCTCTCCGATTCCGGGCGAGCGGGAGCTGTGTCAGATGCTTGGCGTGAGCCGTCCGACCGTGCGCAAGGCGCTCGAGCTGCTCGAGGCGGAGAACAAGATTGTGCGCATGCAGGGGCGCGGCTCGTTCTACACGGGGGAGAAGATCCCCGTGGACTACTCCGAGGCGGCAGAGCGCGGCTTCGGGTTGGCGCAGATGTTCTCGGCGGAGGGGCGCGTGACGCGTAGCACGGTTCTGCAGCAGGTGGTCGAGCCCGCACGCGGAAACCTCGCGGCGATGCTCGGACTCACCGATGAGACGCTCGTCTTCCACCTCAAGCGTCTGCGCTATGTGGACGAGAAGATCTATGCCGTCACGGACGACTATATCCCGCTTGCGCTCTGTCCTGAGCTCGTGCACACGGACTTCACGGCGCACGGGCTGCTGCGTACACTTGCGGCACATGATGTCCACCCCTTTGCGGAGGACAAAACAATCGAGGTGATCCGTGCGACGCCCGAAATCGCGCTCTATCTCGAGGTGGAGGAGCAGGCGCCGATCTTTGTCACGCGCATATTGACAACAGATCGCGAGGGGCAAATCATCCAATATGCAACCTCGAAGGCGGATGCGTTCCGCAGCCGATTCCGTGTGCGTTCGACAAAGAATTAACCACTGGTAAATAAAACGATTGACAAATGGACTCCTCTGAAATATGATAAGCACGAAATCAATGTGTTTTCAGAAAAGGAGGAGTCATTATGTTGGTCGATGGAAAATCCGTGCTTGATGCGGCAAAGGCAGGGCGCTACGGTATTGTTGCGCCCGATTTTCTCACGCTGAACGCGGCGCGCGTCTTTGCACAGACGGCGGACGCGCTCAGGACGCCGATCCTCCTCTCCTTTGCGCAGGGGCATGCGGGGCTGATCTCCCTCGAGGAGGCGGCGCTCGTCGGCAAATACTGGGCGGAGAAGGTGGCAACCCCGATCGTTCTGCATCTCGATCACGGGCAGGATTTTGACTTCCTGCATCGCGCGATCGAGCTTGGGTTCACCTCCGTTATGCTGGATGCCTCAATGAAGGATATGGACGAGAACATCCGCCTGACGAAGGAAGTTGTCGCGTATGCGCATACGCAGGGGGTCAGTGTCGAGGCGGAGATCGGCCACGTCGGCGGCGCCTCCGAGGGCGTTGAGGGCGAGACCTCCGAGAGCGTCTACACGACGGTGGAGGAGGCTGTCGCCTTTGTCGAGGCGACGGGCGTGGACTCGCTCGCCGTCTCGGTCGGCACATCGCACGGCGTCTATAAGAGCAATAAAACGCCGGAGCTGAACTTTGAGCGCCTGCGTGCGCTTGCCGCAGCCGTACCCGTGCCGCTCGTACTGCACGGCGGCTCCGGCACGGGGGATGAGAATCTGCGGCGCGCTGTGCGCGACGGCATCACGAAGCTGAACGTCTATACGGACTTCCTCGTCGGTGCGATGGCGGAGATCAAGGCGGCGCATACGGATTCTCTCATCGAGACGCAGAAGGCAGCGGACGAGGGGATGCGCAAGGTGCTCACGCACTACATCAACCTCATTTCAAAAATAGCATAAACGGATACACGGAGCTGTCGCAATGTGGCAGCTTTTTTATTTCCTGAACAAATGACAAATGATGGCGGTGCAGCAAGATACATTTACAAAAATTCAATTGAGCATTTATTGTAAAAATATGTTTTATATGGTATAATTCAAATCGTTTCCATTCCATGATAGACAGGAGGTAGTTCCTTGCAGACAGAGATGCTTCTCGGCGGCTTGTTCCTGCTCTTCGTCATCCAAGTCGTCGGCACCCATTTACAGGTGAAGGAGTACAAGCGTGCCGTGCGCGAGATGCACAAGCTCGGCAATGTCGGCATCGGTGCGCGCAGGCGCAAACTCGGTCCGTCAAACATCGTTGTGATTGCGTGCAATTCCACGGGCGTGATTCTGGATGGGCGGATCATGCAGGGGATGACCATCCTCAGCCGCTTTCGTCCGATGGCGGACATCGTCGGGCGGACGATCTACGACCTGCATGCGGAGTATGCGGCGCTGCCCGAGAAGCGGCGTGTGCACTACAAGGGGCATATGCAGGCGCTCGATGCCCTGATGATACGGCTGCATAACGAAGGGAAGCAGGAGTCTGTGTAGTTCATGCTTTGTAAGGCCTCGCATGAAGAGGGGATTTTATCACATAGGAGGAAAACGAATGTATCAATCAGTCAAGATTGTCGCCGGAAAGGGCGGATGGGGCGGACCTCTCGTACTCGTTCCGACGGAGGCGCGCAGCAAGATCGTCAGTGTGACGGGCGGCGGCATTCACCCGCTCGCGGCAAAGATCGCAGAGATGACGGGCTGCACGGCGGTCGACGGGTTCTCGACGGGGGTGCCGGATGAGGAGATCCTGCTCGCTGTTGTGGACTGCGGCGGTACGGCGCGCTGCGGCGTCTATCCGAAGAAGGGGATACTGACAGCGAATGTGCTGCCCGTCGGCAAGACGGGGCCGCTCGCGCAGTTCATCACGGAGGAGCTCTACGTGTCGGCGGTCGATCTCTCCTGCCTCTCCTATGCGGACGAGGCGGAGAGTGCGGCAGCAGCGGAGGCTGCGCCCGCGCACGCATCGAAGAGCAAGGATCAGGCAAAGGCGGAGATCGCCGCAATGCAGGCGGGACGCGAAAAGAATTTCGTCACGCGCCTCGGCATTGCGATCGGCGGCGTGGTCAACAAGTTCTATGCTGCAGGGCGCGAGACGATCGACATCACGGTCAAGAGCATCCTGCCGTTCATGGCGTTCGTCTCCATGATCCTCGGCATCATCTCTGTGTCGGGGCTCGGCAATGTCATCGCAAATACGATCTCGCCGCTCGCGAGCTCGTTGCCGGGCATGCTCATCATCTCGCTCATCTGCGCGATTCCCTTCATCTCGCCCGTGCTCGGCCCTGGCGCCGTCATCGCGCAGGTCGTCGGTACGCTGCTCGGCGCGCAGATCGGCATGGGGAACATCCCGCCGCAGTATGCGCTGCCCGCACTCTTTGCAATCAATGCACAGGTCGGCGCGGACTTTGTCCCCGTCGGACTCAGTCTCGGCGAGGCAGATCCCGAGACGATCGAGCTCGGCGTGCCCGCCGTTCTCTACTCACGCGTCATTACAGGCCCCTTGGCAGTGCTGATCGCCTACGCGGCAAGCATTGGGCTTTACTAATCGGGAGGGATATAGTATTATGGAACTGATAGCAGCAGCGGCAAACGGCTTTATGGATCTCTTCCGCGCAGGTGCGGCGACATTTACCTCGTGGGTCACGGGGATCATCCCCCTGCTCGTCATCATGATGACAGCAGTCAACTCGCTCATCAAACTCATTGGAGAGGATCGCGTGAACGGCGTGGCACAGCGTGCAACGCAGAACATCATCACGCGCTATACCGTCCTCCCCGTGCTCGCCGTCCTCTTCCTCGGCAATCCGATGTGCTACACGTTCGGCAATTTCGTCGATCAGAAGTACAAGCCCGCCTACTATGACGCAGCGGTCAGCTTCGTCCATCCCGTGACAGGGCTCTTCCCCCATGCGAACGGCGGAGAGCTCTTCGTCTACATGGGCATTGCAGCAGGCATTACGACACTCGGGCTGCCGCTCGGCGATCTCGCCGTCCGCTACTTCCTCGTCGGCATTGTCGTCATCCTGATTCGCGGCATTGTCACAGAGAAGATCTATCTCTACATGAAGAGCCGCGAGGCAAAACAGGCATAGGAAACGCTGCCCCTCGCTCCGTATCCCGGAGCAGCGCGTTTTCGTCAGACAGGAGGATGCAGCATGAAGTATTATTGCGAAATCACAAGCTGGGGCGAGGAGTCCCTTCTCTTTCTCGATGATCCAAACGCCAATTTTATCATTATCTTCAACAACAATGCCCCGGCGGAGCTCGCAGAATTCTCTGTTCTGCACACGCCCGCAAACTACAACGAGGATCCCGCCGTCGGTGATACGATGATCGTCTGCGACAAGGCATTTACGATCACGGCGATCGGTGACGAGGCGCTCCACACGCTGAAGGAACTCGGGCACTGCACGCTCTCGTTCAACGGCGGTACAACACCGGAGCGCCCGGGCTGCATCATGCTGGAGGGCGATGTACCGCTCACGAAGGATGATGTCAAGATGGGGGCAAGCATCGAAGTACATTGAGTGTAATTTATGGGGAGCTGTCGCAGCAGCGGTAGCTCCCTTTTTCGGCAAAGTTATAGAAAATATGTCAATAAAGAATACAAAAGATAGAATGTGTTCCGAAGGTCATGAGAGGTTTTCCCGATGAAGAAAATTGTTGACGATGTGCGCCTCATCTTCAAATGCTGCAGTCTCTACTATCAGGACGGGCTGGGGCAGAAGGAGATCTGCGAGGCGCTCGGCATCTCGCGTCCGACGGTCTCGCGCATGCTCACCATCGGCAAGGAGCGCGGCATTGTCCGCATCGAGATCCAGAATCCGGACAATATCGCATATGGGAAGATGGAGCGTGCGCTGGAGAAAAAATACAATCTCCAGGAGGTTATTATCGTTCCGTCCAGTCCAATCTCGGACGGGCAGTACCCCATCAACTCCGAGATTGGCAGCGCGACGCTCGAGTACCTCTCACGCGTTCTCGTGGACGGCTACCTCGTCGGCATTACGATGGGGCTCGCGATCCAGAATGTCGTGCGCTCGGATTATTTCATCCGCAGCCCGATCAAGGCGACGTTTGTCCCTCTTGTTGGCGGTGTGGCGGAGAGCCGGCTCGACATCCACTCGAACTACCTCGCGCAGGAGTTCGCTGACCGCTTCGTCGGGGACTGCGTGCAGTTCTTCGCACCCGCAGTGTTCTCGCGACGGGAGGTGCTTGAGGGCTTCCTCGAGGAGAAGACGATCCGCAATGTGATCCGCCTCTATTCGCGCCTCGATCTCGTGCTCATGGGGATCGGGATTCCTTCGACGGAGCACTCGACGATCCTGCAGACGGGCTATGTCGACCGCGCAATCCTCGATGAATTCACGGCACGCGGGGCGGTAGGGGACATTGCGCTGCGTTATTTTGATGCCAATGGCGACACTACGCCGTTTACGGATTTCAACGAGCGCGTGGCGGGCATCCCGCTCGATACGCTGAAGAAGATTCCGCGCCGCGTTGGTGTGGCAGGCGGGCGCGCAAAGAAAGACGCCGTGCTCGGCGCAATTCGCGGCGGATTCATCAACGTGCTCATCACGGACATCGACTGCGCCGAGAACCTCATTTAATGCAGTTGTAAAAAGTAAAATATATGGTACAATGCAGATGATTTCTTTCGGATGGGTGAGGTGCATATCTGCATGAACGATGAGAAAAATCTTGCGTGGCCGGTCTATCTCGTGCTGCTCGGCCTCATATCCTTTCAGATCCTCTTCGGGATCGGCGGGACGGCGTTGCTCGATCCCGATGAGCCTGTCTATGCCGAGACGGCAAAGGAGATGATCCGCTTCGGCGACTACCTCTCGCCGCGCATCTACAATGAGTTCTGGTACGATAAGCCGCCGATTTTCTACTGGCTCGTCGTCGCCTCGCTCAAGATCTTCGGCGGATTCAGCGAGCTTGCGGCACGGATTCCTGCGGCACTTATGGCGATCGGCTCCATCCTCATGACGGCGCTCGCGTCCGCGCGTCTCTTCGGGGCGCGCACGGGATTCTGGTCGGGGATCGTCATGGGGACGAGCATCATCCTCATGTATATGGGCAAGGCGTCCGTGACGGACTCTACGCTCCTCTTCTTCATGACGGCGGCGCTCTTCTCGTTCATCCATCGGCAGTACTGGCTCATGTACCTCGCCTGCGGGCTCGCGGTGATGACGAAGGGACCCATCGGCGTGGTCTTCCCTGCAGGGATCGTGTTCTTCTATCTGCTCGCTACACGTCAGCTCGAGCAGATCTTTCGCATGCACGTCCTGCGCGGGCTACTGCTCGTCGTTGCCGTGGGTCTGCCGTGGTACCTCTATATGTACGAAATACACGGTATGGCGTTCATTTACGAGTTCATCGGCTTTCACAATGTCAGCCGCTTTACCGCGCCGCTCCATCCCGTGCGTGCGCACTGGTGGTTCTATCTGCCCGTCCTCATTCTCGGGTTCTTCCCGTGGACAGGGCTGTTGATCCAGTCGGTCAAGAACGCCTTCCGCCGAAGTTTTGGCGAGGAGGCGCAGACGCTCGCCTTCTTTCAGATCTGGTGGATCTTTGTGCTCGTTTTCTTCTCGATTGCCCAGACGAAACAGGTCTCCTATATGCTGCTGTTGACGCCTGCGCTCTCGACTATCATTGCATGGAATCTTGCACGCATGCTCGAGGACTGGCGGCAGACGCATTTCGCATGGGCGGGCGGGAGCGCTGTCATGTTCCTCCTGCTCGGGCTCGGCTGGCTCATGAGCGGGGACAGCCTCGCGCCGCTTGCAGAGGGCGGGCTCTGGCTCGGGGCGATTACGCTCATTCTTGGTGCGGCGATTGTCTACAGCATCACGGCATCGCATAATCTCATCTTCGCAGCGTGGCTGCACGTCCTCGCGGGTGTCGTGACGATGGTCATTGCGTTCGGCTTTATGATGCCCGCGATCGAGGGGCATTTCAGCGTGAAGCAGGTCGCACTCAATTATGCAGCGAACTACCACGCAGCGGCCGAGGCGGAGGGGAGAGCCCTCTACATTGACAAGCAGCTGCGCCCCGGTGTCATGCTCTATACGGATATCCCCGGCATCGAGGCGGACACGAACCACGCGGAGTCGCTTGCTGCTCTGCGCACGGATGCACGCCCGAAATACATCATCATGCGCGACTCCATGTATCGCAAGATGATGACACAGCTTGGCGCGGAGAAATGGCAGCTCGTCGAGGAGCGTGACGGACTCTGTATCTTTAAGGATGATAAAGAATGAGCGCACCTGTCCTCTATCTCGTCGTGCCCTGCTATAACGAGCAGGAAGTTCTCCGCGATACCGCGGAAAAACTGGGGCAAAAGCTGACCCAGCTGATCGATGCGGGGCGTGTCGATGGAAAGAGCCGCATCGCCTTCGTCAACGACGGCAGCCGTGACAATACGTGGGAACTGATCCGCCGCTGTACGGAGCGGAGTCAGCTCTTTTCCGGGATCAATCTCGCGCACAACGAGGGACATCAGAATGCCCTGCTTGCGGGGCTGATGACCGTGCTTCCGCATGCGGATGTCACGATCAGCATGGACGCCGACCTGCAGGACGACATCGATGCAATTGACCTCATGCTCGAGAAGCATGCTGCCGGAGCGAACATCGTCTACGGCGTACGAGAGAACCGCGCCTCGGACACCTTTCTCAAGCGATTTACGGCGGAGAGTTTCTACCGTGCCATGCGTGCCCTCGGTGCAGACATCGTGTTCAACCACGCGGATTTTCGCCTGATGGATCGGCGTGCACTCGAAGCGCTCGCGGAGTACCCCGAGGTCAACCTCTTCCTGCGCGGCATCGTGCCGATGATCGGGCTCTCGCATGAGATCGTCTACTACACGCGCAAGCAGCGTCTCGCGGGGGACTCGAAATATCCGTGGCGGCGCATGGCGTCATTCGCTTGGGAGGGCGTGACCTCGCTCTCGGCGCGCCCCATCCGCCTTATCTCGCAGATGGGCATGTTCATCTCCTTTATCAGCGGACTGATGCTCATCTGGTCGATCGTCCGTCACTTCGTGGGCGAGACCATCGTCGGCTGGACGAGTCTCGTTGTCTCGCTCTGGTTCCTCGGCGGGCTCATCCTCCTCTCCATCGGTGTGATCGGCGAATACGTCGCGAAGATCTATCTCGAGGTCAAGCGCCGCCCGCGCTATCTCGTACAAGAATTCATCGACGGAAACGTGCGCGAAAAAAAATAATCCTCTTTTTGAAAATTTTTTTGGGAGAAAAGAAGGAGAATACTATTTTGTGGAGAATTATTATTTGTGAAAGACGAAATAGATAGCGACTATGATGTTTTTCGCACTCCACATTTGAAGGAATACTTCCTTCCATTTACTTTGCTGTGTATTTACGAAGAGGAAGCTCGAGGCTTCCACAATAGGAGGGTTATTTATGTCAGTTTTTTACGTTGCAGACAAGAAGCATATGATTGAGGTCTACGGGGATGAGGTTCTGGATCTCACGTGCGCAGGTGCTCCGCTGAAGGCGATTGTGCCGAACACGGTGGATGCGGCGAAGGAGAAGCACGTTCCCGTTGCGACCTATGATGCTACAAAGAACGAGGTGCACGTGACGGTCGGTTCCGTCGCGCATCCGATGACCGAGGAGCATCTCATCGAGTACATCATCCTCGTGACGAAGAAGGGCGTTCAGCGCGTCGACCTCACGGCGACCGATGCACCTGAGGTCACGTTCCGTCTCATGGACGGCGATACCCCGGTCAAGGTGCTCGAGTACTGCAACCTGCACGGGCTCTGGCAGGCAGAGATCTAAGTCTCGCCCGCATATCGAAAAGCCGCCGCATATCTGTGCGGCGGCTTTTTTGCATGGAGAAAATGTTTGCAAAACTAGTTAATATAAAATTAAATATTTGAATTCAATCTAAATTATATTTTGCAATCCTTTGAACAGTTCTGCCGAATAGTCTTGACATCGTTTTGGCATCATAATATACTGGCAAAAGAAAAGTAAGCTCAATCATGCCGCATGAAGTCTAAGGAATACGACTTTTCAGAGGAGTTTTGCAAAAACGATTCAGCTGCGTAGGAGGCTCTTTTCTATGGGGTTGGTTAAAGTTGGGAGTGAGATGAATGGCACTGTTGCATGAAGATCTGGTTCTGTTTGATGTGGAGGCGAAGAGCAGCGAGGAACTGTTGAAAAAACTCGCGAACGTCTTGCTGGAAAAGGGGTATGTCAAGAACTCCTATCCGGAAGCCATTTTGACGCGTGAGGCTGCCTATCCGACGGGGCTCAATACGAAGGGGATTGCAATTGCGATGCCGCATGCAGCGGCAGAACATGCTGTGCAGGCGGCAATTCTGGTTGCGCGTCTGAAAGAGCCCGTCATCTTTAAGGAGATGGGGGGCAGTGGGAAAGATGTGCCTGCGCGTCTGGTATTTATGCTTTCCATTGACGATCCCGAAGGTCACGTTATTATGCTTGGGAAATTTATGTCCATATTCTGTGATGAGGAAAAACTAGTTGATCTCTATGAGACAAACGATCCACAGGGCGTTATCGCAAAGCTTACTGAGGTAATCGGCTGAGGATCTTGTCATATTGTTTCGTATGCGGTTATGTGTGCGAAACACCGTTTTTGTCTGCCGTTTCCATGTGGATGTGGAGCGGGATGTCGAAAGGAGCAGTAACATGAAGAAGATTTTCGTTGCGTGCGGATCCGGAGTCGCGACCAGTCAGACGGTGGCATCCAAGATCGGGAACATGATCGAGGATGAGGGGCTGGATGCCTCTGTAGAGGCGGTTGACATCAAATCGCTCGAGAGCATTATTGATCAGTGCGATATCTATGTCTCCATCGTATCCAGTGATGCGGAAAACTATGGAAAACCGACCGTCAGCGGCATTCCCTTCCTGACCGGTGTTGGTCTGGATGAAACGTGGGAGCAGCTCAAGTCCTATATCGAAGCTTGATCCTAATAGAAAACGGCTGAAAGTCGTTATTTTGGGGGGATTTATCTATGTTGGATGTAGTAAATTATATTCTTGGATTGGGAGCAGCAATCTTCCTTCCTCTCGTCATGATTATCTTGGGACTTGCGATGGGAATGACCCTGAAAAAGGCAATCTCGGCAGGTCTCACACTTGGTATTGCGTTCACCGGTATGAACGTCATCCTCGGATTTATGTTTGATGCTATTGGGCCTGCGGCAACGGCGTTGGTCGAGCATACAGGGCTTCAGCTGACAGCGATTGATGTTGGCTGGTCGCCAATTGCCGCCATCGCATGGGCGTGGCCATACGCGTTAATCCTGTTTCCTGTTCAGATCGGCATCAACATCCTCATGCTCGCCCTGAAATGGACCAACTGTCTGAACGTTGACCTCTGGAATGTCTGGGGCAAGATCTTTGTTGCAGCAATGGTCATGGGGCTGACGGGCAGCCTTGTATTTGGCCTGATCGCAGCGGGGATTCAGATTGTATTCGAGTTGATCAATGGAGATCTCATACAGAAACAGCTCTATCGTATTTGTAAAATTCCGGGTGTCACCTGCACCCACCCGATGATGCTACAGGCTCCACTGCTTTCGCTCATCAACCGCGGACTGGATTTCATCCCCGGGCTGAACGCAGTCAACATGAATGCGGCGGATATGCGCAAGAAACTCGGTCTCTTTGGTGAGAACAGTGTGATGGGCTTCCTCATCGGCGCTCTGATTGCCGTCATGGGCGGATACGATGTCAAAGGCGTGCTCACCACTGCGATCCAAGTCGCGACTTCTCTTGTTCTCTTCCCCATGGTTGCAAAGCTCTTTATGCAGGCACTCGCTCCGATTGCAGATGCGGCAGGCGCATTTATGAAGGCACGCTTCAAAGGCCGCGAGTTCTATGTGGGGCTTGACTGGCCGTTCCTTGCCGGTTCATCTGAGCTCTGGGTAACGGCAATTATACTCGTTCCGTTCGAACTGCTCTGGGCGGTCGGCCTCAGTTACTTCGATATGAATAATGTTATTCCGCTGGCTTCGGTTATCAACGTCGTGGTCGCGGTTCCCGCCCTGATCGTTACGGGGGGCAACCTCGTACGCATGATCATCATCTGCATTATTGCGACGCCGACCTATCTCTGGGTGGCAACAAGCTTCGCTGGAATGCTGACCGATATGGCTGCGCAGACGGGTACGCTGCAGGTGAATGCAGGACAGTATATTACGTGGATTCAGCTTGAGGTTCCCGAGCTTCGCTGGGCACTCGCACATGCCTTTAACGGAGAGATTGCAGGGATCGGACTGCTCATTGCGTTCTGTGCCATGTTTGTCTGGTATTTCAAGCGGATGAAGGTGCGTGACGCGGAACTTGAGGCTGCTGACAACAAGGCATAATCTATGTCACGGGCTTTGCACGCTGAAAGGAAGGTCATATCATGTTAGAGGATTTGAAAAAGCAGGTTGCTGCCTATGCGCTTCAGGCAGATCGGATGGGACTGTGCAAGCATCGCTCCGGTAATTTCAGTATACGGGATGAGGAGACCCAGCTGGTTTGCATTACGCCGACCGGTATGGATCGCGAGGAGATGTCCTATCATGATATTGTTGTCATGACGCTGGATGCCGAGGTCGTCGAAGCGGAGACCGGACAGCGTCCGACCAGCGAATCTCTGATGCATCTCATGGCGTACAAGACGCGTCCGGATGTGCATGCGATCGCGCATACGCATTCGAAGATCGCGACGGCATTTGCAGTGCTCAATAAGCCGATTCCTGCGGTTGTCTATGAGATCGCGGCGCTTGGCTGCAAGGAGGGCTATATTCCCGTGGCGCCGTATGGCAGACCAGGAACGCCTGCACTTGCGGAGTCCATCGTTGAGCCGCTGAAGATTTCAGATGTTGCTCTGATGGAGAAGCACGGAGTCATTGCCGTTGACAGCAAGGAACTCAAGGAGGCGCTGCTCAAGGCGTCCTACGTCGAAGAGATGGCAGAGATCTATCTCACGACGCTGACAATCCTTGGAGGCAAGGAGCCGCAGGCGGTACCGAAGAGCGAACTGCAGAAGTGGGAGTATCCGAAGGAGATCAAGCTCCTCCAAAAGTGAGTAGAAGCACCGATCGAAATAAATAGGAAGGGGTTTATCGATGAAGAAATTGATCAACAGTCCTGAGGATTTCGCGCGTGAGACCGTAGAGGGCATTATTGCCGCTCATCCAGATCAGTTGAAAATTCTGGATGACAGCTGGCATCGCATGGTGCGTGCTGATGAGAAGAAAGCCGGAAAGGTCGCCATTGCGACTGGAGGTGGCTCTGGGCATCTGCCGGTATTTCTGGGCTATGTCGGCTACGGTCTCTGCGACGGCGTGACCATTGGCAACGTGTTCGCTTCGCCGAGTGCAGAGGATATGTATGAGGTGGACAAGGCGATCCACAGCGGCGCGGGGGTACTGCATCTCTATGGACGCTATAGCGGCGACACCATGAACTTCGGCATGGCAAAAGACCTCTGCGAGATGGATGATATCGAGGTGCGCGAGGTGCTTGTGACGGACGACGTCGCATCTGCACCGAAGGGCAGCGAGGATAAGCGCCGTGGTGTTGCAGGTCTGGTTTTTGCCTACAAGATTGCCGGTGCTGCTGCTGAGAAGATGCTTTCGCTGGACGAAGTGACGCGCATTGCGCAGAAAACGGTGGACAATACGCGTACAATGGGTGTGGCACTGACGCCGTGTATTGTCCCCGAGGCAGGAAAGGCGACGTTCTCCATTGGCGATGATGAGATGGAGATCGGCATGGGCATCCATGGCGAGCCGGGCATCGAGCGCACGAAGCTCCAGACGATTGATACAACGGTAGAGACAATGCTCTCCCGCATTCTGGAGGATCTTCCCTTTGCTTCCGGTGATACGGTCGCCGTTCTCGTCAACGGGCTTGGCGCGACGCCGAAGGAAGAGCTCTATATCGCCTATCGCAAAGCCGCAGCTATCCTTCGTGACAAGGGCATCTCAGTCCATCGGAACTATATCGGAGAGTATGCGACCTCGCTTGAGATGGCGGGTATGTCCATTTCACTCCTGCGTCTGGACGATGAACTGAAAGAATTGATTGATGCTCCGTGCCGTTCTCCGTTTTTTGAGCAGTCAAAGTAAGGAGGCATATGGTGGACATCATTCGAAAAGAGGAACTGACGCAGATTCTGGATGTGATCGTTGAGGTCATGGAGGGCGCCAAAGATGAGCTGATCGAGCTCGACGGCGCGATGGGTGACGGCGATCTCGGACTCACCATGGTGAAGGGCTTTAGCGCTGTGGCAGAGGAGATTCGTACGATCGATGAGACCGACATGGGCAAGATCATGATGAAGCTCGGGATGAAGATGAATTCGACGGTTCCCTCTACAATGGGGACGCTCGTTTCTATCTGCTTCCTCAAGGCAGCACCAGCGGCAAAGGGCAAGACGGAGCTCACTCTTGTTGACATGGTTGCCATGGGCAAGGGCGCTGTTGCCGGCGTTATGGATCGCGGCAAGTCGAAGCCCGGCGATAAGACGATGCTTGATGCGCTGCATCCCGCCGTGGAGGCACTCTCCAAGGCGGCAGAGGCAGGTGACTCCCTCGCAGATGCCTGGCAAAAGGCGTATGAAGCAGCGCGTGACGGTGTCGAACAGACGAAGTCCATGCAGTCCGTCCACGGACGCGCCGCATATTATCAGGAGAAATCCATCGGTCGACAGGATCCCGGAGCAACCGCGATGATGTATATTGTGAGCGGAGTCGCTAAGGCGGTTCGATAACTTAAATCCAAGAACGATAAATCCCTCTCTGTATTCGTCTACAAAGGAATGCAGAGAGGGATTTTATACACACTCGAATCACAAAAGGACATATTAAATTTCTATCGCATTTCCAATCTTTTTCCTGTATAATGACTATCATTCAGGGAGAGAATGTATATGCTGTAGGGGGCGATGGAATGCGATGGGCACAGGTGAGCGTTGTCACAACGCATGAGGGTGCGGATCTCATCGGCAATATTTTGATGGAACTCGGTGCTGCGGGCACAGAGATCGACGATCCGTCTCTCGTCAATGAGTACATTGACGCGGGGCTTTGGGACTATACCGATCTGCCGCGCGCCGAGGATACGGATACGGTGACAGCGCGCGCCTATCTGCCTGAGGATGCGCGGCTCGAGACGAGCCTCCTGACGCTCTCGGAGCGGATCGAGGGACTGCGTCGTGCGGATGCACCCATCGGCGTGGGCACGATCTCGCATACATTCGTCGCCGATGAGGACTGGGCGGAGACGTGGAAGGCGTACATTCACACGGAGAAGATCGGGCGGCGCATCGTCGTCCGCCCCACGTGGGAGGAATACACGTCGACGGGGGACGAGATCGTCATCGACCTCGACCCCGGCGCTGCGTTCGGCACGGGGGCGCATGCGACAACTGCAATGTGTCTGCGCTGGCTGGAACATCTTGTGTGCCCGCAGATGCGCGTCTACGATGTGGGCTGTGGTTCGGGCATCCTCGCCATCGCCGCGTCGAAGCTCGGTGCGGGCGAAATCATTGCAATGGACTACGATCCCGTGGCGGTCTCGGTCGCGGAGGAGAATATCCGTGCGAACCATGTCACAAATGTCGCTGCCATTGAGAGTGATCTCCTTGCCGTCTGCACAGGTCTCGAACCCGCCCAACTCATCACGGCGAATATCATTGCGGACATCATCATCCGCCTGTTTGATCAACTGGATGCGTATCTTGCTCCCGGCGGCGTTCTCCTCGCCTCGGGCATCATCGATGACCGCATTGCGGATGTGGAACGCGCGGCGCGCGAGCACGGCTATACCGTCCTCGATATGACCTGTGAAAAGGAATGGGCGGCGATGATTATTCGCCGCAGTGAGGAGTTGGAACTCTGATGCGGCGTCTCTTCTATGCGGGAACGCTTGCGGAGGAAATCACGATCACGGGTGGCGATGCCCACCATCTCGCACGCGTGATGCGTGCGCAGATCGGGGATGAAGTGACGGTTGCGGATACGGACGGAAGAGTCGCTCGCATGATAGTCTCTGCCGTTGCGCCCGATGCCGTGCAGCTTTCCCTCGCGGAATATCTGCCACAGGAGGAAGGGAGTTCCGCCGAGGTTATCCTCGTGCAGGCGCTCCTCAAGGGCGAGAAGATGGACTTCGTCGTCCAAAAGGCGGTGGAGCTTGGTGCTGTGGCATTCTATCCTGTCATAACAGAGCACGTCGTCGTGCACTGGGACGCGAAGAAGGCGGCGGCAAAGGCTGCGCGCTGGCAGAAAATCGCGGACGAGGCGGCAAAGCAGTGCGGGCGGCGGGCGCTCATGTCCGTTGTGGAGGTTGTGCCACTTTCCTCGCTTTTGCAGAATGCGGAGCTGTTTGCTGCACCCGATACTGCGGTCGTCTTCTGCTACGAAGGGGAAGAAATGCAGTCCATGCGGACGGCACTGCGCGCGCTCACAGCGCGGCGCATTGTGCTCATTGTCGGCGCGGAGGGCGGATTCTCTCCTGCCGAGGCAGAGGCAATCCGTGTATCGGGCGCTGCGTCCGTTTCCCTCGGACGACTGATCTTGCGTGCGGAGACGGCGGCACTCACAGCACTCTCTGTGACGCAGTACGAACTTGGCAATTTTGATATTTGAGGATTGTTTAGAAAGGAAATTTATGAAGAAGAGATATACAGCGCTGTTTGTAGCGGTATTTGCACTCAGCATGATCGCGGGCTGCGGCGGCAATGAGACTCCGGACAAGTCCACGACGGCGAGTGCACAGCCTGCTACAGAGCAGGGCAAGGGCTCGGGGCTGCGCGGTGAGGCAGCGCCGAAATTCACGCTCAAGAATCTCGCAGGTGAGGATGTCGCCGTCGAGGCGAAGGGCAAGCCCTACATCATTAACTTCTGGGCGACGTGGTGCCCCCCCTGTCAGGCGGAGATTCCTGATCTTGCGGCATTCCATGCGGCGCATAAGGACGCGGTCGACTTCTACGCCGTCAACCTGCAGGAAGACGCTGCGCCCGTCGAGAAATTCATGGGAGAGCGCAAGGCGGATCTGCCCGTCGTACTCGACACAAAGGGAACGGCGGCGACGCTTTACGGCGTACGCGCGATCCCGACGACTGTCGTCGTGGACAAGGAGGGGAAGGTCGCCTACCGCAAGACAGGCGGCGTGACGAAAGAGGAACTGGAAGATGTCATCGGCAAGCTCTAAAAGTGTGACGCAGGGAGGGAGAACCGTATGGAAATGACCCTGCTCGGCGGGGCATTCCTCGCGGGCTTTCTCTCGTTCATCTCGCCGTGTGTCCTGCCGCTCCTGCCCACGTTCTCGCTGATTCTCGCGAAGAACAGCCAGCAGGACGGCGGTGAGGCGCGACGGCTGTATACGAATACGACCGCATTCCTCGCGGGTTTTACGCTCGTCTTTGTTCTGCTCGGCGCGTCGGCATCGCTGCTCGGCGCGTGGCTCTTCTCCTATCAGGAGCTTCTGCGGCAGGGTGCGGCTGTGCTGATTATCGTCATGGGGCTCTTCATGACGGGCTGGATACGGATTCCGCTGCTCCTGCGTGAGTACCGCCCGTTTCAGCGGCGCGGCTTTGACGGCATTGGGGGCGCATTCCTTCTCGGTTGCGGCTTCACACTCGGATGGACACCGTGCACAGGCCCGATGCTCGCGACGATTCTCCTCTATGCGGGGGATACGGCGACCGTCGGCGCGGGTGCTCTGCTCCTCCTTGTCTACAGTCTCGGCTTTGCCGTGCCGTTCTTCCTGCTCGCCGTCATCTGGCGGCGGCACATCATGAAGCTGCGTGCGTTCTACCAGTATCTGCCGCGCATTCAGCAGGCGGCGGGCATCGTGCTCGTCCTCCTCGGAGCTCTGCTCTGGTCGGACTCGCTCACCTATCTCGTGCGCATTTTGTCGTAAACAAAACGGAAACGACCTCCCTTCATCGCGTTGTTGCGGCGGGGCGGTCGTTTTTGTTTGTGCAGATTGAATTTTGGTACGCTGTGTGCTAGGATATAGAAGAAATTAGGAAAAGTTTGGAAAGGCTCATGGAACATCAGAACATGAAAAAAACATCATTCACCACACAGAAGCTTGTTTTTACCGCGCTGATGACGGCGCTCGTCTTCGTCGCGACCTATCTGCCGCATATCCCGATACCACTCGGCTATGCGCATCTCGGGGATGCGGTGATCTTCCTGCTCGCACTGCTCGCACCGCGCCGCAGTGCGCTTTTTGCAGCCTGCATTGGCTCGGCGCTCGCCGACCTCCTCGGCGGTTTCGCGCTTTGGATCGTGCCGACGCTCGTCATCAAATTCGTGATGGCGGAGATCGTCTGTCGTATGGCGTGCAGCGGGGTGCAGATCGGAGGGCGCACACGCGTCATCGCAGCGCTCCTCGCATCGAGCCTCTGGATGGCGGCGGCGTATACGCTTGCGGGTGCAGTCCTCTACGCGAGCTTGCCAGCCGCACTCGCCTCGTCCCCGGGACTTCTCATAGAGGGGCTTGTCAACTCCGTTCTTGCGTTGCTGCTTCTGCCCATACTGCGGGGGCGATTTCCGAAGTTTTGATATGGAGCTGTCGCTTTAGCAATACGATATTTCTTCGACATAGTATATGTGGATAACATGCTGCGTATTTGATATTGCAATTTAGGACAAATTATAGATCCTCTGAGGAGGTAAATAGTACGTTGACAACAGCAGATGAAGCTGTGCATCAGCTCAGCCGACTCAAGGGGCAAGGCTATCGCATTTACTATTTTATCCCGGATTTTTCATCAACGGAGGCAATCTGGCGCAAGGTATTCCGAGACTATTTGCGCACATATGGTGCGGAAGATAAAGTTGCCTTGTACTTGGATCTAGGGCAGGGGGCTTCTCCCTCGGAACTTGATGAGCTCATTGAACTGCTTTCTGCGCTTGGGCCCCAGGCACCGCTTGTACTGGTTGGTGAGAGTAGAAAAGATGGTTTTCACTGTATATTGCAGCAGGTGGATGTTCTAATTACGACACAAGATGGCATATTGCCTTTTTTTGTGGACTATGCAGACGCTAACATGGAGATTGTTTATGGCGGAGCTAGTCAAAGCAGGATCTTTAACATTCAGAAAGAATACGATATCAGCATAGGTGTTTTGACATACCAGCCGGACTATGAAAAATTATTTGTTACACTGACTTCTGTCATCCAACAGCAAGGATGCCGCTATGAGATTGTGGTAGGGGATGATGGCTCCTCGAATTTCGAGGAGCGGGAGATCGAGCTGTGGCTGCTGCGACACGGATTTAAGGACTATACCATACTGCGCAGCTCTGAGAACAAGGGAACCGTGCACAATGTAATGAACGTTCTCGATGCAGCACAGGGGTGCTATGTGAAGCTGATCTCTCCGGGAGATTATCTCTACAGCGAGCATGTTCTAGCGGATATGCTGCGTTTTATGGAGGAGAAGAGTTATAAAATAGCATTTGGCCGAGCATGTTATTACACGAAGGGGGATGACAAATATTATCTTGTCAATCGTATGAACCCCTTTCAGCTGGCGCCCTATCAATCGGGGGACTTTGCTGCGGTTAAGGAGGCATATCTTGTTTATCAAGATTATGTGGTCGGCGCTGCATTTATGGGGGAACGCCATATACTTGCTGCCTATACAAGGGATATCCTTGGACGTATTATCTATACGGAAGATGCGATTTATCCTATAATGATTGCAGACGATATTCGGCTTGGCTTCTGGGATCAGAATTTTGTGTGGTATGAGTGCAATGATGGCATCTCTAATGACACGACAAAGGAGTGGCGGGATCGTCTTCTATATGACAGCAACATGACGCTTACAATCATTGTAGAACGGCATAGCGATATATTGGATCTGGTTTTTGGGTCAGGAAATGGAATGCACCGTGATGATACGGCGTATATGAAAAGACGAGCGGCGTATTACGCAGAAGCAGAGAAAAATTTAGTCGCAGGCGCCTATTTGAAAAATATTGATCCGCTGGAACTGAAAAAACTGGTGCATGCGGAAGTCGTAGTTTAAGCTGAGGACAGCATGCAAATTGTAAAATATATTTTCAGCCACATGGCGATGAGCGCGGCATGTTGAGGGGGTACCCTGCAGGCTGTATCGGACAACCTTGAGAATTGATGATAAAGGGGGAGAAAATATGGTTGAGACTGAGAGAATTTCGTACAGACCCGACATTGACGTTTCGGTATGTGTGCTTACCTATCGCGCGGAGCCGGCAAAGCTCTTTGCTACGCTTGCCTCCATTGTCTGTCAGCGCGGATGCTCCTTTGAGATCATCATTGCGGATGATGGGTCGGCGGGTTTTTGCAGATCTCTGCTGGAGAAATTTTTTGCGCAGCAGAACTTTCACTCCTATACCATTGTGGCGAATCCGTATAACAGGGGAACGGTGAAAAATACCGCAAGCGCATTTCCTGTGATGCGCGGCCGCTATATCAAAGTTATTTCGCCTGGCGATTTTATGTATGATGAAACGTCGTTGCTACGGATGCTCCGATTCGTGGAACATCATCAATATTGCGTCGCTTTCGGCTGCACCTATCAATATCAACAAGCAGGGGAGCAGATCTACCAT
>ERZ773087.782-NODE-782-length-22502-cov-3.874727_pt1 | contig 22502 bp, 21 predicted proteins | sample MGYA00511375_ERZ773087 | MGnify/ENA primary metagenome ERZ773087 (study PRJEB29015, sample SAMEA2737995) | human oral metagenome | biome: human oral; feature: human-associated habitat; material: dental | place: China | collected 2063 ...
GCGTATTTACATAGAAATATATTTTTTTCTTTATAAATTATTTCTAAATATTGATATTGGCTAAATTGATTATTTGTTGTAGAATAGAGGTCAGTGTATTAAATTAAATTTTTAAGAGTAGTTTGGAGGAGAATATGTTTGGGTTTACATCCAATGATATTGGTATAGATCTTGGAACAGCGAGCATCTTGGTATACATCAAGGGCAAGGGTGTTGTACTTAAAGAGCCAAGTGTTGTTGCTATAGATAGAGAGAACGGAAAGATACAGGCAATCGGTGAAGAGGCTAGGCTTATGATTGGTAGAACACCCGGTAATATAGTGGCTGTAAGACCGCTTCGTCAAGGTGTTATATCAGACTATACTATTACAGAAAAGATGCTCAAATATTTTATAGATAAATCGGTGGGCAAGAAGACTTTCAGAAAGCCTAGAATTGCAGTATGTATTCCGTCAGGTGCTACCGAAGTTGAGAAGAAGGCCGTAGAGGATGCTACATATTCTGCAGGTGCAAGAGAAGTAAAGATTATCGAGGAGCCTGTAGCGGCAGCTATCGGTGCCGGAATCGATATTTCAAAGGCTGTCGGAAATATGATAGTTGATATCGGTGGCGGTACTGCAGATATTGCGGTTATCTCACTTGGAGGTACTGTAGTAAGTACTTCAATAAAGATAGCAGGTGATGATTTTGATGAAGCTATCGTAAGATATATGAGAAAGAAGCACAATCTTTTGATCGGTGAGAGAACTGCCGAGGATATAAAGATTACTATCGGTGCCGCATACAGAAGACCTGAGGTACTTACTATGGAAGTAAAGGGTAGAAACCTTGTAACAGGTCTGCCAAAGACTATAGAGGTAAACTCGGACGAGACTTTAGAGGCGCTTCGTGAGCCTGCAATGCAAATCGTTGATTCAGTTCACAATGTTTTGGAGAGAACACCACCTGAACTTGCAGCCGATGTATATGAAAGAGGTATTGTACTTACAGGCGGCGGTTCACTTCTTTCAGGTCTTGATGCGCTTATTGAAGAGAAGACAGGTATCAATACAGTTATAGCCGACAATCCTTTGACAGCTGTTGCAATCGGTACAGGTAAGTTCATTGAGGGTGTAAAGGGAGAAATAAAAAAATAATATGCAGACAGTATCGGGCTATATTGAAAAAATCATTTATAGAAATGAGAATAATGGCTATACTGTACTCAGCGTGGAAGGCGACGGTGACGATTATGTTTTTGTCGGTACTTTCAACTATATTGCTGAGGGAGAATTTATAAAGGCAAAAGGAAATATGAAGCTGCATCCAAACTATGGAGAGCAGCTTTTTGTCGATGAATATGAAATAATAGAGCCGAGAGAGCTTGACAGTATTGAGAAATATCTTGCGTCTTCCGCAATAAAGGGAGTCGGTGAGGCACTGGCAAAGAGAATTATAAAAAAATTCAAACTGGACACTCTAAGAGTAATGGAAGAAGAGCCTGAAAGACTTGTGGAAGTGAAGGGAGTGAGTGCCAAGCTTGCCAAGTCTATAAGTGAGCAAATACAGGAAAAGAAGTCTATGCGTGATGCCATGATTTATTTGCAAAAATTCGGCATCAGCATGAAGCTTGCGGCAAAGATATATCTTGAGTATGGCAGCAAGATCTACACTATCATAGAGACCAATCCGTACAAGCTGGCTGATGATATTGACGGTATCGGCTTTAAGATTGCGGATGATATTGCAAAAAAAGTGGGAATTACTGCAGATTCAAAGTTTCGTGCTGTTGCAGGTATAGAGTATATACTTTCAAATGCCATGCTCTCAGGTCATCTTTATCTGCCTGAGAGTATACTGCAAAATGAGTTTTTAGAGCTGTTTAGTGAAAATATATTTGACTTTACTTCGCTTCTTGTTGAAATGCAGATGGAAAAAAGGATTGTAGTAAAAAAATCCACGGAAAACAATGTATACCTTACACAGTCCTACTATACGGAAGCTGCCGTTGCAAAGAGGCTTGTAGATATCAATATCAAAGAAAAGTATGATTCCGGCAAAGTAGAAGAAAAAATACTTGCCATTGAGAAAAAAGATGGCATTGTCCTTGACGATTTGCAAAGGCAGGCGGTAATAGAATCTATAAGCAGCGGTCTTATAATTATTACAGGAGGTCCGGGAACAGGTAAGACAACCACTATAAATACTATTATAAAGTACTTTGAAAGTGAGGGAGAGAGTATCTCTTTGGCTGCTCCTACAGGAAGGGCGGCAAAGAGGATGTCCGAGGCGACTTCTTATGAAGCCAAAACTATTCACAGATTGCTTGAAATCACTCCAAACAGCAATGAAACCTCTACAAGTATCGGTACACATTTTGAAAGAAATGAGGACAACCCGCTTGAAGCCGATGTTCTTATAATAGATGAGGTCAGTATGGTGGATATTTTCCTTATGAATGCTTTATTAAAAGCCGTTGCGATAGGTACAAGACTTATTTTGGTGGGAGATATAAACCAGCTTCCAAGTGTGGGACCGGGAACCGTACTTAAGGATATTATTGAGTCGGATTGTTTTAATGTTGTGAGACTGAATAAAATCTACAGACAGTCAAATCGAAGTGATATTGTAATAAATGCCCATAAGATAATGACAAATGAAGAGATTGACCTCTCTAAAAAGAGCAATGATTTTATCTTTATCAAGCAGAGCAATCCCGATAATGTGATGGAGTCCGTTATATCACTGGTTCGCGACAAGTTACCTTCCTATGTAAATGCTGCAAGCAATGAGCTTCAGATAATGACACCTATGCGAAAAGGTCCTTTAGGTGTGGAAGCTCTAAACTCATTTTTACAAAAAAGCTTAAATCCTTCAAGCAAGCAAAAAAAAGAAAAAGAGTACGATGCTACAGTCTTTAGAGAAGGCGACAAGGTAATGCAGATAAAAAACAATTACCAAAAGGAGTGGTTTGTATACAATGATAAAAAGATGCCTGTAGATAAGGGACTTGGTGTATACAACGGCGATATCGGCACTATAAGTGAAATAGATATGCTCTCGGAAAGTTTTTGCATCTGCTTTGATGACGGTAAGGTCTGTGAATATGAATTTTCAGAGTTTAACGAGATAGAGCTTGCCTATGCAATTACAGTACATAAGTCACAGGGAAGTGAGTACCCGGCAGTGATTATCCCTATATATAAGGGTCCTGCCATGCTTATGAACAGAAATCTTATATACACCGCCATTACCAGAGCAAAAAAATGTGTGGTACTTGTCGGCATACCTGAAGTGTTTTATACAATGGTACAAAATACAAAGGAGATGGCAAGGTATACCGGACTGAAAGAAAGGATAACAGAGCTTGTGGCGTTCTCAGAAAATGACTGATATTTTAGGTAAATTAATTGATGAGATAATCGAATCCGTATTCCCGAGAAGATGCCCGGTATGTGGAGAAATTGTAAAAGAAAAGGGGCATCTGATATGTAGGAAATGTATTAAAAAGCTTCCTTTTGTAAAATCTCCCTACTGTATAAGATGCGGTAAGGAGATAATCTCTGAAGATGATGCTTACTGTGACGACTGTAAATCGGAAAGAGAGTTCACAGCCGGAAGAGCTCTTTGTAATTATACGGATGATTTGGCACATATCATACTTAAGATAAAATACGGCAATAAAAGAGAGTATATTGAAGGCTTTGCAAAGCTTCTGGCTCTCAGATACAAAAAGTTTTTGGATGTTGCAAATATTGACTGTATTATGCCCGTTCCGCTGCATAAGTCAAGGCAAAGGCAGAGGGGATTTAACCAGTCCGAAATACTTGCCGGATGTCTTTCAAAGTATCTTGATATTCCTGTATATACAAAATGTTTATACAGAGTAAAAAAGACTAAAGACCAAAAGGGGTTAAGCAGAACCGAGAGACTCCACAATCTTGACAATGCATTTGTAGTAAAGGTATTTCCTAAGAAAGTCAAAAATGTTTTGATTGTGGATGATGTGTACACCACAGGTACTACTATAGAAAAATGTGCAAAAGTCTTAAAAGATTCAGGAATAAATAAAATTTATTTCTTGACCATATGTACAGGAAGCATTAGTTAGTAGTAAAATATACTTAGGTTTGCAGTTCTTAAAACCTTACATTTTAAATTTCGGGAGGACATAATTTATGAAAAAGAGTTTATATCTGTTACCTTTAATGATTGTAATGCTTTCTGCTTGTGGAGATAAACATGCGGATGTAGTTGCAAGTACAAAGGCAGATGAGAGTACTGTTGAAGCTACACAAAAAGGTGATACCGGAAATAAAGACTCAAAGAGAGTTGAGAAGGAGTTTGGAAGCTTTATTGTGGCTGAAGGATTCGGTGAAGCAAAGGAACAATCAGGCGGCGGAAGATATTTTTATGTTGTTGAAGGTCATGAACATGATGCGAGACCAAATAATATATCTATAAATACCGGGCATCAAAATTACAACCTGGATGAAAGTGAAAAGTTTGCAGAGTCTACTACATGGCAGTTAAATACACAAATAAAACAATACGGTGTAGATGCTTCAGTTTACGGTTCATCAGGAAAAACCGATGCAGGCGATATAATGTATATTTTTGATATAAAGTTTAATAACAGTGACGAGATAGATCGTCAATATTATATATTAAGAGATAAAAAATATGTGATGGTCTTTATGTCAAATTTTGACGGTGATGAGTCTGTAAACAAGGCAGCGGAGCTGATGGCAAAGAGTTTTGAGTGGAAATAATTTAATTTTCGGTAGATGGTAAATAGGAGCATATAGCTAAAAGTATAGTACTTAAATATTTATTGCTGTATTTTAACTTATTGTATAACTATTTCCCCTATGGTATACTTGTGTCATAATTCCAAGTAAAAAGGATAGAAGAATCTATGCAAAATAAAAGAGTAATGTTGAAATTAAGCGGCGAGGCCCTTGCAAAGCCTGAGGGCGGCTACAATGAAGAAAAGGTAAGAGATATTGCAAGGCAGCTAAAGCCTTCACTGGCTGAGGGTTGTGATATAGGTATAGTAATCGGCGGAGGTAACTACTGGAGAGGCAGAACTTCCGAGGCGATAGACAGAACAAAGGCCGACCAGATCGGAATGCTTGCAACTATTATGAACTGTATCTATGTATCTGAAATATTCCGTTCTGAAGGAATAGATACCGCTATATACTCTGCATTTGCCTGTGGAGATATGGCTGAGCTTTTCTCAAAGGATAAGGTAAATGAGAGCTTTTCAAAAGGCAAGGTGGTATTTTTCGGAGGCGGTACAGGTCATCCCTACTTCTCTACAGATACAGGTATTGTGCTTAGAGCCATTGAGATGGATGTGGATATGATACTTTTGGCAAAGTCTATCGACGGAGTTTATAGTGCAGATCCTAAGCTTGACCCTAATGCCAAAAAGTATGATAAGCTTACTATTCAAGAGGTTATTGACAAGAGACTTGCCGTAGTGGATTTGACGGCGTCTGTTATGTGCCTTGAACATAAGATGCCGCTTGCAGTATTTGATTTGAACGAAGAGAATTCAATAAAGAATGCACTTGAAGGCAAAATAAACGGAACAGTTGTGACAGTGTAAGCTTTGCTTATACGTAGTAAACATAATATTAAGGAGAATTTATGCAAGAGAGTATCAAAAAGTTTGAAGAGAAGATGAATAAGTCTATCGAAGTTTTGCTTGAGGAGTATGCTTCCATAAGAGCGGGCAGAGCAAATCCGCATGTACTTGACAGAATAAAGGTAGAGTATTACGGAACACCTACACCGCTTCAGCAGGTAGGTAATGTTTCGGTTCCTGAGCCTAGAATCATCCAGATTTCACCTTGGGAGAAGTCTCTTTTAAAGGAAATTGAGAAGGCTATAAATATGTCCGACCTCGGTATCAATCCTACAAATGACGGTTCATGTATCAGACTTGTTTTCCCTGAGCTTACAGAGGAGAGAAGAAAAGAGCTTGTAAAGGATGTAAAGAAAAAGGGCGAGGCATGTAAGGTGGCTGTCAGAAATATCAGACGTGACGCTATAGATGCCGTAAAGAAGCTTGAGAAGGCCGGAGATTTTACAGAGGATGATGTAAAGGACGGCGAAAACAAAATACAAAAGATCACAGATAAGGCTATTGAAAGAGTAGATAAGGCTATTGAAGACAAGTCAAAGGAAATATTAACAGTTTAATTAGCCGACTTTATATAGTAGGGACATAGGTTTCTAGAGTTTAAGAAGGTGGGCTTCCACCTTCTTGTTTTATAGTTTAAAGTGAATGGAGTACAATGGAGAACTTAGTTATACCAAAGAGCATCGCCATAATACTTGACGGTAACGGAAGATGGGCTGAAAGAAGAAATTTGCCCAGAGCAATGGGGCATAAAGCAGGATGTGAGACGCTCGAAAAGACGGTGGAAGACTGTGTACGTCTCGGTGTGGAATGCCTTACAGTATATGCTTTTTCCACCGAGAATTGGAAGAGGTCCGCACTTGAAGTGGGTGCACTTATGAAACTTCTAAGATTCTATATGGTCAAGCTTATTGATGTTGCCAATAAAAATAATGTAAAAGCTGTGATGATAGGCGATGAGAGCAGATTTGAACCTGATATAAGAAAGGGAATAAAAAAGCTTATTGAAGCCACAAAGAACAATACGGGAATGATTTTTGCCTTTGCTATAAACTACGGCGGCAGAGATGAGATAAAAAGAGCCGTTGAGAATATAGTTGATGATGTGGAATCAGGAAAGATTTCAAAGTCCGATATCAGTGAAGAACTTATATCCTCATATCTTGATACCAAGGATTTGCCTGACCCGGATTTGCTTATCAGAACAAGCGGCGAGCTTAGAGTGTCGAACTTTTTGCTTTGGCAGATAGCTTACAGTGAGTTTTATATTACAGATACACTGTGGCCTGATTTTGACAAGGAAGAGCTTTTAAAGGCTATAGAAAGCTATAGCCATAGGCAGAGGAGATTTGGAGGTCGTTAATGTTTTTTAAAAGACTGATAAGCGGAATAGGACTTTTGATAGTTGCCGTTTCGGCTTTTTATATCGGAAGTATTCCGCTTGTAGTGTTATCTGCGCTTGTTTCAATCATAGGTCTTTTTGAGTTTTACAGGGCTCTTGGCTTGGATAAGAAAAATATTGCATATTTGGGATATATATACTCGCTTGTGTACTATTGTTTGGTGTATTTTAAGCTGAATCAATATATTTTCTTTTCGATAATTGCATTTTTAATGATTATATTTGCGATATATGTCTTTACATTTCCGAAGTATAAGACTGAAGAGATATCACTTGTATTTATGGGAGTGGTTTATATTCCGGTACTGTTTTCTTATGTATACAATACCAGAACATATGCAGACGGCAAATATCTGGCATGGCTTATACTGATATCCAGCTGGGGATCAGATACCTGTGCTTATGTAGTGGGATCGCTTATAGGAAAACACAAGATAGCTCCCGTACTGAGCCCTAAAAAGTCTGTAGAGGGAAGTATCGGAGGAGTGTTGGGCGCGGCTCTTATAGGAGGCATAGTAGGTTTTATTTTGTCGAATCATTTTGTAAATATAGGATCGCCTGCATTTACCTGTGCCGTTTCATGCGGTATCGGTTCCGTTATATCACAGGTGGGAGATGCACTTGCCTCGGCTATAAAGAGAAATCACAATATAAAAGACTACGGAAATTTGATTCCGGGGCATGGCGGCATACTTGACAGATTTGACAGTATGATTTTTACAGCTCCTGCAGTCTTTTTTGCAATATATTTTTTAGGATAGGATAATGAAAAGAATATCTATTTTGGGATCTACAGGATCCATCGGAACACAGACACTTGATATAGTAAGATTAAATGATGATGTAAAAGTGGAGGCACTCTCCGCACATAAAAATATAGATTTGCTTGAAAAGCAGATAAGAGAGTTTAGACCGAGAGTGGCCGCCATATGGGAAGAAACGGACGCAAAACTTCTTTGTGACAGGATAAAAGATACCGATACCAAAGTGTGCTTCGGCATGGATGGACTTATAGAAGCGGCGACTGTAAAAGAAGCCGATATTGTGGTAACCGCTGTTGTGGGAATGATCGGAATAGAGCCGACCGTTGCCGCAATAAACGCCGGAAAGGATATTGCACTTGCAAACAAGGAGACTTTGGTGTGTGCAGGCCATATTATAATGCCGCTTGCAAAAAAGACAGGTATAAATATATATCCTGTGGACTCCGAACACAGTGCAATTTTTCAGTGCCTTGATAAGCACAATCCTATAAAGAAGATTTTACTTACAGCCTCAGGAGGTCCGTTTAGAGGATACACTAAAGAAGATTTACAAAAAGTTACATTGGAGGATGCTCTGAAGCATCCGAATTGGAGCATGGGCAAAAAAATCACCATAGACTCCGCTACAATGGTCAATAAGGGGCTTGAGATAATAGAGGCCTCACATCTTTTTGATGTGTATATAGATGATATAGAGGTGGTAATTCAAAAAGAATCCATTATCCACTCTATGGTGGAGTTTAAGGATAACGGTATCATTGCACAACTTGGTACTCCCGATATGAGACTTCCAATTTCATATGCGCTGTTTTATCCTGAAAGAAGATATATATCTGATGACAGGGTTGACTTTGCAAGTCTGGCTACACTGAATTTTTCAAAGCCTGATTTGGATGTGTTTGAAGGACTTAAGCTTGCAATGCTTGCAGGAAAGAGAGGCGGAAGTGCTCCTACAGTTTTGAATGCGGCTAACGAGTGGGCTGTTGCAAAGTTTTTGGAAAAGAAAATACGATTTACAGATATACCTTATCTGATAGGTAAGGTATTGGATGCTCATGAGTTCACAAAAAATCCATCAATTTCTGATATTCTTTCACTGAAAAAATGGACTGAGGAGTATCTGGAAAGGATAAAGATTTGAATATAGTTATAGCGCTTATTATTTTTGGAGTAATAGTATTGATACATGAGTTTGGACATTTTTTGTTTGCCAAGCTCTCAGGTGTAAAAGTGGTTGAGTTTTCTGTAGGTATGGGTCCCAGACTCTTTTCTGTCAAAGGGAAGGAGACAGAGTATTCACTGAAACTTTTGCCTCTTGGCGGTTCATGTCAGATGTACGGAGAGGATGAAGATGAGGACGAGCCCGGAAGTTTCAACTCCGCTCCGCTTATCGGAAGGATTGCAACTGTAGCGGCAGGACCGATTTTTAACTTTATATTGGCATTTTTTGTTGCCATATTTATAGTCGGAAATGTAGGTGTGGATAAGCCTGTTATAAGCGGACTTATGGACGGATTGCCTGCACAAACTTCCGGGCTTCAAAAAGGAGATGTTATAGAAAAGATAAACGGAAGACATGTTGATTTTTACAGAGATTTGTCCACCTATCTTTTTTTACATCAGGGAAAGGATATCACACTTAGTGTCAGAAGAAACGGAAATGAGGAGAAGAACATTTCAATAACTCCTGTATACAATGAAAAATATTCTCAGTATATGATAGGTATTGAAAGTTCTGGATATCAAAAACTGAACAGTCCTATAGAGGTATTAAAGTATTCAGTGCTTGAGGTAAAGTATACCGTTTCCACAACTATTGATTCACTTTTATACCTGCTTCACGGTAAGGCAAATGCAAATGAAATAAGTGGCCCTGTAGGTATTGTTTCTATGATAGGTAACACTGTGAATGAGTCAAAGCCTTACGGTATATTCGTGGTTTTATTATCACTTTCACAGATGGTACTTTTATTAAGTGCAAACCTGGGTGTTATGAATCTTTTGCCGCTGCCAGCACTTGACGGAGGCAGACTTATCTTTTTGTTTTTGGAGGGTATCTTCAGAAGACCTCTAAACAGAAAGGTGGAAGGGTATATACATTTGGCAGGTTTTGCATTTTTGATGCTTTTGATGGTTTTTGTAATGTTTAACGATATAAGAAGAATAATATTATGAGAAAGAAAACAAGATTAGTACAAATTGGAGATAAAAAAATAGGAGCGGGTAATCCTATACTGATACAGTCAATGTGTAATACAAAGACTGAGGATGTTGTTGCTACCGTAGATCAGATATTAAGGCTTGAAGATGCAGGCTGTGATATTATAAGGGTGGCGGTACCAAACAGCGAGGCTGCAAGGGCAATAGCCCAGATAAAAAAGCAGATACATATTCCTCTTGTAGCCGATATTCACTTTGACTACAGATTGGCACTTGAGGCTATTAAGTCGGGCTGTGATAAGATAAGAATAAATCCCGGAAATATCGGAAGCAGTGAAAGAATAAAAGCGGTTGTAGACGCTTGTAAGGAAAGAAATCTTCCGATAAGAGTAGGTGTAAATTCAGGCTCTCTCGAAAAAAATCTTATAGAAAAATACGGCGGTGTGACTGCAAGGGGTATTGTGGAGTCAGCACTTGACAAGGTAAAGATAATAGAGGATATGGACTATAACAATCTGGTTATAAGTATCAAATCTTCAGATGTAATGATGTGTGTAAAGGCGCATGAACTTATATCACAAGAGACGGATTATCCGCTTCATGTGGGAATCACAGAGTCGGGGACCGTAAAAAGAGGTATGATAAAGTCCTCCCTCGGACTTGGTATTATTTTGTATCAGGGAATCGGTGACACAGTCAGAGTTTCATTAACAGGTGACCCTGTGGAGGAAATTTTTGCCGGAAAACTCATTCTAAATAATCTGGGTCTTAGAAAGGGCGGTATTGAAGTGGTATCATGCCCTACCTGCGGCAGAACCAATATTGACCTTATCGGACTTGCCGGAAAGGTGGAAAAGCTTGTCGAAAACTATGATTTGAATATCAAAGTTGCTGTTATGGGCTGTGTTGTGAACGGACCGGGAGAGGCTAAGGAAGCCGATATAGGAATTGCAGGCGGTATAGGCGAGGGATTGCTTATAAAAAAGGGTAGAGTGGTAAAGAAATTACCTGAAAATGAGCTTTTACCTGCTTTAAAAGAAGAACTGGATATGTTGTCAAAAGAGGCATAGAATGGTTAAAAAGTTCAAAGATGTTTTTCAAAGTTTGGAATGCGCACCGCATATGGATGAGCTTTTAAACTTTGTTTCTGTTGAAAAAGTAACTGCAAGCAGTGATATGACTTTGATAAAGGTAAATATCATTGCGGAAAGAATAATTGAGAAAAGAACTATTCTGGAGTTGGAAGCACTTATAAAAGATAAGATGTTTCCGAAAAAGAATATTAAAATAAAAATATTTGAAAAATTCAAACTCTCAAGTCAGTATACTCCCCAAAATTTGTTTGACGCATATAAGGACAGTATATTGCTTGAAATAAAAAACTATAAGATATCCGAATATTTGATTCTAAATAACGCCACTGTCAGCTTTGACGGCGCATATATGGATATGACTGTAGAAAAGAATCCTATAAATGAAAGCGTTATAGATGAGCTTGTAAGAATTCTTGAAAAAATCTTCAATGAAAGATGCGGAATACTTTGTACGGTCAGACATAAATTCATCGCCGCAAAAGAAAAGAGTGAGGAGATAGAGTTTGCCACAAGGACTGTAGCCAAAAGAGCCGACACAACAGAGTTTGTAGGCGGCGGCAGTACTGTATGGGAAAGCAGTGATTCCGGTAAAGAAGATTCGACCAAAAGTGTTTCAAATAGTAAAAAGCAGGATAAAAAGAGCTTTGACAAAAAGAACTTTAATAAAAAAGGCTTTGATAAGAAAGGATTTACACCTAAGTTTCAAAAGACAAATAATCCTGATGTCATATTCGGAAGGGACTTTGACGACAACTTTATAAAACTTTCGGATCTGGTAGGCGAAATAGGTGAGGTCGTTGTAAAAGGTAAGATAATAGAGGTGGATTCAAGATATCTTGAAAGAAGCGACTCTACACTTTATATTTTTGCAATTACAGACTTCAGTGATTCTATTTATGTAAAGATGTTTGTTCGAGGTGAGCAGCTTGATATTATCAAAGAGAACATAGTAAAGGGAAACTATGTAAAGATAAACGGACTTGCACTGGTTGATAAGTTTGACAGTGAGCTGACCATATCATCTGTAAAGGGCATCAAAAAATGTGAGAAGTTTGAAGATAATATTCGTGTAGACAATGAACCCATAAAGAGGGTGGAGCTTCACTGCCATACTAAGATGAGTGATTTTGACGGTGTTTCATCAGCTTCGGATATTATAAATCAGGCAAAGAACTGGGGAATGGACGCTATAGCCATTACAGACCACGGAAATATACAGGCTTTTACTGAAGCAAGTCATGTTAAGAATCCGCCAAAAATTATCTACGGTGTTGAAGGTTATCTGGTAGACGACTTAAAGGAACTTGTAAGTAATCCTTCAGATAAGACATTGGATGACGGCTTTATAGTGTTTGATATCGAGACCACAGGATTTTCAGCAAAAAATGACGCCATAACGGAGATCGGTGCCGTAAAGGTGGTAAACGGTGAGATAGTGGACAGATTTTCCACATTCGTCAATCCGCAAAGGCCTATACCTTTCAGGATTGAGGAGCTTACACATATAAGTGACGCAATGGTAGTCAATGCTCCTGTAATAGAGGAGGTTTTACCTAAGTTTTTGGACTTCTGTGAGGACTATATTATTGTGGCTCACAATGCAGGATTTGATACGGGATTCATCAGAGAGAATGCAAAGAGAATAAACAGAGAGTACAACCCGTCCATTATAGATACTGTAGCTATGGCAAGATTACTGTTACCAGATATTAACAGATTCAAGCTTGATACCGTATGTAAGGCTTTGAATATTTCACTTGAAGGGCACCACAGAGCTGTAAATGATGCGGAGGCTACCGCACAGATATGGGTGGAGTTTATAAAAAGGCTTAAAGACAAGGGATTGAGCAAGCTTTCGGATGTGGCAAGTCTTGGCGAGACCAATGCGGATATTGTAAAGAAAACCAAATACAATCATGTAATTATCCTTGCAAAAAACGATATAGGCAGAATAAATCTTTATAAGTTGATTTCTCTCTCACATATAGATTATTTTAACAAGAGGCCGAGAATTCCGAAGTCAATTCTTGCAAAGATGAGAGAAGGACTTATTATAGGCAGCGCTTGTGAACAGGGTGAGGTATATAAAGCAATCCTCGACGATGCAACTGATGATGAGCTTAACAGAATTGTATCGTTCTATGACTACCTTGAAATACAGCCTATAGAAAACAACATTTTCTTAATTGAGGATGAACAAAACGATATTCATTCAAAAGAAGATCTTCAGGACATAAACAAAAGAATAGTGGAGCTTGGAAATGTATATGAAAAGCCTGTAGTTGCCACCTGTGATGTACATTTTTTAAATCCTGAGGATGAGATATATAGAAGAATTATTTTCTACGGCAAGGGCTATAAGGATGCCGATACACAGCCGCCTCTATATCTTCGTACCACTAAAGAGATGCTTGATGAGTTTGAGTATCTCGGCAGTGAAAAAGCTTATGAAGTCGTGGTTACAAATACCAGAATGATTGCGGATATGGTGGAGGTTATATCACCGGTAAGACCTGATAAATGTCCTCCTGTTATTGAAAACTCGGATGAGGACCTTACCAATGCCTGCTACAAAAAGGCACATGAACAGTATGGTGAAAATCTGCCTAAGATAGTTGAGGACAGGCTGAAAAAAGAACTGAACTCCATTATTTCAAACGGTTTTGCAGTTATGTACATTATCGCAAAAAAACTTGTTGAAAAGAGTAATGAAGACGGCTATCTGGTAGGTTCAAGAGGTTCTGTAGGTTCTTCCTTTGCGGCATATACCTCAGGAATTACAGAGGTAAATCCGCTTCCGGCGCATTATTATTGTGATTGCAAGTATGTGGATTTTGATTCGCCTGAGGTTAAGGCCTTTGCAGGAAGAGCAGGCTGTGATATGCCTGATAAAATCTGTCCGAAATGCGGCAAAAAGCTAAAAAAAGACGGTTTTGATATACCTTTTGAGACCTTCCTCGGATTTAAAGGAGACAAAGAGCCGGATATTGACCTTAACTTTTCAGGAGAATATCAGCCGAATGCACATGCCTATACGGAGGTAATCTTCGGGAAGGGACATACCTACAGAGCCGGAACGGTTGGAACACTTGCAAATAAGACCGCCTACGGATATGTAAAGCATTATTTTGACGATAAGAATGAGAGTAAGAGAAAATGTGAGATAAACAGGTTGGCTACAGGCTGTGAAGGTGTAAGAAGAACTACAGGTCAGCACCCGGGCGGTATTATAGTATTGCCGCACGGTGAGGAGATATATACCTTTACTCCGGTACAAAGACCTGCAAACGATATGACCACAAATATTATTACAACTCATTTTGATTACCACGCTATAGACCACAACCTTTTAAAGCTTGATATACTAGGACATCAGGACCCTACTATGATAAGAATGCTTCAAGACCTTACAGGAATCGACCCGGTAAAGGATATTCCGCTTGACTCAAAGGAGACAATGAGCCTTTTCCAAAATACCAAGGCACTTGGTATCGAGCCTAAGGATATTCTTGACTGTCCGCTTGGAGCACTCGGCGTACCTGAGTTTGGTACCGACTTTGCTATGCAGATGTTACTTGATACCAAGCCTGAAGGACTTTCAGACCTTGTAAGAATTGCCGGACTTGCACATGGTACCGATGTTTGGCTCGGAAACGCGCAGACTCTTATATTGGAGGGTAAGGCAACCATCAGAACCGCTATCTGTACCAGAGATGATATTATGATTTATCTTATTGAAAAAGGACTTGATGAGGGAGAGTCCTTTAAGATAATGGAGAGTGTCAGAAAGGGTAAGGGACTTACTGATGAGTGGGTGGAACATATGGAAGCACATGGCGTACCTGACTGGTATATCTGGTCATGTAAGAAGATTAAGTATATGTTCCCTAAGGCTCACGCCGCCGCCTATGTTATGATGGCATGGCGAATAGCTTACTGTAAGATTTTTTATCCTTTGGCATATTATACGGCGTATTATACTATCAGAGCTACAGGCTTTAACTACTCACTTATGTGTATGGGCAAGGAAAAGCTTGAATACAATATAGCGGAATATAAGAAAAAGACAGATCCTACGGCTAAGGATGCCGATACTTTGCGTGATATGAGAATAGTGCAGGAGATGTATGCCAGGGGTTTTGAGTTTGAAAAGATTGACCTTTTCAAGGTTCATCCTACCAAGTTTCAAATAATGAATAACGGCAAGATAATGCCTTCACTTTCATGTATTGACGGACTCGGTGAGACCGCGGCCACCTCGATAGTAAATGCAACCGCGGCCGGACCTTTCATATCAAAGGACGATTTCATGTCCAGAGCCAAGGTCGGAAAGAGCACCTGTGAGCTCTTAGACAGTTTGAACTTACTTGGAGATTTGCCTGAGAGTAATCAGATATCGTTTTTTGATTTGATGGGGTAGGATAAATATTTTTATGTTATTATAATTTTAGCGAGGATTGATTGGAGGGATAAAATGATTTTGGCAAATGCTGGTAATATAGTTAATAAAGATACTATAGATATGATTATAGCTATATTTGGATTCCTTGGTGTAACAAGCGTTGTTAGTGTTATAATAATTTGGAATCACATGAATTTGATGAATCCAATTTGTTTTACTTTTGAGGAAATAGATAAAAGAGAAAATTATATTTTTTTTATTACATTTATTAAAACCTTATTTGGAGTTATTTTAGCTTCAGCATCTTTAATTGGATCTTTATTATGTTACTTTTATTTTGAAATTAATGAAATGAAATTAGATTCCAATGAAGTTTCAAATAGTAGTAAAATTTTAGATAATTTTCTTTTGTATGGAAAGAATTGTATAATATTAAGTTTTATTATATTTTGTTTATTAATTATAATACATTTTTCTTATAAGATAAAACCCTATATTATAATGATTATAAGTAAACTGAATATAAGGTTACATCCATTTATAGATCAAATTATAAAATTTATTAAAGAAAAGATTATAAAATTTACCAAAGAAGAGAATATTTCTTTTATAACAGTAATAGATGGTTTTTTATTTCATTTTGGTGTTTCTCTCATTTGTTTATATTTTATATTAGATATTTATGAAGAAAAAAACGATGTTTCAAAAAAAATCATTTTGTTTTTTTACATTTCGTATAGTATATGCATTTTTTGTATTGTTTTCAAAACAGTTTATTCTATTTATAGCAGTAGATTATATCTTTCATATCTATACTATTTGGATCAAAACAATAGAAAAGTTTTTATATTCTATAAAACAAATGATATGTGGATTAGCTCGAGAAAAGACTATATTCTATGTAGTACAAAGGAAAAAGACGAATTTAATAATAAGACTTTAGAATATAAAAATAATGCAAAAAAAATTAATAACTGTGCATACAAAGAAAAAATATTGAAATACATTGATAATATAGATAAATATAGTGAATATATACGGGTTGATTCGCAAGAATTGCTAGATTTTTTTGGAATATTGGATAATTACTTTAAAAATCCGAGTATAAACTTTAACGAGGTAGAGTTAGATAAACTAATGGATAAAATTGAAAAAATAACAGAAATTAAACTTATTGATCAAAATGAAATACAAAACAATAAATTATATCCTAATATTAATAATAAGAATAAGTTTAATAAGTTGCAATAATAAATAGATTAATATTAAATTTGTTTTTAAAATGTAAAGCATATATATTATGAATAATAAATAATTGATAAAAATAATTTCAATATAATAATATCAACTTAATATATTAGATTTTCAGGGGCTGTCAAGTGAGGTACTTGACAGCTTTTTTAAGTCCTTAAAGAAAGATAAAATACAATTCAATTCCAGTGGTTTTACTTGCTTTGGTATTCTTGAGTAAATCAAATCTGATAAAATCGAGTTGATATCAAACTTGAAGCTATATTTATCCCTTATATTTCTGCAAACTTTACCTAAGACAAGTTTATAATAAAAGTATTGTAAAAACATGTAGCATTATACTATATAGTAACGCGAAAATTTCGACAAATTTTTCAACCAAGAAATGCAGGCTATATGCGGGATGTAAGACTTTTTTAACGATGATTTATATAAACAAACTGTCAAAGACTAGGGAAGATAGTGGTGAAGCTACTATATAAGGCTTGATATGTGATATAAATTTATTGTATAGTATTAATAGTTGTTATCGGAATAACTTGAATTCTATTATAATTCAGTTATTTTATGGTTTTATATTAATAATGAATTTGGAAGGAGATATAGAATCATGAAAAAATATTTGGGAATGCCAGATATTCCAATGTCAAAAGAATCTGAAGACTATTTGGATACAAAAAAATATGTTACTGGTTTAGTTCGATTTGTCGAAGAATGCTGTACACCAATGTCTATAGCATTACAAGGTGACTGGGGGTACAGGTAAAACATCATTTATAATGAGAATGATAAATCAAATACAGAATAATAGAAATGAAATTTTAACTATTTATTTTAATACTTGGCAATATTCACAATTTAATATGTCTGATAATTTATATTATTCTCTTATACAATGTATTATTAATGATATAAAGAAAGCTTGTCCAGATTGTAAAGAAGATACAGATACAGTGTTAAATAAAGTGGGTAGTGCTTTTATTAATATTATAAAACAGCTTACTGAGAATAAGTGTGGTGTAGACATTGATAAAATAATTGAAATAATAAATATATATAAGCAGGAGAACATTGAAAATATAAAAAAATTCAAGGATGACTATGAAAATTTAATAAATAAGGTTACAAATAATAATGGTAGAGTTATAATATTTATTGATGATTTAGATCGTTTGAACCCAAGTATAGCTGTTGAACTGTTGGAGTCAATTAAACTATTTATGGATGTTAGAAAATGTGTTTTTGTATTTGCCATTGACTATGATGTAGTAGTACGTGGAATCCGAGCTAAATATGGAAATGACATGGATGAAATAAAGTGTCGAAGTTTTTTCGATAAAATTATTCAGCTCCCATTTAAAATGCCGATAGAAAAATATAAGGTTGAAAATATGATGAAAAATAAGAACTTAACGCAGCATTTTGAAGGCTATACCGATGCTTTAAGTACACTTGTCGAAAAAACTATGGGAACTAATCCAAGAACATTTAAACGTATTATTAATGCATATGAATTATTTGAAATAATCGTACAAAATAGTAACAACCCCTATAATGCATCTCTTCTATTTATAAATGTAATTTTACAAATGTATTCAGCTGATTTTTATAAAGCGTTTAATGATATTTTAGCTCCTACAGTAGAATTTAATATAATTGAGTATAAAAGGTTTAAAGAAGATAACGAAGATATAAGTTCTGTCTTTGAAGCATTAGATTCAATAATAGAAAAGTCCCAAAAAATGAGGAGGATGTTCTAAAAGATTTTAAAAATATGATGAATGTTACTTCTAATCTTGTATCTGGTGGAAATACACCTAAAAGAAAACCGGCAATAATTATAAAAAGAATTCGAATATATGAGAAAACATTTAATGCAAAAAATGCAACCGAGGCTATCGAGATTACAATTAAGGAAATTTTACTTAAGCATAAAGATAAGATCGACATTATAGTTGAACATTTTCCAAGTGATATCGCTGAAGGTAAAGTAAAAATAGATGGAAGGTTTGACCCTTATAGAGAAATTGATTTAAAAGATTTGGATAAAAAGATTTATTTAGGGGTGAAAACTGGAATTTATGAAAAGATAAACTTTATTCGCAATATAGTTGCTCTAATTGGTGATGATATAGATGAGTTTGAGTGGTATGATATTGATGGAAATAGATATTTGTAAAACAGTATAGATAATGTATGTATATTGAACTATGCAGATAACTAAAAATAATAATTAAAAAAGGGGAATTTATGGCAAAAAGACCTATATTTATTGCAAAGGATAAGTATCCTTTTTATACGGAGAAAACAATTGAATTTGAGTATTTTGCAGGATTTTCTGAAAGTCAAAAGAAAAAATCAATTAACTCTCTTCACAATTCTTATAAAGAACAAGGTGGAGGTAATGTTTTAGAGATTTCAACTAAGGGAGAGAATAAGCTTGGGATAAATCTAAGTGCCTTTAACTTGTTGACCTGTATAAACGGGAGTCAATATAAGCTTGAATGTGTATTTCAAGGGAGTAAAGTGTTTGAACATGGTGGACCGTATACAGATTTATATAATGTAAAACCGTGGGAGGCAAAGAAGGATAGTCGCTTAAGAGAAAGTGGAAAGGTAATAGGATTTAATTTGTTCGGAAAAGATTTTAAAAGCGAACCTAAAGATTTTTTCTATAATTGGATCTACATAAATGCCTTAGCTAAAAATAAGAAATATTTGGAAGAACTTGATATGTATGAGGCATTTACAGATATTGAGTTCAATCCGAATAAATCCATCAACTGCCAGGCCAGATCGGTTGCAATTGCAGTCGGATTAAAAAAAGCAGGTATATTGGAAAAGTGTATTTCGGATGAAAAAGTTTTCTTAAGTGAAGTTTATAAGGTAAATGGTTAGTACATAAATATCAAATCATATGATATTACATTTTTATGAGGAAGTAGCCTATGAGAGGACTGAGAACAAACGAAGGAGCTAAATTTGAAAAGTACTTTGCTATTATAGAAGAGGAGGCAAAAAAACTGGGAGGAGTTTTCTTTTCTGAAACAGGCGAAGGACGAGATTTAGACCTTGAAGATATTGAAGTATGTGATTTAGCCGGATGGCTTGTTCCGTTTGATCAGGCAGATGAATTTGAAGCTCTGTATTTGGGCAGAAAAGATAAAGAAATATGGGACAGTGACAGATGGGATGATATGTATATTTTTGTAGACTATATACTTGACGGAGATAATGTAAGTGTAAAGTTCGATAAATATGAATATGACACCCAAATATTTGAAGAGTACGAGTCGCAAAAAGAAGCAGGTACTTTGTCAACACGTCCTATAGAGGAACTTTGGAAAGAACTTAAAATAAATGATTCGGATTCATAATTTGATCCAACTTTTTCAAGCTGTCAAGTAAAAACACTTGACAGCTTCTTTTTATGCTGTTATACTCTCACAGTATGGAAAATAACGATATTGAAAAATATATCAATCAAGGTACTTTATATGACTTTTACGGCAAGCTTTTGACGCATCATCAGCAAAGGATTTATGAGGATGTGGTGTTTAATGACTTATCACTGAGCGAGATTGCCGAGAATGAAGGCATAAGCAGACAGGGAGTCAGCGATCTTATAAGGAGGTGCAATAAGGCCTTGGTGTCTTATGAAGAAAAACTTGGATTGATAAGAAAGTTTGATGAAACAAAATCTTATGTAAAAGAGATACAAAAGATTGTTAAGATATATCAGGACACGAAGGATGAAGGACTTGTTGCAAAGATTGATGAGCTTTCGTCCAAGATACTGGATGTATAGGAGGTTTTAAATGGCTTTTGAAAGCTTATCCGAAAAACTTCAAAATGTTTTCAAGAATCTTCGCGGCAAGGGCAGACTGAGTGAGGACGATGTACGAATCGGACTTAAGGAAGTAAGACTTGCGCTACTTGAAGCTGATGTAAGCTTTAAGGTGGTGAAGGATTTTATAAAGAGTATTCAAGAAAAGGCGACAGGCGCCGATGTACTCAATTCACTGACACCGGCTCAGCAGGTTATAAAGATTGTTAACGATGAGATGGTTTCACTGATGGGAAGTGAGACTACAGAACTTAAGATAAAACCTTCAGGTGAGATAACCGTTATTATGATGGCAGGTCTTCAAGGTGCAGGTAAAACGACCACTACCGCAAAGCTTGCCGCAAAATTAAAGAAAAAAGGCAACTCTCCGCTGCTTGTAGGTTGTGATATTTACAGGCCTGCCGCTATAGAGCAGTTGAAAAGAAACGGTGAGAAGGTGGATGTGCCTGTCTTTGAGATGGGAACAAATCATAAGCCTGTAGAGATTGCAAAAAAGGCTATAGAGTATGCTAAAGAGAATCGCCACAATATTGTATTCCTTGATACCGCCGGACGTCTTCATATAGATGAAGATATGATGGACGAGCTTATTGAGATTAAGGACAATGTGAATGTTGACGACATCATCTTGGTGGTGGATGCAATGACAGGTCAGGATGCCGTAAATGTAGCCGAGACCTTCAATGCAAAGCTTGATATCACAGGAGTAATACTTACAAAGCTTGACGGTGACACCAGAGGCGGTGCCGCTCTTTCAGTACGTGCCGTTACAGGTAAGCCGATACTCTATGTGGGTATGGGCGAGAAGTTATCTGATTTGGAGCAGTTTTACCCTGACAGAATGGCAAGCAGAATCCTAGGCATGGGCGATATACTTTCGCTTATTGAAAAGGCCGAGATGGATATGGACTCTGAGAAGGCAAAGAAACTTTCACAAAAGATTGCCAAGGCTGAGTTTGATTTCAACGACTTTTTAGATCAGCTTGAACAGCTTGAAAAGATGGGCGGAATGGCAAGTATACTCAGTATGTTGCCGGGAATCGGAGGAAAGGCTTCACTGCCGCAGGTGGATGACGGCCAAATGGTAAAGATAAAGGCCATAATACAGAGTATGTCCGAAAAAGAAAGACTTGATCCGAGCCTTTTAAACCCTTCCAGAAAAAACAGGATTGCAAAGGGTTCAGGTGTAAATATCGGTGAAGTCAATCGTCTGGTTAAGCAGTTTGAACAGATGAAAAAGATGATGAAGCAATTTCCGGGTATGATGAAGAATGGTAAAAAGAGAGGAGCCCTTGGCGGACTCTTTGGAGGAAAATTAGGTTTTTAAAGGATTTTATTCTAAATAATTAGAATTGATCATATATAGATTTTTATAGCTATTAGGAGGATAATAAAATGGCAGTTAAGATGAGATTAAAGAGAATGGGACAGAAGAAGGCACCTTTCTATAGAGTAGTTGTGGCTGATGCTCGTTCACCAAGAGACGGTAGATTTATCGACGAGGTTGGTTACTATGATCCAACAGTTGAGCCAAGCGTAATCAAGTTTGATGAGGAGAACACAAAGAAGTGGCTTGCTAACGGTGCACAGCCAACTGACAGAGTTGCTAAGCTTTTAAAGAGTGCCGGATTAGTATAATAAGGACTGATTATGAAAGAAGTCATTGAGGTTATAGCAAAAGCTTTGGTAGATGACCCGGCTCAAGTAAAAGTTGAAGAGACAATCGATGGTGATACTACTATCTGTACATTGTCTGTAGCCGAAGCTGATATGGGCAAGGTTATAGGTAAGTCAGGAAAGATAGCAAAAGCTATCCGTTCTATCATAAAATCAGCATCTATAAGAGCTGAAAAAAAGGTAGTATTAGAAATAAAATAACAAAACAAGCTGCTACATTTGTAGTGGCTTTATTGCTATTTAAAGACTATATTAAGTAAGTTTTGAAAGAGA
>ERZ773087.785-NODE-785-length-22447-cov-54.699268_pt1 | contig 22447 bp, 18 predicted proteins | sample MGYA00511375_ERZ773087 | MGnify/ENA primary metagenome ERZ773087 (study PRJEB29015, sample SAMEA2737995) | human oral metagenome | biome: human oral; feature: human-associated habitat; material: dental | place: China | collected 2063 ...
ATTTGAATTTCTATTCATCAATGATGGCAGCGTCGATGAATCTTTATCTATTATTGCCGATCAAGCCCAGAAAGATACACGCATCAGCTATATCAATCTGTCGCGCAACTTCGGTAAAGAAATAGCGATGCTCGCCGGAATTGACCACGCCGAAAGCGATGCTGCCGTGATTATTGACGCCGATTTGCAAGATCCGCCAGAGCTAATAAAAGAGATGATTGCCTATTGGAAAGATGGTTATGATGATGTCTATGCTCGCCGCAGCAGCCGGCAGGGCGAAGCTTGGCTAAAGAAAAAGACCAGCCAATGGTATTACCGAATCCTCCAAAAATCGACCAGCATTCCTATTCAGGTTGATACCGGCGATTTTCGCTTGCTGGATCGGCGCTGTGTTGAGGCGCTGCGGCAATTTCGCGAGTCTCAGCGCAACACCAAAGCAATTTTCAGCTGGATTGGCTATAAGAAAAAGGAGATTTTTTACGATCGCGACCCCAGACTGGCCGGCCAGACTAAATGGAATTATCGCAAATTAATTAACCTAGCCATTGATGGTATTACCAGTTTCACCACCGCGCCACTGCGAATGGCTACCATCTTTGGATTTATCATTTCCTTCTTAGCTTTCTGCTGGATTCTCTATCTTTTAGTTCGCCCTTTGTTCGGAGTTCCGACTGGCGCTGGCTATTCTTCCTTAATGGCGGTTATCCTATTCTTAGGCGGCGTTCAGCTACTGTCACTGGGAATAATTGGTGAATATGTCGGCCGGATATTTATTGAGACTAAAAATCGTCCATTATATTTAATTGAGGAGTATTATGCAGGAAATCGCAAAAAAGCACGCCGATAAACTACGCTTTACCATTGTCGGCAGTATTAATACGGTAATTGATTTCAGTATTCTCTTTACCTTAGCTACACTCTTTAATGTCCCGAAAGAATTGGCTAATTTTGTATCAACTTTTGTTGCCTTTTTATTCTCTTTCTTTGCCAATAAAAAATACACTTTCAAATCAACGTCTAAGAATCTAAAAAAACAGTTTCTACTATTTACTATCGTCACGCTATTTGGTTTGTGGGTCATTCAAACGATTATTATTGCTGCCATCACGCCAGTATTTACCAATCTTGGTGTAAATAAAGCAACTGCACTACTTATTAGCAAGCTAATCGCCACTATCGCCAGCCTTATTTGGAATTATACTCTCTATTCTAAACTGATCTTTAAAAAGTCTAAGAACTCTTCTGACTAATAATCAGCTGGCGGTCTCGACCTTCACCCTCGGAGTGCGTCTCGATATCGCTGTATTCACTTGCCAAATGGTGCACCGTCCAGCGGTCAGCCGCATTCAAATTGACGATTTTTGACTCGCCAGTTCGGCGAACTTCCTCAATCCAGCCACGTGCTTTTTCAATAATTTTCTCAGCATGCTGCTTTTTATAGTCAGCAATGTCCAAATTCACCCGAACAGTCGAAGCTTTTTTATGATGAAGCGCTGTCGATAAAAGGGTCTGGATGCTGCGCAAAGTTTCCGCACCCCTACCAATCAAGATGCTACTTCGTTCGCTACGCGGAATTGAAGCTATGATAATTCCATCCTCAATTTTTACAGCAACTTCCAGGTTTAAATCAAAAAATGTTAATAAATCTTCCAGATATTTTTTTACGAATTCAATAGTTTCGATTTGATCCATATTACCTCCTTAACCTTTAGCCTTGATTCGCGTTATTCGCGCTTCTGTCGCCTGTTTAGCGCGTTTTTTCGTCTTGGCTGAAGCTATAGAATTTTGAGAGGCTGTCTTTTTATTTGCAACTTCTTCCATTTCCAAAGAATCTTGTTTAAGAATAATATGGTTTTGTAAATATCCTACTGCACTAGCGGTTGCCAAATAAAGAGCCAAAGCTGCCGGCAGATATATAGTCACCATGAACATCATTATTGGCATAAATTTCATCATCTTTCGGGTCATTATGGCATTTACTTCTGACTGATCAGCTTCTTTACCGCCACCAGCATCAGCCAAAATGTCTCGTAATTTACGCTTACTGTCCGACTGTGGAGATAGCTGTTTTGAGGTCAAATATTGCAGATAGGCAGCAACTCCCGCCAGAACTAATAGCCCAATAATAATTCCATCTTTCGACACAGCATGCTGAGTTAAGTCTATAATACCTAAGAAGTTCTGATTGAACTGGTCTGGATTATTAACCAGATTATTAGCTACTGGAAGATTTTTTACAAAATCATAAACATATTTACCCAGATCAGCACGACTAGAAACGAAAATCTGCACCACGCGGTACATCGCAATCAAAATCGGTAATTGAATAATTAAAACACCTATAGAACCAAACGCACTTATGTTATGTTTTTTATACAGCTCCATCATCGCCAAATTACGCATCTGCGGATTTTTAGCATATTGTTTTTTAATCTTAGCCAGCTCAGGCTGCATCTTGCGCATTGCCTTTGCTTGATGAAGTTGTTTCTTAATCAATGGCCAGAGTAATAACCTCACTAAAATTGTAAAGACAATAATACTAATGCCAAAATCTGGAATTAGACTATAGATAGCCATCAACAAATTAAGAATCGGGCGAACAATAAACTCATCAAAAAAACTCATATCTTGATTATAGCAAAAATACTACTATTTATACAGTTTTGCTTGAGAAAGAATATTCTTTATAACTTGCTTTAAATCCTTATGCGGCATCAATAACACTTCTGCTGAAAATATAATAATAGCAACATCTTGATCATTTTTTAGATATGGCAACTCTAGACGAATAATTTCATAAACCCGTCTACGTATTCTATTGCGTCGCACTGCTGATTTTAAAACCTTTTTACTCACAACTACCGCGAATCTACTATGAATGCGGTATGGATTCTTCACATATTTTACCGTAGCTATAGAAGAACGAGCCGCTTGTCCATTTTTATAGACAAATTTCAGACTACCATGACCGTGAAAACGATTACATTGTTGTAACATATTTTACAATTATATCAAAAAATCCCGCCTACATCGACGGGATTTTTTATTCGCTAGATTAAATAGCAATTTTAGCACGACCCTTCAAACGGCGTCGCTTCAAGACCATCCTACCGGCCTTAGTAGAAACTCGCGCTCTAAAACCGTGCGTCCTTGCACGATGTCGAGTGTGTGGTTGAAATGTTCGCTTTGGCATATCAAGAAATAGTATATATTTTTTTAGCATTTTTTGCAAGTCGTTAGCCACTTTTCCACTACCATGGCTAATTTTTCCACAGTTTTAACAGATGTATTTTTTAATTGTGGAAAACTCCACCCCTGTTTTCCTTTACATTACAGTTTCCGGAATTGTACTTGTGGAAAACTCTTAATGTTTGCTATAGTAAAGGTAGTTAAAGAATTTGAGGGAGTAAGTTTTCGTGGATAGTCATGCGGTCTGGCAGGGTGTATTAGGTGAAATTGAAGTAACTGTATCGTCATCATCTTTTACGGCGTGGTTCAAAAACACGAAGCTAGAAATAATATCAGATAAAGAAATTTCAATAATTGCCCCAAATATTTTTGCTCGCACTCAACTCGAAAAGCGTTTTCATCCACAAATACTTGAAGCTTTATCTCATAATGGAATAAGTTCTCCATCAATCTCCTACCACGTTGAATCTAGCAATAAAAAGCCTCGTATTAACCGTGATATCACTAAAACTGAGCGTCAAGAATCATCAGCGCCACTCATCTTACCATCAAAAAAATCTCATACCAGTAATCTAAATCCTCGCTACACATTTGATAATTTTATCGTTGGTTCTAGCAACGACTTAGCTTACGCCGCCTGTCAGGCTGTCGCCTCTCACCCCGGAGAAAAATATAACCCGCTTTATTTGTATGGCGGATCTGGGCTTGGTAAAACTCACTTAATGCAAGCGGTTGGTAATGAAATAATTAAGAAGCAGCCATCCGCCCGCGTACTATATATCACCACAGAAACTTTTGTTAATGAATTTCTTGACTCAATTCGCTTTAAGAAAAAGGGGTTTTCGGATAAATATCGCAATGTCGACGTGCTAATCGTTGACGATATGCAATTTATCGCTGGAAAAGAAAAAACTCAGGATGAATTCTTCCATACGTTTAATGACCTTCACCAGAACAACAAACAGATAATTATTAGCTCCGACAAACCACCGAAGAGTATCCCGACTTTAACTGATCGTTTACGTAGTCGCTTTGAATGGGGTATGGCAATTGATATTCAGATGCCAGATTATGAGACTCGTTGCGCCATAATTAAAGCGAAGGCTGAACTCAGCAATACCGAATTAGACTCTGACGTCGTAGAATACTTAGCAACTAATTTTAAAACAAACATTCGTGAATTAGAAGGTGCGTTAAACCGACTCCTGGCATATGCGGAAATGCAAAACTTCACTCCAGACCTTATGGCAGCTGAGGGTATTTTAGGTGATATCAAGCGCAGTCGTCCACAGCATGTCACCGCCAAGCAGATTATCGATAAGACTGCTCGCTATTATAATATCGACGTAAAAGATATGTGCTCGTCCAGGCGCGACAAGTTTATCGCCACACCAAGACAAATTGCTATGTTTCTATTGCGTAGCGAACTGAAGATGAGTTTTCCAAAAATTGCCCAAGAACTTGGGCGAAAGGACCACACTACCGCCATGCACTCAATTGAAAAAATTACTAAGGAAAGCCTTACCAATGTCAGTATTCGTGAACAAATTAATGATATTAAGGATAAATTATATGCACATTAATTGTGGAAAAGTTGTGCAGACTCTGTGTTTTTTTGGCGGATTACTAACACGCAAATCTGTGGAAAGAATGAATTACTATGTTAAGCAGTGGAATAATAGAATAATATCCACCATAAAGCCCACAGCAAATACACAGAGTTTTCCACCTATAAAATTAACCAACTACCTCTATCTGAATACATTTTTTACCCAGTTTCCACAGCGCCTATTATTACTAAGACTAATTAAAAATTAAGGAAAGCATAATGAAAGTATCAGTCACTCAAGAAAAACTTGCAAAAGCTCTTAACCTCATCAAAGACATTGCCTCTAGTCGTAATGAATTACCCATATTAAACAATATTTTATTACGTACTGATGGTGGCAGATTATTAATCGCTGGAACAAATTTGGAAATTGCCTCTACTCAATATATTGGCGCTAAAATTGATAAGCACGGCTCGATTACTATCCCTGCTCGCTTGGTCTCAGAGTTTATTTCAAACTTACCAAGCGGTACTGTTGAGCTTGAAGCCAAAAATGAGCATCTTCATATTACTTCAGGTAAGTTCTCATCAGTTATCAATGGTGTGGTGGCGGATGAGTATCCGGAATTACCAACAATTGATGAAAAAACTGCCATCCAATATGAAATAGATGTTGAAGATCTAAAGAAGGCGATAATCCAGACGAAAATTGCAGTTAGTTCTGACGTGACGCGGGCAGTTTTAACTGGCGTGTATTGGCATAATCACGAAGGCTCACTATATCTGGCAGCTACTGACGGCTATCGATTGGCAGAAAAAAGACTAGCTAAGTCTAATGATGAAGTATCAGCTATTATCCCTGCTTCGACACTTTCAGAGGTAAGCAAGAGTGTTGGTGAAGAGAAAAAAATCACCGTTCTCTTTGATGAATCTCAGGTGTGCTTCAGAACGGGAGATATGGAAATAGTTAGCCGGTTGATCGACGGAAAATTCCCTGATTATCGTCAATTGATTCCGTCAAGTTCAGAAACGGAAATCGTGATTAAAAAAGCTGATTTTAGTAGAGTGACAAAGATTGCAGCATTATTTGCGCGTGAATCTGGTGGCGGAATAACCGTGACCGCCTCAAAGGAGAACTCCCTATTATCTATCCACTCAATCGCATCTGAGTTAGGTGAAAATACTTCAGAAGCCTCAGCAGAAATATCCGCCGATGGTCAAGTAACACTTAATTCGCGCTATTTAACGGAAGTTCTGAATATTATTGATGCTGACGAAATTACATTCTCGTTTAATGGTAAATTATCGCCATGTGTCATCCGAGAGCAGATAAAAAACCCTGATTATACACATATTATTATGCCGCTTAAGAGCTAGTGGAAAATGGTGATAACCTAGATGCTGCTTCGGATAAAATTTCTTCTGGAATATTTTTAGTATTGTAAGTGGTATTGATAATTTGTGGTCTAGTTTTAATTGTCCATTTATTATTTTCTTTTTTTAATATGACAGTGTAGATGTCTCCTGAATTTCTATCTATATCCTCTCTTTGATAGGTGGCGGCATACCAATCGATATTCTTTCCTAATATAATTTCCTTTTTAAGTATGAAAGATGATTTCAACTCTGGGTATTTAGTAAATAATACAGCTGAAATGTCATTTTTGTATTCGGCTATTTTATTGGACATAAATTTCTTGCTGTAGCTGGTTTTTATAGATACATCCTTGTCTGATCCTTCGACTGTAAATTCTGTGTAATTTTCATTGATATGTCCAGACTTAGATGAGGTTTTAATTATATATTTGCCATCTGATAATTTTATTTTAGTATCTCCTTCTAACGATATAATCTCGGTGTTAGTTTTTGCATTATTGCGATATATTTTAGCCGATAAGTCTGGTTTGTCGAAAAATATCGAAATAGTATATGTTGGACGAATGAAGAAAAAAGCTAATAATAATAGTACGACCATTATAGAACTTATTATTATAATAATATTTCTTCGATTCATAAATTACTCCTTAAACGCATTGGCATAATTTCTAAAAACAATATTTAGTTTTGATGGATCAAATCCTTGTTCTTTAATTTTATTAATAGCAGCATTTCTATATCCTTCTATAGTATCGATCTCTACAATAATACCATTTGGGATATTTGGATCTACTCTATAGCCTATAGAGTAGATTAGATTTTTGATAGGTAATTTTTTAATTATTGGATTTGCATCTTCTAATGCTTTTTGCTCGTCAACAAGTTTGTCTGTTGTAGTTTTATCTATTTCAGCGCTCTTAGAAGATGACGATTTTAGCTCTTTAATCGCCTCTTGAGTAGTTGGAATAAGTGAAAATACTATCCTTAGTGGTTTATTTTTCTTTACTTCTACATGAATGGTTTCGCTCTTAAATCCATCTCTAAATGCTTTAAAATCATATGTTCCTGGTTTTAGATATATAATTTGCGATCCGATAATTTTTTTATTTTCTACGGTAATTTCTGCTTTATTTGGTGAGACTAATAAGAATATTGGTACCATATTAATTCTGGATGTATATATGACAATTCCGTAGGTTAATATAATAAGTGATGATAAAAATATTAATATACTAATTATTCTTTTATTCATTATTTTTTCCTATACCAAGTTACGCTTGGAGAAGTTAAACTTTCACCTCCTGCTTTTGGTGCATATTCGCATTGTGAAGCAGATGCTATTTTTGAATCAAAACCCTCTATATCGCCAACGTAAACAAAGGTATGTCCTGGGCTGTGTGCGACATCGCCGGGTTTAAGATCTGCTATATTTATTGAGTTGCCAGTACCAAGATTTTGCCAGTTCTCTTCAGCCCAAGCACGCTGCGTGGCTGTCGGGCCAGCCTTACCGTTTTCGCCTCCGTAATTATAGTTCTTATCAAATCCACTGTCATTTAGTATCGTTGTCACAAAGGCGCCACAGTCTACACCCCCCCCAAGGCAAGAATCTCCAATGTATCTATTCTCGCTTTTTGCCCTTTCTATAGCTTTTGCATATTCAGGTTTTTTATCTGTACGTACAGTTTTTTCTGGCCAGGCATAACGTTTTACATAGTCGATAAAGTCGCCGTCACTTGATGAGCAATTTTTGTCATTTCCTCCTACTCCATTGAATCTTTCATAGATCTTTTGAGCGGCAGTACCACGTATATTTTTGACCTCCTCTTTAGTCATAGCTGATTTTTCAAAATCATCATGCCAAAAAATAGTAGCCTCCTCTACTGTTTTTAAGGTTTTTAGTAGCTCCCAAGAATTTGACGCAGTACCAAATCCAGAAGCAGTAACGGGCCTTTCCGTTCCTTCTTGAACCAGATATTCTAATTCGAAGATTAATAATTTATCATTATCTTCTACAGGAATAGAGTCTATCATCCCTTTTTCGTTGGGTGCGCCACCATATTCTTGACTGTAATATTTTTTTAGATCGGAAGGTATTTTATTAGCTATTAAAGTACGCCTTCCAAATGTCCATTGAGCAAGACCCCAACCTCCAGACTCCCATCCTTGGCCTACTTCGTGCCTAGTAGGACTAAATCCTGACTCTGCTTGAATATTAGCCATCACACCAGCTGTCTGTTCAGCGCTTAATCCTACGTTGCGTAAATACCCCCAAATCTTCTCTTGGTTGTCTGATCCTGACACTCCATTAGAAGATGATCCGGAGCAAGTTGTTGAATCATTTCCTTTGTACCAAAGAATATCGTTTGTTACATATGAATCGGGATATCCTGCCGCTAAAGATACTGGTTGCATAGTAATAGCAAAAGATATAGCAAAGCAAAGAGCGGTAGACAACTTTTTATACATCAGATCGATTCCTCTTATATTCGCCTATAATATCTGCAGGAACGCCAATATTTTTTAAGGTGTCTGGGGATTTTCTGTCATTAACGCCTGTTATGACTGAATTATTTCTTAGGACTGCATACGTGTTGTAAGTAGATTTGAATTTCTCGCTATAAATTTCTAGTGTAACCAACTTAAATTCGCCCTGCTCTTTTACTATTGAATACTTTTTTAATTCACGATTACCGTAGGTGCTGGAGGTAGAATTTAGTAATTCGGTAATAACTTTCTGTTCTGATGATTGCTCGTGAGTATTATTTTGATTACTTTGATTCTCGTTAGTGTTTTGGGATGATGACAGAATAGTTGTGTATTGATTGCTATCAGGATTTTTAACAATAAGGAAGGTTGCCGTAATACTTACTAAAAATAATACGGATGATATTAATATGACTTTATTTTCTTTATTCATTAGACCTTCCTCGCATATTCCCAGTGCCATTGTTCAGGTTTGCTACCACCTGGTTCAGCCCAAGCTGGATGTACATAACCGTATTTATGAGCATTAGCCTTCAGCCAATTGTATGTAGAAGACCCAAATGCGCCAACTTCAATATCTGCGGCAAGTCCCCAGCCGTGGTTTGATATACATGGGGGAGCTGGAGCCGCTCTTGATCCTAATTCTTTGCTGTATCTAATCTGGGTTGCGCAATCTCGATATGCTTCATTAATGGTTAAGTCGGATCCGTTATCGGCTTTATATGCTTTGTTCATCTCTTCCATAGCCGTCGCAGCTTTCTTATTCATCTTGTTGCCTGGTGAGAAAGATAAAGTTTGCAATTCTGAATCTGGAATTTCTCCGTTGCTATGACCTCCCCATCCGTCTTGCTGCGCCTCTTCTAATTGGGGTTCGCCAACCGCCTCGCCATTATCTGGAGCTTTAGTTGTGGTTGAAGGAGTATCTTCTTCGTCATCTTCGCCATTAATTGATTGGGCAATCTGAAAATCAATTAGTAATACGGACATAGCGGAAAGTTTTCTGTCATCGTATTGCTTAGCGGAGTTTTCAGCTCCGAAAGATTCGTTAGTAACATCTTTACCTTCTGCATCTTTGTAAGTAGTACTTGTAGTAGTTGTCGCTGCTTGTTTTGAATTTGTTGGTGCTACACACCCGCCACTATTAAACCAGTAATTTCCGCTACTCGCGTCACTACAATCTTCAATGAAATCGTAAAGAGGCGTACCCTCAACTATATATCCGCTAGTCATGAGATCTGATATTGTTGCGCCATCTGGAATATCTGCATCTTTCTTTATCCATCCTTCATCTTCGGCAATCTGTATAGCTTCCTCTACCGACATATTATCCTGGCTTTTAGTTATACCCGTACATGGCAATCCTGCTAAATTTATAGCCGGATCTTCGGATGACCCACTTCCCATATAAAAGTCTTTTGCGTATCCACAATATTTATCAGAATACATACCGTTTGCTGCTTTTGCAGTGGATGAATAAGACAATGCCATAGAAGGTAGCCTGAGAATATTAGATAGCATTGCTACTGGAGTTTTACTATAAGTTCCATTAGCCATCATCATATTACCCATATTATGGAATATACTACCTAGGAATGTATATCTACTGGACGTATCAAATGGGCTTAAAGAGGCTATGTCCATTTCTTTTTGAAATTCTTCGTTCGCTATTTGGATTCCATTGAATTCTGCCAATTGACTCATTTTAAGCCCTGGTAACATCTGCCCCATAGATCCGCTTGCAAAGAACGCTGCCGCTCCAACACCAAGTGCATCACCCAAATCCTTATACTGGGCATTATTTGGTACAAGAAATTTCTTTGCTAGTTCTTCAAGAATTGTTTTAACTTGGTCGCCTACCGCTACCTCTGCTGCCTTTATAATTATTGCACTGAGAGTTTGGCTTCCTGCCCAAGTTAACAATTTAGTCCATCCACCGGTGGCGGCGGTAGCTACACTCTCTATAGCTATAAAAGCGTACATTGTAATTGGGCTAAGTATAAAGTCACAAGCTCCTTGAGTAGCACCTTTAAGGTCATTGATTTTGCGAATTATAGGATTTGTAACTATTGAATATCCTGGCACATAATTTTTAGCAATTCCTGGCTTGTCATTATTGACGCCCATTGCTGCAAGGAGAAATGGAGAGTCCAGAGCTGATCCTTCGGTGTTTTCAGACCCTTTCATTTTACCTCTTTGAGTGAGCATGTCGCCTATAGTTTCCATCGTTTCTTGAGAGAACCCACTGCCTGCAGATTCGGCAGCTGAAGCCTTCTGACCGAATAATGACGCTGCGGCGGGTTGACTATCTAACCCAGAAGCTTTAGCCTGCGATCCGGGAGATAATATTACATCCATAACCAAGCCAAGCAGAGGAGCTAGCTGAACTGCGGTAACTCCTGCTGCGATAACATTTGGAATTTTTACAGCTAAGCAATAACTAGCAGCAATAGTGTAGGCTAGCGCTCCTTTTTTTAATTTGCCCCCCATCTTATTAATTCCGGTCTTAACGTTATTGATGGCTGTGCTGTTATTAAATTTTGGCATTCCCTCTCGGAATTTTTTTATTCTCTCTGTTACTTTAAGTTTTTTATCGATTTTTGACATCGCACTGTTTCTTTTAAGATTGAACTTATTGTAGAGCTTACTCATATGCTTTCCTGTCCAGGCGCGGAAACGCATTTTAAATAAGCCAGTTCTGCCATAGACTTTACTGGCAATTTTACGATTCTCTTTCTTTAGCAATTCGTCTTTTAATTTTGACGACTCAATAGGTTTACCATCGTTTAATCCTTCCACCTTCCAGTGCGTTGGTTTTTTTTCTGGATAACCAGTTTTCTTCAGCTTCATTTCATTGCCGTCAGCATCGACTGGAATAATTCCCGATTTCTTGAACTTCGTTAGTGCTTTATAGGACAACTTTCCTGTTCTACATCTTATCTTCTTACTGCTATTAGCGCAGACTCCTGTACTATCTTCAGAATCCAGTAATCCGTTCATAACCTGTTTGCTTCTGGATATTTTAGCGGATGTGGCGGAGTCGTTTTTCCAGGTGAAATTCTCCATAATATTTTGTAGCATTGTCGCTGGGCTAAGAAATATTCCCATAATTCCACCGCCCAGTCCCAATATTCCGGCAATAGCTGCAATCGGTCCACGTTTTTTCAATAAGGATTTAAGTGTAACTGGATTTTTCTTTTTACTTTTACCAGACGGTTGATAAAAACCATTATTAGGTACGGAAGATTCTTGCCCATTGACTGCTTCACTGGCGGAGTCGTTTCTACTAGGATCCAACTCAGAATCATTATTATCAAATTGAGACTCAAGGTCGTTTAAGATATCCTTTTCGCGAGTACTTAATTCCGAACCGCTATCAAGTCCAGCCGAGATTTGATCGAACCTAGCCTGCTCGGCAGGATTTAATCTACTGTCAGTCTCGGAGTCTGTCGTATAGTCAACTCGCGCCATATTTTATACTTCTCCGTAACCACCAATTGGTGTATCAGACGGCTTTACTTGTTGAGCTGCGGGATTGGTGTTAATCAGGTTGTACTCAGTGTCACTAGCTTGAATTTGGATATGAACGTGATTTTGTCCAGCAAAGAATAGGCCTTGACCGACTGGGAAATTAGATAGTCGTTTTTGTTCTTCGTCAGTCAATTTAAATACCTGAGCGAGGACATCAACAGCACTGGTAGACTGCTTTAATAATAATTGCATTGATGAGTTGGAGACTATGGCGCGACCCATCTTGCTGCCAACGAAATCTTCCACGTCCTGAGTGATGGTAGTTAATCCTAATTGATATTTACGAGCACGCTTTGCAAGCGAAAACAGGAAGTTGGCGGAGTCGTCATATTTCATCAATTGCCAAGCCTCATCCACGATTAGCATGCGCTTTTTCTGGTCGGTACGTGTAATATTCCAGATATGGTTTAGGACTATATACATCGCGGTTGGTCGAAGTTCGTCTTCGAGATCACGAATATTAAACACCACCATATTATTGTTGATATCAATATTACTTTGCTGCGAGAAAATACCAGCAAATGTTCCAGAGGTAAATTTGCGTAGACGCTGTGCCAGGCTTGGTCCAGTGCCGCCCATGTGAAGCAAGGTGTCATATAAGTCAGAAATAGTTGGAGGAGTAGAGTTGTGAGTCAGTGGATCAGATGTAATACCAACTCGCGCATAGGTATCAATGAGCGCTTGATCGATATCTGCTTCTTCCGCCGGCGTTAATCCCGCTACAATTTGCCCACCGGCTGTTGTTTGTGCCCCGCCTAGCATTTGTCGCAATAATCCATGTAGCGTCACCAGGTTTGCTCTTAAGGCGTCGTCCGCCTCGTCAGTATCGATGACTCGCGGTAAGTCAAAAGGATTAATCCTTGTGTCACTGTTTAGACTTAGCCGAATATAACTACCGCCAACTGCGTCACAAAGTTTTTGATACTCATTTTCTGGGTCAATAATCACAATGTCTGACCCAACCATCATACTTCTTAGGGCCTCTAATTTAACAGTAAATGATTTACCAGCACCAGATTTAGCGAACACCACCATATTGGCATTTTCCAGACTAAACCTATCAAAAATCACCAGGCCGTTATTGTGCATATTAATTCCATACAGGACGCCCTTATTATCCGTCAGATCGGCTGAAGTGAATGGGAAGCTGGTAGAAATTGCGCCTGTATTCATATTGCGGCGAATTTGCAGCTCATCGGTTAACTGTGGAACTGTGCTATTGAGCCCCTGCTCTTGTTGACTAGAAGCTACTTTAGAGAAGACTAATTGTTGTCCAAATATTGTTTCAATCTTATGCTGCACGAAGTTTAGCTCATCCATACTATCGGCATAAATTGTAATATATAGACCGTAGCGGAAGAACTTCTCTGCCCCAATCTGTAGCTGATCGCGTAATTCCTCAGCATCTTGTAAGGCGGCTTCTAGCCCTGGATCACGCACGCGCCCTTTTTCTGAATTGATATTCATGCTAGCTTCCAGCTGGGTAACTTTTTTGCGCAGATTATTCAACACAATTTGCGTATCAACCGGATAAATAAACATACTAATATCCAGTACTTCATCGATATTAATGACTGAGCTGAGCCAGCCGGTGTAGATTTGTCGTGGATAGCCGTAAACATACATGGTACGACCATATTTTGAACCCAGTCGGAAATGGTCGGAATGAAGTTCAATGCTGCTTGGTGCGATAAAATCACGCAGTGTACGGACACCGGTTAGAAAGGCTTGTTCAACTTCAGCTTGTTCGCGTGCTCGTTGTTGTGCGGCAATATCAACAGCGTCTAATTTCTTCTTTGCCATTATAATCTTTCTCCTGTTGGCGCTTGTCCTGTGCCTTTAGTGACATAGGTGGTAGTGAGTTCGCTTGGATCAATTTCTGATAGTGATTCGCGTGATGACGTATCGGGATTATATGAGGTGTAGAATAACTCACCTAACTGACGGGTGTTTAATTGCCAGCTTTTTACTCCAATTTGGAACAAACCGCTCATTACTGAATCGATACGATTTTTTATCTCATCCTTTGCTTTTGTGTATGTAACTTGATCAATTTTCGTTACAGTCGCTTCTTTTTTTCCGCTGAAGAAACTGCTGAATAGTCCTTTTGTTTGCTGTTTGAAGGCATTTTCTTCACCAGCAGGATAATACGGTACAACTACGTAAAAACTTTTATCCATAATGTTTGCTTCTTGTGCTAAAACATCAATAAAATCCATATAATCATCCATCAGAACATTGAGTAACATATTATCTTGATTACGCCGGATGTCAGCCAGTCTGTCTAGATAAGGCCCAATGTCTACCCGGCGTGAACGGACCAGAATTTGAATTGGAAAATATAGAGAATTGATGAAATTTTGATAACTGAACTCTATTCCCTCTCTTTCGCGTGAACTCATCAAGTCAAAGTTAATTGACTCACACTCGATTACTGCTCGGAAACTGCCATCACTCATAATAATCATATTTTCACGCATTTCAGAAAACAGGAGAGTGTTTTGAGTGCTGATTGGTCCACTCTGTTTTTTATTTTCTGGTGACTTATCCGGAGTCGGTGTAGTAGACCCTGCTATGGTTGTATTTACGGCAGATTGCTGAGGAATATTAGGAATAGCCGCATTGGTTTGCGGTAATTGCTTATTCAATTGCTGATTTTGTAACTCTGGTTGCATAAACCCCACCTAACGTAATGAAATCACCACTTCCTCTTCTGCTAATTTATTTTCTTGCTGAATTCGATTTGCCTCACGTGAAATCGTTTCAACCGAAAGGTCGCTGTGATTATTTGCCAAATCTATTATAGCAGGTGATACGTCGTTTAAGCTAGTTTGCGGCGTGGCAGTCGGTTGGCTATTAGTAGGTTTATTGTCTGACAGCGGATTGATAGTTGACTGGCGCATTGTTGGGTATGGATTAACTATGAGTTGCGCTGTTGAAATAGAGTTTGTCGATTGAGAAGCTGCTGCCGTTGTCGTGTGTGCTGTTTGCATCTTTTGAATTACTTCTTCTCTTCTGCGTATGTCTGATTGCCTCATTAAATTATTAATGTTTTGTGCCGTAGTGCTATTTTCATCTAGGATATCATTAGCTGCCCGACCTTCATTGAACAGATCTGCTTGCATTGAACTATTCGGGTTATTGACTCCACGAATTGACCAACCTTGGCTATCTACCAGGTTTGCTAGGTATGACAATCGCCTTTGAACCTCGGCTTGATCGTATTTATTGCCATATATTTTCTCCTCCGTTTTTGGTGCGACAACCTCTACTAACGTTTCAATACCGTCAGGTTGCCATAGGCGTTTTTTCGGTTTTAACATAAAAGAAATAACTGCCGCAAGGTATACTTCCATAGGTTGATCTTTTTTAAGAGGTAAAGCTAACGCCCCAAAAAACAAAACAACCGGCATTGGAATTAAAAATAAGGGTAGTAGTAATTGGCTCAAAGCATACGCAATACCAATTCCAACAACTGCGATAATTAAAAACACAAACTGCCGGAAACTAAATGGTCCAAGTAGCTTATCCTCCGCCTCAACATCCTGAGGAACTTTATATATAGACATACTGCTTATATTATATCAAAATCACAGCTATTATAGTATGTTTCGGAAACTCTCAAATTGTTCTTTGGCGGCATCTGTTACGTTTGCAGATAATCTCCTGTCGGTAAGAATTGTGTTGATAACTTTCTTAAGATCTTGACGTTTCTTATCAGTAATAACAGATGTAGTATTTACAGCTTCTATCAACAACTTAACGGCATCAGCATCCGTAGACGCTAAGGTCTCAGGCCTGTATTTACCACCCTCTAGCCATTCAGCAAAGTGGTTCATTAGGTCTCCCCTGTTATTAATATCGCCCTTCAGCATATCATCGATGAGCTTACCTCCCATAAAGGACGCCTTATTCCTTACACCAGATTCCGCTAGCGCTGAAGCTGCAGAAGAATAGAATTCTGGCGGCAATTCACTAAGAAGCTCGGCAACTTCTGCTGCAGTGCCGTATTTAATCTGCTCCTCAATTGCGGCTTCACGTACGAATATACTATCTCCAGATAAATTAACTCCACCAGGAAGACTTATAGATACTTTGTCTAGGGCTAATCCCTGCCTCTGTTTTGCATCCAATTTGTAGTGCTTTATAATTTGGCGAGCCTCGTCAATTGACTTGGCGTACTCACTGCGGCTGGTTGCTATGGCTGAAGCTAAGGCCGCATTTGCACCAATCAAATTGCCATTTGCATCTTTGAATACGTGCCCGCCAGCCTTCTCTCGAAGCTCCTTGCTGTTTATCAATTGCTCTGCAAATTCACTATGTTGCTGACGTTGAGCGTTATTCTTAATTAGTCCAGACACTGCAATTTCTGTTTCTAAGCCTTTAATATCATTCATGAATGCAGTTTGCTGCTGATGAGCTTTCAAATCTTGTCGAGTTGCATAGGTAGCTGACACGGCTCGTAGAGCGCGATCGTACAGAGGTCTCTTTCCATACGTATCAGTTGGTGTATGGCCCAAAGTCGCTTCGGTGTAGCGATTGTCATCTTGTGCGGATAACAGATCTGCACGCCTGGAAGCCTGTCTGGCGTCTAAGTCTAACTTCTTATACCTGGCTGTATCTCTAAATGAATTCTCGGCATTTTTCTGTGAAGTTTCCAGATCTTTTTTGAGTGCTCTACCTTTATGATCTGCCCAACGGCGTAAACGATTTGGGTTGAATCGCGCCATATTGGGGTTAGCCAACTTCTTGTTTTTAATGATCTCACGACGATCTTTAGACCAGTTCTTAGACCTGTCGTATAATCCCTTATTCTTATCATTAACAAACCCAGCAAACTTACCTAATACTCCACCGCTGAACTTCATAATTAGAGGAGTTATAGCCAAAGGTATTATTTGAACCAGCATGCCTAGTATGTGCATTATTGCACCATTTGGGCCAGCGGCATTTTGTATAATTATTATTCCCGCCAGTTGAGCTCCACCAAACACCACAGCGAATGCTGGGAAAAATACTAGCATTGTTAAGAATAAATCTCGCCATTTTTTAAACCACTTTTCTGTTCCAGGTAGTAAGTAGCAAACAAATGCTAGTGGTGAAACTATTATTAATATAATAATAAGCGCTTGACGAGCAGCCATAATTAGGAGTATGAGGAGCAAAGTTAAGCCAGCTAATGTCGCGGCAGGTACTAGCATTGGTAATAGTTCAGTAGTAAGTGCTAGTGATACGGCGTATCCTGCTCCTACCGCCAGCGCTCCATTCGACAGTGCTGTACTGATAACTTCCGACCACGTCCATGTACTTGTATTTTCTCCTACGGTGGATATGGTATTTTTAATTCCCATGAAAGCGTCTTGGAAAGCGTAGCCGGCTATGTTTGATAAGTCTAGTAATATAGCACAAAATGTAAATGACAAGTTAACTAACACTGCCGCAATTATTAGCCTAGGAATCATTTTTTTAACGCCGTAATTACTAATTCCTACGGAGGTCAGTTGTGAGTAGATAATCACCAAAAACGCCACGATAAACGCCACATTGCTAATATTTCGCATAATGACCCACGCCAAATAAATTCCACTGTTTTGGTTGGTTGTTTCTAATGGCTTAGTTTTTAAGAACTCCTGAAGTGCGCTGTACATATAATCTATGCCATCAGCTAACCAATTGGAGAGTGGACAGATAATCCAACCTATTCCCTGTACATCACAGGAAGTGCTGGTTGAATTTTCAGACGGAGATTCAATCGAAATAGTCGAAGTACTGATTTGCTCATAAGTGTTTGGCGGCGTAAATGAATAAACCGCGTAGGTTGCCGAGCTTAGTGAAGATATTTCGCTTGATGGGAAATAAATAACCTTGGTTTCTTTTTTATTCTTATCTTCATTAATATAAACAAGCGAATTATCCGGTAGGTTAAATTGTTTGATTTTCTTATCATCACTTACCTTTGTATATTTTTCTTTATTATAGGTTAAATTATGACCGCTCCATTCTGCGTCTACGGCGTAAACAGAGGTTGAGTGTGCTAAGGTATTAAGAAAAATGCCCACCAGCATCCCTGCTATCAGCAACACAAACCACTGCAGCCACTTGTTAAGAAGCTGCTTACGGGAAATCAACCACTCCATCTGAGGTTATATTAGCATTTTTGATGGAAAAAGTCAAGAGAAGAAGCTAAGCGCCAACTTTTTTGAATGCAGTATCTATTGTTCCGTTTATATTCTTTGAGGTGTTTGGATTTGCCCTAGCTTTTATCGCTGCATCCTTAATTCCATGTCTGGCAGCAGAAGCCTTAGGGTTATTTTTTCCGTAAGCATCAATTGAAGCCTGAGCCAGCCATTTGGTAGCTCCTGCGTTTTGTACTAAGTGTTCTGGTTGTAAATTGCCATCTGCAGCGTTATTTATGGCCATATTTTCTAAGTCATCCATACTACCAACTTTATCTTCGAGGATAGCATCCCCGAATTTGTTTCCTATGATATTATTATCTCCCTTTGTAAATGAAGCTTTAATAGCTCGTTGTTTTATAGAAGTGTCTACACCTTTTAGACTACTCAGCACAGCCATACGTTCTGTAAAACTACCATTAGCCATAGTATGATCAATGGCAGCTGCGCGCATAGCTTTTGAGGCAGTTGTGTTTGTGCCGTTGGCTATCTCGGCTATCTTGTCCGATGTCATACCTTGTAGCATTGTGGATGCGTCTTCAACGTCGCTTTCGAACGCCTTATTTACAGTTGCGCGGGCGCGCGCTCCACCTTTATCCCAACCCATAAATCGACCGAGTGGAGTATTATCCCTCCACGTCGCAAATTTATTCGTTCGCCTGCTTGCGCGTTTTCTATTCATGAAGTCTGAATATTTTCTTTTCGTATCGCCAATAACAGAATTGTCAGTACGTCCTTTTGCTGTGCCTTTTATATTTCCGGCTAATCTACTATGGGCACCGGCGCTCATTTTCCCTATTTTTGCACCAATACTACCTAGTGAACTTAAGGAGTTTTGCAATACGAAAGGCGTGGCAATTAGTGGCATAGTGGTGGCTGCTAAAGCAACTAGCTGCATGGTTTCGTCTGGATTATTCGGATCAACTGTTGCATTTGATGCTAATATTGCACCAGCTAATTTTCCTGCCCCGTACAATAAAGATATTATAGGAAATACTAATAGTAGACCCCGGAACATTTTCATCCATTTTTTAAATAAATCTTCTGTATTAGGCAGTAACCAAGCTGCAAATGCTAATGGGGAGATGGCAATTAATAATATAATTCCCGCCTGTCGAACTATTAGAATAATAAACACTGTCATAATTGCCAAAAATCCAGCGGCAAGAGTAGGTAATCCGACTGCTAAGGCGATGAATAGGGCTGCTCCGGTTAAGCCTAATATGCCAGTAATTATCCCGCTACCTAGTCCTGTAGCCTCAGAATTGGTACCTATTCCTCCCGCTCCAGATTCTAAGGCGTCCTTTAATGTATGCCCTAATATATTAGATAAGTCTACAAAAATCTGACAAAGATAATAAGATAAATTAACTAGTAAAGCTCCTATTATTAAGCGAGGCAGGATTTTCTTAATTCCATAATTACTAACGCCAACATTAGAGATTTGAGAAAATATAATCCATAAGAATATTACGGCGAATATAGCGTTTGCTATATTGCGGAAAAAATCCCAACCTTGCTTTGCTCCAGAATTATTTCTATCGGAGAGTATAGCTGGCTTTATGTCTAAAAATCCAGAAATAGCACCGTAGGCTGCGTCATTAATAGTAGCTACGAATGTCATTAAGGGGCAGATTAGCCAGCCTAAACCATCAATACCGCAGGAGTTTTTTGGTTCGCCACCTTCCTCTTCTTCTGGAGCTTCAATTTTGGCAGACTGACCTTGTTTGCAGGCGTTTATTTCGTCGGGGTTATTATAGTTTTTTTCACAGTATGCGGTATCACCCTTATGGCTTGCTCCGTCTTTGCAGGCTTTGAGTTTGTCTCCTGCCAATCCTGCACAAGCTGCATCTTCAGCTGATTGCTTCAGGGCTTGCTGATATTTTGGTGCTGACTCCACCAGGCGTTTATGGATATTCATACACTGCCATTCGGGAATATTTGAATTGTATTTATTCTGTGGCCATTCACGGTTATTTGATCCGCCCACATTATAACCCTGTCCGACGCCAGGTAGGTAGTATGAGTTAGTTAAGTTTCCATTACTATCTACATCTGGTATTTCCCAATCTTTCGAGTCATGTCGTTGAGATTGAGGTTTGTCGTCTTTTATGCAGCCTTTTATCATGGACCTCGAAACCAGATATTTTATGCTAGGATCGGAGTTCTCTGAGTCTTTTTTATATCCAGAAAGACGTGTTAGTATGTTAAATATTTTATTTTCTGAATATAATGGTCCCGTTCTAGTATATCCTAGTTCAACGGGATCAAAAAATGGTCCAGTACCATTTATGCATGAATCTAAGCTATCTGTCGTTCTTCTATAGCCTATTTCACAAAGGAGCACCTCTGTAGCGGATGATCTTCCTTTTGGCTGTATACTGAACTGGCTAATGGCAGCATTTATTAATTCTGAATTACATTCAAAATATCCACCAGAGCTATTATATCCGGTAAATCCCGGAAAAGTTCCCACATATACTGAAGGTTCATTTTTCCAAATATCACCCTTTTTTATCTCATCTATGCCGTGAAGAAATTTGCCATTGCGATATGCTGTTATAAAGCAGGCGTTCATGACGCGTGCATAAACATAGAACTTATATTTTCCTTGAGTATTGAGACTGTCAAAATATCCGGCAGCAAATGCAGGTAAAGAGGTTAATAGTGTAGAAATTGGCAATATAAATAAGGCGCTCACGCACAAATATAAAACTATACTCTTAAAAATATTTCTACAACCAGACCCACTCATAAACATAAACACCTTCATTTAATCACATATGAAGGTGTTTATGCAAGGCTTTTTTACCTTATTGAGGGGGTGTTTATTTGTTAGCTAGAACTTCTTCTCTTTCAGCTAGAGCTTTTTTTACTGTAGAAACTTCCCCTAGAGTTGTACTTACGCCATTATATAATGTTGGAATTTGGCTGTCTGGGTTAACGGCTCTATCAGTCAGAATAGTCCAGGATGCGTATCGGGGTTCATCATTTATTACGTCACCAGGTAATAAAGCAGGGTTTATCATTTTAATTGCTTGTTTGCCTGTAGCTAGGTTATCAACAGAGTCTTCATCAGAGGCTACATTCACTATGGTTAAGTGTTCAGTAATAAGCGATTTGTTCTCAGTTTGGCAGACTATCTGCGAGACATATAGGGAGCCTTCCAAACTTGTATCTTGAAGTGGATCATATTTTTCTACACTTTTTGATGTATTTAAATTATTTCTTGTGATGTAAGTTGGCTGTTCTACCCCTTCTTTTTCTGGGCCTTTGGCGGTATGAACTATTTCGCAGCTAACGCTGTTCTTTATTTTTTTCATTGTTTCGTCATCTTTAGAAAACTCAATAGCGTTGTCAAAGACGTGACCTAAACTCATAGTGGCTTGACCTAATGTCGCAGAACTTAGGAAGGCATCAGATATAAACTTTTTGTCATTATCGTTAAAGCATCCGTTAGCAACGACATCGACGGCTGCTTCTAGGGCGATAGCGGAATCTTCTCCAAGCCGTTCTATGGTATCAACAAGCTTGGCTTGAGAAGTGACCGTTGTGCCCATCGAGTTTGTTTCTGCCATAGGTTCATCTGTTTGATTTCTTGCAAATTTAACGAAAGAATTTCTTTTCTCTCCGTCAGTTTTCGCTAACTTCAGGTCTGTTAAAAGTTCTTGGTCTCCTTCAAATTTTGTACAGCTAGGAGTAGACACTTCTGGACTAGGTTCGGGAGATGGACTCTCGCTTTCCTGCGACGTAGACGTTGTTGTGTCTGGAGTTGGCCCACTATGAGTCTCACCACACGCTGACATTGGAGCTGCTGCGGCTAAAAATGCTGCCGCTGTAGCCATGACTTTTAAGAACTTTTCTCTAGCTGTAGTTGAAAGACTTGTTTTTGAATCGCTTGGGTTAATAAATTGTTCACTATTTCGAACCATAACGCTTGGGATCCTTTCTCTGACATTGTCAGATATTTTATTATAAAAAACTCCTTAGACTTTTTAGTCCAATCGGTTATATCATAACATAAATTTTACATAAATGCAATAAATACAATATATTTTTATAAAAAAACACCCTGTTAGGGTGAAAATATCTGTGGCGCGCCCGACCGGATTCGAACCGGCGATCTCCTCCGTGACAGGGAGGC
>ERZ773087.786-NODE-786-length-22446-cov-22.475012_pt1 | contig 22446 bp, 16 predicted proteins | sample MGYA00511375_ERZ773087 | MGnify/ENA primary metagenome ERZ773087 (study PRJEB29015, sample SAMEA2737995) | human oral metagenome | biome: human oral; feature: human-associated habitat; material: dental | place: China | collected 2063 ...
GTTTCCGTCGAAGCCCTGTCGCACTGTGCGACGGGGCTTCGTTTTTTGTCAAAGGAGGCATCATGTGATGTGTCAACACTTCGCCTTTCGTCGAAAGGGCAGTGCGCCTTATGAGGAAACTTTTTCGCTTGACAACTGGTCATCATAAGCTATAAAAGTTCTTCCACAAGTGAAATACGATTTTCATAGGCTATGAGAGCTACTCATCAAATAAAAAATGATCCTCATAGACTATGAAAGTTCTTCTATGAGTAGAATACGATTTTCATAGACTGTGATGGATATTCCTCAAGAGAAAAATGATCCTCATAGACTATGAAAGTTCTTCTATGAACAGAATACGATTTTCATAGACTATGAGGGATGCCTATCAAGTAAAAAACAATCCTCATAGGCTATGAAAGGTTCTCTACAAATAGAATACGATCTTTATAGGATATAATTGCTACTTCTCAAGTAAAAAACAATCCACATAGGCTATAAAAGTTATTCTACGAGCGGAAAATGATTTTCATAGACTATGATGGATATTCCTCAAGAGAGAAACGACCATCATAGACTATGAAAATTCCTATACAATCAGAATACGATCTTCATAGTCTATAAGGGATATTTTTCAAGTGAAAAACGATCCTCATAGGCTATGAAAGTTATTCCACAAGTGGAAAACGATTTTCATAGCATATAAAAGTAGCTTGTGAGGGGAAAAAGAGTTGTCATAAGGCATGGTGAGGCTTGGATGGGAATCGAAGTCTCGGTGTAAGGCATGGCAAGGCTTGGATGGGAATCGAAGTCTCGGTGTAAGGTATGGCGGGGCTTGGATGGAGGTCGAAGTCTTGGTGCGGCGGGCAAGTGGGCATGGATGAGCGTCGGAATGGTGGATTGCGATGCAACGCCCGCCTCTATACTTTACAAATGCAAGAAAGAGCGCAAAAAGAGCGGCGATTTGTTACGATCATGGGCAAGTTAATGAAAGTTTCTATTTTCGCGCCGTTCATTTTGCTCGGTGCCAATGTGCATCTGACGAGAATGAGTGGTGAGATTTCAAACCAAAACATCGACAACGAATACTTTATATCCATACACCTTATGACCTACAAATACGATTGTAAAAAGCATGGCGGGCGGAGGCTTGGATGGGCCATGATGTCACTCTGCATCGTGGCTGCAACGGGGTTACAGCCAGCTTGGGCTGCGGAGTTTGACCCGACAACAGGCCACATGACAGCAACGCAACAGAAAGGAATCATCACGGGACGGATCGTGGACGAAACGGGCGAGCCGGTGGTGGGTGCGAACATCGTCGTGAAGGGTACGACGACGGGAACAACGACGGATTTAGAGGGGCGCTTCTCGCTCACGGTGGAGGGTCCGAACGTTACGCTGGTAGTCTCTTACGTGGGCTACGAGCAGATGGAACTGCCTGCGGTGGCAGGTAGCACGCTGAATCTGCGATTGGTGCCAGACTGCAAAATGCTGGACGACCTGGTCGTGATCGGCTATGGAAGCAAGGACAAGAAGAGCCTGACGAGCTCCATCTCGTCGCTGAAGAACGACGACATCGAGCGGCTGGCACGGTCGGCCTCGACGGTGGACGGCATGCTGGGCGGCGCTGTGAAGGGCGTCTTCAGTGTGCAATCGAGCGGTGCGCCAGGGGCTGGGCCACTGATTAATGTACGCGGCATCACGTCGCCCATCCCGCGGGATAAGATGACGAAACAGTCCAACGCCCCGCTGTACGTGATCGACGGTATGCCCTACTTCGTTGAGGACAACAACCTGAATCCGCTGCTGGCCATCTCACCGTACGACATTGAGAGCGTAGACATCCTCAAGGACGCCTCGGCCACGGCCATCTATGGTTCGCGCGGTGCCAATGGCGTGGTGATCGTCAAGACACGCAACGGGAGGAAGAATGAAAAGATGACGATTGATGCGGGTTACACCCTCTCCGTCGGCAACCCGATCAAGGAATACAGCCCACTCAACCCGACGGAGTTTAGGCAGCTGCAGGGCGAGATCATGGACGGAACGGTACGCCACATCCGCGAGAACCTGGGCGGAATGATGGACGCAAACATGTACGCCGTGCTCCAATCGTTCGGGAAAGTGGAAGCAACGCTGGACGAGGATACGTACCTCTATAAACTGACGGCTTACAACGGGTTGCGTGACGACGTCTTCGGTCGTGCAAACACGAATTGGAACGACGAGATCACGCATCGGAACGCCACCACGCAGCAGTATTACGTCTCGCTCCGAGGTGGATCGGCGGTGACGAACTACTCCGTGTCGCTGAACGCGATGGATCAAGAGGGCCTGATGAAGAACGATCGCCTGAAGCATTACGGCGGACGGATGGCTATCGACACGGAGGTCTCGAAATGGGTCAAGGCTGGGGCTACGCTGAGCTATTCGGGATCGGCACGCCATTCGGGCAACCTACGAGAAGGCTTTCAGGAGGGCCTGACGGCGTGGCGCATGCGCCCGGATCTGCCGGTACGTGATGAGCAGGGCAACTTCATGCGCTTCGATGCGACGCCGCTCTACGGTGTGCCCATCATGAGCCCGAACCCCGTGGCGGTAAGGGACCGGAAGAACCGCGCCGTGTCGAGTCAATTCATGGGCAATGGGTATGCGGACGTGACGATCTTGGAAGGTCTCAAGGCGCATGCTGAAGTCAACGTCTCTGTCTTTGGTCAGCGCGACCGCACCTTCATCCCCTCGCATGCGCAGTCGCTTATCCCGGGCGTGGAGCTGAAGGCTGAGCTGGGCGAGGAATACAGCACAACGACGCAGACGTCGGCCAACGTCCGGCTCGATTACAACCGCTCTTTCGGGCACCATAACCTGGCGGCCCTGCTGGGCGTGGGTGCTGACCGTACGCACTATCAGCTCCGGACGCTGAGTGCTAGCGATTTCTTCAACGAATCGGACATGGACAACATAGGGTCAGCCAATACCTACCTGCCCATCATGGACGCTTATGCCCGCGGCGGACTGAACTCCACCTACGCGCGTGTCAGCTATGACTATGCGCAGCGTTACCTGACCGAACTGAGCCTCCGCAGCGACGCCTCGTCGAAGTTTGGGCCGAACAATCGCACGGCTGTCTTCCCAGCCGTCTCGTTGGGTTGGCGCTTAGGCAATGAGCAGTTCATGGCGGGGGCGTGCAGCTGGCTGGACGACCTCAAGCTGCGACTGAGCTGGGGCAAGACGGGGTCGACGAACGTGGACGACTTCTCCTACCTCCGCTACTACTCCAAAGGCGGGCGCTACGGCGAGAAGCCGGGCGTGTGGTTGGAGCGCAACCTGCCCAACCGTGACATCCGCTGGGAGATCACCACGGAGTATAACGGCGGAATCGACTTCTCCTTCTTCGACCATCGCCTCTATGGCTCGATCGACCTCTACAACCGCACGACGAAGGGCGCACTTGTCAATTCGCCCTACTTAGCCGAATCGGGCATGAACAGCTATACCTCCAACTTGATAGACATGAGTAATCGCGGCTTCGAACTGGAGCTGGGTGGCGACATCGTCCGCACGGCGGACTTCACCTGGAGCACGTCCTTCAACATCGCCTCGAATCGCAACAAGGTCTTGAAGCTGAACGGGGCCAACCTGAACAGTCAGATGCAGGATCTGATCGTCGAGGGGGAACCCGTCGGCGTGATTAAGGGCTTCCGGGCCAAGGGTATCGCCAAGGATCAGGCGGAGATCGACCGCCTTAACGCCCAAGCAGCAGCGAAGGGTTACGGGGCCTACCAAACGTCCCTCGGCGTGGGGGACTACATTCTGGAGGACGTCAATGGCGACGGCCGCATCACCTCGGACGATCGCACCGTGATCGGGTCGCCCCTGCCCAAGTTCTTCGGCGGATGGAACCATACGCTCACCTATCGCAACGTGGACCTCTCGCTTTTCATGCAGTTCTCGCAGGGCGGCAAGGCGTTCTACTCCGACGTGGGGCTGGACCTGGAGAGCACCCTCGGGCAGAGCATCACCCGGGAGACCTTCCGCCGCACCTGGACGCCGGAACGCCGCGATGCGCTCTTCCCCCGACTCGTCTACGGACAGTACAGCAGCTACAATGCGAAGACCAACGACCGCATGATTTACTCCACCTCCTATTTGCGGATGAAGAACATCACCCTGACCTACCGACTCCCCAAGGCGGCCCTGCGCCTCGTGGGCGTACAGAGCGCGTCCGTCTTTGCGATGGTCACCAACTTGTTCACCCTCACGGCCTGGCCCGGACTGGATCCTGAGCTCGTGGGCTCCGGCATACACCGCGGACAAGGCAACGACGCCGATCCGTATCCCCTGAGCCGCACCGTATCGTTTGGCGTGCACCTACAGTTCTAATTTCCACCCATCCCCAACTATACAGTAATGAAAACGACACATGCTATCATAGGTCTCTGCCTGGCCTTGGCCCTCACGGCCTGCGAATTGGTAGGCAGCTTAGATAAGATCGAGCCGGAGCACAAGCTGACGGACAACAACGTGATCACCGACGCCAAATCGGCCGAAGCGGCCCTCAACGGCGTCTATCTCTCTTGGCGCACCTACCGCATTGGCTGGATGCGCCACCTGCTCGGTGCCCTCACCGGGGTCGAGAACGAAGTGAACATCGCGGGCATCGACGGCTTTGCCGACAACGAGGTGACGGACGACAACACCGGCGTGGAAAGCAACTACATCGAGCTCTACTTCGTGGTGCAGAACGCCTCGGCGATCCTCGAGCACCTGGAGTCCACCGCCGCCATCCAGTCGCTCAGCCCCGCGCGCCGCACGGAGATCGTGGGCGAGGTGAAATGTTCGCGCGCCTTGGCCCGCCTCATGCTGCTGCGTCAGTATGGCGAGTTCTACGACCGCACGTCCGCTTATGGCATCGTCCTCTACCCCGGCAATCGCTCCATCAAAGACAATACGGCCCTGCCGCGCGCCTCCGTGGAGGAGAGCTACCGCGCCATCCTCTCCGATCTGGACGAAGCCATCGCCAAGGCCCCCGAGACGAACACGCACTATCGCATGAGCCGACTCACCGCCAAGGCGCTCAAGGCCCGCGTGATGCTCTACAGGAAGGAGTTCGCCGCGGCGGCCACCCTGGCGCGTCAAGTGATTGCCGAGGCGCCCGCGGCCGGTTACGCGCTGGAGGACAGTTTCAAGCAACTCTTCGTGAACAGTTTCCAATCGCAGGAAATGCTCTTCGCCGTCTACGCGATGGCCCCCGACGAGCTCTACAGCGACGGAGTCTGGAACCGTTCGACGGCCGGCCCGGTCACCAGTAAGCTGGCCAGCGCCGTGGCCCCCTCCGATAGCGTGCCAGACAAGCGCTTCTCGGCCATATACAAGGACCTCGATCCCGGGCGGCCGGAGGTGGTGAACAATAAGTACCCCATCACGGAGGGCCTGGCGGGCACCAAACAAGATTCGCACTACTACATCCGTCTGGCCGAGATGTACTACCTCATCGCTGAGGCCGAGGCGCGTCTGGGCAACCCCACCGCCGCACGCGCGGCCCTGAAGGAGATCCTCTGCATCGACCGCGCTGGATACACCCAGGCCTACGTGGAGGCCATTCCGGACTCCCACCTCTTGGAGATGATCCTCCGCCATAAATGGCTGGAATTCTTCACCGAAAACAGTGAGGAATGGTTCGACTTAGTCCGCTTCCACGCTTGGGACAACTATCCCATTGCCCCCTATTACGTCAAATCCGACCGACACCTCATCCTCCCGATCCCCCGCAAGGCACTCGGCGGAAATCGGGCCTTGAAGCAGAACCCCGGCTATTGACCCGACGCCCCGAAGTGTACCTCCAGGAGGCTCACCCACACGCAACTACGTTTAATTTCTACATAAACAAGAGATGAAAAAGTACTTATTCCTCGCAGTCATGGCCTTACTCGCCGTGGCATGCAAACAGAAAGCCTCAGATGGCTTCGTGATTGACGGCAAATTGACTGGTAACGTCGAGAACGCCGTAGTAAAGATCTTCGATGCGGCTGATCCGACGATGACTGTTGTCGACAGCGCCGTGGTTAAGGAGGGCAAGTTTCAGCTGAAAGGCAAAGTGGACGAGCCGACCCTATTTCAGCTGACGATAGATCTGCCCGACGCCTCGCTCTCGGAGCAGGAGCGCACGTTAGCTTATGCTTTTTACGTCGAGAACGCACCCATGACCTTCACAGCCGACGCGGCCACTATGCCCACGCTCTTCTACATTCCGGATCGTAAGACGGTGGACCCCGTCATCACAGGCTCACCCACGCAGGAGCTGAACGAGAAGTTCAACGCCCAGATGGCCGACAAGGAGAACCGCCTGAGCGAGCTCAGCGAGAAACAGGCCTCCGTGTACTACTCCGCTGAGGAGCGCACCGACAGCATCATCGCCGAGGCCGTCCGCATGGAGAGCGAAATTGAGGCTCTCCGCAAGGAGTGCAACGACGCTCGCCTGGACTTTATCCGCAAAAACGCCGCCTCCATCGTCGCGCTGGATCAAGCCGGCATACTCGTCTACGCGGATGAGCTGACAACGACGGACGTGGACGAGATCCTCAAGGTCTTGGAGCCCTCGTGGAAGGGTAAAGCGCGTTATGATCTGTTGGTACAGCAGATGACGACGAAGAAAAACATGGCTCTCGGCTCCGTCATCCCCGACGCCGACTTCTCCACCACAGATGGCAAGACCGTCAAGCTGCACGACATGCTCCCGAAAGAGGGTTACGCGCTCGTAGAGTTCTGGGCCTCGTGGTGCTCGCCCTGCCGCGCAGAAATTCCACATCTCAAGCAGATCGTGTCGAAGTACCCCGCCTTCCATATTATTAGCCTCTCCGTCGACGACGACGACGCGGCCTGGAAGAAAGCCCTCGACCAAGACAAACCCTCCTGGACGCAGCTCCGCTGCCCTGATGGCATCCAAGGCATGGCCAACAAAGTGTACGGCATTATGGGTGTACCGGCCTGCTTCTTGGTAGACGCAGAGGGTAAGATCGTTCGGGTAGGCGCCCGCGGCCCTGTCCTGGACATGATGCTCAGCCAATTGTACGCCTCCAATAAGTAATCCCCGACGACGGCTCATCCCGTCGATCCCTAAAGGGCATCTCCATCTCGGGGATGCCCTTTTTTTGTCTCGTTTTCCAACCCCTCAGCGCGGAGACCATCAAAATGGACCTCGTTTTACAACTCCTCAGCATGGAGACCACCTAAATGGACCTCGTTTACCTACTCTCCAGAGCGGAGACCACCCAAACGCGCCACGTTTTACAACTCTCCAGAGCGGAGACCACCCAAACGCGCCGCGTTTTCCTACTCCTCAGCACGGAGACCACCAAAACGCGCCACGTTTTCCTACTCTCCAGAGCGGAGACCACCAAAATGGACCTCGTTTTCCTACTCTCCAGAACGGAGACCATCAAAATGGACCTCGTTTTCCTACTCTCCAGAGCGGAGACCACCAAAATGGATCGCGTTTAGGGGTCATCCATCGCGGAGAGTCCCAAAATGGATCGCGTTTAGGAGTCATCCATCACAGAGAGCCCCAAAATGGATCGCGTTTTAGGGTCATCCATCGCAGAGAGTCCCAAAATGGACCTCGTTTAGGAGTCATCCATCACGGAGAGTTCCAAAACGCGCCTCGTTTTGGGGTTACATCTGCTGTAGGGGCGTATTGCATACGCCCCACAAACGATCCCGACAGGATCGAATTAGGAAATGCGGCACGTTTTCCAGATATACCCGCTGTAGGGCGCAACAGCATACGTCCCACAAACACCCCCATCGGGGGTGAATAGGGAAACGAGGCGCGTTTGGGAGAACAACATATTAGAGAGGTACATTTTTCGGCGCGTTTTCCAGATATACCCGCTGTGGGGCGCAACAGCATACGCCCCACAGACACCCCCATCGGGGGTGAACAGGGAAACGAGGCGCGTTTGGGAGTACCACGGATGGAAGAGGCACTTATCGAGGAGACGAGAAGCAGTCGCCATCAAGCCGAGGCGGGTCACTACTCGCGCCTATCCCTATTATTGGGTAGAGATGAAGCTAAAAAATCGCTATCATTAGCGATGCCCCAAAGAGAGTTCATGCGATAGGAAAGGTCTACTTTTGCGTCCGTGATCAATGAACGTATTGAACGAATAATGGATAAAATGCTTTTCTCGGAAAACATGAAACTGGCCGATTTGATTTCCGCCAACCATAACCTCATTCTTATGCTGCCTCGTTTCGGCATTCCTTTAGGGTTCGGGGAGCGAAGCGTAGCGCGAGTATGCGCCGCGTACGACGTGCCAGTGGATTTCTTCCTCCTGGTCTGCAACGTCTACACCTTCGATGCCTATCTGCCGAATCGTGAGACCCTTCAATCGATCGACATGCGCCTACTCGTGCCCTATTTGCATGCTTCTCATCAGTATTACTTGCGTCATTTGCCCTATTTGGGACGTCTGCTCGACGGGATGGCCTCGAAAGTGGATAAGCGATATGGCAATATGTTGCGCCACTTCTTCGCGGGGTATAAAAATGAAGTTGAGGAACATTTCGACTACGAAGAACAGGTCGTTTTTCCCTACATCGAGCGACTGCGAATAGCCTCCGAAAACGGCGAGACCTTACCCGAATCGTATCATATCCATGACTATGCCGAGGCGCACGACAATATCGAGGATAAACTCAGCGACTTGACCCAAATCATCTTCAAATACCTGCCGGGGAATGTGTCGCCTGAAGACTCTATCGACGTCGTCTTCGATATATTCCAATTATCGGCCGACTTAAACAAGCATGCGCTGATCGAAGATCGTATCCTCGTCCCGTATGTCGAAATGCTGGAGGCAAAACGTGCATGAGCCGCAAAAAGAAGGTACTTATCGTCGAGCCCTCCATCATCATTAAGGAAGGGCTGATCAAAATCCTGGGGAAGTCTCCGGAGCTGGACGTCCTACGCCCATCCGACGGCACGGAGGACTACGCGGAACGCATCTCCGTGGCACGTCCAGATATTTTATTGATCAACCCGACCGTAATGCCCTACTCCAAGCGCTACCCAGTCTATAGCTTAGCCCAGGAATACCCTCACATGACCATCATAGCCCTCGTTTACCAATATATTGACAACGCCATCCTGCACGCTTTCCATAGCGTACTCGAGATACGCGAGTCCGCCGAACGGATAGTCGATATCTTACTCGAGGCCTACGCATCCACGTCCGATAGAGCCGAAATGCTCGACCCCGCAGGCGGTCACGAACTGACGCGACGTGAGACGGACGTCCTCGTACTCGTAGCCAAAGGGCTGATGAGTAAGGAAATCGCCGAACGCCTCCACATCTCCGTCCACACCGTCATCTCACACCGCAAAAACATCACCCGCAAGACGAACATAAAATCCGTGGCCGGCCTTGCGCTCTACGCCCTGATGAATAACCTCATGGAAGAAGGCGACGCATCGTAGCCCGAGCGCCGCCCTACGGGTCGCCACGCCACTTATCCCACACGCGCGGCCGGGACAGCCTCCGATAACGAAGCGCGTTCCGGCCGCGTGGGCATTTTACCCTACTTTTGCGCCCACAAACATTACCCATCCATCCATTAATAGAGAATATGAAAGCATTAGAACGCATCGTCGCTGAGAAGTTGCTCAAGATTAAAGCCGTCAAGCTGCAACCCGGAAACCCCTTCACCTGGGCCTCGGGCTGGAAGTCACCCATCTATTGCGACAACCGCAAAACGCTCTCCTATCCCGCCCTCCGCACCTTTCTCAAGATCGAATTGGCGCGCACCATCGTAGAGAATTTCGGTGAAGTGGAGGCCGTGGCCGGCGTCGCCACAGGCGCCATTGCGCAGGGTGCCCTGGTGGCCGACCTGCTCGGACTCCCCTTCGTCTACATCCGCTCCACGCCGAAAGATCATGGACTGGAAAACCTGATCGAGGGCGAACTGAGACCCGGATCGAAGGTCGTCGTCGTGGAAGACCTCATCTCTACGGGCGGTAGCAGCCTCAAAGCCGTCGAGGCCGTCCGCAATTTCGGCTGCACGGTCATCGGCATGGTGGCCATCTACACCCACGGCTTCCCCGTGGCAGAAGAACAATTCCAAGCCGCCAACGTGCGCCTCATCACCCTCTCAAACTACGACGCCGTGATCGAAGAGGCCCTCAAGACCGAATACATCACCCCGACCGAGGAGGCCATCCTGCAAGAATGGCGCAAAGATCCCGCCCACTGGAACCCACAGGACTAACCCCGACTACTCCCCCACCCTACCCCCTCCTTACTCCTCCTTAGTACATACATAATGACAGAATTCACCAGCACCATCCGCCCCATTCCCCACAACGACGCCCGCGTTTTCGCCATGCTTTCCGACCTCTCCAACTTGCAACGCGTGCGCAACAGCATCCCCGAAGACAGCATCAAAGCCTTCTCCTTCACCGACGACCATTGCAGCTTCGAAGTGAGCCCCATCGGGAAGATCGAGTTCCGCATCGTCGACCGCGAGCCCAACAAAACCATCAAGTTCGAGACCACCCAATCGCCCGTCCCCTTGCAACTCTGGATCCAGCTCAAACAAGTGGCCACGAGCGACACCCGCATGAAATTGACCGTCCGCGCCGACCTCAATCCCTTCCTCAAACCGATGGTCTCCAAGCCCATGCAGGAAGCCGTCGAAAAGATCTCCGAGATCTTGGCCCGCCTGCCCTACGAAGAGCAAGACCTCACCCCATGAAACGCCCTCACATCGCGTCCATCGTTGCTACGCTGCTCGTCGGACTCGTCACGGCCTGCATCGAGCCTAACCCCATCGGCAATTATCCCGTTGCGCTACGCCTCGACCTGACCTTCAACGACAAAGCCCTGCGTACCGTCCCCTCCGCAGCCACCTACACCCACTACAGCCATCCGATAAGCTCCGCCTATCAGGCCTTCGGATTCGGAGGTGTACTCGTAGTGCATGGCGTCGACGCCAAATTTTACGCCTTCGACCTCTCCTGCCCGTACGAAAATCGCTCCTCCGTACGTGTCGAGCCCGACAGCGACATCATCTACGCCGTCTGCCCACAGTGCGGCACCAAATACCTCATCAACAATGGCAGCGGCCTCCCCGTCGAGGGTGTCGGGCGACACGGCCTCAAGCCCTACAAGGCCGAAAGCGATGGGCGCGGCACCGTGATCGTACACAACTGATCGCAGTCCCCGCACGGGCAGCATTTTTCACTCCAACGTTTTGCAAAAATGAGATCGCGTATATCTTTGCCGCCGCTTTAGCGAAAGCAAAGCGCACAATTGACATGATTGTCACACGCGGAAGTAGCTCAGTTGGTAGAGCGCAACCTTGCCCCAAAGGATGGACAAACGGCCAACCTTGGCAAGGCAGATGCAAAAGCCGACAAAAGCACCAAGCACACAGTGACACATTATTGCGGAAGTAGCTCAGTTGGTAGAGCACAACCTTGCCAAGGTTGGGGTCGCGGATTCGAGTTCCGTCTTCCGCTCTCAAGACCCAGATCTGCGGCTCGAATGGTGGAATGGTAGACACGAGGGACTTAAAATCCCTTGGCCGACAACGGCTGTGCGGGTTCAAGTCCCGCTTCGAGTACACGCCTCCCCGATTTGCAATCGGGGTACATTCTATGGTCTACGGATTTTTTCATATGGTTCAGGAGAAGCAATTTCTCCCCTCAAATTTCCCATCGAGCTGCGGTTCGGTGGGATTTTTTGGCTTAAGTACAATGGCGCCAATCAAAAAGTACAAAAACGGGGCGTGTTTTTCGCGCCCCGTTTTTGTATCCCTTTCACACCTCGAAGGGGGGGGGTATTTTCGCCCCTTATGATCGTCTATTTTACTTCTTGGAAGGTCGTCGAGTAGGTCAGGTTGAACACGACGATCTTATTGCTGCGTGTCTGCATTGTGGCACGGCTGCGGCTGAGGGCGGAAACCGTATCGCCCAGCGTATCACCTTGGAGGGCATCGTGTAGCTTTTCCACCGTGTCGAGCATTTGTAGGGCCATCTCGCGCACCTTTTTAGGGGCGAGTTTGATCTAGCAACAGGTAGGAAGGAGGGATGTACAAACTCCTCAGCGGTGTTGATAGAAGGCTTTTTGTCGAAGAAGGAGGAAGCAGCCAAAGCCGATAACAGATTGATGATGAAGTTCGGAAAGCATCGATGACGGGTATGCTCCATCTGACAGATATTCTTTAGTTAATTATTAATCGTCTCGATCAGAGATCTTTTTTTCTGGAGCATAATCTTGTCATGTTGAAGCATTAAGGCATTCTTCACTGATCCTTCTTTAAATGAGTGACAAGGTGAACTTCATCGATAAAGGGCTGTTCGAATAGGTCTTTCGAGATATAGCCCCTGTCTCCGAAGAACTTCCCGAAGATCCGTTTGTGGAAGTCCATGTGTTTCAAGAGGGCTCTGTCGTCTACATTGCCCAGAGTCAAAAGAGACGCATGACAAGACGACCGCAGAGGCACAGTACACTTTTCCATATCCCTACATCTTGTGGCAAGACACCACTTATCATATCAGGGCTATGTACCTCGTAATCCGACCCATTTTATGCCCTCCATCGCGGAGGACAAAAAAATGAGGCTCATTTTGGGTTTCCCATGAGGGAGGGGTACCAAAATGAGCCTCGGAATGATCCTCCTATCATTGAAGAGGATGCGGGGCGGCCGAATGAGCGGCCTAACGGCTTCTTATTTCACGATCACTTTATGCACGGAGCCATCGCGCAGGGTGATGACGTACGCGCCGCGCTGCATGGGGATACTCGTTTCGCCGGCGGGCAGGTCGATGCGCTTCACCAGGCGACCCGCCACGGAGTAGATGCTCGCTACGTCGCTGCGATCGATACGGAAATGGATTTGCTCCCCGTGCGACCAGACGGCCGAGCTCATGATCAGCTCGTTGGAGACGTGATCGGGGCCGAAGGTGAGGATGACTTCTTCGCGGACGCTGGGCACGATGTATTCGTACTCCCCATTCGCGTTGAGGATGCCCGAAAGCTCTTCCATTGCCCCACCCTGCACACGGCGATTGGTGCGCACCATCAGCGGGCGGGAACCTTTCGGATAGGAGGCGCTGAAGCGGAAGTTACTCCGGCTGTTCACCGGCCAGATGCCTGCCCGCGGTGTGCTCGTGACGCCACTCACTTCGGGCATGGTGACCGTATGCGTGAGCACCGGATCCACGGCGTTGCCAACACAGAGGTAAACGACGCCGTCCGTGGAGAGGCTCAGCGCGAGGGGGTACTCCTCGCCGTCGATCGTGACGCTCTTCGTTGTCAGCTTCAGGTTGTTGAGGCTATTCGGAGTCACCGACTTATAGTAGATGAGCGGATAGCAGCGCTTTTCGACATGCTCGCACGGGCGGATCTCGATATGGACATTCACGGAGCCATACGTCGTGAGTCGGTCTACGTCGATGGCGTCGCTGTAGCTGCCATTCAGGCCTTGGGTGGAGCCGATGGAGAAGTGCAGATCGGCTCCGCTGTCGAGGCGTAGGTCTTTCATCGTCAGCGTGCCGGCTTGCTGCTCGTAGCATTGTCCGCGGAGGCGCAGGGAGGTGAATCCCGGATTCAGATGTCCGCCGTTTTCGACGTGCACGTCGGTGTACTGGATGCCGAAGCCGCCAAACGTAGACGTGGTGATCACGTCCAGCGCGTTGCCCGGCAGCCAAAGCTCACTTGTGGGGCGCCCACAAGCGCCGATGGGCTCGAGGTGCAGATGGCGGGTGTACATTCCGGCGTAGTCTTTCGAGAGCATCTGCGGTTCGGAGATCAGCTCCAAGTGGCCTTCCCGCTCGTGCTTCTCATCGGTCCAAAACTCTACTTGGTTGCGCGTTTTGAGCGTATCGACAAAGAAGCGCGCGTGGCGGATGTCGCCGCCTTTGACGTGATCGAAAGAATCCGTGAGGAAGGAGAGCACGGTGTGGTCGAGCACCAACACGTTCCGACGTTCGGTGGGTGTGTGGGGGCCGAATTGGATGAACATCGTGTCGAGCGGTGTCTCGCCCGGGGCATAGATCTTACCCTTATAGTGGCTGACGCACTCGCGGCAGCGCTTGCCGTCCACGGCATACTCGGCGAAGGGGGCGGTGCGGCGGCTGTAACCCAATTTGATGATGGGTTGGTCGCCGGGTAGGCCGCTCCAGGTGGTCCATTTTACGCGATCGTCTCCGGCGCGGATCAAACTGTCGTGGCAAATCAGGGAGTCTGTCTTGATCACGATCTCGGTGTTACCCCCCGCGTTGGTAAGTGCATCAAGCTCGAGCACGCCAAAGGTCTCGATCACGGGCGACTCCAGCACGAGGCGTTGGTTGCCAGCTTTCAGCCGGGCATCACTGTGGAAGGTGAGGCGGGCGGTGTGGTGCAGGTAGGCGCGTGGTGTTTCGCCGCTGCCGCAGCCCGTTGCCTGGCAGGTGGTGGGGCAAGTGGGCGTGTGGAGGAGCATGTTTTCCGTCCAGTTGCCCTTGTTTGCCTGCGTTTTGAGGAAGAGCCCGTAGCCGCGTACGTCTTCGCCGTGCAGCAGGCCGTTCGCCGTCGGAGGGGTGCCCAACCCTGTGCCCTCACCGCCGGTATACATCAGATTTTTGTACACATCGATCCGATCCGAGGCCACGGCCGCAAATCCGCCGCTGCGGATGGGCTTCGTGCTGCCATCACTCGCCACGTAGGTGGTGAAGGTGAGTTGCAGATCGCGAGCCTTATTTTCGTTCGGGTCCAGATCGCAGTGAAAAGCGTTGTTATCACATCCGCCATTCACCCCGCCGGCATAGCCTACGCCTCTTCTGACGGGCTGACCGTCCCTTTCTTCGTAGTCGGTGCTAAGAAATGGATCCTCGCGTGTGCCGATATTGGCCAATCCGCCATAATTCAGCTTGATGTTGTTGTCTGCGCCGATGAAAAAGCTATTATCCGAATGCGTAGAGGTGTAAGAAAGGTCTTGGAGGTAGACATTATTCCGCATTTCGTCGCAATCGCAGGCTTTGATCTTAGATAATTTCTCGAGGCTATCCGTCTGGGCGAGTAATAAGACCCCTCCGCCGATTCCGCCAGTGATGTCCACGGGGTCGCGCAGATCGATATCGCCTTCGCGAGTGCGAAAAACGACGTGCCCGGTAGTGTACCGCCCGGTGAGTAAGGCGCCGCGGTTCAAGATGATATTCCCCCGCCGACCGGCGTCGAGCACGAGGCTTCCGTTGTCGCTCTTATACTCCAGCGAGCGGTGTGCGGCGCCGCGGGCCATGGTGTTCAAGTCGTTCAGTGTGCCCGGGTTCTCCAATCGGCCGGCATACGCCGCCCAGCCTGCCGCGCTTTCCACGCCGCAGCGACCGAGTCCGCCGATGATGCCCGAATGTTCGTAGCGGAGCATACTCTGGCCCGCGCGCTGGTGCAGATTGCCGCCGTTGCAGATGTATTCGCTGGAGTAGGGGATGGCGACGCGGGCGTTCCGCCGACCTCCGTTTGGCATATCTATGGCCAGGCGGGCAAAGTAGACGTTTCCGCCCTCCATGCCTTCCGTGCGCGTCATCTGCGACCGACTGTCGTCGAATCCGGCTTGCAGATGGACCTCGGCCGTGCCACCCGTGCCTTGATAGATGAACGCATTGTCGGTGCCCGTTTTACTATTCCCGACGTAAGCCTCCGTGGGCGTGTAAATTTTAGAGCCGGCCGCGTAGCCGAGGTAGAGATCGCCCTTCCGAGAGATCACGTTGAGCGTGTCGGCGTTCTGTCCCGCATATTCCACGCGAGCCGTACGGACGTTATTTGCGGCTACGAGGTTGGTTTCCGTACCTCCGCCGGCCGGACGTGTGATTTTTGTGACGTCGTTGAGGTACAAATTTCCGCGATGACCATTCCGATCGGCCAAGCCGGCATTATCGCAGCCCGAGACAAGGGCCTGATCCGGCGTGCGATCCTCCGCCCAGAAGGTCAGAAGCCCGCTCGCCACGTCGTCCGTATATCCCGCGGTGTAATCAATCCCTTGGGCAATCACGTTTCGACTCTCCGAGAGGATCAAGAGGTTGTTATTCATCCCCGGCTTCCACACCTCGTCGGTGCGAAACTCCGTATTACCCAGCGCCTGAATATGCATCGCGCCGCGATCTTGCGTCAGCGGTGCATAATAGGTAGGCGCCACGGGGTCGTTGGCTCCATTGATCGCGTGTTGCACGGTGTCGCTCGTCGAAGGATGGAAAACGAGGTTGGCCTCGCAGGCCGTTTTGTTGTCATTATTTCCATAGTTCAAAATATAGAGCGGCTTCGTGCCGGTGATCTTCAAATTGGGCGTCCCAAACCCACCGCCGAAGTGCATAGTGAAGTTATCGAGCGGCAGACAGCCCTCGAAGTTCTTGAGGATACCGCCCGAGTACACATTCAGGTGCTTTCTGCCCGCGCCTTGCGGTCCCAGCTCAATCACGCCGGGATTATTTCCGGTGAAAGCTGCTGGCACGGTGTCGGTATGCACATCCGCGTTGTTCGTTGTCCAATGATAATCCCCGTACAGACCAAAAATGGACGCCACAGCTCCCGTAGGCGGCGCGGCAATGGGATGGTTGGTGATATGAGCCGTCGGATTATTGTTCACAAAGGCTCCCAGGTGCGGCTTTTCGAAGTTATGCGTCGCGGCGCTGTCTTCATATAAATAAATGTCTATCGCGGCCTGCGGAAAATTGCTTTGCTTGAAGAAGGGATCTGACGAACCGGTCGGCGTTTGGGCCATATTCACGCTGTCGATGTTGCCGCGGATGCGCAGGGTGAACCTTCCGCCGTGTGCGGGGTCGTTATTGGGGAGCGCGAGGATGGCATCCGTGGCGGTATTGGGTAGGGCGGTGCCGTCGTGAGAGGTGGCCGGCGTCGCGGTGCGGTCTTTTACGTCGTGCGCGATACATACCCGCGCGTCGGGCTGCAGCACCACGGCGCCGTCGACAAATGTCTGCCCGATATCTACGGCTTTTTTCCAGAAGGGATTAATTGAAAACGCGGTGGATGCGCCCGAGTTGCAGCTTCCAAGGGTTCGGATAAACTTTATAGCATTCGGCTGGATCGCGGTATCGATACTCGCTTCATTTTTTTCAAAGTACCAGCGGATATCTTCAAATATCAAGTTGCTGAATTGATGGATACCCGTTGGGAGCACCACACTTGTGGGGCGCTGATAATTCTTCAGAGATCCCGCATTGTTTGCCGCAGAGGTGAGAGATACCTGCGTTGCCATGGCGGCGGCATCCTGCATCGGGCTACCCGTCAGCTGCACCAAATGCACCCCATCGTCCGTCGGATAATTCCTACGCGTGCTGTCTGGGCTGCCTATGCGACCGAAAAAAGTAGGATCCCACGACTTTGTATAGTACCCGTCGATCGTAGAAGTATATACCGCTTCCGGGATAGGAGCAGGGCCGGAAGATGTTTCTGCATACGTTCCCACTGGCATCTGATGCTGCATGACTCTAATGATATAACCGCCCGGCAGATTGGGATCGTCTATGCAGCTGACTGCCGTAAAGACCGGTTCACCACATGGAGCCAATGGGAATCCTCCTCTCGACGCAATTAAACTAGCATCAAAATTTATGTCAGGATGCTGAGGCGGCGTGGGAGGACGATACCAATGAGAGGCAGCATAATTCGTGTAGTTGTTCTTATTAAATGAGAACTCGATGATCTTTAAAGGAGTCGTTCCTGCGGGTTGTTTTTGAAAGAAAACAGGAGTGGTGTTCGTGCTCATTAGCTCTGTAATTTTGGGGTACTTGTAGATGTAGCCGCCAGCAGCACTCGTCGTTCCCTTATTAGGTATACGATTGATGATTGAAATCCATCCCAGCGCGTATCCCTGTCCGGTATAAGCTCGAATCACCATATTTCCATTGGGACGGTTTCCATCGACGCCGTTATCACCTATTTTGATGTCGGTTAAGCTCGGCGAGACAAAAAGTGGATAGGTGTACGCCCGATTGTAGGCTACCCCGCCGGTGTACGAGAAATCTGGATTCGGATAAGGGCTCAGCGTGAAGTTGGGACCCAATATATTTCGAGTGGGACTCGTTCCGTTGCTGATAATCGAGGACTCTCCGGCGCCGAATGCGTTATTTACCTTCACTGTGCCGTTCGGATTGCCGTCCGGACTCAGTATAGCGCCTGCCTGCCCCCATATTTTGCCTCCGGAGGAGGCCAAAAGGGCTGCAATAAGTAGCGTAGCGTAAAGTCTTTTCTTTTTCATATTGTATCGAGTAAAAAAATTGAGCCGGCAAAGATAGAAGAAGGTCAAATCAGCCAGGGCAACCGCATCAAATTTCGAGGAGCTCTTTGAGATAGTCGATATTGAGATCCGCGGTGAATAATCTCTTTCGTATGGATAGCTTGTCTTTTCTCTGTGAGACAATGGTTAAGGCCAGTTTCCTGATCGTGTTGAGGTTCTGAGCAGCGTATGCTTTGCGTGCCCGGCAATGATCTTCTCTGAAGGTTACGTCAAGATGCCAATGCAATCTGTTTTCTATCCCCCAATGACCACGGATATAAGTACCGATCCTCTCCACAGCCTCGGCTGGCAAGCTACTCAAGTAGTACTGTTTATCACGCCGCTCTGTTCCGTCAGAGAAGGTGACAAGACGCTCGACCTGAACCAAAGAAGACAAATTTTTCCATGGCTCATATTGCGATTCATCTAAGACTTCTTGGGGTCGAAGCGCTGTATAAATCTGCTCTTCCACCCGCCCATGATCCTTATCCAATGTGCTGTATATAAACTGTGTGTAGCGGCCGGTAAAAGCATCTTTCACGTCTTCAGATAAGTGTCTGTGATTTCTTTTTAGAGCTAAGACATAATCGGCCTCCGATTCCACAATCTTCCCTGAGCAATATCGGTTTGCGTCCCCATGGCATCGATGCTCACCACGGCTCCCGTGAGATCAATGCTGTCAAGCACATCGGGGATGGCGGTGATTTCATTGCTCTTCTCTTCCACCGCTTTACCCGCAATGCTGATGGTGTGTTCATCGACCCATGCTGATGAGTATGTGGGTGCACGAGTTGGAAGATTTTGATCCGCGGATTCGTTTGCCATCAATAGAGACGAGTTTGCCTTTCAAGTCATCGACAAGTGTGCTGCCAAAGACCGACAGACACTCCGCAAAAGCCGTAGGATCAATTCGAGAAATCACCCTTTCTGTTGTGTCCACACTCGGACAACCATTGGGTAGTTCTACCAACGGCTTCAGCGATTCACCTCGATGTTTACAAAACTCATACATAGATGCGTAATCGTCTCCGCCACAGAGATAAGTAGCTATAGCGATGATTAATATGTCGCTCAACTTGTGCTTGCAACATCCCTTCACTCGAGGATCCGGTACAAAAGAGAAATAGTCGATCTTCTCCATATCTCAAAGGTAATGGCATTTTGATGCGGTTGCCCTGCTCGCTATGCTCCTTAAAAGATGGAACAAAAGGGCGGAAATAGACAGGGCAACCGCATCAAATTTTGAGTAGCTTTTTGAGGTAGTCGATATTGAGAGCTGCCTTGAAGAGCCTCTTTCTAAGAGATAGCTTGTCTTTCTGTTGAGAGACAATGGCTAAGGCAAGTTTATCGGGTAAGGCGGGGACATTGCTGCCCCTTTCTCCCCTAAGAACCGTACGTGAGAGTTTCCCCTCATACGGCTCAAGCAACTCATAACTTCTATTTGTACATAGAAATCGGCTCATACTTACAACTTTTGCGTTTACTTCTCAAGTAACAGGTATTGTGTACAAGTTCGCGAACAATCTTCCCGTCAATCACTTTTTCATTGACGTTCCATGCTTTTGTTCGGTCGATGGGCTTGCCACAAAGCGGACATGTCCGTCCCTGTTTGTTCCATAAACATAGGAGAGACTTCCTCCCTTTCAGCGTTTCAAGCATCAACTGCGTTTCGCGTTTTTGGAAGTACAAGTCATACTCTGGGTCAAACGGATTTGCGTCGCCCTTGATTTGCTTGTACTCCGCGGGTAGTGGACATCGGCAAGTCGTTTGAGGGCGAGATAGTCCTCATGACCTTTCTTTCCTTTATACACTACAGCGAAAGTCCATTTCCTGCCACGGAGATTATGCCAATATCTGTCGTTGACCCAAGTCCTTTTCTTCTTTGGGTGTCGACGCAAGGCCCATTTCCTCGTAACATTAAAATGTGATTGTCACAGTTGTGGAAAGCCTCGGTTGATGCACCATAGCGATAATAATTGCCCCATCCCGTGACGATCGGGTTGAGCATTCTTATCAGCGACTCTTGCTTGCACATCCGATGCCGTCTCACGATCTCACTTATCTTCGCCCTAAAGCGTTTTTGTGCTCTTTTTGACGGTGACGTGTACAACCTCTTGTGGAACTTACGGATGTTGAATCCGAGAAAATCGAAGCCGTCCTGGATGTGCGTGATGGTGGTCTTTTCATCGGAGAGTGTCAGTCCACGCTCCTTTAAGAAATCAACCACCAACGGTTTGACCTCGTTCTCCAGGAGTTCCTTGCTGTAGCCTGTGATGATGAAATCGTCCGCATAACGTACAAGATTCACCTTGTAGCGGAAAATCTTGTAGTTGATGGAACGTCTCTTGAATCTCTCAGCCAACAGCGTCTGAAGTCCGTCAAGTGTCATGTTCGCAAGCGTGGGCGATATAATACCGCCCTGTGGTGTCCCCTCTTCCGTCGGGTATAGACCACCTTTGAAGACAAAACCACATTTTAGCCATTTGGCAAGAATCCCCTTATCCATAGGGATGTGGGATAGCAGCCAGTCGTGGCTGATATGGTCGAAGCAGCCCTTTATATCTCCCTCCAGAATCCATTCTGGGGAGTGCTGACGGTTAAGAACTGTATCAATCTGTCGAATAGCGTCCATCGTCCTACGTCTCTTTCGGAAACCATAGGAGAATCTGTCGCCCGTCGTTTCAGCGATTGGTTCAAGTGCCATCAGATATAAGGCTTGCATAGCCCTGTCTTTCATCGTTGGAATGCCCAACGGTCTGAGTTTACCGTTGCTTTTCTTAATGCAAACCCGTTTCAGCGGTTGTGGTTTATAGCCGCGTCTACGGAGTTCGCTTATTGATTTGAATTTCCGCTTGGGGGAATCCCAAAGGGTCTTGTCAACCCCCGAGGTGTTCTTTCCCTTGTTGGAAGTAACTCGCTTTACTGCCAAAGCCTTGGCATAAAAGGAGTGAGTAAGCAGCCACTGCAAGGCTTTCACCTTGTTATGCCTACCTTCTTTCTGAGCCTTTACAATACGCGCTTGTAGCTTTTGGACATACTGCTCGCACCTGAGCCAGTCCATACTGCCCCAAGTGCTTGGCCTGCTGTCAGTAGGCGCACACGATTTCTTGTTGTTCTCGTTCATTTGCAATTCTACTTTGAAAAGTTCTAAAAGCTCTCTTGTAAAGAGTTACCTCACACGGAAGTCTGCCCGCTTTCGCGTCGGATGATGTCGTCTCTGCCACACGTAGCCGAGGCTCAATCCGTATCCACTCCATTACAGAGCGGCATTCGCTTTTTCCGTTATCTTATACCTGCACCTCATTTCGGTTCGCCTTACGGTTCACTTACCTGTCCAAAGCAGGAGAGATACAGGCTTGCCACGTTCCACATAGATAACTGTACGAGTAGGGTAGGTTCTGTCAATCCACCGGCAGTGCTTATGTCCGTGTAACCCCAAATTGGGCAAGGGTTATCCGACTGCTTACCATTTTGGTGAGAGCCCAGCATCTTTGGCTCCTTCAAACCTCACGATGGCTATAAACAGTTCGCATGTGCTAACCATACTACTCAGCCAAGCCACTCGGCGGCACGATACTAACCGCCCTTGACTTCCTCTTACGGTTCTGTCTCATCCTTTTGGGAAAGTGTACCTTGTCCGATAGGCTCAACACACCATATCGCTATTGGTGCATCCTATCGTAGGCTACCGCTGACGGAACAGCGGGCTAAAACTGTCTTATATGACATCTTAGCAATTATCTATGTGACTTCGTGTCACACCCTTATAGTGTTCAGATTCGTGGCAGCGTATTCTTTGCGCGCCCTGCAATGATCCTCTCTAGAGGTCACGTCAAGGTGCCAATGCAATCTGTTTTCTATTCCCCAATGACCACGAATATAGGAGCTGATCTTTTCCACAGCCTCAGCCGACAAACTGCTCAAATAGTACTGTTTTTCATGCCGTTCAGTCCCGTCTGATAAGGTAACAAGGCGATCGACCTGGATCAGAGAAGACAAATTTTTCCAAGTATCGCATTGCGATTCATCCAACACCTCTTGAGAGCAAAGGGCTATATAAGTCCGCTCTTCTACCCCCCCCATGATCTTTTTCCAAAGTGTTGTATGCAAACTCTTTGCAGGGGCCTGTAAAAGCGTCTTTTACGTCTTCTGCCAAGTGCTTATGATTCCCCTTCAAAGCCAAAACGTAAT
>ERZ773087.788-NODE-788-length-22443-cov-22.047123_pt1 | contig 22443 bp, 18 predicted proteins | sample MGYA00511375_ERZ773087 | MGnify/ENA primary metagenome ERZ773087 (study PRJEB29015, sample SAMEA2737995) | human oral metagenome | biome: human oral; feature: human-associated habitat; material: dental | place: China | collected 2063 ...
AGCCTAAAAAGCCGAAAAAAGGCAATGATCAGCCGGACATCAAGCTCCCCGAGGAAGAGCCGAAGAAGCCCGATGCTGGCGGCGAGGGCAAAAAGCCTGAAGAAGGCGGTAGCGCAGGCACAGGCGGCGGTGGCAAAGCCGGCGAAAGCGGCAGCCCCGAGATCACACTGCCCGAGGCATAAAGTATTCAGGTAGGGGCGAATGGTGTTCGTCCCTACCAACAGATCCTTTGGGGGCCGAACGGTCCAACCGGCACCGATTTACTCCTGAAGGAGCTTGGGGGGCGTATGTTTTTACGCCCCTACTTTTATATTTGGCTTTCATTTTCCCTTCTCCTTTCCCCTTATGGATTTCAAACTCGTCTCTTCATACCGGCCGACGGGCGACCAACCCGAGGCCATCGATGCCTTATCGAGGGGCATCGAGAGCGGCGTGCCGTATCAGACCCTTCTCGGCGTCACCGGCTCCGGCAAAACGTTCACCATCGCAAACGTCGTGGAGCGGGTCCGCAAACCCACGCTCGTTTTGAGTCACAACAAGACGCTGGCCGCCCAACTCTACAGCGAATTCAAGTCCTTCTTCCCGCAGAACGCCGTCGAGTACTTCGTTTCCTACTACGACTACTATCAGCCCGAGGCTTACCTGCCCACCACCGACACGTACATCGAGAAGGATATGGCCATCAATCAAGAAATCGACAAGCTCCGCCTGCGCGCTACGGCTTCGCTCCTCTCCGGGCGGCGCGACGTGCTGGTCGTCTCGTCCGTCTCCTGCCTTTATGGCATGGCCGACCCGCGGGCCTTCGAAGAGCAGGTCGTACACGTGGAGCGCGGCATGCGCATCGCCCGCGACAAATTGCTTCGCCGCTTCGTGGACGCGCTCTACGTCAATAACAAAGTGGAATTTAACTCCGGCAGCTTCCGGGTCAATGGCGACACGGTCGACATCTTCCCCGCCATCGAGGGGTATGACGGAATGGCATACCGCATCGAGTTTTGGGGCGACGAGGTGGAGCGCATCTCCTCGTTTAACCCTGTCGACGGGCGCGAGTATGACGAACAAGACACGCTTCAGATCTATCCCACCAACCTCTTCGTCACCACCCAAGAGCGCATCCACTCAGCGCTCGGGCAGATTCGCCTCGACCTCGGCGAACGCGTGCAGCAACTGCAGGAGATGGGCAAACCCTTCGAGGCCAAGCGTCTCGAGGAGCGCGTCACGTACGATCTGGAGATGATTCAGGAGCTGGGCCACTGCGCGGGCATCGAAAACTATTCGCGTTACCTGGACGGACGCCAACCGGGTGAGCGCCCGTTTTGTTTGCTGGACTATTTTCCGAAGGACTTTCTGCTCGTCATCGACGAAAGCCATGTCACCGTGCCGCAGATTCGCGCCATGTATGGCGGCGACCGCTCGCGCAAGGAGACGCTCGTCGAATACGGTTTCCGCCTGCCTGCCGCCCTCGACAACAGGCCCCAAACGTTCGACGAATTTGAGTCCCTCACGCCGCAAGCCGTCTACGTCAGCGCCACGCCGGCCGAGTACGAGCTGGCCAAGAGCGGCGGCATTGTCGTGGAGCAAGTGATCCGCCCGACGGGCCTGCCCGACCCGGTCATCGAGGTGCGCCCGAGCCAAAACCAGATCGACGACCTGATGGAGGAGATCTCGCAGCGGACGGAGGTGAACGAACGCGTGCTCGTCACGACGCTCACCAAGCGCATGGCCGAAGAATTAACGGACTATCTCAAGCGTATGAACGTGCGCTGCAACTATATCCATAGCGACGTCGACACGCTGGAGCGCATCCGCATCATGGACGACCTCCGCAGCGGAGAGTTCGACGTGCTCATCGGCGTCAACCTGCTCCGCGAGGGCCTCGACCTGCCGGAGGTCTCGCTCGTGGCCGTCATCGACGCAGACAAAGAGGGCTTCCTCCGCTCCCACCGATCGCTCACGCAGACCGCCGGGCGCGCAGCCCGTAACCTCAACGGCCGCGTGATCTTCTACGCCGACAAGATCACCGACAGCATGCGCATGACGATCGACGAAACGAATCGCCGACGCGAAAAACAGCTCAATTACAACCGCGCACACGGCATCATCCCGCGCACCGCCATCAAACAGAGCTCGGCCTCCGTGCTGGGCGATCGCGCACAAGCATCCGCCGTGCCCTACGCCTACACCGAGCCCGAACCCTCGCTCGTTGCCGAGCCGGTAGTGAGCTACATGACCCGTCCACAACTCGAAAAGGCCATCGAACGCGCGCGCCGTCGGATGACAGAGGCGGCCCGCAAACTGGAATTCATCGAGGCAGCACAATACCGCGACGAAATGCTGAAGCTCCAGGAGTTGCTCGACGGAAAACCGAAGGACGACGAACCGCAACCGAAGGAGGGTCGGCGATGAAACGTGTGATCAGCATCTTGCTCTGCGCCTGGTGGGCGATCGCGTCGAGTCCGGCGGACGATTGGTCAGGGAACTTGACGTTTTCCGTGGAAGATATGACCGCCTTCAACGGCTGCATGGGGGCCATTCGATCCGTCGCCAGTCCGCGCTCCGTCGGCGCCGCCACACTCGCCGCCGCGCGATACTTCGTCGGCCGTCCCTACGTCGCCTCCACGCTCGAACGGGAGCCGGAACGCTTGGTGATCAACCTTCGCGAATGGGATTGCACCACGCTTGTCGAGTCGGCTGTGGCCTTAGCCCGCACCGCCCAAAGTCCCACGCCGACGTTTGACGTTTACCTCCGCGAACTCTCCCGCCTACGTTACCGCACGGCCGTCATCACCGACTATACCGACCGCCTGCACTACTTCACCGACTGGATCTACGAAAACGCCCGCCGCGGCCTCGTGCGCGACGTCACCGCCGAGATCGGCGGCCGCCCCTATCAGCCGCGGCTCTCCTTCATGTCCACCCACCCCGACCGTTACGCGGCGCTGCGCTCCCATCCCACGCGCGTCAACCTGCTGCGCGTCAAGGAGGCCGAGATCTCCGCCCGCACCGGTTATGCCCTCCTCCCGACGGCCGCCATCCCGTCTGCCGCCGGCCACCTGCGCGACGGCGACATCGTCTGTTTCGTGACGAACGTTTCAGGTCTGGACATCTCGCACGTGGGCATCATTTGCAGACGCGGGCCTACGGTGACGTTCGTTCACGCCTCCTCTGCCGCCGGACGTGTCATCGTCGAGCCGACCTCGCTCCACGCCTACGCCGCCCGCAGTCCACGCACGATAGGCATCATGGTCGTTAGGCCCGTGGATTAGGCAACGCTCAGCGGCCTATTCTCTTCGTTTTTTCCGAGAGATCCCCCTCCGGAGGATCATCGTGAACAAAGGATCGGGGAACGCGCTCTCCGGATGGACTATTTTGAGCTAAAAGACGAGAATCACGCTCTCAAAAGGGAGCTATTCGAAGTCGGACGATGAGATCCCCCTTTTCAAGGGTCACTTATTGAAAGAGGCATGCAAAAAGCTGAGCTGCCGGGGGTACCTTTGTCGGTGATAAAACATTAAAGTGATCAGGCAATGAAAAAGAAAACAGTTAGGATTGCGTTAGCCCTATGCGGCCTCTTCTTTGTCGCAAGCAACAACGCCAAGCGGAAAAAACTGATCGCCGCCGAGAACGCTGAAGCAACTCAAGCTGAACCGACGTACGAGCTGATCGGACAACGCGTTCAGCTGCAGTATGATGGAGGGATGAAGGCCGAAATGCAATATCTGAATGATACGACGCTGCACTGGAAGACCATCGTGAACGATAGTGTGGCGCAAGAGCAGAACTCAATGGTTCAACGACGCATCGACAACAGTCGCTTCTTCGTGAACTGGATAGAAAACGACGGCACGACTGCGAGCCAAGTGATCGACTTCAAAGAAAAAACGGTGACCGTCTTTCTGACATTTACGGGTCCTGATGGCAAACGCAATTCGCAACTGCTCACTGGGCGCCTTGAGCTGCTCAGAGAATAACGGGAATCGCCCAATCGGCAGGGTGACGGCCTATTCTGAAAATTGTTTAGAGGCTTACTGCGGAGCACATTCTGAGGATGTTTTTGACCGCTCTTTTTGTCAGACGATAGACGTTGCGTGCGATGGGAGGAGATGAAACGGACGAGGATCCCCTCCGGAATAAACTTCAAACAATCCCGAGCACCCGAACAATTTCGTCACATTGTGCGTTTTCATTCCGTCGAAGGTTCACTAAAGTACTTTCGACGAAATCATTCATTCCTAACCCTTATTGAAATGAGAACTACAAAACAATTCCTACTGACGGCGCTGGCCATTTGCGCACTTTCAGCATGCGGGAAGAAGGACACGCCCGAACCCGAGCCCAAACCAAATCCCGGCACAGAACAACCCGTGCGACCAGCCCGCTTACGCGGTTTTATGGTAGCCCGCGTGGAGGATGTGAGCGAACGTACATTGGACGACGTGGCCGCATGGGGCGCGAACATCATCCGACTTCAAATTTGCCCGGTGGCATATGCCACGAAGAACAATCGCAACATCTGGGAGGCCCTCCCGGTCTACTTGATCCGTATCGACGAACGCCTCAAGTGGGCCAAAGCCCGCGGCCTGAAGGTTGTGCTCGACTTACACGAGCCGCCCGTCAACGACTACACCAATCCCGGTTTTCCCGCCTTCTGGAATAAATCCCAGATTCTCGACGACTTCCTCCGCTTCTGGACCGCAGTGGCCACGAAGTTCAAAAACCCGGCCTACAACGACATCATCTATGGCTACGACATCTATAACGAACCCGCCGAATGGGTTCAAGGCACCGACCACGTCCCCCACAAGTGGCGCGCCATGGCCCCTGAGATCGTCAAGGCCATTCGTGACATCGATCGCGACGTCTGGATCATCTACGAGCCCGGCCCCTGGAACGGCCCGGACAACTACCGCAACCTGAAGCCCCTCGCCGACAAACGCGTGATGTATAGTCTGCATTTCTACCTCCCCGGAAAATTTACTCATCAAGGTGTAAACATGGCGACGAAAGCCGAGGCCATCGCATCGCTTGGCGTGGAGTATCCTGGCAAGATAAAAGGCAAGCAATGGGATCGCGCCGCGCTGGAGCGCGAGCTTGAAGTTGTCGACGACTTCCAGCGTCGCTACAACGTTCCCATTTTCGTAGGCGAGTTTAGTGTCGTGCGTTGGGCCCCTCTTCCGTCGTCTGCACGCTGGCTGACGGACGTCGTATCCCTCTTCGAAGAGCGCAAATGGACGTGGTGCTACCACGCCTTCCGCGAATGGGACGGCTGGAGCTTAGAGTATCCGGAGGGAACGCACACCTTCCGTTACAAAGGCGATCCCGCCGCCTCGCCGGCTAAGACCGAAACGGAGCGCGCCAAGGTGATCCGTGCTGCACTGCGAAAAAACGCGCAGAAATAGAATCAAAAATTCATGAGGTAGGGGCGAAAAAAATCATTCGTCCCTACCTTTTATTTACGTCAAATCAAATGGAACAAAACAGAGATAATTACGCCTTCTTGACCGAAGGCCCCATTCATCGCGTGATCGGCACAATGGCCGTGCCCACAATTATCAGTATGCTCGTGTTGTCGCTTTACAACATGGCCGACACGTTTTTCGTGGGCCGTATCGACACGCAGTCAACTGCCGCCATCGGCATCGTTTTCTCTGTCATGTTCCTCGTACAGGCCATCAGTTTCTTTTTCGGAAATGGCTCGGGTAATTACATCTCTCGTGAGCTTGGAGCCAGACGTCACCGCAATGCTGAGGTCATGGCTACCACGGGTTTCGTATATGCCGTGGCTGGTGGACTGCTTATTTTGATCGCTGGCGAACTATTTTTGACTCCGCTCTCCCGTTGGCTCGGAAGTACGCCTACCATATTGCCCTATACCCGTACTTACCTCGGAATCACGCTGCTCGGGACGCCTCTCGTCACCGGGGCCTTTACGCTAAACAACCAAATGCGCTTCCAGGGCAACGCCATTTATGCCATGCGAGGCATTGCGACGGGTGCCATCCTCAATGTGGCGCTCGATCCGCTGTTCATTTTTGTCTTCAACATGGGAATTGCCGGTGCCGCGGTGGCCACGGTAATCGGACAAGCTGTCAGCTTCGTTATTCTCCTGCGCATGACCCATCGCGGCGGTAGTATTCGCATTCGCCTACAGAATTTTTCCCCCTCCAAGGTCTATATTCAAGAAATTATGGCCGGCGGAACCCCTTCGCTCTCCCGTCAGGGACTCAGCAGTCTAGCCACGGTTATGCTTAACTATGGCGCCGGTGCGTATGGCGATGCGGCCATTGCCGGCATGTCCGTCGTGAACCGTTTTACGATGATCCTACTGGCTGCCGTCATCGGTTTTGGACAGGGATTCCAACCTTTTTGTGGCTTCTGCTATGGCGCCCGTCTCTATGAGCGGGTCAAAGATGGCTTCTGGTATGCGGTGCGTGTCAGCACGTTATTCCTACTCGTCTGTAGTGTCATCGGATGGATTTTTTCGGATCACATTATCGTTCTTTTCCGTCGTGATCCGGCGGTCGTAGCTGTCGGCACTGTAGCACTGAAATGGCAGTTGGCTTCGCTACCTCTGACGGGGCTGATTATCCTTGGCAATATGTTCACGCAGACCATCCGCAAGACGATACGGGCAAATATTTTAGCGGCGGCACGTAGCGGACTTTTCTTCATTCCGCTGATGATGATTTTGCCAAATACGTTTGGTCTGATGGGTGTAGAGATGTGTCAAACTGTCAGTGATGTACTCGCCTTCTCCCTTACGTTGCCCATTCTCCATAGCGCTTTCCGCGAGATGCGGTGAAACTTTCTGAACATTCAGTCCGATACCTCCTCCGACTCCTCTTTTTGATTGCCGCGGGACTTCCGTTGTGCCTGACTCTGCCGATGTACCATACGCACGTTGTTCGTGTGTTCATTGAGGTATCTCACCAGATTTTCAATCGATTCCCGGTCTACTGGCGCCTGTCCCTGAATATAAGCCACCTCTAAAAGTCGGAGTATTTCATAATAAGCCTTGTCCGTTTTGGGACGAATTTGAGTGGCTGAGGGCCGTTTTTTTTCAGCTCGCTCATTGGTGCGTTCTGCCACCAGCGTGCGCAATTCCTTATAGGACTTCTCGAGTAGTTCGATCCCCTCTTCGAGTCTGAGTCGGGAGATATGCTCGGTGCACTCAGGCTTTTTTAGATCGATAAGTAAGGATTCGATACGTGCGGGCTTACGTGTGACGCCCTCCGCTTGGATGCGCTTACCCACACGCATAATAATGTACAGTTTTTCGGCCGACTCGACTTCTTCCGGCTTTGGAGATAGGCGCATTGTGCGTACCATGCTGAGTATGAACGACAATAAGCGATCACATTCGGAGTCTTTTTTCTGTATTTCTCTCGTGTTGTAACTCTCGCGTGTCTCGGCAATCATGTCAAGTTCTTCGTCGACCCATTTTTTATATTCCTCTGATTGCGATTTGGGTACACCGATTTTATCCGGGTCTTCGCTCATCATGCGACTACAAACATCGCCATGAAAAAAGGCATGCAGCGCAAGGCTTAGTCTATGCTGACTGATTTTTTCGATATGAATGGTTTCTATCATACTGTTATTCTCCGGCTTGATGAATGGTAGACATTCGGGTAATGGCACATGAAATTCATTTCCTATACTTATTCGGGCGCGAAGATAATCATTTGTAGTTGATCAAAAATTATCACATGTAGAATCTTTAGATTACGCCGTAATCTGTATGTTTTGTCATTAATCAGATCAAAATTCCAGTGAGATCTTGAATCTATCATATTCGTGATATGAAGATTACGCCGTTATTGTCTATCCACCATATTCATAACACGAAAATTACGACGCAATTAAAGTATAATCATATCGAAAGCCATAAGATTACACCGTAATCATGATGCAACTATACACTCAGAGTATAAATAACGTCGTAATCTCGAGTGTAAATATATGATAAGATGAAGAATACGCCGTAATTTGAGGTCAAATTATATATTTGATTTCAGATTACGGAGAGTGATAGACCGTACGATATAATCGGATCATATCAATCTAAAAATGATAGCGTTGAATTTGTTCTTACATAGAGAGCGGAGAAAAAAGTGGAAGAAAACGAAAGTGCCAGACACATGAAAATCATGTATCTGGCACTTCTCTATTTTCTTGCGGTTGCTTTTAGCACTTCGCTAACTGCCGAAAATGGATCGGAAATCCTCGAGTAGAAGCTGTTTGGAGGTCTCCATATCGGGTAATTCGGACGGAGCGAGCTCTTTGGCCAACGAGGTGACTCCCTTATCGATAAATCCGCAGGGATGGATGAGTGAAAAGTAGCTGAGATCAGTCGATATATTCAGTGCGAACCCGTGCATGGTGACGAACCGTCGGCTACGGACACCGATAGCGCATATCTTCCGGGCACGTGTTTTCCCGACGTCCAACCAGACTCCCGTAGCGCCTGCCATGCGTTCGGCATGGAGATCGAAGCGTGCGAGGAAGCGGATAACGGTCTCTTCGAGGGCTTCGATATAGGCGCGTAGTCCGAGGTGCAGCGGATCAAGGTCGAAGACGGGATAACCGGTGATTTGGCCGGGTCCGTGATACGTGATGTCTCCTCCGCGATTGGTGTGGTAGAAGGCTACGCCGCGACGACGGAGCACGTCTTCCGAGACGAGTAAATTGGCATCCAGACCGTGTTTGCCAAGGGTGAGAACGGGGTTGTGTTCGCAAAAAAAGAGTCGACTTGTGCCGGTTTCTCCGCGTTCTTTGAGAGCGAGGAGTTCGTCGAAGGCGGCGGTTTGTATCGCCAGTGCTTCGGCATAGTCTATGCGTTTGAGATCTTGATAAATGAACATAAGTGTGGGGGTTAGGTTGTCTTCTTTTCTTCTCTTGATAGAAGAAAAGAAGCAAAAGAAAATCAAGGCGTCAGGGACGCCGGCCAATTTGGCCTGGTACATGATGTGTCCTCGATCTACTTTTTATTTTTCGTCTTCGGGTTGTCTTCTTTTCTTGCCTTGATGCAAGAAAAGAATCAAAAGAAAATCAAGGCCTCTGCCGAGGCCGGGGAAGCTGGCCGGGTACTTTATGGGATGTAATTTTTCTGTTCTTTTTGACTCAATCGAGATTCTCGTCATCGTCTTCTTCCTCGTCGTCGACTGTAACGTTTTCGGGAAGTTCGTCTTTGGGCGCTGGTTCGACTGTCTGAGGGGCGGGTTTGGGACGGGACGATGGCGCGGCGGGTTGGGGCTTTTCGGCTGGTGCCGCATCGACTGCCGCAGGGCTACCCGAACCGATGGGAACTGCGCCTACTTTGTTCATAAGCGAGAGGATAGCGCCTTGACGTTTACGCATATAGGCCGAAGGGGCCCCGGGATTGCGTTTGCGTGGATTGGGCAACGCAGCGGCGATGAGCGCAGCTTCTGGACGAGTCAGCGAGGCGGCTGACTTAGAAAAGTAGGTTCTGGAAGCGGCCTCGACGCCGAAAATGCCACGTCCCATCTCGATGGAGTTGAGATAGACTTCCATAATGCGCTCCTTGCCCCACACGAACTCGATGAGGACGGTAAAATAGGCCTCCAAGCCTTTGCGGATCCACGATCGACCGGGCCAGAGGAAGACGTTTTTAGCCGTCTGCTGCGATATGGTGCTGGCTCCACGCTTCCGTCCGCCGCGCTTGGCTTCTTCCATCGCTTGACGGATCTGCTCGTGGTCGAAACCATGATGCGTCATGAAACGATTGTCTTCCGAAGCCACCACAGCCAGTGGCATGGCATGCGAAATCTTATCAATGGATACCCAATGGTGTTTCATTTGCGGCGTTTCAGGGTCGAGGGCACGAATGAACATCAGCGGCGTGAACGGAACGGGCAACCACTTATATACGAGCACCATAAAGAGGCTAAAAACAAACAACGCCAGCACCGCGTTGCGGCACCAGCGTAGTATGCGTTTGAAACGTAGTTTCATCAGATGAAAAAATGAGATCGAGGGGCTCTTCGAATCATTTCCGAAGCCTGTCGAGCGAGCGAACGAGCATCTCGTCAGCACCGATAGCTCGGATAGCCAACCAATTTAGGATGAGCGAAATAAGTGGGAAGGCTAGGGCGATCCGAAAATTGAAGGTGAAGGCGTCCATCGAGCCTGCAAGTCGCCAGAGATAGAAGGCGAAGAGGCCATAAAAGCCTACGATGAGCAGCGTATTGAAGGTGCAAAGCCTGATCTGCAGCATGCGTCGGCGAAAAAGGAAGATGGTGACAAGCGCCAACAGCGAAATGAGCGCCGAAAGGGCCATCAAGGCCCACGTGGGATAGACGAGCGCCTCGGGAGAGGCCATTGTACTCATTCCCGAGGCGTCGAACGAATAAAAAATGCCGTCAAACTGCACCGTAGCCAGCGGCATGAACACCACAAGGAGGTTAAGTGCGGCCACGATCAGCAAATAGACGGTCTGAATACGTTGAATCATATCTGAATATCAGAACGATTAGAAACTCTTCTCGCGCGAGGGATTTTTGTAGTAAATCTTGTCCTCGAGATACTCCTGAGTAGCGATGAGGGTCGGTTTGGGCATTTTTTCGTAGGATCGGGAGATTTCGATCTGCTCGTGGTTTTCAAAAACCTCTTCCAGGTTGTCGCTGAGGTTCGTAAACTCCTCGAGTTTCTTCTCCAGATCCTGCTTCATTTCGTTACTGATCTGATTGGCGCGTTTGGCAATCACCATGACGGTTTCGTACACGTTGTCTTGATTGTCGTGACAGAGTTTAATCATGTCTCGCGTGACGGTATTCGTCGGCGCCGTTGTCTTGCGGTAATCCATTTCTCGTTATGCTCTTGTTAAAGAATTGATGTGTCAATATTTCGTTGTGATGTGTGAGTTGGCCTCGTTGAAGTACTTCTGTACTTGTCGGCTGTACTTCCCGTCAGGGAACTCGTTCTTATAATTGTAATATTCGTCTACTACGTCACGATAGCGGCCCTGCAAACGATCTTCTACGCTGACCGAGGCTAACTCGAACTTCGATTTGATCTTCAGGAAGATAAAATCCTCACGGTACTTAGTGTAGGGATAATCGCGGAGGGCATTATCGGCCGTGATGACGCACGATCTGTAATTATTTCCCATGTAGGTACCTAAGTTGTAGTATAATTCGGCGGCAAGAAGCTCCTTGTAGGCCAATTTTTCCTGCAATTGAAAGAGGATTTCTTGGGCTTGTTTGGCACGCTCGCTCTGTGGATAGTATTCCATGTAGAGTTGGAGTTGCGCGATGGCCTCGTAGGTTTGCGATTGGTCAAGTCGAGGATCTGGGGAGTCCAAATAGAGCCCATAACCGGAGTAAAAACGGGCCTGCTCGGCATATTCGCCTTTGGGATACGTGGTGTAATAGGTTTTGAAATACTCTGCGGCCGTTTCATAGTCCTTCTGGCTATAATAAGTTTGAGCCAGCAGGTAAAGCGACTCCTCGGCGTGCGTTGTACCCTTAAAAATGGGCACAAGCTCCTCCAGCAGTGTGGCTGCTTTGGCGTATTTCTTTTCGTCGAAGTATTTTTTAGCGTAGGAGTACTTCAATTCGTAGTCCGTGCTCTTGAGGATCTTGTTGTATTCGCCGCATGAGGCAAACAAGAGCATGATCCCAATAACCCATCCGATATTCTTCATTCTGCTATAGTTAAGCGCTGTTTTTTAACGGCGGCAAAAGTAATTCATCCCCTGAAACCGGAAAGTGACGCTGTCTTTCAGCCCAAAAGGGCCATCAGCAACACCTGCACCAGGATCACACGGGCGAACATGCTTAGCGGATAAACCGTGGCATAGGCTACGGCGGGGTTATCGCCCGAGACGGTATCGTTGACATAGTTCAGCGCCATCGGATTGGCCATGCTGCCACACAGCATGCCGAATACGCTGGCAAAATCGATCTTCAGCCACTTCATGGCTATCGCACCGATGATCAAAGTGGGGATAAGTGTCAACACGAAGCCCAATCCGATCCACAACAAGCCCTCGGGACGAAACACGGTCTCGAAAAAATGCGCTCCTGCGTCGAGTCCGAGGCATGCGAGGTACATCGACAGTCCCAAGGCGCGCAACATGAGGTTCGCACTACGCGTGGTGTACGTAATCATGTGCAACCGTGGGCCGAACGTGCCCAAAAGAATGCCTACGATGATCGGTCCGCCGGCCAGACCTAACTTAACGGGCGTAGAAATGCCCGGAATGGCGATGGGTAATGATCCCAGCACGAGCCCCAGCACTATACCTATAAATATGACTACCAGATTCGGTTCATTGAGGCTTTTCACCGCATTGCCAAGTACCTTTTCGACGTTCCGAATGGCTGCCGACTCACCCACAACGGTCAATCGGTCGCCAAGTTGGAGCACCAGCTCAGGCGTAGCCAGGAGTTGCACCCCGGAACGATAGACGCGGCTGATATTGATGCCGTAATGATTGCGTAGGCGAAGGGATCCGAGGCGCTTGCCATTCAATTCGGGGCGCGTAACGACGATCCGCTCCGACGCGAGCTCGCTATCGATGGCGTTCCAGTCGATGTCGTCCTTATTCCAGTCCTTATTTTCCTGTTCGCCGAAGAGTACGGTCAACGCGGGTACGTCTTTTTCGGACGTAATGACCAGCAGACGGTCACCCTCACGGAGTGTAGAAGCCGATGTGGGGATGCTGACATGTCCGTCGCGCCAAAGACGAGAGATGACGAAGCGTGTGGTACTAATGGCCCCAATGTCCTTCACGCTTTTGCCGAATACGGCGGGATTGTGCACCTGAAAGGCGGCCATATAGACCTTGTTCGCGTCCTCCTTCTCCTGAGCGCCTGTGTCGCCAGGCTTCACGAGTGTCTTGCGCATGAGCATGACGGCGATGATGACGCCCACGACACCCAGTGGGTAAGTCACGGCGCAACCGAGGGCCGCCGTCGATCCGTCGAGTCCGAGTTGCACGAGCGTTTGCTGTGCAGCACCGAGCGCAGGTGTATTCGTCGTGGCGCCACAGAGTATGCCGACCATGTCAGGTAGGGAAACGCCCGTAGCGTACGAAAAGGCGACGGCCATAAGCGTGCCGAGCACAACGACGCCCATCGAAAGCATGTTAAGCGTCAATCCGCCCGTATGAAACGAGCTGAAGAAGCCCGGGCCGACCTGTAGCCCGAGGGCGTAAACGAAAATGACGAGGCCGAAACTCTCGGCGTAGGTGCGCATGGCCGGATCGACGGTAAAGCCGAGGTGGCCAGCCAGAATGCCCACAAAAAAGACAAACGTGACGCCGAGTGAGATACCCATAAGGCGCACTTTGCCCAGTCCCAATCCGATGGCGGAGATAAAAGAGATCACCACCATCGCTTGTAGTGCAGTGTGTTCGCTGAATAAACTGATAAACCAATCCATTGTTCTTCTCTCTGAGTTCGGCCGCAAAGGTAGAGGGTGAATAAGACTTAGATTTTTGTCCAAGCACTGAAATCGCTGATTTCAGGGTCACGCCAAAAAACATAGCCTCCCGGTCGCATTTTCTATTCTTCCTTTCTCTATTTATGTCCGTATGCTTACAAATCCCCACGCCCTCGGATGAAAAGCCCGACTTTCGCGACCCATTTTTTCTGATCCTCTACCCATTGATCCAAAATGACAAGAAGAATTTTCTGCGCTCTGCTCATGCTTCTGGCCCTCTGTGGCCCGTGGACGACACGGACGCTGGCGCAACACACGGTGCACGTCGAGGGTATCGTAAAAGACTCCGTCACAGGTGAGGCGCTGCCGGCCGTCGCCGTGATGCTGAAAGGAACGACCATCGGCACCGTCACCGACAACGACGGCCGCTTCACTCTTGAGGCTGAATCCGCCGCACGGACCCTCAGCGTCTCGTATTTGGGATACGAAACTTATGAGCGCCCCCTTACCGGCACGAACCGCCTCACCATCCGGCTTCAGCCCACGACCTACACGCTGAATGATGTTGTGGTGCGGCCCGGACACGAGCGTTACTCCCGCCGCAACCAGGCGGTGGACTTTGTCCGGAACGTGATCGAACGCCGCGAGCTTAATGCCCCTCGCAACCACGACTACTTCAGCTTCAGCACTTACGACCGTAAGATTTTCGCCAAAAACGACTTCGAGGAGGCTGAGGAGCGCGGCAAGAAGCGTTACCGTCGCATCGACTTCATCTTCGACTATATCGACACCTCGCACGTCTCCGGAAAGCCTATCCTGCCGCTCTACAACGAGGAAGTGATCGAACAGACCTACTTCCGCCGCACGCCGCGCACGGAGCGTCGCTTGGTGCAGGGTGTCAAGCGGGCGGGGCTCGTAGAGATCTTCTCTGAGGACGGCATCACGCAGTTCGTCAATGAGGTGTTCCGTGAGCCGGACGTCTTTCAGGACAACATTCCCCTCTTCCTCCAGCGCTTCGTCAGTCCGCTAGCCTCCTTCGGCCCTACCTTTTATAAGTACTATCTCACGGACACCGTCGAGATCGATGGCGAGCGCTGTGCCGACCTCAGCTTCGTGCCCTTCAACGCCGAATCGTTTGGCTTCACTGGCCACCTCTACGTCACGCTCGACTCCACCTACTTCGTCCGCCGCGTCCGCCTGAATGTGCCTAAACACATCAATCTGAACTACGTCGACTTCATGCAGATCGAGCAGGATTTTCGCCGCACCGACGACGGCACACGGCTCATCCTCAAGAACGATATCACGGTCGAGTTCCGCCTCCATGCCAAGAGCAAGGGCACCTATGCGCGTCGCATCTGCCTCTACCGCAACCAATCGTTCCGGGCGCCCGACGACCCGTCTGTCTTTCGCGAAAACAACCCCGTGATGGAGACCGAGGAGGCACGCCGCCGGTCGGACGACTACTGGCAGCAGCAACGCGCGCAACAGGGCGACAGCACCAGCGACGCCACCCGCCAGACGTCGGTCGAGCGAATGATGGCCCAGCTGCGGCGCGTCCCCGTCTTCTACTGGACGGAGAAGGTGGCCAGCGCACTGATCGGCGGCTACGTGCAGCCGGTGGAGAAGAATAGCCCCGTGGAGTTCGGCCCGGTCAACACCTTCCTCAGTGGCAACGTCCTCGAGGGTGCCCGCTATCGCTTCGGTGGCACAACGACTACGGCCCTCAGCAATCGCTTCTTCATCGATGGTTACGCGGCCTACGGGGCGGGCGACAGGAAGCTGAAGGGTGACATTTTGGCCGAATATTCCTTCAACAAGAAGCGCAACTTCCGCAAGGAATACCCCTTCCATTACCTACGCGCCGAGTATCGCTACGACATCAATCAGATCGGCCAACACTACCTCTACACCAACCCCGACAACATCTTTATGATGCCCAAGCGCCGCCGTAACGACCTCATCACCTACATGCGCAACGCCGAGCTGAGCTACTACCATGAGCATTACAATGGCCTCGGCTATGGCCTCACCCTGCGCCACCGCACCGAGTGGGCCACCCGCTACGTGCCCTTCCAGCGCTTCCTTCCCGACGCTACCACCGTGCCCGTAAAGAGCTATCAATCGGCACAATTAGAGGTCAGCATACGCTGGGCGCCCAACGAAAAGTTCTACCAGTCGCGCAACTACCGCTATCCCATCACGCTCGACGCGCCCATCATCACCCTCACCCACACGATGGCCCGCCGCGGCATCCTCGGCACCGAGCATAATTACAACCGCACCGAGCTCGGCGTCCGCAAGCGCTTCTGGCTCTCGCCCTTTGGCTACATCGACCTCTACGGCCAGGCGGGCGCCGTCTGGAACCGTGTGCCCTACCCGCTACTGATCATTCCGAATGCCAACTTGTCATACTCCATCGAGCCCGAGAGCTACGCCCTAATGGACCCGATGGAGTTCATCAACGACCGCTTCGTCTCCTGGGAAACCACCTACTTCCTGAATGGCGCGCTGCTCAACCGCCTGCCGTTCCTCAAGCGCCTGCAACTGCGCGAGGTCGTTGCCTTCCGCGGCTGGTACGGCACGCTCACGGATAAGAACAACCCCTTCCTCGCCGACAACGCCGACCTCTACGCCTTCCCCTCGAACACCTACCTCATGGGCCGCCGTCCCTACATGGAGCTCAGCGTCGGCCTCGACAACATCTTCAAGCTCGTCCGCGTAGACTACGTCTGGCGCCTCTCCTACCGCGACCACCCGCACACGCCCAACAGCGGCGTCCGCTTCAAGGTGCAATTCTCGTTTTGAGGCACTGTTTGGGCGCAGGGGCGTTCATTCACTCGGCAGAATGTCTGCCGGCACGATCATGGGGTGTGATGGTCGCGGCAGAATGTCTGCCGGCGTACTCATGGGGTGTGATAGTCGCGGCAGAATGTCTGCCAGCACGATCATGGGGTATGGTAGTCCCGGCGACACTGTCGCCAGCACGATCATGGGGTGTGATGGTCGCGGCGACACTGTCGCCAGCACGATCATGGGGTATGGTAGCCCCGGCGACACTGTCGCCAGCATGATCATGGGGTATGGTAGCCCCGGCGACACTGTCGCCAGCATGATCATGCCTTGGGCGTAGCTATATAGCCCATCCAAATCACTGGCTCCAAGCCGCAATAAGCCACCCGTCGGGGGCCACTTCTCACCTTTTTCAATTCACTCGAAAGATTACTTTTGCGGCGATTTTCCAAGAAGATAACAGATTAAGTAGATATACGCAAGATGAAGAATCGATTTGCCGAGTATGATTCATTCGATTTGTCGGAGATCAATCGTGAAGTGTTGAAGAAGTGGCAAGTGGGCGACCTCTTCCACAAGAGCCTATCTATACGTACGGGAGCGCCTGATTTCGTGTTCTACGAGGGCCCGCCCTCGGCCAACGGCATGCCGGGCATCCACCACGTCATCGCCCGCACGATCAAAGACATCTTCTGCCGATACAAAACGATGAAAGGCTTCCGCGTCGATCGCAAAGCCGGTTGGGACACCCACGGACTGCCCGTGGAGCTCGGCGTCGAAAAAGAATTAGGCATCACCAAAGAGGACATCGGGCGCAAGGTCAGCGTGGCCGAATACAACGCCGCCTGCCGCAAGAACGTGATGACCTACACCAAGGAGTGGGAAGACCTCACGCAGCAGATGGGCTACTGGGTCGACATGGAGCACCCCTACATCACCTACGACAACCGCTACATTGAAACCCTTTGGTACCTGCTCAAGGCCCTCTACGAAAAAGGACTCCTCTATAAAGGATACACCATACAACCCTACTCGCCTGCGGCGGGCACGGGGCTCAGCTCGCACGAGCTGAACCAGCCCGGTTGCTACCGCGACGTGAAGGATACGACCGTGACGGCGCAGTTCCGGGCCGTAAAGCCCGAGCAGCTCGCCAACGACTTCCAGAGAAGTGTGTTCGCCGGCAGTGACGCGCCGTCGGACGTTTATTTTCTTGCGTGGACCACAACGCCGTGGACGTTATCATCGAATACGGCGCTGTGCGTCGGCGCAGACATCGACTACGTGGCTGTCCGCTCCTTCAACCCCTACACGGGTGCCCCAAACACCTACATCCTGGCCGAGGCACGCCTCGCGGCTTACTTCAACCCCAAGGCCGCAGACATGCCCCTCAGCGCCTACAAGCCGGGCGACAAGCTAATCCCTTACGAGGTGATCGGCCGATGCAAAGGCCGCGACCTTGTCGGGCTCTCTTACGAGCAACTCATTCCTTGGTTCAACCCCGGCGACGGTGCCTTCCGCCTCATCTCCGACAGTTACGTCACAACTGAAGATGGTACAGGCATCGTGCACATCGCTCCCACCTTTGGTGCTGACGACGCCCGCGTGGGTAAAGCCTTCGGCATCCCACCGTTGCAACTTGTCGATAAGGCTGGAAATCTTCGCCCAGCTGTCGACCTCAAGGGGCGCTTCTATCGCCTCGAAGACCTCGACGAGACCTACGTGAAGGAGCGCGTAAACACAGCCTTATATAAGGAATACGCAGGGCGCTACGTGAAGAACGATTACGATCCCGCCCTCACCAACCCCAACGACAAGGATCCGCTCGACGTCGACCTCTGTGTCATGCTCAAGCAGCAGGGGCTGGCTTTCAAGATCGAGAAATACGTGCACAACTATCCGCACTGCTGGCGCACCGATAAGGCCATCCTTTACTATCCGCTTGACAGCTGGTTTATCCGCACCACCGCCTGCCGCGATCGCATGATCGAGCTCAACAATACGATCAACTGGAAGCCACAAAGCACAGGCACGGGTCGCTTCGGCAAATGGCTCGAGAACTTGCAAGACTGGAACCTGAGCCGCAGTCGCTACTGGGGCACACCGCTGCCCATTTGGCGTACGGATGACAACGCGGAAGAGAAGTGCATCGGCTCCGTCAGCGAACTCTACGCCGAGATCGAACGCTCTGTGGAAGCGGGCTTCATGAAGAGCAATCCCTATAAGGACAACGACTTCGTGCCCGATACTTACACGGCCGAGAATTACGACCGCATCGATCTGCATCGCCCCTATGTGGACGACATTGTACTCGTCTCCCCGACAGGTCGCCCGATGAAGCGCGAGACGGACCTCATCGACGTATGGTTCGACTCCGGCGCTATGCCTTACGCACAGATCCATTACCCGTTCGAGAATAAGGAGGCCTTCGACGCACGCAAGGTCTACCCCGCTGACTTTATCGCTGAAGGGGTCGACCAGACACGTGGCTGGTTCTTCACGCTCCATGCACTGGGCACCATGCTCTTCGATAGTGTGGCCTTCAAAAACGTCGTCTCCAACGGCCTCGTGCTCGATAAGAATGGCAACAAGATGTCCAAGCGCCTCGGCAACGCCGTCGATCCGTTTGCGACCATCCGGCAGTACGGCTCCGATCCGCTGCGTTGGTACATGATCACGAACGCCTCGCCGTGGGACAACCTGAAATTCGATCCGGACGGCGTCGAAGAGATGCGTCGCAAGTTCTTCGGCACCTTATACAATACGTACTCCTTCTTCGCACTCTACGCCAACGTCGACGGCTTCACCTACAGCGAGCCGGATGTGCCGATGGCCGAGCGCCCGGAGATTGATCGTTGGATCTTGTCGCTGCTCCACTCGCTCGTCAAGGACGTGGACAGTTATCTGAATACGTACGATCCGACCCGTGCGGGCCGCGCCATAGCGGACTTCATCAACGACCACCTGAGCAACTGGTACGTGCGGCTCAATCGCCGACGTTTCTGGGGCGGCGGCATGACAACCGATAAGTTGTCGGCTTATCAGACGCTCTATACCTGTCTGGAGACAGTGGCCAAGCTGATGGCGCCCATCGCACCCTTCTATGCCGATCGTCTCTATGGCGACCTGATCGCCGTGACGGGACGCGAGAGCGCCGAATCGGTGCATTTGGCTGACTTCCCCGTGTGCGACGAAGCGATGATCGATAAGGAGCTGGAGGAACGGATGCAGATCGCACAAGACATCTCTTCGATGACATTGGCGCTACGTCGGAAGGTGAATATCAAGGTGCGCCAACCCCTGCACACCCTGCTCGTTTCTGCTGTCGACGAACATCAGCGCGCAGCCGTAGAGGCGGTGCAGGACATCATCCTGAACGAGGTCAACGTGAAGGAACTGAAGTTCGCCGATGCCGGATCGAACATCCTTGTGAAGAAGGTGAAGCCCGACTTCAAGAAGCTCGGCCCACGTTACGGCAAAGTGATGAAGGCACTCGCGGCGGCTATCCAAGCGATGACACAAGAGGAGATCGCCACGTTCGAACGCGACGGATCGTTCACCTTCCCCATCGAAGGCAACGCCTGCACGGTGCTGACGGACGACGTGGAGATCATCTCCGAGGACATCCCCGGATGGCTCGTCGCCAATGAAGGTCGCTTGACCATTGCGCTCGACATCACGGTGACGGACGAGCTGCGCCGCGAGGGTCTTGCCCGCGAACTGGTGAACCGATTGCAGAACCTGCGTAAGAGCAGCGGGTTGGAAATCACGGACCATATCCGCGTTACCCTCGCTCCGGCAGAAGAGATGGAGGGCGTGCTCGAAACGTATGGCGACTATATCCGTCGGCAGGTGTTGGCCGATGCCATAACCACCACGGAACGCTCTGCCGACATGACGGACTTGGAGTTCGACGACTTCCAACTGCCCGTCAAAATCGAGAAGGTGTAACCCCACACTCACTCACGGAATAAACAGTAGAACAACAGGAAACGAAACATTATATCAATCAAGGAGACTGGAGTCATGGCTGAGAAAACACGATACTCGGATGCGGAGCTCGAGGAGTTTCGCACCATCATTATGGAGAAGTTAGATAAGGCAAAGAGGGATTACGACCTCCTGCGCGAAGGCATTTCCAACTCGGAAGGCAACGATGTATCCGACACCTCGCCCACGTTTAAGGTGATGGAAGAGGGTGCCTCGACACTCTCGAAAGAGGAAGTCGGACGGTTGGCGCAGCGCCAGATGAAGTTCATTCAGAACCTGCAAGCGGCATTGATCCGCATCGAAAACAAGACCTACGGCATTTGTCGTGAGACGGGCAAGCTGATCTCGAAAGAACGACTGCGGGCAGTACCCCACGCTACATTGAGCATCGAAGCCAAACAAAGCGGCGTGAAATGAACGAACAGACACGAGCAACTAAGGCTTGGGGAGCAGCGGCGATCATCCTGCTGCTCCTTTTTTTGGACCAAGCCTTCAAGATTTGGGTGAAGACGCACATGGCGTTGGGTGAGAGCATCACCATCTTCCCCTGGTTCCAACTCTATTTCACGGAGAACCCCGGCATGGCATTCGGCATGGAGTTCTTCAACAAACTCGTCCTCTCCGTCTTCCGCATCGTGGCCGTGGTGGGCATCGGCTACTACTTGGTGCAACTCATTCGAAAGGAGTACCCCATGGGCTACATCGTCTGCATCGCCATGATCTTCGCGGGCGCCCTGGGGAACATCATCGATAGCGTCTTCTATGGCGTCATCTTCAATCACAGCTATGGGCAGGTGGCCACACTAATGCCCGAGGGCGGCGGCTACGCACCCCTGCTACACGGTAAAGTCGTCGACATGCTCTACTTCCCGCTGATCGAGACCACGCTGCCCGCGTGGGTGCCCATCTTCGGTGGGCAGGAGTTCGTCTTCTTCCGGCCCATTTTCAACCTGGCCGATTCGAGCATCTGCGTCGGCGTCTTCCTGCTGCTCATCTTCCACAGCCGCACGCTGAGCTTCAGCCTTTCTAAGAAACCCTCCTCCTCGAAGGACGAAAAAGAATAGTCCCCCTCCCCCATTCTTACATGACTATCTCCGGATTTCAGACCTTCCTCGTAGTGAGTCTGTCGGCCCTCATCGGCCTTTCGGCGTGCAGCCATACGCCTGAGGGTGTGCTCACAGAAAAGCAGATGCGTGACGTGATGATCGACCTCTACACCGCCGAGGCGATGATCTACGACGATCCTCAGCGTTACGAAACCTTCGAGCAGCGACGCGCACTCTTCAACGATGTTTTCGCCAAACACCACCTCACCGAAGCCCAGTATGACAGCTCGCTGATGTGGTACGGCCGCAACTTAGACATTTATATGGGCGTCTGTGACATGGCGCTCGAGGAGGTGGACCGCCGACTGAAATCGGCCGGTAGTGAGGTCAGCAGCGACGTGACCGTCCGACGGTCGTCGAGCCCCGCCACTCCGGATCTCTGGTCGGGCAAGCGTTACTACGCCTTCTCTCCCAGCGACCTCTCGGACCGCGTCGTGTTTGAAACCTCGCCCGGTGGCGGGGCGCACGCTACGGCTGCTGAGTATGTGCTGGAAATGCAGATTTGGGGATTGCAACCGGCTGCGAACGAGCGGATCGTAGTCAGCCTGCGCGCCGATGTGGACAACGATTCCACCCTCATCCAGCGTGACACGATCACCGTCGACGGCCCGCATCGCGTTGCGCTCATCAATCCGCCCGGCAACTATGTGCGGCGCATCTATGGCTACCTGCGCGTGATTGCCCCCTCGAGCAAAGTTTACGTCGACAGCCTCCGCCTCACTCCCGGCGAGTCCGTGTCCGTCGACCAACTCGAGCCCCCACTCCCACCGCTGGAATAACATGGGCACGACGTGGGGGAATGCCGCTTTTTGCTCGTCGTCATGCCGCATTCTGGCGCCGCTGGCACGCAGGCTCCTCAAAATGCCGCATTCTGGCGCCGCTGGCACACAGGCTTCTCAAAATGTCGCATGACGGCGCCGCTGGCACGCAGGCTCCTCAAAATGTCGCATGACGGAGCCGCTGGCACACAGGCGCCTCAAAATGTCGCATGACGGAGCCGCTGGCACGCAGGCGCCTCAAAATGTCGCATGACGGGCCCGCTGGCACGCAGGCTCCCCAAAATGTCGCATGACGGAGCCGCTGGCATGCAGGCTCCTCAAAATGTCGCATGACGGCGCCGCTGGCACGCAGGCTCCTCAAAATGTCGCAT
>ERZ773087.789-NODE-789-length-22405-cov-4.982685_pt1 | contig 22405 bp, 16 predicted proteins | sample MGYA00511375_ERZ773087 | MGnify/ENA primary metagenome ERZ773087 (study PRJEB29015, sample SAMEA2737995) | human oral metagenome | biome: human oral; feature: human-associated habitat; material: dental | place: China | collected 2063 ...
TTCAAAAACCAGGTGCTATTATGTCTATGGCTGAGCAGACTATTACCGATTTTCGCGTTAAATTTCCGCGCGCGGTACTGATAGAGGGCTACGGCCTTAGCGAATGCTCGCCTATCGTCTCAGCAAACACGATGCAAAAACAAAAAATCTCAAGCGTCGGCTTACCGCTACCTGGTTACGAAGTAAAATGCATAAACGACGAGATGATGGAGCTGCCAGCAGGCGAGGTCGGCGAGCTCATCGTAAAAGGCGACTGCGTGATGCAGGGCTACCTAAATATGCCAGACGCCACCGACGAGACGATCGTAAACGGCTGGCTGCGTACGGGCGACCTCGTTAAGATCGACGAGGAGGGCTATATCTTTATCGTAGACCGCAAAAAAGACCTCATCATCTCAAAGGGCATCAACATCTACCCGCGCGAGATCGAGGAGGTGCTATTTAAGCTGCCCCAAGTCGAAGCTGCCGCAGTTATCGGCGTCAGAGACGAGCACGCGGACGAGGAGGTCACGGCGTTTATCCAGTTTAAAGAAAATATGAGCCTGGATGAAAAAGATATCCGCGCGCATCTCAAGAAACACTTGGCGAATTTTAAAATTCCAAAGACGATTTATTTTAAAGACGAACTGCCTAAAAACGCGACGGGCAAGGTGCTAAAGCGCGTTTTAAAAGAGCAGATAAAGGGTGAAATTTAGTGCGGTTTTTGATAGAGTTTATCGGTGGCGAGCAAAATTCTAAAATTTCCTCGCTCATAAAATGCAGCGAAAATGAGGCGAAAATTTTACGCCACCTGAGCAAAAGCTACGTCGAGGGCACTCCGCAAAATAGCGCTTACGACGTACTTTGCGCGGTTTTTGGTAGCGAGGAGTATAAATTTTTAGCAGGACTTGCGGACGTAAAAAGCCTGCTAGAAAGCGGCTGGATCGTGCAGGGCTTTTCTATATTTAAAAACCCTAACGCAGAGAGCGCGGGCTCAAATTTACTCGGCCTACTTCACAGCGAGATCTCGCTTTCGCCGCTTTTTCTTAAAATTTTAGAAGAGGGCGAGTTTGGGCTCACGCTGCCCGCAGTCGCGCCCTACGCCGATCACCTTGATTATCTAAAAGACCAGTTTTTGCGCGTGGAACTTTACGGCAAGCTCTCGTTTTTTAGCAAAAACGTATCAAGCGACGCCAAAAACCGCCTAGAAAAAGATGTAAAAGAGCTAGAAACCATCATCGAAAAACGGCTAAATTTAAGCAAAATTTCGATCTCCGTCGAGCAAATTTTCAAAGATAACGCGCTAAACGACAAAGAGCAACTGATTTTTCTCGCGCTTTTAAAGGAAGAGTACGTCGGCGAAACGGACGCCAACCGCGATCTAAACGCGCTTGTAGGGATTTTAAGCGCGGATGAATTTGAACGCATCAAAAACCGCGCCCTACTAGACGAGGGCTCAAAACTGATCGAAAACGGTCTCATCGACTACGACGAGTCGCTAAACGCTTACGGCGGCTTTAGCAGGACGTTTTATATAACCGACGAAATTTTACAAAGCGTAATGCACCCCAAAACCGAGAGCAAAAGCAAAAAACTAGCGCTAGAAACCCTCGTAAAAGAGCAGGAGATCTTTGAGCTCATCGAGCCATCGACCGACATAAACGACGTCGTGCTGGACGTCAAAGTAAAGGAGCTACTAGACGCGATCCTAAAGCAAGTAGATCGCCGCGTGCTGGCGCGCCTATCTAGCTGGGGCATCAAGTCGCGCAAAAACGTGGACGCCAAAATCATCTTTTACGGGCCGCCGGGTACGGGCAAAACCATGAGTGCGCTAAGCCTCGCAAAGAGCCTAAAAAAGCAGGTTCTTAGCTTTGACTGCTCTAAAATTTTGAGTAAATACGTCGGCGAGAGCGAGCAAAACGTGCGTAAAATTTTCGATACATATAAAGAAATCTGCGCCAAAAGCAAGAGCGAGCCCGTGCTGCTGCTAAACGAGGCCGATCAGTTTCTAAGTACGCGCGTCGAAGGCGGCAGCGGGGCGGATAAAATGCACAATCAAATGCAAAATATATTTTTGGAGCAAATCGAGCGCTTTGAGGGCGTGCTCATCGCCACGACGAACTTCTTGCAAAGCCTAGATATCGCGTTTTCTCGCAGGTTTGATTATAAGATCGAGTTTAAAAAGCCCGACCTCGCCGCTCGCCTTGCGATCTGGCGCAAAGTGCTACCCGAAAATGCGAGCTTTGAGGAAAATTTCGACGTCAAACAGCTGGCTAAATTTGAGCTAAGCGGCGCGCAAATCATGCTGGCGCTCAAAAATACCGCGCTAAAAGTCGCCGTGCGCGAGGATGGAATATTTACGATGAGCGATTTTGAAAGCGAGATCAAACGCGAGATGAGCTCAAATTTCGGCGAGGATAAGAAGGTTGGGTTTGACGGGTAGATTTGGGTTCGTTTAAATGGCTTTGTAAATGCTGCTCGGCTAAATTTACCCGACCCGGACGCGAACCGATCCTAAATATTTTTTGATATCCATTATTTATATTACCTTAAGTCGCCGAGCGATAAATTTAGCGTAGCTTTTATTTCAATAAATATATTTGAAAGGGCAGTAAAATGAAAAAAAGAATATTTATCTCGATATTAGCGCTAGTATTACTCACGCCGTTGGCGTGGTATTTCGGGCTCTTTCATGTCGATTGGCCTTATATTTTAGGCTTTAGCGATGCGCCCGCAGCCCCCGTCACCAAACCGATCGATATCAGCAAAAAAGGTAATAAAGTAGATTTTCTCGTAAGGATCGAGGAAAATGGTTGGAAAACTTTTGTCGCTTTATATTATCCTAGAAATATACAAAGTAACCTCTATGATAACGCCTATGACGAATTGGTAGAAAAATATTTGCTTGACGATCGGTTTAAACGCGTCTATCATCCCTTTTCTCTAAAATTTAAGCTAATGGCCATAAAAAATGATGCCGATAGGACTATCTTGGACGGCGTTATCAAGCTAGGAGAAGAGGCTAAATTTCGAACGACGAGAACTATTTTTATGGGCAAATTAATGGCAGGGGCATATAGGGTCATCGTAGAAACGATAGACGATAAACCGGAGCTAGAGAACTTTAATGCCCTAATTTGGGTTAATTACGATTCTGCAAAGTAGACGACAAAAGTTGTATCGGTAGCGACCGCTGGCGCTAAAGTAAATTTAGCTTGCGGGCTTTAAAAGCAATAGCGAAAAATCCGTTCGGGAGCAAATTTTAACCTGGCTATCAAATATCGCCTGATGCCTTCAAAGGCGGACGTGGCGCAAAATTTGGCAAATTTAGGCTTCTTTTTAAATTTGCCGTTCTGCATTTTGCTAGCGACCAAAACGAGCATCAAGATTTTAGCGTCTTTTGGGTGGTAAATTTTGCTTGTGCGGTTTGCGATTCGTTCTTTGCTCCGTATCCGAAACGGCGCAAAATAAGGTAAACGTCTGATTTTTGCGGTTACTCGCTAAATCCTCGCCCCGCTTTTAAAATCTCATCCCTTAGCCTCTCGTGTCCGGCCGATAGAGCAGCGATCTTGTCTAGTTTTTCGTCCTTTATCTGCGCAAATTCGCTCTTTAACGCCGATAAAATTTTATTTAAAAATGACGCGTTTCCCAGCATCTCATTTTCAAATTCGTATAAATTTAACGACAGCAAAACGCGGTCTTGCACCTCGTCAAAGCTCGGGATAAAGAGCGCAAAGCCGTTTTGCTCGTGCGCGCGCATCGAGCCCGCGATCTTTTCTTTTAGAAAATACACGGCGATTTTAACGGCGTTTTCGTAGTTTGCGGCGACTTTGAGGTTTAACTTTTCAAAAAACAGCGCCGTCTTTTGCAGCCCCTTAAATTTCGCCGTCTCATAGTCTCGCAAAAACGTCCTATACACCTGCCCCGCATACGTCCTAACGTCGGCAAACAGGGTATCGGAGTGCGTTTCATCCTCTTTTTGCGCGTTTTCAAATTCTGATTTATAAATCATAAATTCGCGCTCCAGCCGAGCATAAATTTCATCCAGCGCCGCGCCGATTTCTTCTTGCAGCGCGCTTAAGCCCCGCTTGTACGTCCTAAAAAATTTGGCGAATTTCACGTCGTTGTAGATGAGTTTTGAAAACACCTCGTCGCTATCAAAATCCACCGCCTCATACGCGCTAGCTTCAAAATACTCGCCCTTTAGCAGCGTTTTTCGCGGCGCGTATTTATACTTTTTTACGCTTTTTAAACTAGCCAGAATCTCGTCTGCAACGAGTTTTGCAACGTGTTTTAGCTCGTTAAAGGCTAGCTCGATTTTCGGCTTAAAATTTTCTTGCACTGCTTTTAAATTTGACTCCAGCTCGGTGTCAAATTTAGCGATTATCTCGCCCGCTTTTTCGTAAATTTTAGCGATTTTTTCGTGCTGTTCGGCATTTACGGCAACCAACCTAGCGCACTTTTCGCGCACGAATTTTTCTTTTATCTCTTCGCCGCCAAAAAGCTCATGGATCGCGCTTATCACTTCGTTAAAATTTGACTCCGCCAAAAGCGCTGCGCCGCCCGCAGCTTGCGCTTTTACGGCTTGTTTGGCGGAAACTGCGATGATGCGCTCGAAAAATCGCCCATAAGTCGTTTGCGCGTGGTTTTTGAGGTGCTCAAGCTCGTCCTTGCTTAGCTTATCTTTTTGATTTAGCAAGCAGATCGCCGTTTTGCCCCCGCCAGCCAAAAACTCCTCGATCTGCGCGGCTTCGCTAGCGCGCGCGGCATTGTCGGCGAGGCTTAGCCAGATGACGCCCGCGACGTCTTTTAGCACTTCGTGCGTGACGGCGGTGTCGGCCTTTGAGAGCGAGTTTAGCCCCGGCGTATCGACGAAATTTACCGACTTTAAAATTTCAGAGGGCGCATAAACGCAAAGTCTGCTCACCTCATCGCCAAACACGCGCTGATCGACGAAGCGCGAGATTTCCTCGACGCCTAAATACAACTCTCTGCCGTTTTCGTAAAGCACGCTAAGTCCGGGCGCGGCGCCGTATCTGATAAAGGTCGGCTTTGAGGTCACGGGTGTTAGGCCCGACGGTAAAATCTCGCTACCCAAAAGCGCGTTTAAAAACGTCGATTTGCCGCTAGAAAACTGTCCGACGATAGCGACCGTAAGCGGGCTGGATAAAAACAGATCAAGCTTATTTAGCTCGCGCTCTAACTCGGCGCTCGGGTGAAATTTGGGCTCGGTTAGCTCGTTTTGCAGCCGTCTAAATCGCCCGTGAAAATCGTCCGAAAATATCTTAAAATACCGCGTTTTATATGCGTTTATAAACTCCTCAAACACTTTGCAGCTCCAAATTTATAGCATTTATCGCCTCGCTTTGCGAGTTTAGTCGCTCTAGCTCCTGCAAGTCCCGCCCGCTAGTTTTCGCTAGCTCGGCAAGCTCGATTTTTAGCGCCTCTTCGCTGATTGCGAGCGCCTTTTCTTTATCTTTTAGCGCGGTTTCGATCTGTTTTTTAAACTCGCTTTTTTCAAATTCGCTAAGCTCGAAAACGAAATTTTTGATCCTCTGGGCGCCCAAAAACTCCTCCGCGGCCACTTTGGCGGCTTCGGATACGGCTTGCGCGCCTGAGTTTGCCGCGCTAGCCACCGCGTCCGCGACCTGGGCGCACTCTAAGCTTATACCTTTTGAGTTTAGATAGTCGTTTATGCTAAAGACCTCGGCCGCCGCCGATTTACCCTCAAATTCGCCGAATTTTAGCGCGATATTTTGCGCGCACGCGGCGATTTGCCGCACGATTTCGTTGCGGTTTTGTCGCATCAAGGCGGCAACGCCGTCTTTGATCGTCGTTTGCGCGATGCGCGAGAGGCGCTGCGGGTCGATCTTTTGTTTTTTGGCGGCCGCATAGTTTACGTCGTCTGCGACGCGCTGCTTTAGCGTCTGGACTAGAGATTTTAGCCCAAGCTCGTAGCTAGCCGCGGTTTTAGCCGTATCTAGGCGCTCTAGCTCATCTTTTACCGCGCCCCTCACGTCCTCTAGACGGCTAGCCAGCGCGGCTTTTTGCTCGTTTAGTTCAGAAAGCTTTTGCGATAAGCTCAAATTTGAACCCGTTAGTTTTAAAATCTCGCTTTGCGTATCCGCCGCAAACTGCGCGCAGACGCGGCCCAGCTCCTTTTTATACGCCTCGATGCCAAGGCGAGTTTTTTGGCTATTTTGCCCAAAAAGCGTCTCGTAAAGATGCTCCTTAAACTCCTCGACGCCGCTGTTTTGCCCGCCTTCAAAGTAGCTTTTAGCACTTACGGCGAAAAACTTAGCCCCGACGCCGAGCTCCCGCGTGCGCTCCTCGACGCTCTTTTTGGCGTAGGCGGCGACCTCGTTTAGCTCGCCCTGCTTTAGCACGTCCGCGTGCGTGAGCAGCACGGCGAGCCTCACAGCGTGGGAGTTTTGCAGGCTTGAGACGATGAAGTCCAGATCCTTTTGCGTGGCGCTTTGCGAGACGTTCATCAGGTGCACCATCAGATCGCACTCCCGCATAAATCGCCGCACCAGCTCCTCGCGCGCAGCCACCGCGTCGTCGATGCCCGGCGTATCGATGATGCGCACGTTGTCCTTTAAAAGCTCCAAATTTTCGTAAAGCTCGACGCTTTTTACGAATTTAGCGTATTTGGAGTCCGCCGAGGTGTAGCGCTTGATCTCGTCCGTTTTGACGGTCTTGCTAGCCGGCGGTTCGGAGCAAATCTCGCTCACGCCAGAGCTTTCAAATTTAGGTTCCGATTCGCCCTCCGCGTTAAATTTGACCTTTAAATTTTGCGCCGTTTCGCTCTCAAATTTGACGCCCGCGCCGCCGTAAATTTGGGCTATTTCATCATCTTTATCTTGCGCTATTCCAAGCTCTTTTAGCTCCGCCTCGCTCCAAAAATTTACCTTTGCAAAAGGCTCGGGCGCATACTTTAGCACGGTCAAATTTACCGTCTCGGGCACGTTTGAAGCGCCTAGGATTTTTTTGCCCAGTAGCGCGTTTAGCAGGGTTGATTTACCCGCGTTTATGACGCCCGTAACCGCGACGTTAAACTCTAGCTCACGCGCTTTTTGGCGCGCTTTTGTCGCCGCGTTTGCGACGTCCAAGCCCGGGTTTAGCGATAAAATTCGCTCGCAGATATCGTTTAGCGCGTCTATTTTTTGATGAAAGACGTCTGATTTTTTAAAATTTGCGCCCTCTTGCTCGTTTTGTGACGGCAGATTCGCACTAAGAGAACGCACAAATGCGGCAAGCCTGCTAAAATGCGCGGCAGAGATTATGTTTTCGTTTTGTAGGATTTCTAGGGCGGCCAGGAGTTTTGATTTTGAGATTTTTGCGGATTTTAGAGCATTTATCGCGCCTAGCTGAGCGCACTGGAGGCTGTATATGTCGGCCTTTAACCCAAGCGCATGCAGGATATCCCTAAACTCCTTTAGCGCCATAAATCTATAAAAATTCTCCGCATCCGCCGCGAGTAAAACGGCGAGGCTTTGCTCGTCTGCGAGAATTTGCGTTTTGGGGTCTAAAAATAGCTTAAGAGCGCCCCAAATTTCGCTTAAAAATTTATCCGTATCCACCGCTTCGCCTTTGGTAAAATTTGCGCCTGCAAGGTCGCTTTCGGGGCGAAATTTAGCATAAATTAAATTTAAACAAGCTTGGGCGGCGGGTAGATTTGAGGTTAAATTTAAATCCGTTTGCGCAGCCTATAATAACAGCGCAAATTTGACGGTATGGCCGCGCCAAATCCCGCAAATTTAATCAAATTTCGCGGGATTTTAGCAAATTTATACCGCGCCGCGTAAATTTAGAGCGTTTTAAATTTACGCGCTTATCCGCCGCGCGAGGCTATATTGGGCTTCTTGCTTTTTATAGTATTTTTAAACGCCGCGTAGAGGTTTGGCGCCGTAGAACGACGGTAAATTTACCGTCCTAAGGCAAAGGCTAGGATGTCCCGCACGCCGTGCATGCCGCCCGCGCAGAGGATTTCATCGGCGCTAATCGCCAAAAGTAATAAAGCAGGCTGTATCCGCGTCTGCTTCGAGGACTTGATTTTGGCTTTTTGCGGGGGAGATTTCGCGCGTATATGAAGGCCGCGTAGCCGTCCAATAGCTCAAAACATAGCTAACTCGCGAGGCCGCCTCGTAATGCCTGCGGTAAAGCTTTTGTGCGAGCTTTTAGGGCTTATTTACCGAGGTTTTTGAGAAAATTTGCCATTTCTTAATCGGCGGTTTATTTGGACTTTAAATTCGGCTCAGGTTTGCCCCAAAATTTAAGGGCTTTTGCGAGAGCTTTTTGTCGCGGATTAGGCCGTTTGCGTCTTTGTAACGCAGATAGCCTCCGACTACTTGCTTTTGATTATCGTTTAGAAGGCTAAACTGCGACAAAGTATAGTCGGTAAGATGGATAAAAGTAAATTCCAAATCAAAGCGGTACTTGCCTCTTAAATCGGGCATGAGAAAAGCGGGTAGGCAAAGAGCATCCCTTTGCCGTCAAAAAAGGCGGATGCTGCGTTGTATTTGTCTGAATTTTGGGCGGATATCTGCGGATATCTTGCGAATCTTGCCGTTCGTCTTGCGCTTTGCGGCGCGTTATTTCATCCGTCTAGGCGTAGTCGTCGATGGCGTCGGCCTCGCTAGCCCTATGCCGCCGCATAGCCTCGCTCTGGCAAAGGCTTTTTGGTCTCCTTTACGAGCTCCCTTTATCTACCACTCGCGCCACTCCTCGGTTATGTCTACGTCCTCGCCTAACTCTAGTCCCGTTTTGCGCACGAGCGCGTCTATCCACTCCCATAGCTCCTCGCGCTCCACGGTTTCTATAAGGCCGTATTTGTCGTTGATTTTATTTAGGGCTTTTACGAGCTTTGCAGTGCGGCTATAGACGGCTGAGGCGCTTTTCTTTTGCGTCGCTTCGCACAGAGTTTGCGCGTAGCTAGCCAGAGCCGCCTCTACGGCCGCGATACTCTGCTCGCAAAACATATCATCGCCCTCAGCCATACGTTTGCGCCACGCCGCCATAGGCGTTTTGGCGCCAAGCGCTTGAATCTCGGGGATGCGGCTTGGGTCTATGTTTTTATTTTGCGACCGCAGACGCGCTTTTAGGCGGGCGCGCTCTTTTTCGTGCAATTCTAATTTAAACAACCTAATCCAGCTCAGCCTCTCGTCAAAATTTAATGCTACTATCAAACGAAATTCCTCAAAGAAAGCGTCGTAGCCAAACCCGTAATCCGTTTTGCATTTACCCGTGAGCTTCTTGCCTATTTTTTCCTCGATCGTCTTTTTATCGTCGCCTAAATTTAAGCCAAAAGGCAAATCTACGACCAAATTTCCGCCCGCTTTTTCGGGATAGACGCTAATCTCGTGCAAAATCAGCTGGTCTTTTTCTTTATTGTAACTGCCGATGGGCTCTCCGTACATATCCGCATATCTTACGTAGCCCGTAAATACGCTATCAACCCCTTTTTCGTCATTAGTTGCCCTCACCCAAAACAAATTACCGTAAGAATCGTAATTTGGAGTCGGGTTACTCGGCAAGCCGCACCGCGCTAAAAACTCTTTGACCTCTTTAGAGTGGATCGGTCTGCCAAGCAAATCTTGAAGCTGCATATTTTTCCTTTTAGCAAATTTGTTTCGGCGTTTTTGGCTACGCAGGGCTAAATTAAAAGCATTTTAGCGCGCCTTTAGCGGACGCGGACTGAGTAAATCCTGCTAAAAAAGAGTAAATTTAACGCTTAATTTCGCGCAGGCTTGGTTAAATTTGGCCGAATTTACGGGGTTTGCTAATTACACCGCGGCTCTAGGCGAGATGAGAGCGTCCTCAAAATCAGCATGCGTCTCTTCGCTCATGATGCGTAAAATTTTACTGCGCTTTATCTTCGCGTCGTCTTTAAATATCGCGCGCACCTTATCCATGCCTGCGTAAAAATCGCGCATGAGTACGAGGCAAAGATACCTGCCAAATCCCGTCGGCACGATACGCCCGCCCTCTTCGTAGATAGCGCCGACTAGCTTTAGCAAATTTAGCTCCGCAAATAGCTCTTTTTTGATATTCGCGCCGTTAAATTCGTCGTATTTGGCGATATTTACGCCGCCGTCAAACAGCTCGGTGAGGAAGATATACTTTAGCCGCTCTTTTTTCGTAAAGCCGCACTTCGCGATAACGGGACTTTCGCCGCTTTTAACGCGGCGGCCGTAGTCGAGCAGATTAAAGGCGTTGATAACCAACTCGCCGTTTAAAAAGCTAAACGCGCCGCTACCCACGCCTACGTACTCGTGGTGGCTGCCGACGTATTCGTCGCGCAAATTCGCGCTATCTCGGCCAAAAGCCCAAGCGTTGCTTTGATGATAGTCGCTAAAGCTCTCGCAGATGATCTCGTAAAATTCGCGCTCGTTGTCGCTATCTGCGACACCTAGCGACTTTGCGATCGCATCGCGCGTAAGAGGCGACTTCATCAGCGGATAAAACGTGATCTGCTCGGGAGCTATGGATTTTGCGATTTTGATGTCGTTTAGCAGTTGCTCTTTGGTTTGATTAGGAAGGTTAAAGATAAGATCAAGGCTCATAACCGGCAGCACGCCAAGAGCTTTTTTCAGCTTTTCTTGTAACGCCTCGCTAGAGCCGAATTTCTCGTATCTGGCTACGCGTTTTAGCGTCTCGTCGTCAAAGCTTTGTACGCCCACGCTTAGGCGGTCGATGAGTCCTTGAAATCTCTTTAAATTTTCGGGCTGGATGTGGTTTGGATCGCTCTCGCAGGACACGTCCTTGATACTAAAGAGCTCTTTAGCCAGTACGAGCGTTTTTTCAAGCTCGGGTTCGTTTATGAGCGTCGTGCCGCCGCCGACGTAAAGCGAGCCGAAATCAAAGCCTGCGGCCTTAACCTGCCGCATCTCTTGCCTTAAATTTTCAAAATAAATTTTAGCCAGCTCCTGCTCGTAATGATACTTGTGAAACGAGCAATACGGACAAAACGTGTGGCAAAACGGCACGTGAGCGTAAAGCATATATTCGGTATTCTCGCGCGGCGTTTTTACGTATTTTTTATCTAGGATGTCGATATTTAGGCCGTTATAAAGAGATTTTTGCATGGTATTATGGGCGTAATTAATCGCAAATCTTTCTATAATATTCTTAAAACCCATAATTAATTTTCTCCCGTAAATCCAAATTTATGTTCGTAAGGATATCTAAAATTTTATTAATCTCGCCTTGAAAAGGGCTGAATTTGCCGAAGTTTTATCAAAATCGGGCGTAAAATTTAAAATTTCAGCCCGTATTTTGAAGCAAAAATCTACCTGCATATCCTTGATGTTGTTTGCTTTGCGCAAAATTCGCCGTCAAGTTACAGCTTGCGCAGGATTTAGCATAGCGGTTGTGGGCAGCCGTGGCTAGATAATTTACCGAGCTTAGCGCGTGTCGCCCGCCTTTTGCTTTGAGATTATCAGACTTGAGTCCAGTTCAAATTTCTCACCGCTTTTAGTCTGCAGATAGTAAAATTTACCCAGAGCCGATAGGACTTTGACATTGTAGAGCTCTACGGAGTCGTCTTGCCTCAAAGCGTACGTTTTGCAGACGGGAGAGAGATTTATCGCGCTTGCCTTGAGCGAGCCGCTACGCGTGCCGTTTTTATCGTACGTTAAAACCGAGTTTTCAAAAACGACCTCATCGCTAGACGCAACGCCTATATCTGCGCCGTTAGCGTCTATAAATTTTATCTCGTCGTTTACTCCGCTAAAAATATACGTCTCATTGCCGTCTTTTACGGCTAGCTCGGCTTTTTGTTTATTGTACGAGACAATTTGCGCCTTTTGTTTTGCGTAGCAGCCGTCCTTTGCGCCCGCGCCGATGCAGCCGTTTTGATTATTTTGGCAAATGTTTTTTGGCAAAGCGTTTAAGGCGTCTTTTTTGAGCGATAGCATTTTGTAGTTTATATTTCCCAGATCGGCTACTTGGACGATTTTACCGCTCATAACCGCGACGATGACTAAATTTATGATTATCAAAGACCAAAAAATTATCTTAAAATAATCTATATCCTTAGACGTTATAAGCGCACTAAACAAAACGGCGAAAAATGCCATAAAAAGCATCAAAAAAGCGGTAGTAAACCCATCCTCGCTTACGCGGACGTAGACAAGCAGAGCCACCATAAACGGAGTCGCAAAGGATAAAAATCCGTGCGATATCATAAAAAATGAAAGAGGAATGTCAAATTTACTGTTTTTAAAGCTGCAAAGTAGGCAAAATATGACTATCGCCGCTATAATCAACAGGAAATAAGAATTTAAAAAATCTACCGCGCTCGGGCAAAAATATCCTGCACCGACAAATGCTATGCCTGCAAGCGTAGCTATCAGATAAATCGCGTAAAAAGGCGTTTCGTTTTTTTCGCCGCCGTCGTAAGAAACGATCAAAACCAAATGCAAAGCAGGAAATATATATAAAATAACAAATAAACCAAAACCCGATATCGCTAGCGCGCTAAGTAGCGAAAAGATGCTGTCGCTGCCGGCTACCGAGAAAAACCCGACATTTTGCCAGAAGATAAAATATATTATAAATGGAATCAGTCCCAAAAGCGCGATTAGAATCTGATAGTATTTTTTCACGCGGCAAATTTGCTCCGAGACGAAAAGCTTGATACGCTTTTGATTATATACTTCGTTATATTTTTTGTAAACGTCCGAATCGCGGCTTAATTTATCCAAATTCGCAAGCAAATTTACCTGGCGATAAATTCTGTCGTTTAGCTCGTCTATATCCGCAGCCGTTTGCGAATAATTATCGCAGCTAAGGTTTTCAAATTTAGCCAGTCTATCTTTTAACAGACCGATTAGTCCCAAGACGTCCTTGTCGCACTCTTTATTTTTAAGCGTTTTGATAAAATCGCCGTACTCCTTTATGGCGCTATTTTTTTCTTGGATTAACTTTTTAAAATTATCCATTAAATTTACTTCAAATTTTTAAAACTTATCGGTAACTCCAAATTTAACCCCTTCACAAGCCTAATGCATTCTTGCAGATCATCGATGCTTTTGCCGCTTACTCGCACCTCTTCGCCGCGGATCGCCGCAGTTACTTTTAGCTTTGCGTCCTTGATCGCTTTGGTGATTTTTTTCGCGTTTTCGCTGTCTAGGGTGTCGTTTAGCTTTAGCGTCGCCTTTAAATTTGCGCCGCTAGCGCTCTCGCGTTTGCTTTCAGACACGGCTACCGGCGGGATATTTCGCTTGATGAGCTTTGAGATCACGATGTCTTTTAGCGCGTCGATTTTGTTGTCGCTAGAGCTAAGAAGCGTGATGATTTTTTCCTTTTCGTTTAGCTCTACCTCGGCTGCAAGCCCCTTAAAATCGTATCTCGCCGCGATCTCTTTTTTCGCCGTCTCCAGCGCGTTTTTGACCTCCATCATATCGACCGCTGCGCTTATATCAAAACTATGCTCAGTTGCCATTTTTATCCTTTCAAAAATTCTTTTATATTTTCCGCGATCATCGCTACGAGCCGCTGCCTAGCCTCATAGCTCGCCCACGCTACGTGCGGAGTGAGTATCAAATTTTCCTTATTTTTGATACAAAGCAGCGGATGATCCGCGCGCATAGGCTCGGTCTCCAGCACATCCGAGGCAAATCGCAAATTTCGCCCGTCTATCGCGCGAGCTACGGCGCTCTCATCCACGATACCGCCGCGTCCGAAGTTCATCAAAATCGCGCCCTCTTTCATCAAATTTAACTCCCGCTCGCCGATCAAATTTCGCGTTTTTTCATTTAGCCCAGCGTGGATGCTCACGATGTCGCAGCCGCTTAAAAGCTCGTTTAAATTTAGCCTTTTAAACTCGGCGTTTGCGTTTGCGCCGCTAGTGGAGCAGTAGCTCACCCTCGCGCCAAATGCCGCCGCGATGCGCGCCACGCCTCTGCCGATCTCGCCAAGGCCGATGACGCCGAAGCTCTTGCCCGTTATCTCGCCGATACTGCGGTCTAAATTCGTAAAAATTTCGCTCTTCGCCCACTCGCCGCTTTGCGCGTAGTTATCGTAAAATTTGATGCGATTCGTCAGCGCAAAAAGGCAAGCAAACGTATGCTGCACGACGCTGGCAGTGGAATACCCGGCGACGTTTTTTACCGCGATGCCTTTTGTCGCGGCGTACGCGAGATCGACGTTGTTCATGCCCGTCGCGCTTATGCAGATTAGCTTTAAATTTGACGCGTCCATCGTCTCTTTGTCGATCACGACTTTGTTCGTGATGACGACGTCCGCGCCTTTTAGTCGCTCTACGCGCTCGGATGCGGCTGTAGTTTGGTAGCTAACAAACTCGCCAAACTGCCTAAAAACGTCCAAATTTACGTCGCTTCCAAGCGTCGCGGCATCGAGGCAGACTATTTTCATTTTGCGTCCTTATTTGATAAAGTGCCCCACGAATTTGGAGTAGTTATCTAAAATTTCGCCTCCCCTGCGATATCCCAGCGCGCACGCTTCGTAGGCGAAAAACACGCCCGCTTGATAGCTGTTGTTGGCAGCGTCTTTGTTAAATTCGTAAAATTCCTGATAGATCGCGCGGTTTGCTCCGTAGTCGCCGCCGTTTTGCAAGCTCACGCTGCCGTCCGCCTCGATCACGCTCACGTTCGCGCCCTCTCGCCCAAAAACCGGCTTTTTCACGCATTTTTTACCCGCGATCGGTTTGTCGCTAGCTTGGAGCAAAAGCGGGTGATTCGGATAGAGATCCCATAAAATTTTTAGTATCCCTTTGCTTTGGAAAAGCAGCGTGTATGCGGGATTTAGGATGATGGCTTTTTGATTTTGGACGATGTTTTTTAGGATTATGGCTAGCTCGCCTTCCTCTACGGCGATGTCCTCCCACGGCACGAGCTTGAACCAGTACTCGTAGTTTTCTCCGTCAAAAAACACGCCCTCCTCGTCGTTAAATACAACCTCATCGACGTAGGCAAACGCCGTGTGAAAGCCCGCCTCCTCGGCGATATATTGTAGTAGCTTTACAGTCTGCTCGTCTTCGCTGCTGCCGGCCACCGAGCTAAATAAAATTTTCCAGCCCTCGTAGTGCTCGTTAAAGCTCTCCGTCTCCTCATCTAGCGTCACCAGGCGTCTAAAATTGTGCTTTAGGGCGTCGTAAAGGTCGTTAAACTGCGCGCTCTCGTCCATGCGGTTAAATTTAAGAGCCGCCCACTGGATGATCGCCGTCTCAAACACGGCCGTCGGGGTGTCGGCGTTAAATTCGATGAGTTTTACCTGCTTGCCGTCTAGACCGCCGGCTAGGTCAAATCTACCGTAAAGATGCCAGTGCACGTCGTTTTCCCAGCTTTCGCGCACGAGATCTACGAGGTTAAACGGGATGCCGACCTCGTGGTAGAGGTTGTTGTCGATGACGTGCTGGGCGGCTGCGACGAACATATCGTATAGCTCGTTTGCGGCGTTGTAGTAGGCCTCGGCCTGCGACTCGCTCACCTCGACTAGCTCGTCTGCTACGTAGTCGCTGCCGTCCGGATCGGTGTGCCAGGTAAAGCCGATCTCGCCTAAAAATTCGCTATTTAGCGGTTCGATTTTTTTTAAATTTATCATTTTATCCTCCGAAACTTGAGCTTGAACTTGAGCTTGATCCGCCGAAAAATCCGCTCTTTCCGCCGCTTGGTTTACCGGCCGAGCTAGCGGCTTTGGCTTTGTTAAAGCTATCTACGCTCCTTGAATACGCGCTTGGGTTTTTATACGCACTTTGGCGCTGCGCCTGATAGCCAGGGTTGTTAAATAGCTTGTTGCCTATCCAGCTGCCGATGATCGCGCCCGCAGCCGAGGCTAGAAGCGTCTCGCCAAGGCTCATACCGCCGCTGCTTAGCTGCGCGTTTTGAGCGTTTGAGCCTGTTAGATTCGACGTTCCGGCGTCGATTTTAGCGTTTTCCTCGGCGATTAGCTTATCCATCTCCTCTTTGCTTAGCACGCGCTCGGTGCCGTTGATGTCCTTTAGTACGACGCGCGTTTCGCTACTTGGATACTCCTCTAGGACTTTATATTTGCCGGGCGCGGTTTCTTCGATGATGACGAAAGCTCCCGTTTTTTGCGCCGCTTCTTTTAGCGCGCTACCGTCATTATTATTTGCTCCGCCGTTATCGCTGCCGCATCCTGCCAGCCCAGCCGCTATCACCGCGCCAAAGCCGCCTACCGCAGCGTAGCTGGCTACTTTTTTGATATGTTTAAAAACTCTCATTTTTTATCTAGCTCCTTTGAAATTTTCTTGCTTTTTACCATTATCACGCCTTTTTTAAATTTGATAAATTTCGATTTTCCGATGTTTTTTATGATTTTATTTTGCGTTTTTTTGAGGCTCTTGCCGCTTAAATTTTGCGATTTTAAAAACTCGGCCAAGCTCGTCCATTTGCCCTCGCTTTTAGGCTCGCTCTCGACAAATTCGACGTCGATAGGAGCCGCGTACGCACCGTTTTGGCGAGCTAAAAGCGGACGCTCGAGTAAATTTAAAAAATTTCTAATTTTCTCGTCACGCTCGCGGTAAATTTGAGCGATTTCTGTTTTATTATTTAGCAAAATTTGCTCTTTTTCGCGAAAAAGCCTCTCTTTGTCGGCTTGCAAATTTTGATTTTGTTCTTTTAGTTCGCTAATTTGCGAGAGTAGAAATTCATTCACGTCAAATTCGCCTGTCTTTGATTTTTTAGATTTCGCGCTTTTGGATGATTTTTCGGTAGATGTTTCGGGTGGCTGATTTGGCGCTAAATTTGCCGCAGTGCCGGGCTCGTAGCCGTCCAAAAGTACATATTTTACGCCGTCTTTTTCAAAGGTCTTTAGCGTTCCGCGACGAATGCGGTTGTAGACGGCTTCCTTGGTTACGCCTAAGATTTCCGCGGCCTCGCTCACGGGCACTTTGGACATATTTTTCCTTTGATCGTTAAATTTGGCGTAGATTATGGCAAATTTTGGCTTTGATGCGAGTTAAACGGGAGTTTAAAAAAGAAAAGGCCGCCGGAGCGACCCTTTTGGTTAGAGCTTTGACTCGTAGCGTCTAAGCATATATAGACGTTTAAGCATTTTTTTGCGAGCCGCGATTTTTTGTTTTTTGCGGATCTCGGTCATAGGCTCGAAAAAGCGTCTTGCGCGAACTTCAGTCACGACAAGGTTCCTGTCGGTTTGCTTTTTGAACTTTCTGTAAGCTTCGTCAAAAGACTCATTAGGATGTACCTTAATACCAGGCAACGTCCTCACCACCTTTCAATTAAAATAGACGGCGATTATAGTTTAAATTTTATAAATTTAAGCTTTGCCCGACGTCAAAAATGCGGATTAGAGAAAATATGTAATTAAGGATTTTAATACGCGATTAAGGCATTAATCTTATAATCTCGCTATTTTGCAATTAGGAAAAATAATGACTAAAGAAGAGTATAAAAAATATTTCAAATTTGCCAGCAAACGCTATATCGCCTACATCCTAATAACCTGTACCGTGCTTATTTTACCGTTTATAACCATCGGCGGAAATCAATTTTTTCTTTTAAGCTTCGAGCGTAGCGAGCTACATCTACTTTTTGCCAAATTTAACGTCCAAGAGCTGTTTTTGATGCCTTTCGTGCTCATCATTTTTTTTATTTTTATATTTTTTATGACGAATCTAGGCGGCCGCGTCTGGTGCGGCTGGAGCTGCCCGCAGACGATATTTCGAGCGATTTACCGCGACCTTATACAAACTAAAATTTTAAAGATCCGCAAGAGCGTTTCAAACAAACAAACGCAGGCCGAAAGCGGCGTCAAAAATGCGCTCGCAGTGGCGATCTGGAGCATTTTAGCCTTTGTCGCGGCGGCGAATTTTCTCTGGTTTTTCGTCCCGCCGCAGGATTTTTTGGCTCAAATTTTAAATCCCGCTGAGCATAAAATTTTATTCGGGGCTTGGATCGTTATCGCGGCGTTTTTGATATTTGACGTAGCGTTTTTGGGCGAAAATTTTTGCATTTACGTCTGTCCGTACGCTAGAGTGCAGTCCGTGATGATAGATAACGACAGCATGCAGGTCATCTACGACGAGGCGCGCGGCGGTAAAATTTTTGAGGGACAAACCAAGCTCTGGAAAAAACCTCCTGAACCGCAAAACGAGTGCACCGGCTGCGAAGCCTGCGTAAAAATTTGCCCGACGCACATCGACATCAGAAAAGGCATGCAGCTAGAGTGCATAAACTGCCTGGAGTGCGTCGATGCGTGCACGAAAACGATGTCGGGGCTAAATTTGCCTAGTCTAATTAGTTGGACTAGCTCAAATTCGCTAAAAACCAAGCAAAAGGTGCGGTATTTGCGCTTTAAAACCGTCGGTTACTGCGCCACCATCGCTATCGCCGCGACCGCGCTAGCGCTAATGAGCGCCAAAAAAGAAAACATGCTGCTAAACATAAACCGCACGAGCGAGCTGTATAAGGTAAATAAAGACGGCGAGATCGAAAACGCTTACGTATTTTTGTTTGAAAATACCGACGCGGCGGCGCACGAGTTTTACTTTGACGTTAGCGCAAACGATGCCGATATCAAAATAAAACGCCCAAAAAGTAACATTGCCTTAAATGCAGGCGAAAAGAAGAAAATCGTAGTCGTATTAACGGCTCCCAAAAATGCCGCTAGAGCGGGTAAAAACGCAAATGCGAAGATAACTATACGCGCCTATGCCGCAGACGAAAAAGAGAAAATTAACGTCGTCAGGGAGACTATTTTTGCATACCCGAGGGACTAAAAATCATATTTTTATTGTATAATCCTTAAATTATAATTTTAATTTTTAAAGGTATGCAATGAACGGGAAAATCACGCAAAGAAGCGCCGAAAGAAAAGAAAAATTTATCCAAGCCGGTATGGAAATTTTCCTCGAAAAAGGCTATGAAAACACGAGTCTAACGGATATAATCAAAAAAAGCGGCGGGTCGCTGGCTAGCGTTTATAAATTTTTTGAAAACAAGGAAGGTCTTTTTCGCGCCATCGTAGAACGCGGATTTGACGACTTTAGAACGCAGATAGACGAGAAAATCGATCTCAGTTTATCGCATAAATTGGAGGATTTTTTAATCAAATTCGCCGCAATATTTTTCGACATAATCTGCGACAAAGAAACGACGCTAATTTCAAGAGTTATGATGAGCGAGGGCGCAAAAAACGACGGCATGCTCGGCAAGGCGTTTTTGGAGCAAATTTTAAGTAAATTCGATAAAGTTTTGATAGATTTTTTCGAGCGCGAAGATATAAAAAAACAGCTAAATCCCGACATCTCGCCTTACGTAGCGGCTAAGGCGTTTGCCGCGGTCGTCAGGGAGCCTTATCATTATAATGCGATTTTGCTAAACGAGGACATAGCGCTAAACGAAAAAGAGCGCGAAGAGCACGTAAAAACGAGCATAAATATATTTTTACACGGCATCAAAAAACGCTAAATTTAACGACTTAAATTTGACTTATCGAGAAAATAAGAGTAAAATTATCTACTTGTTTTGTAACATTCATTACAAACGCTAAATTTAAAATAATCTCCGAAACAAAAGGTAAATTTATGAGAAATTTTAAAAATATCTCGGTTTTATTATTAGCATCGCTACTTTTTACGGCATGTTTTGACGGTAATGACAAAAAAGACGCCGCGACAGCCGGGCAACAACGACAAATGCCGCCCTCAAAGGTCGACGTATTCGTAGCTAAAAAATCAGACGTACCGATCAGCTTTGACTACGCCGCGACTCTAACGAGCCAGCAAGACGTCATCGTCTATCCTAAAGTAAGCGGCACAATAATCAAGCAATTTTTCAAGCCCGGCGACAACGTAAAAGCCGGTGATAAGCTGTTTTTGATAGATCCGGAAAAATACCAAGCAAGCTACGACGCGCTTGAAGCCGCTATCGGCGTAGCAAACGCAAATTTAAAAAACGCTCAAACCGAATTTAACAGAATCTCAAATTTATATAAGAAAAATGCCGTTTCGCAAAAAGAGTACGACGCGGCCGTTTCGGCGCTCGAAATCGCAAACGCAAATTTACTAAGTGCCAAAGCCAGCGCCAAAAGCGCGAAAATAGATCTAGGTTACACGAGCATCGCCGCGCCTTTTGACGGCGTCTTGGGCGATAATCTCGTAGACGTGGGATCGCTAGTCGTAGCAAACACGACCCAGCTAGTGCGCCTAACCAAAATCAATCCGATCGAGGCGCACTTCCATATCTCCGACGTAGATAACTTAAACCGTGTCAAAATGCAAGAAAGCAGCCTCTGGGTACAGACAAACTCGGACGCCGTGCTAAAAGTAGGCCCTAGCGAATTTGACGGTAAGGTAAATTTTATCGATAACGTCGTAAATACGAACATGGGCAGCGTTTTAGCCAAGGCTGAATTTAACAACGACGAGGGCAAGCTGCTACCGGGAATGTTCGGCCACGTGACGATGGGAGGATTTTATCAAAAAGACGGCTTTAAAATCCCTCAACTAGCGCTCCAGCAAACCGACGTCAAGACCTACGTATTAGTCGTAGAGGACGGCAAAGTAGCCTCAAAAGACGTAAAGGTAACCTACCAGACGAAAGACGCCGCAGTCGTTAGCCAGGGGCTAAACGAAAATGATAAAATCATCTTAAATAACTTCCTAAAAATCGGCGTAGGCGCACCCGTCGAGATAGATAAAGACCTAACCGAAAGCTTTGGCAAAGGCGCAAATTTAGAGCCTAAGGCCGAGCAAGAAAAGGCCAAGTGATGTTTTCTAAATTTTTTATTGACCGCCCGATATTTGCCACCGTCGTATCTATCATCATAGTTATCGCGGGCGCGATGGCGATAAAGGGGCTTCCTATCGAGGAGTATCCAAAACTAACCCCGCCTCAAATTTCCGTTAGCGCCGTCTATACGGGCGCTGATGCCCAAACTATCGCCGACTCCGTAGCTAGCGCTATAGAAGATCAGATAAACGGCGTAGAAAATATGCTCTACATGCAAAGCACCTCAAGCTCAAGCGGCTCGCTAAGTATCAATGTTTATTTTAAAATCGGCACCTCGGCTAAGCAAGCCACGATCGACGTAAACAACCGCGTCCAAGCCGCGCTCTCAAGGCTACCTCAAGAGGTGCAAAATATGGGCGTGACCGTGCGCGAACGCAGCGGCTCGATCCTAGAAGTAGTCGGCTTTACGAGCTCAAACATGGACTTAGTCGAGCTGTATAACTATGTAAATTTAAACATCGCAGACGAGATCAAAAGGGTTAACGGCGTGGGCGACACGGCGCTAATCGGCAGCAAAGAGTACTCGATGAGAATTTGGCTAAAACCGGACAAACTAGCCTACTACAAGCTAACCCCTAGCGACGTCATCGCTCAAGTAAAAATCCAAAACAGTCAATACGCCGCCGGTAAAATAGGCGAACAGCCCTCAGACGGCGATAATCCTTACGTTTACTCCGTTCGCTCTGACGGCCGTCTCAAAAATGCCGCGCAGTTTGGCGATATAATCATAAAAAGCGCGGACGGCGCGACGCTAAAACTAAAAGACGTAGCGACCGTGGAGCTAGGGGCGGCTAGCTACGCATCAGACGCAATGCTAAACGGCCAAGACGCCATCCCGCTTCTAATCTTTATGCAAAACGACGCTAACGCCCTAGCCACGGCGCAAGCGGTAAACGCAAAGCTAGACGAGCTAAGTAAAAATTTCCCTGCGGGCTTTAAACACACGGTCGCATATAACCCGACCGAATTTATCGAAGTCTCTATCCATGAGGTCGTAAAAACCTTTATCGAGGCGATGATCTTAGTTATCATCGTTATGTATATGTTTTTAAAGAGCTTCCGCGCGACCGTGATCCCGATGCTAGCCGTTCCCGTGTCTATCATCGGCACCTTTGGCGGACTGTACGCGATGGGATTTAGCATAAATTTAATCACTCTTTTCGCGCTCATACTTGCTATCGGTATCGTCGTGGACGACGCCATCATCGTTATCGAAAACGTGGAGAGAATTTTACACGAGGAAAAAGACATCACTGTCAAAGAAGCGACATATAAAGCAATGGAGGAGGTACAAACCCCAGTCATCTCGATCGTGCTTGTTTTATCAGCCGTTTTCGTTCCGGTTTCTTTTATGGAGGGTTTTGTCGGCGTGATCCAGCGTCAGTTTGCGCTAACGCTAGTTACTTCGGTTTGTATTTCGGGCTTTGTCGCGCTTACGCTTACTCCGGCGCTTTGCGGCGTTATGCTAAAAAAACAAGAGAACAAGCCGTTTTGGTTTGTACAAAAATTTAACGACTTTTTCGACTGGAGTACGAAAATTTTCACCGCAGGCGTTGCAAAGGTGCTTCGTCACGTGATAATCAGCCTTATTTTGATAGGCGTTATGGGTTTTGCGACTTTCGAACTGTTTAAAAAAGTCCCTAGCGTGTCGCCAGCGGTGTTGGTGATGGTCATCACGTATTGTTCCA
>ERZ773087.790-NODE-790-length-22397-cov-29.022782_pt1 | contig 22397 bp, 18 predicted proteins | sample MGYA00511375_ERZ773087 | MGnify/ENA primary metagenome ERZ773087 (study PRJEB29015, sample SAMEA2737995) | human oral metagenome | biome: human oral; feature: human-associated habitat; material: dental | place: China | collected 2063 ...
TTGCATTTAGCACCAAAACGCATTGCATTTAGCACCAAAACGCACTGCGTTTAGCGGCATATTGCACTGCGTTTAGCACCAAAATGCACTACATTTAGCAGCATATAGCACAAAGTATGGTGCAAACTGCGGTTTTATGCAATGCGTATTCATTTTGTCGGCATCCACAACTGTCCCCTTTTTGCATCCAAACAAACCTTCACGAGAATCGGATTTTTGCGGTAGGGTGGGTGATTGGTGGCCAAAAACGCCACTCATAATGTTAAAAAATGCGCTGAAAATTTTACATATTCATGGAAGATAGACTGCCTTCGCGCATAGTTGTTCCCCTCGTTCGGTTGTGTTGGGCAAATATACCACACTTATGCGATTGCGCGCTTTTGTGTTTCTTCGTAACTTTGCATCGTCAAAAAGATTATTAATCACAAAAGAATATAGAGCGTATGGCACATATTGCAAAACGGCTGACCGAGCTAATCGGAGGCACCCCGTTGTTGGAACTTGGTAAGTTCTCGACTTCTAACAACCTTGAAACGCCCATCGTGGCAAAGATAGAGAGTTTTAATCCTGGCGGAAGTGTGAAAGATCGCATTGCGCTGGCTATGATTGAGGATGCCGAACGCAATGGCATGCTGAAACCCGGAGCAACCATTATAGAGCCTACTAGTGGCAATACGGGTGTGGGCTTGGCACTTGTGGCTGCCGTAAAGGGCTACCAACTCATACTTACCATGCCCGAAACGATGAGCGTTGAACGACGAAATTTGGTAAAGGCATATGGTGCGCAGGTGAAACTTACGCCAGGAAAAGATGGTATGAAGGGGGCAATAGCAACGGCGCAGCAGCTAAGGGATGAGATTCCTGGGGCAGTTATATTGCAACAATTTGAGAATCTAGCTAACCCCGAACGGCATTACGAGACTACGGCACGCGAGATTTGGGCCGATACGAGCGGACAAGTAGATGTGTTTGTTGCTGGTGTGGGAACAGGCGGAACGGTGTCGGGCGTTGGGAAATACTTGAAAGAGAAAAACCCCAACGTGCGTATCGTGGCTGTTGAACCTGCTGATTCGCCCGTGCTGAGTGGCGGTAAGCCAGGTCCGCATAAGATACAAGGCATCGGTGCTGGGTTCATTCCCAAGACCTACAATGCAGAAGTGGTAGACGAAGTGGTGCAGGTGAGTAACGACGATGCCATACGTACGGGCAGGCAATTGGCCCAACAAGAGGGTGTGTTGGCTGGTATCTCGTCGGGAGCAGCTGCCTTTGCCGCGGCACAACTGGCTAAACGCCCCGAAAACGCAGGCAAACGTATCGTTACTTTGTTGCCCGACACGGGCGAACGCTATCTCTCAACGGTGCTGTATGCCTTTGAGGAGTATCCTTTGTAAGAAGTTAAGGAGTTATGGAGTTAAGGAGTTAAGCCAAATGTCTTGAAGGAGTTAAGCCGTTTATTGAAGAAGTTAAGGAGTTAAGGAGTTATGGAGTTAAGCCAATAGTTTTGTTGGCGTTGGCCATTCCATCGTCTTTTAACCCTTTCTAGTTAAGGAGTTGAGCCAATAGCTTTACGATAAGGGAACAAGCTAACCAAGGGTATTTGTTCATAACAGCAAGGCATTTGGCTTAACTCCTTAACTCCATAACTCCTTAACTCCTCTTTTTAAAAGTCATCCGCAAACACAGGGTCGTCGTACGATAGCATGATGGGTGCTTGTGCAGCCATCTTTTGTATGTCGGCCGACACATATTGCTTGTCTACCACCAAGCGGAAGAAGAAGTCGTTGAACCAATTGTTCGACATGATGAGGTAGCCCTTGTGTCCGTTGTCGGCTCCCCAGCTGTTTTCAACCTCCCATTTCAATGCCTTACCTTGGCTATCTAGGTCGACAGCCGTTAAGGTCATGGCGTGTGTAGAGCCGCTGTCGAAGGTGGCAATGCGGTCTGCTTTGTTCATGGGGAACGTTGTTCCGAAGAGTGGTCCGTAGTCAAAGTTGTTGACATCTAGATAGCCCTTGCTGCGGTCTAGCTGCTTGCCCACATCGTAAGAGCTGTACATCTTATGGCCGGCTTTAAGCGATGCGATGGCCATCTTATGTATTTCTTCCATAGGAAGGTTTAGGTAACGCCAGTTATGTCCGTCGTAAGTGTGGCGGTCGTGTTTCACTTCGTACACCTTATAATAGGCGTTGCGGGGGTCGTTCATCACCATAATGATGTTGTCGTTAAGCGAACGGCCCACCGTTTTGTCGTAAAATTGTTTTGGCGTATAGGTTTCAACGGGCGTAATGGCCTTACCATCCTTGTTCTTAAAGGCGTATTGGAACGACTTAACGGGTTCGCCCAAGGTCAAGGCAAGCATTTTATACACCGTGGCAAGCATCTGTGTCTTGCGTTCTTGTATCTGTGTAGGCTTCGCTTTGGCGGCAACCATCTTGCGAAGTTCAAGTCCAAACTCGCGCAACTTCGACGAAATCAACTTCGACATGCGGTTAGAGTTCTCGCTCGAATAGGTTTCGGGCATCACGCTTTTGGGCACAAGGCCATATTTTTCGGCCAAGTCGGCCACGCCACAGAACGTTCCACCATCGTTAAGCGGGTGCTTAAAGAAGAATTGCACTTCGGGATCGTTGATAGGTTTCTTGGCACAGTCTACCACACTTTGCAGCATGAGGTTTGCTTTTTCTAGCTGGTCGTAGAAAAAGAGGTAAGCATGCGAATACTCAACCGTTAGCGAATCGCTGCGTAAGGCAAAGTCGGCTCTGAGCACATTCAGGCCTGTAAACATCCAGCATCTGCCCGAACTCTTTTGGTTTTGTATGTTTTGTTTGGGCGTTTCCACGCTAAAATACGCGTCAACGTCGGCGCGACTTTGTGGCGTACGTGCCAACTCGTCGATAGAATTGGTGGCAATGGCATTAGCGATGGCTCTTTCGGCCGTGGTTTGTTTACCGTTTTGCTGTATCTGTTGCAGCATTTGCAAGGATATTCCACCATCCTTGGTTTGGGCGTTAAGGCTGCCTACTACTGCCAGGCAAGCCCCCACAATCAGCGTTTTGTTGTTCATAAGTTGTTTGGGTTTGTATTTTTGCACAAAGTTAGCAATAAAAACCATCATAAGCAAACAGCTTACGCCCTATTTGTTGGTGCAGGGTGGCTTAGTGGGGTGGGGCGTTATCCTGGCTGGGGTAGTGGTTTTTGGGTTTCTACTTTTTCTTGTTTGTTTTGGTACTTCTAGCGGGGTAGGCCTGTTTGTGGGTCTAGCCGAGATTGGTTTCCTTATCTTCCCCCGCCTTAAACAAGCTAAAATTAACGCTGCCGTATGCCCGATGTTCCACGAAATGGGCATGTTGGGAGAAGTCGTTGCCTTTTCCGTGCTCGAAAACAAACACGCCGTCGGGTTTAAGTAATTGGTGTTGGAAAATCAAATCGGGTATTTTCTCCAATTCGGGTAAGGCGTATGGCGGGTCGGCAAAGATAAAATCGAACTGTTGGCGGCAGCTTTTGATGAACCGAAACACGTCGCCGCGGATAAGCAAACTCTTGTCTGTACCCAGTTTTGTGGTGCATTGGCGAATGAAGTTGGCGTGTTCGCGGTCGGTTTCCACGCTCACCACGTTGGCACATCCCCTTGAAAGCAGTTCTAGCGAGATGCTGCCCGTGCCTGCAAAGAGGTCTAATGCCGTGGCATCCTCAAAATCTACGTATGCGTTTAGCACGTTAAAGATGTTCTCTTTGGCGAAATCGGTTGTGGGGCGGGCCTTAAACGAGCGAGGAATGTCGAAGTGCCTGCCTTTATATAGTCCGGTAATGATGCGCATGATGGGTGGGTTTGTTTGGGTGATTGGGGCGTGGTTGTTGGGGAAAGCTTATCTTACGCCCTCTTTAACGCCCCTAACGAAGATGGTCATAAGGTCGTAGGGCAGTCCCTCAATGGCTGTGATGGATGCGCGATTGAAGTCGGCCACGGGGTTGGCCACGTATGTTTTCTTCACAAACTCCAGCAGTGCGGTCTTCGTCCACTCCTTGTCGGGGATGTCGCCCGAAAGGTGCAGCTCGTCTTGCATGCTGTCGAACCCCAGCTGTTTCCACACGTAAAGGATGAAATATACGGCATCGCGCGAGCTGTTGGTGTCGAAAGCGTTGCTAAATTTAAACCTGTTCTTGCCAAACGAGAACACTTCTAGGCGCTTGTCATGGAAGTAAGCGTATAGCTTACGCCTACTTCCCGTAAAGCTACGGCGGTGTAAATGCGTCCACACACCTTTCATCAGCGGCGTTATGCGCACGTCGGCAAAGTGGTCGTCAACCACTAATTTAAGGTCTTTGTTCACGGCGAAGGCTGCCACCGCATTGAGATCGGGCAGCACATGGTGCATCATGGTGTCGGCATCGGCCAAAACCATCGTGCGATGGTATAGCTGTCGCACGTCTTCCTCTTGGAACTCGTCGATGGGGACAAGCATAACGGGCGTATCTACCAACAGGTTGGCACGCTTGTAACCACGAAGTAGCAAGGTGGATGTTTTGAAAGCCTCGCGTAAGTTGGCCGCAACAGAGATGCCGCTACGAACGGTATAGGGTTCGAAAAACAAGTTTGTCTGCACCGTAGGGTCAACTGCGGCGAAGGAAAGCGTGTTGCGTGTGGCGCGTATCACCAGTCGCGTTTGCTGTATATGTAGGTCGGGGGCAGTCTCCTGCATGGCTTTGGGTGGGGTTTAAGCGGCGGCGCGGACGATGCTTAGCACGCATAGGGCCAGCAATACTACTGCGCAAAACGCCAAGATGTAATTAATGTTTACTTTCATTCGGTGTTCGGGATACTTTTCCTAACTTTGCATTCCGTTGTGTTGGGTACGCCGTAACAAGGACAAACCTTGCACAACGCTCCTGCAAAATTACAAAAATGTTTGCAAACTTGGTGTTTAAGAAATCAAAAAACAATGATAACCGATGAGATAACCCTTCGCCTGACCGAATGTTTCGGCCATACACCAACAGACGAACAGACGTCTGCCATACGCCTTTTCGCCCGTTTTCTGGCGCACAGAAATCCCCATTCGCTGATGCTGATGCGCGGAAGTGCGGGTACGGGAAAGAGTTCTTTAGCCGGTGCTTTTGTGCGAGCGTTGGGGCTATTGGGACAAAAAACGGTGCTGATGGCACCCACGGGGCGTGCAGCCAAGGTGTTTTCGCTAAACAGTGGCGGGCATGCGGCCTTTACCATCCATCGTAAGATTTACCGATTGCGTGCCTTTGCCGGCGTTGGGGGCGAGTATAACCTGAACGATAACCTGCATGCCGACACGCTGTTTATGGTGGACGAGGCCTCGATGGTGGCCAACGGAGGTGGGGCAGAGGTCGCTTTTGGCAGCGGACGACTGCTCGACGACCTTGTGCGATATGTTTATGCCGGGCGCAATTGCCGTCTTGTGCTCATCGGCGACCAAGCCCAGCTGCCGCCAGTGGGCGAAGAACAGAGTCCTGCACTCGACACACAGTTTATGCAAGGCTATGGAATGGAGGTGTTTGCATGCGACTTAAACGAGGTGGTAAGGCAGCAATCGGCTAGCGGCATCTTGTTTAACGCCACTTGTTTGCGCCAACTGATGGGGCGCGATGAAGACACGCTGTTGCCACGAATACGTTTGGAGGGGTTCGCCGACTTGCAAATTGTTCCTGGCGACGAGCTTATCGAAACGCTCAACACTAGCTATGCAGAAGTGGGAATGGACGAAACCATCGTGGTGACACGCAGCAACAAGCGGGCGAACGTTTTTAACCAAGGCATCAGAAACACGGTGCTTGGTCGCGAAGAACTGCTTACCACGGGCGATTTGCTGATGGTGGTGAAGAACAATTACCATTGGACGGAGAAAGAACGGAGCACTATTGGCTTTCTTGCCAATGGCGACAGGGCGCGTGTGATGCGTGTAAGAAACGAACAAACGGCTCACGGCTTGCGCTTTGCCGATGTGTGGTTGCAGCTTACCGACTACGAGAACGAGGAGCTGCAAGTAACGGTTGTGCTAGATAGTTTGCTTTCTGAGTCGCCTGCGCTCACGGCTCAGCAAAACGAGGCACTATATAATAATGTGTTGAACGATTACGCCGACATACCCTTGAAAGCCGATAGAATGAAGATGGTAAAAGGTGATGCCTTCTTCAATGCTTTGCAGGTGAAGTTCGCTTACGCCGTTACTTGCCATAAGGCGCAGGGTGGACAATGGGAACATGTGTTCCTTGACCAAGGCTATGTGCCAGAAGACACGTCGCGTTCTGATTACTTACATTGGCTGTACACGGCTTTCACGCGAGCCAAAAGCAAATTGTTTTTGGTGAATTGGCCGAAGAATCAGGTGGAATAAAGAGCCTCAACGCAGCCCATAACAGGCTTTATCCCCAACCTCTCTCCAAAAGGAAAGGGGAATAATGTGCTTTCCCAATTGCGTTGTAAGGCACAGATTGAAGGGTGGTTTGAGGGCTTCAAAATCGTGTTTGACAAGTATGTTGACTGTTCTAATTGTGCTTGTTCAATACGTTTTTTTTGCAACCAATGCAGTACAAGCTATCTTGTACTGCGAGTACAAGTGGCTTGTAGTCACACTACAAACTATTTGTAGCCACGCTACAAGCCGCTTGTAGTCGCACTACAAACCGCTTGTAGTGTCAGTCTTTGTAGCTAGTAGCCTCACAAACAAAGTTGGTAATGACGCAAGTTGATGCTGACTGGTTAATAATTTAAGGAACTCATTTTAGGAGTTAAGGAGTTCATTTTAGGAGTTAAGGAGTTCATTTTAGGAGTTAAGGAGTTAAGGAGTTAAGGAGTTAAGCCAAATGCCTTGTTGCGGAGTGGTTGCTATTTTTAGGAGTTATGGAGTTAAGGAGTTAAGGAGTTAAGCCAAATGCCTTGTTGGCGTTAGCCATTTTTTCACCTTTTCACCTTTTCACCTTTTCACCTTTTCACCTTTAACACCCTCACTTCCGCATTCCCCATCTTCTCCACTTCGTGCATTTCCTTGTTGTAGAACACGCTTTGTATGGCCTTGTTGATGATGCCGTGACCCACGGCTAGCACCGTTTGGTTGGGGTAGCGTTGGGCAATCATGTCGAGAAAGAGGCGGGCGCGATGCTTGATGGCCGTTAGCGACTCCACATCTTCGGGCCAAACCTTGTCTTTTAAGCTAGGAATAAATGCGCCAGTGAAACCGCCCCAGTCGCGTTCGCGCAAGAGTGGAGTGGTGCAGAAAGGCTTGTTGTGGGGTGCAGCAATGATACGACAGGTGTGTTCGGCGCGTTGCAGGTCGCTGCTTATAAAGGCGTCGATGGGCGTATCGCTGAGTTGGCGAGCCAACTTTTCGGCTTGTGCCACGCCCGTTTCGTTCAGCTCGCCTTGCGTTTGACCTTGAAGTATTTGGTTGGCGTTGGCCACAGTCTCGCCGTGGCGCACCAGTAAAAGGGTTGTCATCTATTTAGTTTGTGGGGTTTTGAATTTTATGAGCATGTAAGTTTGGAGCCAGAGTTTAGGCGTTTATGCCCAAAATGCGCATTATCCGTTTACAAGTTTGTGCGAAAAAGGGTTGCTTTCTACTTTTTCATCGGGCGTGTTCGGTTAGCCTAAGTGCCGACCTTTGTATGCCCTTTGTCGCAAACACCGCACAAAAGTAAACAAAAATATTGCACCGACAAAAGATAGTTTGTATTTTTGTAGTCGGGTAATGGAGCGTTCCAAGACTTTTCGAGCAACGAGAAAACAACAGCAACACATGCTTGCAGATAGTCTCTAAGTTGACAGAACCTGCCATATACCATCCAGTTGTATATATAATAATGAGATATGAAGACAGTTCAAACAGCTTTCATCCGTGCCATCATCGCCGTTGTGGTGGGACTATTGCTAATTAAATACCGTGAAGACACGGTGACGTGGATAACCATTATCATCGGCGTGTTATTCTTTATATCGGGCTTAATCTCGTGTATCGTCTATTTGGTGAACCGAAACGCCAAGCCTACGGCTGCTGTCGACGTAGAGGGAAGGCCCATTTCGCTAAACAAACCCACGTTCCCCGTGGTTGGTATTGGCAGCCTTGTGTTGGGCGTTGCCTTGGCTGCGTTCCCCAACCTTGTGGTTAATTGGATGGTTTACATCTTCGGTGCCATTCTTATCTTAGGTGCCGTGGGGCAATATGTAACCTTGGCCAGCGTGGTTAAGCTCTCTAAACTGAGCCTTTATTTTTGGCTCATGCCCTCGTTTGTGTTTGTTGTGGGGCTCATTGCCCTCTTCAAGCCCTCGTGGATAGCCTCTGCCCCCTTGCTTTTCCTTGGTTGGGCTATGGTGTTTTATGGCGTAGTGGAATGTGCCAACGCCTTTAAAATAATGAATATACACCGACAAGTGGCACGGATTGAGGCGCAACAGCAGGCCGAAAGCGAGGCAATGGAGGCCGATGCGGAAGAGATTGATTCGCAAGATGAAAAAGAAACATCATCTGACTTGTCTGAACAATCTAACCTGTCTGACCTGTCTAACCAGCCCACAACGCCCACCAACAACACGCCCGAAGAGCAGGATAATCCTAACTTAGGCGCTGGAATTTAAGTCCCTTCGAAAGTTTTTAAGTGATGGTTGAGCAAACAGACAACACACCATTGCAGGCTGCGGAAGGCTGTCGCGTTCTGTTGGCTGGTTGCAACGGGCTATTTGGGAAGTTTCGTGTTGCGCGAATTGCAACGGCGAAACTACTCAACGCGCGTTATTGTGCGTAATCCGTCGCGCATGCAATCGGTTTCGCCGAACGTTGATGTAAGGGTGGGTGAGGTTACGCAGGCAGACACTTTAAAGGGCGTTTGCGAAGACATAGACGTGGTGATAAGTACGGTGGGCATCACTCGGCAGAAGGACGGCATGACCTATATGGATGTTGATTTCCAGGCCAACGCCAACCTCATTGACGAGGCTAAACGCAGTGGAGTGAAACGTTTTATCTACGTTTCGGTGTTTAATGGCGCAAACATGCGGCACTTGAAGATTTGCGAGGCTAAGGAACGGTTGGGCGACTACCTGAAAAACTCTGGGCTAGATTATTGTATTGTTCGCCCAACGGGGTTCTTTTCTGACATGCGCGACTTTCTAAAAATGGCAAAAGGAGGTAGTGCTTGGCTTTTTGGCGATGGCATGTTGCACATGAATCCCATTCATGGGGCCGATTTGGCGCGGGCTGTTGTAGATGCTTTGCATAGCCATCAGCACGAACTTAACATAGGTGGACCCGACGTGTTGACGCATAATGCGATTGCCGAATTGGCATTACGCGCCTATGGGCATCAGCCTCGCGTTCGTCATTTGCCCGACTTTGTGCGCCGCTCTACGCTCTTTCTCCTTCGTTTGTTTACTCCTGCCAAAACGTATGGCCCACTAGAATTCTTCCTTACGGCAATGGCTATGAACATGCAAGCACCAACTTATGGGGAAGAAAAGCTCGAAGATTTCTTTAAACGAGAGGTTGAAAGCGAGAATACTTAGTAAAGGTGAAAAGGTGAAAAGGTAAAAGAGTGAAAAGGTGAAAGGGTGAAAAAGTGAAAAAATGGCTAACGCCATCAAGGCATTTGGCTTAACTCCTTAACTCCTAAAGATGAAAAAGTGAAAATATGGCTGCGCCTATTAACTTGTTTTCTCGTTAACTCCTTAACTAATAAAAAATGACTGCGCCCATTAACGTGCTCTCTCGTTAATGGGCGCAGCCATATTTTCACCTTTTCACCCTTTCACCTTTTCACCTTTAAAAGGCGATGCGTTGCTGCCTTTACTTATAAAACTTGTTGAGTTTATCCATTGCCTTATTAAAGGCGCGTGTATCTAAGCGGTAGTTAGATACGGGATTCATGCGCGCATCGTAAACATCCAGACCGCCTTCGGCATTCTTTTCCAAGATAGAGTCGCCGCCAATGATAAAGGCATAGTTGAGGTTACTGCCCACGATATGCCACTTACGCGAGCTCTTGTCGGTGAGAAGATGCCCCATACTATAATCGGAAACGGGGCTTTTAACGCCCAAGTAGTTGTGCATCAGCGTAGGAACAATGTCGTAATGCGTGGTGCGGTGGCTGTATTTCTGCGGTTTTGCACCTGGGAAGTGGCAAATTAGCGGCACCCCAATCTGCCATACCGAGAAGTTGCCGTTGTGTCCCCAATAGTTCTTCTTGTTTTCGTTGAACTCCTGTCCGTGGTCGCCAGAAAGTATCACGATGGTGTTATCAAGCATGCCGCGCTGTTCTAACGTCTGGAAAATCTTGCCCAACAAGATGTCGTCTTGATGGCAAGTGTTAAGGTAGAGGTTAAAAAAGGGCGTCGGGTCCATGTCGTTATTTAGCTTGGTATAATCGGCATAAGGCCATGCAGGTGCAAAGGGAACATTGTGTTTGGCATCGAGTTCGAAACTGTGCGGCAGGTCGAAAAAAACGAACGAGAATAGCGGACGTTTGCTTTTAAGGCGTTCTGGCAACTCGCCAATGAAGTCGGAGCAGATGCGTTGGTCGCGTTCGAGCGACGTCTTGCCTGCCGTTTCCACCCTAACGCCCTTCACTTTACCAAACACCACCTTGGCAAAGTTGGGGTTGTATATGGGTGCTGAGGGATAAACACGTATGTCGTAGCCCAGCTGTTGCAAGCGGTCGATGAACACCGGACTAAGCCTTGCAGCCTCGAAATCTTCCCAATAATAGCATGTAAGACCGTAGAACAGGCCGAAAACACCACTGCGTGTGCCGTTGCTGGCACTGAGGTGATTGTCGAACCATTGCTGTTGTTGGGCCCATCGATAGGTGTTGGGCATACATTGGGGCGTTAGCGAACGTTTGTTCCACGAGTCGAGCAACACCAATACGATGTTGGGCAGGCTGTCGGGACGTTCGGTTTGCAGGGCATGTATGGGGTAAGCAAGGGTTCCGTTGCCGCCCTTTTGCAGCATACGCGTGTCTACGGGGGCTTTAAAGCCTAGGTTCGTCATGAACGAATAGGCCGTGGTGGGGAAATAATAAGGCAAGAGCTTGGCGCTATGTACCACTGATGCCTGCGACATGAACGCGCCGTAGATATGTGTGAGGTGGGCAAAGAGGGTGCTACCAACCAGTGCACACACGGTGGCCACCACGTAGGCCTTGCCGCGCTTGCGCCAAATCCAACCCGAAAGCCAATAGGCACCATACACCACGCCAAGGAGCAGGAGGAAAAGACCCACTTCTTTGAGGTAGAGCCACGTGTCGAAGGTGAATATTTCGCCCGCACCAGGACCGAAAACCATGTTTAACACAAAGCCGTTGATGTGGAAACGATAGATGGCATACACCTGCGCATCGAGAAAAACGAGCAAAATCAGCAAGGCCACTAGCACAAAATGCACCACGCGGGCTATGCGCACACAGCCCGTACAGGCAATAAGCATATATATAAGGTATGGCGCAAGGGCCAAACAAGCGGCATGCGACAGGCACGACGCAAAGAAAAAGAGATAACCTAAGGGCGACATGATGTCGAGCGTGTTGCTGGTAAACAACACAAAGAGAAACTGCAAGGTTAGCAATAGTACCGTGGCCGAAAAGAAAAGGAAGCCACGTTTCAAGGCTGTGCGCAAGGTTTGGTTTTGCATTATCGTTTTGTTTGATGGCCCTTTGGGCAGATATGCGCTGCCGTGGGGCGAGGGGTGTTGCGTTTTTGGTAAGGATATAAGGCTGGTTCTAAAAGTTCCACACTAACTTTTCAATGGTGTTTACCGAGGTAATGCTTTGGTGGATATTTAGAACCAGCCTTAAATCTGTATTAATAGTAAAGCTAATCATTTCCCCTTTCCCTTGAAGTGGGGTAGGGAATGGGGAGCATTTTATTGGCAAGCCAGTTCCACGGCCTTGTCTACGGCCACAGAAATACCGTCGAGGTTTTTGCCACCTGCCGATGCATAATGGGGCTGTCCGCCACCGCCACCTTGAATAAGCTTGGCGGCCTCGCGAATAATTTGGCCTGCGTTCAATCCGTTTTCGCTCACCACATCGTCGCTGAACATGATGCTAAGCAGTGGCTTGTCGTTGGCAGTTGAGCCGACAACGCACACCAAATGTTGAGGAATGGCCTCGCGAACCTTAAACACGAGGTTCTTGGCTTGTTCGGCATTGATGGGCAAAACAGCCTTAACCACTTTCAGTCCGTTTACGTCTTTGGCATTTTCAACAAGGTTTTCTTTAAGTCTTTCAACGGCTTGTGCCGAGAATTTCTCAATCTCTTTGCGCATGGAGTCGTGTTCTTCCATGTACTTGGCGATAACTCCTTGCAGGTCTTTGGCATTGTTAAAGAGGTTGCGAATGCCGCGAATAGTGTCTTCTAGCACGTATATAGCCTCCTCGCAACGCTTTCCTGTGAGGGCCTCTACGCGGCGGATGCCAGCTGCCACGCTGCTTTCGCTAACGATTTTGAACATACCGATACGCCCCGTGCTACGTGCGTGGATGCCACCGCAGAACTCGCAGCTGGGTCCGAAACGCACAACGCGCACCGTATCGCCGTATTTCTCGCCGAACAAGGCCACTGCCCCCATCGCCTTAGCCTCTTCTAAGGGCGTATTGCGGTGCTCGTCGAGTGGTAAGTCTTGGCGGATAAGGTCGTTTACAAGGCGTTCCACTTCGCGAAGTTCTTCGTCTGTAACCTTTTGGAAGTGCGAAAAGTCGAAACGCAACGTGTCGGGAGCCACCAACGAGCCTTTTTGTTCAACGTGTTCGCCAAGCACTGCCTTCAAGGCATAGTCCAGTAAGTGGGTTGCTGTGTGGTTGGCAGCACTTGCTTCGCGCTTGTCTGTGTCCACACATGCCATAAAGTCGGCCTTGGGGTCTTTGGGTAGGGCCTTCACGATGTGTATGCTTTGGTTGTTTTCGCGCTTTGTATCGATGATGTCAACCGTTTCTTCGCCGTTTACCAGCACACCGCAGTCGCCTACTTGTCCGCCCATTTCGCCATAAAATGGCGTGTTGTCTAACACCAACTCAAAGTAAGTATTTTTCTTTTGCGTAACTTGACGATAGCGAAGTATGCGACATTCGTACTCCGTATAGTCGTAACCCACGAAGTTTTGTTCGCCTTCGCGCAACACAACCCAATCGGAATTTTCCACCGCAGCGGCATTTCGTGCGCGTTCTTTTTGCTTTTGCATCTCCACATCAAACTGGGCGGCATCTACTTGCAGCCCGTTTTCGCGGCAGATAAGCTCTGTAAGGTCGAGCGGAAAGCCGTAAGTGTCGAACAAACGGAAGGCTTGCGTGCCGTCGAGCGTGGTTTTTCCCTCGGCTTTCAAGCGTTCCATCTCATCGTTCAGCATCGAGATGCCCTTTTCAAGCGTACGCAAGAAAGCGTCTTCCTCTTCTTTCATCACGCGACCGATAAGTTCGCGCTGTGCTTTCAGTTCGGGATAGGCCTCACCCATCTCGTGGATGAAGGTGGGCAACAGCTTAAACATAAAGGCCGAACGTTGGCCCAAGAAGGTGTAGGCATAGCGAACGGCGCGGCGAAGGATGCGGCGAATAACATATCCTGCCTTGGCATTGCCCGGCAATTGGCCGTCGGCGATGGAGAAAGCCACTGCCCTAAGATGGTCGGCAATAACACGCATGGCCACGTCTACTTTCTCGTCTTCGCCGTATTTCAGGCCCGACAGCCGCGAAATTTCTTGTATAACGGGTTGGAAAACATCGGTATCGTAGTTAGATGTCTTGCCTTGCAACGAGCGAACAAGGCGTTCGAAACCCATACCCGTATCGATAACGTGCATCGGTAGGGGCTGCAACGAGCCGTCGGACTTGCGGTTGAACTGCATAAACACGATGTTCCATATCTCGATAACCTGCGGATTATCCTTGTTTACGAGGCTTGCGCCAGGCACTTCGGCCTTTTCTTTGGCCGAACGCGAGTCGAGATGTATCTCCGAACAAGGGCCACATGGACCCGTTTCGCCCATCTCCCAGAAGTTGTCGTGCTTGTTTCCGTTGATGATATGGTCGGCAGGTAGGTGTTTTGCCCAATACTCTGCGGCCTCGTCGTCGCGTGCAATGCCCTCTTCTTCGCTGCCTTCGAACACCGTTACGTATAGGTCTTGCGGATTAAGGTGCAGCACATCTACCAGGTATTCCCACGCATAGTCTATGGCCTCGCGCTTAAAATAGTCGCCAAAACTCCAATTACCCAACATCTCGAACATGGTGTGGTGGTAGGTATCGTGGCCCACCTCTTCCAAGTCGTTGTGCTTTCCGCTTACGCGAAGACACTTTTGCGAGTCGGCCCTGCGGCGTGGTTCGGGGTCGCGTGTACCCAAAATGATGTCTTTCCATTGGTTCATGCCTGCGTTAGTGAACATCAATGTGGGGTCGTCTTTAATCACCATGGGGGCCGAGGCCACTATCTTATGTCCTTTTCCCTCAAAGAATTGTTTGAAGGAGTCGCGTATTTCGTTCGCTGTCATCATCGTTTATTATCTTGAATTTTTATTGTATTCCAATTTGCGAAAGCCAAATTAAGGATGCCAAACAAGGCTTGCAAACAGGGTTGTAAGGGCCATTCTTTGGTTTAAGTTGCAAAATTACAACATTTTTTTCAAATGCACGTTGTTCAAGTGGTTATATTATGCTGTTTGTTAATGTTGGTTTACGCCTCGATTTTATTTTTTCCAAAGATTGGAAAAACCAAAGATTTGTCGTAATTTTGCATCATGAGAGAGAGCTAAATGTAACTTCGTCCAGGATAACTTAGTTACCATTACAGGTTTTAAACGTGCACAGGCAAGCCTGTGGCATGTTGTTATGAACACGAAACAATGTATAACGAACGAAGGACTATTCCCCAATTTCCCCCCACAAAGGGCCAAAAGCTAACCCATCATGGTATTGAAGACTGATAGAAACCTAAAGTTGTACTACTCGATTAAGGAGGTGAGCGACATCATCGGCGTTAACGAGAGTACGTTGCGGTATTGGGAAACCGAACTTCCGCAGCTAAAACCGCGCACCGCTATGGGGTCGAAGGTGCGACAATACACGGAAAGAGACATCGACCTATTAAAGAACATCTACACGTTGGTTAAGGTGAGAGGTTTTAAAATTGCCGCCGCACGTAAGATGATAAACGAAAATCGTGAAGGCGCAAACAAGAGTACGCACGTACTTAACACGCTTCTCTCGGTTAGGGACGACTTGCGCGCCCTGAAAAAAGAACTAGACGGACTGGTGTAAAAGACAAAAACATAGATGCGCCCATAAATAAAGGCCACACAATAGGCTTGTAACAAGGGCATCTACCCTAAAAGCAAAAAGGCTTCCTGCAAATAGCAAGAAGCCTTTTTTCAATGTCTATGCCAAACTAGGCTGCTTTCTTTCTCCAAGCTAGTCTACGGCTTAGCATCTTCGAGCCTTACTTCTTGGCCTCCAATTCGCCCAAGTAGCGTTCGGCCTCCAATGCGGCTTTGCAGCCCGAACCCGCTGCAACAACTGCTTGGCGATAAACGGGGTCGGCACAATCGCCTGCCGCAAACACGCCTGCAACATTGGTTCGGGGTGTTCCGGCAACGGTTTTGATGTAGCCTATCTCGTCAAGGTCGAGCCAATCTTTAAACACGTCGGTGTTGGGCTTGTGCCCAATGGCCAGGAAAAAGCCGTCGATGGGCAAGTCGTAGCGTTGTTCGTCGGCCTCGCCCTTGCGCTTTACGAGGTGTGCACCCTGCAAGCCGTCTTCGCCATAAAGGCCTAACGTGTTGTGTTCGTATAGGATTTCGATTTTTGGATTGCTCTCAACGCGTTTCTTCATCACGTCTGATGCACGCAAGAACGGCTTACGTACAATCATATATACCTTCGAGCAGAGTCCTGCAAGGTAGCTGGCCTCCTCGCAAGCCGTGTCTCCACCGCCCACAACAGCCACCGTTTTGTTGCGATAGAAAAAGCCGTCGCAAGTGGCGCATGCGCTAACGCCTTGGCCCGAATACTTCTCTTCGTCGGGCAAGCCAAGGTATTTGGCCGATGCGCCCGTGGCAATAATCACCGTTTCGGTTTCTATCTCTACGCCGCGATCGGTGGTAACTACGTATGGTTTGCTGCTGAAATCAACCTTGGTAATCTCTCCGTCGCGAATGTCGGCACCAAAACGGGCAGCTTGTTCGCGCAGTTCCGCCATCATTTGGTTGCCGTCCACTCCCTTGGGGTAGCCGGGGAAGTTCTCGATTTCTGTTGTTTGGGTGAGTTGTCCGCCCGTTTGCATTCCGCAATATTGCACAGGACTTAGGTTGGCCCTTCCTGCATAGATGGCCGCAGTGTAGCCAGCCGGACCGCTACCCACGATGAGGCAGCGCGTATATTCTCTTTTTTCCATAAATGATTTGTTTTTAATTTGGGGTGTACCCTTTATGTAAACATTGTGCAAACAATGTGCCAAAAGGATGTTTCGTGGGGTTTACCGATGGTTTAAGATGCGAAAAAGGAGTTAAAGAGCGCGCCCAACGTGCCACCATACTTGCTGTATGGGCTGTTGAAAACCCGCATTGCCTACCCTTACCTTATATATATGTAGGTGTATGGGCGCAGGTTTTTTAGCCTCTCTCTTTAACTCCCCTCGTGCTCAGTGCTTACGCATTAAAGGCATGTTCTAAAAATTCCCCGCAAAGGTTCATTTGTTGTTCCTAGTATTGCTCTTCACTGTCTTTTTGCTTTTATCTGGCATCTTTGGCTTACTCTTTCAGAAAGCATTGTTCACTATGCTCCTTCAAGAAGTAAGCAAAGCCTGCTCAGCTAAAAGCTAAAAATACAGCAAAGGTAATTTTTAGAACCTGCCTATAAAACAAGTTGGGGACACAAGCCTAAGCCGTATCCCCAACATCTTATTTTTGTCTGATGAACACGTTAATTGGACAGCCGTGCATGTTCCAATTTTCGCGTATCTTGTTTTCCAAAAAGCGGCGATAGTTCTCCTTTACGTACTGTGGCAGGTTGGCGTAGAACACAAACGAGGGTATCTGCGTGTTGGGCAACTGCGTGCAATACTTAATTTTGATGTACTTGCCTTTGGTGGATGGGGGCGGATAAGCCTCGATAAGGGGGAGCATCACTTCGTTAAGTTTCGACGTTCCCACGCGTGCCTTGCGGTTAAGATATACCTGCTTGGCCGTTTCAAGCACCTTGAAGATGCGCTGCTTGGTAAGTGCCGAGGCGAAAATGATGGGGAAATCCACAAAGGGAGCCATGCGTTCGCGAATGGCATTCTCGAAAGTCTTTATCACCTTTTGGTCTTTATCTGGCACCAAGTCCCACTTGTTAACCACCACAACGAGCGACTTCTGGTTTTTCTGAATAAGCTGGAAGATGTTCATGTCCTGCGATTCGATGCCGCGCGTGGCATCAATCATCAGAATACAAACGTCGCTGTGCTCGATGGAACGTATCGAACGCATAACGCTATAAAACTCCAAATCTTCGGTAACCTTGTTTTTTCGGCGTATTCCGGCCGTATCTACGAGGTAGAAGTCGAAGCCAAACTTATCGAAACGTGTATAAATGCTGTCGCGTGTGGTACCTGCAATCTCGGTAACGATGTTGCGGTCTTCGCCTATAAAGGCATTGATGATGCTACTTTTGCCCGCATTAGGCCTACCCACCACGGCGAAACGGGGTATGCCATCTTCAACATTTTCGTTTTCGCCAGGTCTTAATTGCGCAATAACAGCGTCGAGCAAGTCGCCCGTTCCACTACCTGTTGCCGCGCTAATGGGGAAGGGGTCGCCCAGACCCAACGAATAAAACACGGGTGCTTCGTAAATCTGCTCGTTGTTGTCGGCCTTGTTCACCACCAACACCACGGGCACCTTGGTTCGCCTGAGTATCTGCGCCACATCCTCATCGAGGTCGGTTACGCCCGTGTTCACGTCTACCAAGAACAGCACCAAGTCGGCCTCTTCGGTAGCCACGAGCACCTGTCGGCGAATGGCATCTTCGAAGATGTCGTCCGAGTTGACCACCCATCCGCCCGTGTCTACAACCGAGAACTCGCGCCCAGCCCAGTCGCACTTGCCGTATTGGCGGTCGCGCGTGGTGCCAGCGGTATCGCTCACGATAGCACTACGGGTTTTTGTAAGTCTATTAAATAAGGTGGACTTGCCCACATTGGGGCGTCCCACGATAGCTACTAAGTTTGCCATAAATGTAAATTCTTAATCGTCGAAAAAGCGTGTTAGCGTGCCATGCGGGGCCAAATTCGGCATACACGTGGCTCACGAGAAACGTCTTATTCGGGGTTATAGCCAAAGCTGTCGAGTTCTTTCTTCGAGCTTCGCCAGTCTTTATCAACTTTCACGAAGGTTTCGAGGTACACCTCTTTGTCGAAAAACCTTTCCAACGTTTTTCGTGCCTCCGAAGAAACCTTCTTCAACGCCACGCCCTGATGCCCGATAACGATGCCTTTTTGACTTTCGCGCTCAACGTAGATAACGGCGTTGATGTGTATTTTCTTTTCTGTTTCCTTAAATCGCTCTACCTTAACCTCCACCGAATAGGGTATTTCCTTATCGTAGTAGAGCAGTATTTTCTCGCGAATTATCTCGCTGACGAAGAAACGCGCAGGCTTATCGGTAAGCTGATCTTTGTCGAAATAGGGCGGCGATTCGGGCAACAGCTCTTGTATTCGGCGCAGAAGGAGGTCGGTGCCGAACTTGTTTTTGGCCGAAATGGGTAATATTTCGGCCTTGGGCAGCAGCGCATGCCACCGTTCCACGATGTCGCCGAGAGTTTTTTGGTCGCTCTCGTCAATCTTATTGATGAGCAGCAGCACGGGAATATTCATGCCCCGCACCTTCTCCAAGAAGTCGGCATTCTTCTCCGGGTCTTCCACCACGTCGGTAACATACAGCAGCACGTCTGCATCGCTAAGTGCCGACACCGAGAAAGCCAGCATCGACTCTTGCAGCTTGTAGTTGGGTTTGAGCACACCGGGCGTATCCGAGAACACGATTTGCATCTCAGGGGTGTTAACAATGCCCATTACCCTATGGCGCGTGGTTTGTGCCTTAAAGGTGGCTATGGAGATACGCTCGCCCACCAGCTGGTTCATCAGCGTGCTTTTGCCCACGTTCGGGTTGCCAACGATGTTTACAAATCCTGCTTTGTGCATGTTTGTTGCTGTGATAAAGGTGTTTGTTTAGAGCTTGGATAAAGCTCAAAAAGACGCATCTTAAGAAATTAAGGATGCGTCTTCATTGTTATCATTCAATTAAAGTTGGGGCAAATGCACCGTTTTTACTTTCCTTGTTCGGCCATTTCGGCACCGTCGTAGGCCCACTTGTAGTAAGATGCGCCATGAACGAAACCAGCACCAAAGCCAGTAAAGATAATGTTGTCGCCCTTCTTCAATTGTTTTTCAAAATCCCAAAGCACCAAGGGCATACATGCCGCACTGGTGTTTCCGTAGCGTTGGATGTTTACCAGCACCTGTTCGGGCTGCACACCGATGCGTTTACCCACCGCCTCGATAATACGAAGGTTGGCCTGATGCGGCACAACGTAGTTAATATCTTCGGGTGTTAGGCCATTGCGCTCAATCAGTTTGGTGCAATCGTCGCCCATTGCCGAAACGGCATAGCGGTAAACGGTGCGGCCCTCCTGATAAGTGAAGTGTAAGCGATGGTCTACGGTGAACTGCGAAGACGGACAAACCGAGCCGCCGGCCTTTACATGAAGGAAAGGCAAGCCCATTCCGTCGGCCACGTGCAGCGAGTCTACCAAGCCCACGTTTTCTTCCGTAGTTCCTTCCACCATCACAGCACCAGCCCCGTCGCCAAAGAGCGGACAGGTAGCGCGATCCTTATAATCGGTGATGGCCGACATCTTATCGGCGCCGATAACGATGATGCGCTTATGGCGTCCGCTTTGTATCATGTTGCAAGCCACATCGAAAGCGTACATAAACCCGCAACAGGCAGCCGAAAAGTCGAATGCGAAAGCATTTTTCAAGCCCAGCTTACCCAGCACGATAGATGCTGTGGAGGGGTGGATGTAGTCGGGAGTGGTGGTGGCAACGATAACCGCATCGATGCTGTCGGGGTCAACGCCCGTCTTCTTCATCAGAAGTTTGGCGGCCTTACGGGCCAGATAAGAAGTACCGAGCCCTTCTTCCGTGAGGATGCGGCGCTCCTTGATACCAGTACGCGTAGTAATCCATTCGTCGTTGGTATCGACGATGCGCGACAATTCCTCGTTGTTGAGGACATAGTCGGGCACGTAACCGGCGACGCCTGAGATTATCGCATTAATCTTATCCATTATTCAGCAACCTCTTCCTTAACGATAGCTACCTTACCTCTGTACTGTCCGCAAGTGGGGCAAACCGTATGATAAATGTAATAAGCGCCACAATTGGGGCATAGAGCCAGTGTGGGAGCTACGGCTTTATCGTGAGTTCTTCTTTTAAGTGTACGAGTCTTGGACTGTCTTCTTTTAGGATGTGCCATTTTGTCTTAATCTTTAATATTGTTTTTTTATTTCTTTCAGTTTCATCCAGCGCGGGTCAATCGCCTCTTCTTCATCCTCATCGCCACTTCGGTTGGCAGCATGTGCGTCCAGCACGTCTATCATTGCTGGGTTGCATTTGCCAGGAGCGTGCACATGCTTGATGGGTATGTTAAGTGCGATAAACTCGTAAACGAACCACGACAGGTCGATTACCCCAGGGTCTTCTTCCAGCGTAACCAGTTCGTCTTCTTCTGAATATTCTTCTCCAAACCTCACTATCAGCCGTTCTTTTGTGCTAACGGCCTGCTCCATGTCGTCGAGACACAGGTCGCAAGGTATGCTGACCGAACCTTCCATATTGAAGTTCAGCTCAAAAAGGTCGCCGTTTCTTGTAGCTTGCAGCTCAACGTTCACCTTTCCTTTCCTAATTTCGGGGGCGTCGATGGCCTCAAAGAAACTGTCGTCAAGCACGTACCCCAACAAGGTTTTGCCTTGCTTTAACGCATTGACATCCAGCTTAAAGGTTTCTAAGTCACACATTTGGTGTGCAAAGTTACAAATATTTTCCGATATGTTATAACGAAACTCAAAAAAGTTAGCGTTAGTTGGTTAGTTTTTGAGTTTATATTGGGGGCGAAATAACATTTCAAAGGAATTAAGTGAAAAGCATTGTGATTGAAACGAGAACTATTTTCATCCTTTTATCTTTTCACGATTTTCTTGCATTCCGATGCTTTTGACATCTGCATAGCCTACCTACAAAACGCTACCGCCCCTTTTGTAGCGGCACTACAAACAAGCTGTAGCGACACTACAAGAGGCTGGTAGCGACACTACAAGGGGCTTGTAGCCACACTACAAAGGCCTTTGTACGCATCCAACGACAAGCAGACGGGTGACAAAAGCTTTTAGATGGGATGGCGTTTGATGGTTAGTCGAGAGGCGGAATTAGCCTCGCTGACTGTACAATTCGTTGAAATCCACCCTAAATCGGTCGCCGTGTATGCCCTCGGCAGCGCGCTTTCCGCAGGTAACCACCATCGTAATTTCCGCGCTGCACGGCAAACCCAGTGCGCGTTTCACTCGCAAGCTGTCGAATCCTTCTAACGGACAGGTGTCGTAACCCGCCTCGGCCATGGCCAACATAAAGGTTTGGGCCACCAAACCACAACTTTTATGCAACACTATGCGCGTGTCGGTTTCGGAGCATTGACGGAACATCGGGCGAAACGCACCTACGCTAACGAGCATCGTTTTGCGCACCGTGCCCCACAGTCCGAAGAACTTGCTATATAAGAAAGGTATCATCTTGCCATAATAACTCTCCTTCTCCTTGATGCGCCGTTCTTGGTCTTCGGGTGCCGAATGTCGCTTGATGTTGTCGCGTTCGAAACTTATTAGTTGCTTTACGCGTTGCCGATAGCGGTCGTGACGGGTAACGAACACCACCATTTGCTGTGCCGTCTGCGCGCTAACTTGGTTTAAACAAGCCGTTGCCAGTCGTTGCAACAAGGCTTTGTCGGTAACGTGCACCATCTCGTAAAGCTGCATGTTGTTGCTTGTTGGGGCCAAAGTGGCCAACTCTAAACACTGGCGAACGCGCTCTGCGCTGATTGGTTCGCCGTTAAACTTACGCGTTGCGCGCCTAAGCTCCAAAATCTCTTGTAAATTCATGCTGTAATATTTATATGTGAGGTTTGTAAAATCGCTTTCTCTAGGAGTTAAGGAGTTAAGGAGTTAAGGAATTAAGCCAAATGTATAGGTGGCGTTAGGCTAATAGGATAATTCTGACCTGTCTGACCTGTCTGACCCGTCTGACCTGTCAGACTTGTCCGAAAGCTAGAAAGAACTAGAAACCTAGAAACCGCTAGACACCTTTA
>ERZ773087.798-NODE-798-length-22272-cov-29.085115_pt1 | contig 22272 bp, 22 predicted proteins | sample MGYA00511375_ERZ773087 | MGnify/ENA primary metagenome ERZ773087 (study PRJEB29015, sample SAMEA2737995) | human oral metagenome | biome: human oral; feature: human-associated habitat; material: dental | place: China | collected 2063 ...
CATTCGTCACCAGAAGATCATCACCAACCAACTGAGCAAAATGCCCCAAATCTGCCGTCATCTTCTCCCAATCTTCCCAGGCTTCTTCGTTTAAGCCATCCTCAATCGAAAGAACCGGCACGCGCCCAAGCAGCGCCTTATATGTGCGAATCATTTCATCAGCCGACAATACGCGGCGCTCAGTCGACAAGTGATATTTGCCATCTTTATAAAGCTCACTTGCCGCCACATCCAGCGCAAACCCAAAGTCTACACCCAATTTATAGCCGGCCTGCTCAATCGCTCTAGTCAAAAGCAGAATTGGCTCCATGTTGCCATTTCTGACATGCGGCGCATAGCCACCTTCATCACCAACTGTCGTCGGATAACCCTCATCTTTCAGGATTTTCGCCAGCGCATGAAAAACTTCCGCGCTCATTCGAACCGCATCCGCAAAAGTTGCCGCACTAGTTGGAATAATCATATATTCCTGAAAATCAGTCGCACCGAGCGCATGCTGGCCGCCGTTCATCACATTAATCATCGGCATCGGCAGAGACATTGTAGGATTTCCAGCCAAGCTATTGACGTATTGATACAACTCCACGCCACGTGACTTAGCGGCAGCTTTCGCTACAGCCAACGACACCGCTAAAATTGCATTTGCACCCAGGCGCGCCTTATTTGGCGTACCATCCAGAGATTTCATTTTATTGTCAATCGCCGCCTGATCAAACGGGCTCATTCCTTTTAAGGCCTGAGCGATTTCATTATTAACGTTATCAACCGCCCGAAGTACACCTTTGCCACCAAATGCTAGTTCACCATCCCTCAATTCAACCGCCTCAAACGACCCGGTACTCGCACCAGAGGGAACAGCCGCCCGCCCGAAGGAACCGTCACTCAGAATTACTTCAGCCTCAACCGTCGGATTTCCACGAGAATCTAAAATTTGCCTTGCCTGTATGTTTGTAATTGTTATATCCATAGTTACTAGTTTATCAAAAATAGTAACTATACGTTAATTTGACGGCATCAGAATTATCAATTACTTTAGCTCACGCTGCACTTCCGCGGGCTCTATACCACGCTCATTAGTCAATTTCATACTACCACACACATAGCCTTCTACAGACACTACGCCATTAGACCCTTTAATGGACACAGACCCCTCGCATCCACTTGTCAGTTCATCGACTACTTGCTGCACAAGCTCAGTTTTCTCGTCTAGATCCTCTAAAATTTTAACGACCGCCTTACCCATAAGCTTAGGATCGGAAATTACTTCGCCAGTACTTCGAACAACAATCTCTGCATCCCCCGCTAGAGTCACCTCTGCAAGATTTTTTGCCGCCTTCTTACTCTCACCTAGGTCTCCCAGCACCATCCTTATACTCGGACAAGACTCACATCTTTCCGGAAAACATACACCTGTCGGACCATTTAACCTAATTTCATCCGATCTATTTGAAACCTCTTTCATAATTGTTATACTATACAATTCTTCTCCATAAAAGTAAATATTTGCACCAATCTCTAAAAATATGGTATAATTTTATCACTATCAATCAATGCTGGGAGGTGGATTCGCCGGAGAGTCGCGAATCGCCGTTCGTACCACAGAAAGGATTATCATGGCAAAGAAAGCCGAGTTGCTAGAAAAAGCAGCAGAACTAAAATTAGCAGTCAGCGAGAAAAACACAATCGCTGAAATCGAAGCAGCAATTGCAGAAGCTGCCAATGAAAGCAAATCTCACGACAACAAAGACAAAGACGTTGTTGCGGAACGCGAAGCTGTTGTCGCTAAGGCCGGCAAGCGTAGCCAAAAAGCTCTAGATGAGGCTGCTGAAAAAGCAGAGAAGGAAGCTCGCAAGGAGGCTGGTGATACAACTCCACAGTCTGACGATGCTGAAGCTCACGTAAAGAAAGGCCCAAAGCCAGTTACTCGTCCACGCTTGGAGCGCCGCGGCAAAAAATACCAGGAAGCCGCAAAAAACATCGATAAGAACAAATTGTACAGCTTAGACGAGGCTTTGAAGTTGGCTACTGAAACCAGCCCAGTTAAGTTTGATGCTAGTGTTGAAATCCACATCCGCCTGGGCGTTGACCCACGCCAAGCCGACCAAAATATCCGCTCAACCGTAGCATTGCCGCACGGTACAGGTAAGGATGTTCGCGTAGCAGTTTTCGCACCAGAGTCAGAACATGCCGCCGCTAAAAAAGCTGGCGCTGACATCATCGGTGACGAAGAATTCCTAAGCCAATTGGATAAGGAAGAATTGAACTTCGATATTTTGGTCGCAACTCCACAATATATGCCAAAGCTTGGTAAATACGCACGTTTGCTTGGCCCACGTGGTTTGATGCCAAATCCAAAGTCTGGCACCGTTGCTGCCGACGTCGCTAAAGCCGTCTCTGAAGCAAAGGCCGGAAAAGTTGAATATCGCGTCGACAAGCAAGCCATCGTTCACTTGTCAATCGGAAAAGTATCATTCGGCACTGAAAAATTGTCAGAAAACGCACGCGCATTTCTAAGCAGCTTAAACTCTCAAAAGCCATCCAGCTTAAAGGGTGTTTACATTAAGAGCGTCGCAATCGCCACAACTATGGGTCCTGGCATTAAGGTAGAGAACTCTTTGTAATCTTTACATTTCGATCAATTAAATCCCGTCAATTCTGGCGGGATTTTTGCACTACTATTGCATTTTTCATTTTTTATGATAAAATAGTAAAGTCCACCTAGGTACTGATGTTCGAGGATTCGATTTCCAGCTTAGCTGGATAAGGACCTTATGCGCCACCGGCAAAACAGGACGCCCTTGTGGGTGTCAGTCGTGGCGGCTCTCACTGTGCTTGTCGCAACGACATTCCTCTTCGGAGGGACGTCGCGCGCCGACGAGGCTCAGTCAGCAGCCGAGATTCAGTCGAGTAGCATCACCACCACCCAGTCGTCTGGTGAGGCTCAGTCGAGCAGCACTGCTAACACTGATCAGTCATCGGGCGCTATCACCACGGCGACAACCACTGACAACGATACTCAACCCGCTAACGGGGAGTACAGCTGTACCCCCCCCAAGACGTCTCCCCAGGGGAGATTGAGGCGACTCTGAAGACCCTAGACGGATCTTTGGAGTATACCGCCTACGAGGCGGTGGAGTTCAGCATCTCTTTGACCCTCGAAGAGGGTCATTGTGCAGGGGACGCGGCGACTATCACCGTGCCGAGTGAACTTGGCACGGATGGCGACTTCGCACCAATCCCGATGACGACCCCGGAAGGGGTTACCATCGGATACGCCACCTACCACTCCGACCACACCGTCACGGTCAAGCTGACCAGTGAGGTGGAGGTGCCCGGACGGGCGAACTTCCACGCGTCAGCGTGGTGGCGGGTTCACATGAGCAGCGTGCTGATTCCCGGGGAAACTCGGGAACTGATTTGGAAAATTGACGGTATCGTACGTCGTACCGTCATTAAAGTGGGCACCTGCGACGGGTGCTCACATCCCGGAGTAAGACCCTCCAAGTGGGGGTCCGTCGACGGAAGCACTCAGCGTGTGACGGTGGTTCTCCCCACCGCGACGCATGACAATCAGTCATTCACGGTCACAGACACGCTGACCTCCCCAGGTCAGTCTTTCGCCTGTGACCAGCTACTGGCTGGACGGGTTGGGGTCTATTCCTCGGCCGGTAACTGGGGACAACCCCAGTATATCCGGTTTGAGGAACCCGATATCGTTAGATGTTCTAGCGATAAGGCGACCGTCAACGTTAAGCTCAACGCGGGCGAAAAAGCCCGATTCGAGTTGAACATCGACGTCAGTTCCACGGACCCCGGTCCGTGGACTGACTCCGCCGCTATCACTTCCCAGGATAAGTCCTGGGAAGTAAGTGCTAAGATCACGCGACGCGAATCCGGCGGCAACGCCGGGTTCGACACCACTCCGGCGCCCACGCCGAGCCCGGAACCGACCCCATCGGTGACCCCGGAGCCGAGCCCAAGCCCGTCGGCGACACCATCGGCATCTCCGACACCGAGTCCGACGACGCCAGCTCCTAGCACGGAGCCAAGCCCGACTCCAAAGCCGACTCCGTCGGCAACCAAGGGTCCGAGCCCAACTCCTCCGGCGAAGCTGGCGGTCACTGGCGCAAGCGGAAGTGTGGTCGCTGAAGCGGTCGCGCTGCTGACTCTCGGAGGCATTGCCCTTCGAGCGCGCCGCCAGGCGGCACGCTCGAAGGACTGATCTCTTCTCGTCGAGGGGTGTTAGTTTAATCGACTAGCGCCCCTTGACAGAGGTGTATAGATACAGAGAAGAAGGAGGTTTCACACACCCGCTCTACGGAGCGGGTTTTCTCTTTGGTTAGACATAGAAGCCTATTGATTTTATTACGTTATTATTGTAAAATAATAAATATGTCAGAATTAAGTAACGAGAGTCTATTAGACGGCGCCGAATGCGCGAGACTAGCTCCCGAAGAAGCTGATCGCTTATTTTTCCAAATAAACCCAAACACTCCAGACCAAGATTTAAGAGGTGTTAGAAAGACAGAGGCTATGGAGGCTGCCGTAATAATGTGTCGAAGCTGCCCAGTATTAAAGCAGTGCCTAGAATATGCACTCCGACACCCAGAATCTGCCGAATATGGAATTTGGGGAGGCACAACTGTCCCTCAACGCAGAAGAATACTACGATTGGGTGGAGGTGCAATAAATAAGGCGATTGAATCAGCTGGAAAATAATCGCCATAACCCTTGTTTTTCGTTGTCATTTCTGCTACAATTCTAAGGAACATTACCAAAGACAGTGGCGATTTGTATAAAAACAGATGTAAAAATGCCGCCGAGGGATGAAACTAACAGTTTTATTTGACGTCTTTGGTAGTGCGAGAATCAAAGACGTTTTTTGATTCTCCATTACCGCACGTTAACAAATTGGCACATAACAAATTAACTCAATCAAAGAAAGGATTTTTATGGCAATTTCACGCGATAAAAAACAAACTTTGGTTGCTGAACTAACAGAGCTTCTGAAAGACGCCAAAGGCACAGCGTTCGCTCGCTATCAGACACTTACCGTGGCTGACTTGCAAGAACTGCGCAAAGCTGCTCGCGAAGCAAACGTCGTCATTAAGGTGGTTAAAAACCGCTTGGTACGCGTAGCGTTGCAAGGCGTCGACACCTACAAAGAAACTGACACTGACCTCCTGGTCGGCCAATTGGTCTATGCCATCAGTGCGGAAGACGAAGTTATGCCAGCCAAGGTTCTGGACACGTTTGCAAAGATGCATCCAGCACTACAGTTGGCTGGTGGTTTCTCAGGTGAGGGCCTCAGCATTAACGAAGCCGACATCAAAGCACTGGCGGGCCTACCGAGCAAAGACCAGCTCATCGCCGAAGTGGTGGCGCAATTGCTCTCACCAGTCCACGACACCGTGGGCGCGCTGGGTGGCAATTTGCACGGTCTACTAGACGGCATCGAAGCCAAAGCTGCGGCTTAAGTTTAGCAATCAATCATCTCGAGTTATTCGGTCTTCGTAAGCTCCGGTATAGCGTTGCAGCCGAGCGCCATTCAAGGCGCCCGGCGCGAAAAGAGGAGGCGTTGAAGATTGGATGACTCGAGATGATAAATAATTAATAATCTAAGGAGAATACCATGGCTGATATTAAAAAATTGGCTGAAGAACTGACCAAGTTGACAGTTCTAGAAGTTAACGAATTGAAGAATCACTTGAAAGATGAATACGGCATCGAGCCAGCTGCTGCCGCAGTGGCTGTTGCTGGTCCAGCTGCTGGTGGCGACGGGGCCGCAGAAGACGAAAAAACTGAGTTCACCGTCACTCTGAAAGACGCAGGTGCTCAAAAAGTTGCTGTCATCAAGGCAGTCAAGGAAATCACCGGCTTGGGCCTCGGTGAGTCAAAGGCTATCGTTGACGGCGCACCAGCACCAGTTAAGGAAAAGGTATCTAAGGACGAAGCTGAAGCTGCGAAGAAGACTCTGGAAGACGCAGGCGCTAGCGTTGAGCTAAGCTAATTTGAGTGAAACGACCGATTGTTTTCGTAGAGAAATGCCGCCCGGAGCTTATACCACGGGCGGTATTTTATTGGCAAGGGTAAAAATTACCACAGTTTTGCCTGACTATCTGTTATCCTTGTGGAAAGACGAGCCGTTAGTCGATGCGAATCGGCCGGCGGGACTTGCATGCTCACATAATTAGTGCTATATTACTCTCACGTACTATCAAAAATAGACAAGGAATGCGAGCCATATGTCTGATTTACCGGAAAAGCAAGTGAAGCGCCTCAGGACGCTCATCCAAGAAGCAGAAACTAACTTAGCAGCAGCCAAGGAGCTGCTGATCAGCATCGTTGGCGACGATGGGCAAGTTGTCACGCCGAAAACCTCATCGGACGATGTTGCCGGCAAGGTAATCGAGGGCGTGTTTGATGGCCAGATGATGATGGGGCCTGATGGCAAGAATTATCCAATCCCGGCGAACTACGCCTCAAAGTCCAAGCTCGTCGAGGGCGACATCTTGAAATTAACCATCGCCGAAGACGGCAGTTTTATCTACAAACAAATCGGTCCAGTGGCACGCAAGCAAGTCATCGGCACCCTCGTCCAGCATGACGGCGTCTACTACGTCGAAACCAATGGCCGCGAATACCGCATCCTGCTCGCCAGCGTCACGTTCTTCCGCATTGAAGTTGGCGACCAAGTCACCATCATCATACCAGAGGACAACCCTGACGCCACATGGGCCGCGGTTGAAGCAGCATTATAAGATAACACTGAGGGGGTGACGAGAGTCATTGTGCAAAGTCAAATTACCAAATCTACGGTAATAATTTGGAGCATAGTTTGGCGCGCCCTTAGCTTCCTAGTGCTATGGGGTGCAATGATGGCGGTTTTTTTCGTGATATCAAATTCATCTAGCCTGGATAACCGAAACGCTTGGGTACGGCTCTGGTTTGAAGCCGTGCCATTTATCGCCATGATCTTTGCACATCTCGTTATGATCGGCTGGATTGATAAACAGGCACCGCAGCCACTAGTTCGCAAGAAGTTCGCTACAGCTGCACTACTAGGATTACTCGTATCACTAGTATGGCTCGTGGCGATTGTTGGCACATTGCGAGCCATCGGAGCCCTGTCTTGGGAAATCGCTCCGCCAATTTCACTGTTACCCGTCTGGGTTATCGCCGCAGTAATAAACGTCGCCGTGCAGGAATATTTGGTGCGCGGCTATTTATTTACCATGATCACTAAACGCGCCAACATAGTCATTGCAACAGTAATTACGACAGGGCTATTTGTCGCGCTGCACAAATTTCAAGGCGGTGTCGTTGGCGTACTCAATGTGACAATGGCGAGTCTATTATTTACTGTGCTCCTAGTGCGAACAGGTAGTATCATAGCACCAATTATTGCACACGCTATCTGGAACATTATCGGCGCAATTGTACTCGGAGTCGTTAGTCTAGGTGGTCACTATCCAGAGATACTCCACGCGATAATTACCAGACCAGGAATCATCAGCGACGGAACATTAATAATCGAGGGCTCGCCTGTCACTCTCGTCGTAACAACGCTTTTGGTCATAGGGCTTATTGCTTTTCTCCCAAAATACCAGACAAAAACCGCTAACCAATGATCCGAACCATTTTACAAGTAAGCTTTTGGCATAATTCTTGCATGTCGGATAATTTTCTGCTCGTTTATGCTAGCTCCAACGGTGACAACCAGCCGTTTATTGATTGTCAAATCAGCGATGCGATTGAGTGGCGGGAATTGTCCGGCAGTATGAAACGAAAATTGCCAGACTGGAGGGTGTCATGGAAATAATGGCTACTAGTAGAAAGCTGGAGCCGATCGGTAGTCACTGAATATTGTAACAGTGAAAAACCTTGGCTGATACATTGATGTGTATCCACACACCATGGCTAGCACAGTCGTCAGTATCATCGACCCGATTCTCATCACCGACTATGACGAACAACTACTGTCATATGACGTGAAAAAGTTCATCGGCTACCAGGGGCAAGCGGTTGACGAGACCATTGACATCAAAATACCCAGCGCACAGCTGACACTATTTTAAGGAGTGCTCGTGTGGGGCATGCTGTTTCTTAATCAACCACCAAACAGCTTACTAATCCCGCACTTTGCGCTATAATACATAAGTAATGAGTCAGGCACTGTACCGCAAATATCGCAGTCGTAGCTTGGACGAGGTGTTGGGACAAGATCACGTGACCAACATTTTGCACCGAGCACTGGAGCAGGGGAAAATCGCCCATGCGTATTTGCTGACGGGTCCGCGCGGCGTGGGCAAAACATCGGTGGCGCGAATTTTGGCGCATGAGATCAATCAGTTGCCGTACGACGAGGAAGCCTCACATCTGGATATCATTGAAATTGATGCCGCCAGCAACAACGGTGTCGACGACATTCGGGCATTACGCGAAAAAGCGCAAGTCGCGCCGGTTTCCGCGCCGAAAAAAATCTACATCATCGACGAAGTTCACATGCTGTCTAGGCCCGCCTTTAACGCGCTGTTAAAGACGCTGGAAGAGCCGCCAGCACACGTGGTGTTTATCCTGGCGACCACCGACGCCGACAAGTTGCCCGCCACCATTCTCAGCCGCGTCCAGCAATTTTTCTTCCGGCCCATCCCGACAGACATCATGGCGCACCAGCTGATGACTATCGCCGAGAAAGAGGGCTTTACCATCGAGGCAGACGCTGCTCGGCTGATCGCTGAGCGCTCACGCGGCGGGTTTCGCGACGGCATCAGCATGCTTGATCAATTGTCGGCATTGGCGGGCGCTGGCAAGCCGCTAAGCGCATCGGACGTTGCTCAGCATCTGGGGCTGAGCGCCACTGAGACGCTGGAGAACCTGCTAGAGCTATATCATCAGCGCGACGCGCTGGGAGCACTGAGCCTGCTGGGCGAGCTGGAAAAAGCCGGCACCGACCCGGTCGTCCTGTCCCGTCAACTACTGTCGCTACTACGGGAGCGATTACATCAGCGGCCAGAGTTAATTGCATTAGTCAAGCAGCTGATCGAGGTCGACCGTCATCCGCATCCAGATTTGAAATTATTGACGATATTTATGGATGGAGCTGGGGGTGTAGCTTATAAATCGTCCGAGGTCGCACCCACGCCGACCGCGAGACCGACTGCCGCAGTCAAACCGCCAGTAGAAAAGCCAGAGCCACCAGCAGCTATTTCAGAAGCGCCAGCACCAGACAGCCCGCCAGACTCTACAGCTACAGACATCGACTGGGATAAGGTTATCGCCCTGGCTAGAGAGCAGTCGTTCGCTATTGCGACATTGTTGCAACAGTGCGGTTGGCAACGAAACGGCAATACCTTAACCTTGTACGTTGGTAATGCCTTTAATAAAAAGAAGCTGGATGATGCGAAAAATCGTCCACTTATTGCGACAATTGTGCAACAAGTCGCCGGCACCGAACTGGATATTGCGACAATCGGACAAAAAGCTCCACCCAAAGACGCCGAGCTTGCGAAGATTGCCGAGCTGATGGGTGGCGGCGAAGAAGTTAAACTGGAGGAATTATCATGAGCGAAACAACCCAAACCGAGACCATCGCGGGCAAATTACCACCCCAAAACCTAGACGCCGAAAAAAGCCTACTCGGCGCGGTTCTCATCGACGAGGAAGTCCTGGCGGACGCCTCGGAAATCGTCAAATCTAACGACTTTTACGATAAAAACCACGGACTGATTTTTGCTGGCATGATGCGGCTGTTTGAAAAGCATAAGCCAGTTGACCTCTTGACTCTAACTGATGAATTAAAGCGCAAGGACGAGCTGGAGCTCATCGGCGGCTCGGCGTATTTGACGGAGCTCACCAACTACGTACCAACAGCAGCGCACGCGGCGGCGTACGCCGAAATGGTGGCGCAAACAGCAGTGCGGCGGCGCCTGATCAAGGCCAGCAGCGGCATCACCGAACTCGGCTACGATGAATCAACGACGACGCAGGAATTATTAGAAAAAGCCGAGGCGGAATTATTCAGCGTCTCCGACCAGTCATTGAAACAAGATTTGGTCAGCCTGGAAAGTATCTTGACCGATAGTTTTGACCGTATCGAGGAGCTTCACCGCAACAAGGGCAGCCTGCGCGGCATGCGGACTGGCTACCGCGATCTGGACACCATGACAGCGGGACTACAGAAATCGGATTTGATTATCCTGGCGGCGCGGCCGGCCATGGGTAAGACCACGCTGGTGACCAATCTGGCGTACAATGTAGCGACGATCGAGAAAAAGCCGGTGCTGTTTTTCAGCCTCGAGATGAGCAAGGAGCAGCTGACCGACCGTATGCTGGCGGACGCGGCCGGCGTTGATAGCTGGAATATTCGTACCGGTAATCTAAGCGGCGATGATTTTGAAAAATTGTCCGAGGCCATGGGCGAGATGGCCGAAGCACCGATTTACATCGACGACACGCCGGGCCTCAGTATCTTGGAAATGCGCACCAAAGCTCGCCGCCTGGCGCACGAAGGCGAAATCGGCCTGATCATCGTCGACTACTTACAGCTGATGCAGGCCACCAATAATCACAACGGCAACCGCGTCCAGGAAGTGTCAGAAATTTCCCGCGGCCTGAAGTTAATCGCTCGCGAACTCAACGTGCCACTGATCGCCCTGAGTCAGCTGAGCCGTTCGGTCGAGTCGCGCACGCCGCCAATTCCGCAGCTAGCCGACCTGCGTGAGTCCGGCTCCATCGAGCAGGACGCCGACATCGTCAGCTTTATTTACCGCCCCGGCTACTACGAACCGGATAACCCAGAAGTTCAAAATATCACCGATCTAATCATCGCCAAGCACCGTAACGGTCCGGTCGGCAAGATTCAACTCTACTTCCATCCGGAGCGCCTGCGTTTTATGAGTCTCGATCGCAAGCATGACTAGAATTGTGCTATAATCAATACCAATGAAAAAGCGGAAACTTGCCGACTCGGCTGTCTATCGTTGGCGCTATTGGCTAGGCTACATGGCGCTGATCGTGCTATTTTGTGCGGCCATCACCGCCGCTAGTTTGTATGCCCCGGGCGGCGTGAGCGAGGCGGAAATTGAAGCGCTTAGCACCACCAATGCCATCTCGCCAACTAATCTCGGCTCGTTCGCCCAAACCAACCTACCATTTCACCTCTTGCAGCGTGGGCTATTCAGCTTATTTGGCGTCACCGTCTATACCATCAAGTTGCCGTCGCTCATCCTGTCCTTCATCGCCGCCGTCGCCGTATTTTTCCTATTGCGGCGCTGGTTCAAGCCCAATGTCACCATCCTGTCGCTCGTCATCATGACCGTCACTGGCCAGCTGATCTTCTTTGCTCAAAGCTTCACGCCGCACATCCTCTACATCACCTATGCCGCGCTCATTCTCCTCTTTGCCAGCCTGATCGTCCAGCGTGCTAAGGGCTCAGCCTTGTGGCGGCTACTGCTGGCGACGACGGTCGGCCTGAGCCTGTTTACGCCGTATTTTTGGTATATTCACCTGACGCTGCTGTTGGTAGCGCTGATCCACCCGCATACCCGCTACGCGCTACTCGCCAAACGCAATCGCTTCAAATGGCTACCAGCGATCGTCGTTCTCGCGCTCACGAGCGCGCCGGCAATTTTCCTCGCCGCGACACATCACGATCTACTCAAATCACTGGTCGGTATTCACAGCCTCAGCTGGGCGCTGGTCGATAATTTGCGGTTGCTACTGTATCATTATCTCTGGGTCAAGCCGACCGTTATCGGCGGTCAGATCGCACCAGTGCTCGACTTTTCGGCGCTGTTTCTGATCGTGCTTGGTCTGTTCAAAACCATCCAGCATCACCACACCGCGCGTTCGTACATGATCGGCGTCTGGCTGCTACTAAGTTTGCCGCTGCTGGTGCTGCAGCCATCAATGACCAGCATTATCATCTTGCCGCTATTTATCCTGCTGGCCGTTGGTGTCGAGGCGCTGCTCAATCAATGGTATTCGCTATTTCCGCGCAATCCTTACGCCCGTATCACTGGCTTATTGATGCTGATGGCGCTCATCGGCGTGATGGTGCTCTCGGGTCTCGACCGCTTTACCAATGGGTATCGTCATTTCTCGGGCGCCGTGCATGAATTTAGCACCGACCTGCCGCTGCTACAAAAAGCCATCGCCGGCAGGCAAAACGTCGTTCTCGTCGCTAATCCGCACGAGGCGCCGCTCTACGAAACCGTCGCTCGCTATAGCAAGCACAAACTCACCGTCAATCAGCCGGCCGCGGAGGGTGCTACGCTCGTCATCACCCGCGCTGAACAAATGGCACACCCCAACACTGACGGCTGGACACTGGAGCGCATCGTCACCAATAGCCACACCGAGCGAGCTGACCGCTTTTACCTCTACAAATCGGCAAAAAAATAGCGTATAATGAAAAAGTAAATTCAAGGAGGAATCAATAATTATGGCGTTTGACCAAGTCAAGATGTTGCAGCAACTGCGCAAGGCCCAGAAACAACTCGGCAAAGAAATCATTGAAGTAGAAGCCGGCGACGGCGCGGTGATTGTCCAGATCACCGGTGAGCTAAAAATTAAGTCGATCAAGATTAATCCAAAAATGGTTGACCTCGATAATATCGAGCAGCTGGAGCACTGGATTCAGATCGCAATTCGCGATGGCCTGGCTAAGGCACAGGAAGTTGCTGCCGAGACGATGAAGCCGCTGATGGGCGGGCTGGGCAACTTGCCGTTCTAATGAAACCGACGATTTTGCCGACGGCGCTGACGACGCTAATTGATGAGTTTGGCGGGCTGCCTGGTGTCGGGCCGCGAACCGCTGAGCGCTATGCCTATGCCGTACTTCGGCGTGACGCCAGACGAGCCGAGCAGCTAGCACGGGCGCTGGATCGGCTGCACACACGCGTCAAAACCTGTCCGGTCACGTTCGCGTTGATTGATCATGATCAAGAGGTGTCGCCGCTATATCAGGACGAGTCGCGCAATCGACGCTTGATTTGCGTGGTCGAAGAGCCACTGGACATCGTGGCGCTGGAGCGGACGGGGCAGTATAGCGGCACCTATCACGTGCTGGGCGGGGCGATTTCGCCAATTGACGGCATCGGCCCGGAGCAGCTGCACATCCCTGAGCTCATCAAGCGGATCAAGCACGATGACGCCGAGGAACTGATCATCGCCACCAACGCGTCGGTCGAGGGCGAATCAACCGCGCTCTTTTTGCAGCGCTACCTCCAGGAGGCCGGTCTCACCATCACTATCTCGCGCCTGGCCCGCGGCATCCCCGTCGGCGTCGACCTTGAATACGCCGACCAAATCACGCTGACGCATGCGCTGGAAGGACGACGAACGCTGTAGCTTGCTAAGGCCATCCTGCTTTTGCTACAATACAACCATGAAACCAGAGGTGGGGAAGGCACGCGCTGAGGATATCGCGGCATTTTTAGCGAAATTTGACGACGTCGAGGAAGCAATTGACGCAATCCGTAACTTTGCCCAACCGGCTGTTTCGGCTGGTTTAGTTGATTTACCTCCAGCCGCCAAATCTAGCCCAGCCGCTAAGGTTATGACACCGCCCGCTGCCGCGCCAAAACGCTCCAACCGTTGCCATATCGCCATAACCGACCTCGCTAAATCTTACCGCGTCGGCCACCAGACCATTCCGGCGCTTGATGGCGTTAGCCTTGATATTTTTGCTGGCGAGTTCGTGGCCATCACTGGCGCTAGCGGCTCGGGTAAAAGCACTTTATTGCAACTCATTGGTGGACTCGACAAGCCGTCCACTGGCCAAATCCTCATTAGCGACCAGCCGCTCAGCCGCTTGTCCGACCGGCAACTGTCGCGGTTCCGATCGCGTGAAATCGGCTTTGTTTTTCAATCATTTTATCTGCAGCCATTCCTAACCCTGTTCGCCAATCTGGAAATCCCCGCCATGTTTGCCCGCATCAAGCCCAAGCAGCGCCGCGCTCGCGCCCAGGAACTCGCCGAACTGGTCGGACTAGCAGACCGGATGCACCATTTGCCGCGCGAACTTTCCGGCGGTCAAATTCAGCGCGCTGCCATCGCCCGCGCTTTATTCAATCGCCCGAATATTTTACTCGCCGACGAGCCGACAGGCAATCTGGACAGCGCCAATTCCGACCGCATCATTGACCTATTTCACCAAATCCGCCGCGAACTCGGCACCACCGTCGTTATCGTTACGCACAATCCAGACATCGCCGCAGCAGCCGATCGTGAAATCCGCCTGAAGGACGGGAGAATAGCCGATGCTTAGAATCACCGATTCGCTGCGGCTGGCTGGCACCAAACTCCGAGTGCGGCGTATTCGCTTGTCCATCACCGTGGTCGTGTCCGGGCTGCTTTTCGCGGCGCTGCTGGCGGGACTGACTATGCTAATGGGCGCCCAGCGGAGCGTCGAGGAATTTGATCGAGGCAGCCTGAATAGTCGCTATTTGGTGGCGCAAACCGCCATTCGGCCAAATAATATTGAATTTACCTCAAATCTAACTGCCCGCGCCGAAGTCGAACGCACGCAAATGATCAAGGACAAGCAGGCGCTGGCCGCCCGCCTCGGCCTGCCATACGACCCCAAATCCGAACCGCCAATCATGCAGTCGTTTCCTGATAGCCAACCGTACCCGAACGACCAAAGCGTCATCGTCCAGCGGCTTATTCGCCAGGAGACCGCCAAATTACCGCGCCTCACAGCAGACGCGCAGTGGCAATTTGCCCACACCCGCGGCGCCGTGCAGCAGTTTAGTATTCAATCAATCGCCGCCAATGGCATGCTGAACTATATGGAGCGGGGAATTGAGTCATTTGATGACAAGCGCCAGCAAAACAACCAGCCGACACCGCTGGAAGAATTTAAACAGCAATTCAGCAGTATAACCGCTATCGACCAATCGCTGCTGGGCGGCTATTTGCTGGCTGGCGCCAGCGCCAAACCCAGCGAGATCCCGCTGATCATCCGCTACCAGGACGCCGAGGTGCTGCTCGGTCTCAAGCCGCTGGATAAAAACGCCAGCAATGACACGCAACTAGCAAGACTAAAAGAATTGCGCCAAAAAGCCGGGCAGCTGACATTCAGCGCTTGTTATCGTAACCCGGCTTCGCAAGAATTACTGCAAACCGCCAAACAGCAGATCCAAGCTGCCGCCAATCAAGCTAAAAAACCATCCGCCGATTATGTCAAACCAGACCGCGAATACGCCATGCCACCTGCCGATTCCTGCGCTGCGCCGGCCGTCGTTAAGGATAATCGTTCAGCCGAAGCCAAGCGCACCGAGGCCAACCAGCGCTATTTTGATCAAACTTTCGGCTCAGCTCAGCCCGAACCCGCCCAGGCTAAATTTACTTTCCGCGTCGTCGGCCTGATGCCGGACGACATGAAAGCCACCCAGAGTGACATCGGCAGCTTCTTACAGCAGTTTTTAAGCACCCGCCTGTCACACACCTGGATCATGCCGCGCGGATCAATGACCACCGCGGCGCAAACGGCACTTGAATCGACTATTCAAACCGCCAGCAATGATCAAGGTAACGCCAACAGGGACGAGACGCTGGCTATCTATGAATTCAGCGACCCCAACAAAGCTCGCAACTACCTGGCAGCCGCTTCTTGCGGCGAAGGAGCTTCTGGCGGTACAGGAGGCACCGATTTATTCGCCCAACCCGAACCCGCCGAAACTTCCACAGCCAAAAGATCGAATAAATCAATCTGCCTGCCGCACTACGTAGTATTCGCGTCGCCCACCGGCAGCAACTCGCTCGTCAATTACGACGCCATGGAACGCCTCAAGCCAATCATCATGTGGACGTTCATCGGCGTGACGATCATCGCCGCCTTTATCTTACTGATTATCATCTCCCGCACCATCGCCGACAGCCGCAAAGAATCCGCAGTCTTTCGGGCACTCGGAGCAACACGGCTTGATATTAGCCAAATTTATTTCGTCTACACCATGATCGTGGCGTTGCTTACCGCGCTGTTCAGTATCGCCGCCGGACTAATCGTCGTATATATTGCCGACAACTTGCTGGCTAGTCAAATCACCGCGACGCTGCGCATCGCCATGACACCGAAAGATTTGGCGACAACTTTCCACTTTTGGACAATTGACTGGACGATCATCGGCACGGTCGCCCTCAGTATCATCGCTGCCGCCGTGCTGGCGTGCCTGATACCGCTCATCCGCAACACCCGCCGCAACCCGATCAAAGACATGCGTGACGAATAGCCTCGCCACACCACCGAAACTCCCATCTGCTATAATAAGACTATGTTTGATACCGCCGAGCAACTCATCCAATCCGCCAATAACATCGTCATCATCCAAGCCGAAAACCCTGACGGCGACAGTCTGGGCTCTAGCTTGGCGCTAGAGGAAGTACTGAGCGATTTGGGCAAGGCCGTGGCGCTGTATTGCCCGGTCGATATCCCCAAATATCTGCGGTATATTCGCGGCTGGGACCGGGTAGTTGGTGATTTTCCAGCCCATGCTGACCTAGCCATTATCGTGGACACCAGCGCTGATATTTTACTCAGCAAGGTCTTAGAAGCGCCGGGCGTGCGGCACTTCTTGGAAACGCACCCCGTCTTGGTTATCGACCATCACACCGCCGAGCCGACGCTGAGTTTTGAGCATACTATGCTCTCTGACACCGTGGTGGCCACTGGGGAATTGCTATACCAATTGTTCACCCACGCTGGCTGGACTATCAACCAGCAAGCCGCCGAAGACCTCCTCATCGCCATCATGTCTGACAGCCTGGGCCTCACCACGCCAAATACCACCGCGGCGACCTTTCACGTCGCTGGTGAATTGACCGAGCTGGGCGCTTCCAACGCCGAGATCGAAGAACGACGGCGCGAATTTATGAAGAAATCACCGGAGATTTTGGCATACAAAGGCAAGCTAATTGAGCGAATCGAATATTTACTGGACGGACAATTGGCGCTGGTACACGTGCCATTTGAGGAGATTCAACAGTACAGCGACGCCTACAACCCCGGCGCGCTGATCGGCGATGAATTGCGACTGGTCGATGGCGTGGCGCTCAGCTGCGTCATCAAAACCTACCCTGACGGCAAACTAACCGCCCGCCTGCGCGGCAACCTACCAATCGCCGACACCGTGGCTGGCTACTTCGGCGGCGGCGGCCATCCGTACGCGGCCGGCTTCCGCGTGTACGAGGATTATGACGAGGCCGTGCGAGAATTGGTGACGGCGACGGATAGGGCTTTACGAGAAGCGGAGCAAAACTAGTCATTCCTTATGAACATGCCACAAAACTATCCACTTTTCTTGCTATAATTACGGTTACCATATGAACAATTATTCAAATATCCTCTTCCCTAAAATAATCAACAAAGCATTCCCAATTCTCGACGGCGCATCATATATTCGCCAGCTGGCGTCGCTTGTGCCACTCTGTCCCGACACAGCGTTTCATTTGTTTGACGATAAAAATGGAGGCTTCTTTGCGCTGGTAATGACGGATTATCCCGACCCGCTTTATCAGAGCGAGGAGTTGAAGCAGATTTCTGGCGAATACGAGTTTGAGTTCACTTACCTCATCAAGCCATACGCCAACGATCAGCATATTGAAATTCGTCCGAACGATGATATCGATAACAGCTTTTTCGTTTCAGGCCCGGAGAGCTATTATCGGTATTATCTGGCGGCGACCAAGCAAAAGCTGGATCGGTGATTTTCGCATACATAGCGCGGAAAGCGGCCACCGATAGCGAATGCGAGCCATCATTGCTACCCAAATTTATTTATAATCATAACAGAGGTGAGAGAAATATTACACCACATTTTTGACAAAATCCATTGACATTTTATTCTATTAGTGATACATATCAGCTTTTGCTCAAGGTTACGTCTAGGGCGGAAGTTGCCCTTTAGCTTTGAGCTTTCTTTCTGAAAGGATGGAAGGTATGTCCAAGAGTGCCCTCATCGTGTTTGCAATCATCTCCGTTATCGGTGTTGTGGGGGGCAGTTTGCTGCTCATCGACGGCGCATGCTCGGGCCTTGACGTCTGCGTCGGGGTCAGAAATTGTCCCAAGGCGGAGAGCTGCTCCGTAGCGTTCTTCTCGGTGTTGCTCGGTGTTCTCGGAATAGGTGTCACAGTGTATGAGATAAAACAAGACACATAAAGAGGTGAGGACAAGGGCTAAACGCCCACCGAAAAGAAAATAGCTCGCCGTATGCGCTCAATCTGATTGAGGTAGATTCTATCTCTCGGGTTGAATAAACCCGCATACAGCTTGAGCTCATTCGGTGGGCTATTTTCATTGGAGATAGTTGTTACTAATTAGAGCCCTATTCGCCCGCTCATTCTGGGCGGTTCGTCTTCATCCGCTCATCAGCCGCTTCTACCATATCAGCGAACTTCCGACCAGCGCGGCGGGCCAGCCACCACTGGGCCAGGGCGACGGGGATGACCGCGGCGATGCCCGGCCAGAGCAGGGCAACATTTGGCATGGTAAAGTCAAAGAACTGCCTGAGCGGCTCAATCCCAAAGCTCACCAAGGTAACAAACAGCACCCCCGCCAGATACAGCGTCCGCGCCAGGTGCGCCCGCTTATCCAGAACCACACCGAGCATCGGCCCGACCAAAAACACCAGATAAATCCCAAAGAATGTGGCCGTTAGGACCGTCATCGTCGCTGCCTCGGCCGCCTGATGTGGATGCAGCGTCACACCCGACCAATAGGTAAACGCCACGGTGAGACCCGTCAGTAGCGCGATTGGCGCCACTGCCTGCAAGGTATCTCGCCAGAAATACGCTGGATTGACCCGGTGGCGTGGCCGTGGTGGAAACAGCGTCCACATGATCGTCGGCATGGTCACCAGGAAAATATTGAGAAAGGTGATGTGCCGCGGCGCGTACGGATAATTCAGCCCAACCAGCATGGTACTCAGTAGCAGCACCACGCCGTAAATAATCTTGTGAAAGAACAGGGTAGCGATCACTTCAATCGCTTGCATGATCCGATTACCCAGCTTCATGCCAATCGGCAGGGACGTAAACGAATTATTGAGTAAAATGATGTCCGCCACCCGCCGCGACGCCGGAGCGCCCGCGTACATCGCCACGCCGAGGTCAGATTTTTTCAGCGCCAGCGCGTCGTTGACGCCGTCGCCGACCATGCCAGTGAACTTGCCAGACTGCTTGAAATGAGCGATCAGCCGCTCCTTTTGCTCTGGCAGCACGCGGGCAAAAATTGTGTGCTCATCAGCGGCCTTGTCGAAGGCTTTGTCGCTGAGACCCGCTAGTGCCGAGCCGAGGATAGCCTTGTCCGGGTTGGCGATGCCCGCCTGGCGCGCGATGTGCTGCACGGTGCGCGGATTGTCGCCGGAAATCACGCGAATGACCACGCCTTGCTCCTGGAGGAACTTGACCGTGTCAATCACGCCGTCGCGCAGGGAATTACGCAAAATCACCGCGCCAATCGCCCGCCCAGAACCGTCCGGTAGATCCTTGAGCTTCGCCGTTTCATCATCAAATTCCGCCAGCATCAGCACCCGTAGGCCGCTGTCTGCCCACTCGTCCAGCTGGCGCTGGAGCATGGCGTCAACCGGCGCTAACTTGGCCACAAACTCCGGCGCCCCCATCATCAATGTCCTGGTTTTCCCGTCAATCTTCGCACGGACGCCCGCCATCTTGCGCGCCGAGGAAAAGGCCATCACCTCAATGATGTCTGTGTGCTTGGGCGGCGTGATTTCCGCGAGGATCGCTTGCCCGGTGATATTGCCGCCACTGGTTTCATGGGCGATGAGAGCAGCGAAAGAGGCAACAGCTGACTCAGAAAAATCCGGAACCCGAGCGACCACTGGGCGCGCGGCGTGTAGCTTTTCTGAGGTGGCTGTCGCCGAACTTGTTGATACACCCATCTCATCAAACGCCACCACGCGCTCCAGCGTCACCTCGTCGCTGGTCAGCGTGCCGGTCTTGTCCACCGCCAACAGATTAAGCAGCGCCATCGCCTCGATTGCCGCCAACTTCTGCGGCAACACCTTGGCCTGCGCCAGCCGCAGCGAGCCGAACGCCAGCAGCAGGGAACTCGCTAGCAGCAGCCCCTCCGGCACTACGGTTACCGCCGACGAGGTGATCGTCTTGAGGATGATTACCATATTATCACCCGACAAATAGTACACGATAAAAATCAGCGCCGCCAATATAATCGCGCCGTATGTTAAGAAGGAAATCGCCCGCCAAATTGCTCGCTGCAAGGGCGTCAGCTCTGGCTTGTAGCGCTTGAGGACTTGGCTAATGGCGCCGGCCTTTGTCTGGTCGCCGACCGCCGTGACCCGCGCCGTACCTTCGCCCGCCAGCACCGTGGTCGCCGCCAGTACCGTATCGCCAGCCGCTTTCTCGACTGCCGCCGACTCGCCCGTGAGCATACTTTCATTCAACTCCAAGCCCTTCGACACCATCACTGTCGCGTCCGCCGGCAGCTCATCGCCGGCCCTGAGGATAATCTCATCGCCAACAACCAGCGAATCATACGGCACTTCCACCGCCTGGCCATCACGCAGTACCCGCGCCCGAGGCGCACTCATCAGTTCCAGCCGGTGCAGCACCCGCTTGGCACGAATTTCCTGCACGATGCCGATCAGCGAATTGACCACGATCACCACCGAGATAAACCAAGCATCGCGGTACTCGCGCACATAAATCAGCGCCCCGGCCAGCAGGAAAATCGCCAGCACAATTGGCGATAGTAAATTTCTCTTGATGATGTCTAGATAATCTCGCATTATATTGTTTCGCTCCTTTTGTAATGTAATCGCGCGCCGACACGATAGCCGCCGCGAGCGTCCGGGTCAAATTGGTATATTTCGCCGCGCTTGACCTCTGATATGACGACCAGGGCTGGATTATACGGCACCAGCGTCCGATAATATATCAAGTCATCCGGCGAAGTCACATTCATCCCCGGAAAGACCGCCTGGAACTTCTCGGTCGCCACATCGTCAAAGTAATTCGGCTGGTGTTTTGGCGGCACAAATCGCTCCGGCCGCAAGCCCATTCGCCGCACCAACCGCTTGACATCGCCCAGCGTCATGATGGCCCGCGCTGTGATGTAAGCCAACAATTCACCCGTCCTATCAAGCACCACCGTCGCCTGCGCCGTACGGCTGACATCGCTCATCGGCAGCACAACCGACTGGATCTCGACCGTCAGTCCAAACTGATCATCAATCAGCGCCGCGAGCGCCCGTTCATCGTGCATACCTACTATTTTACCATTGTTACCAGTGCTTGTGCCAGCGTGCTACAATTGACTCATGGATTTTGACATTCGCTACGCCAAGCTGAACGCCAATCAGCGCCAGGCGGTCGATTATATTCACGGCTCGCTCCTGGTGATCGCCGGGCCGGGCACGGGTAAGACCGAGCTGCTGAGCATGCGCACCGCCCAGATTTTGCGCCAGACCGACACGCTGCCGGACAGTATTTTGTGCCTGACGTTTACCGAGAGCGGCGCTGCCAATATGCGCCAGCGCCTACGCCAGATCATCGGTGAGGACGCCTATAAAATCGCTATTCACACATTTCACAGCTTCGGCACGGAGATTATCAATCAGCACCGCCAGTATTTTTTCCGCGGCGCCGATGCCCAGCCGGCAGATGAACTGACGCAGCACCAAATTGTAACGGGGATTCTCGAGAGGCTTGACTGGCATAATCCGCTGAGCGTTAAAAACAACGGCGAATTCGTCTACACCAACGAGCTGATCCGAGTCATTTCCGAGTTCAAGCAGAGCGGCCTGACGCCGGCGGAACTGCGGGCGATTACGGCGGATAATCAGCGCATCATCGCCGACATTGCCGCTGACATTCAACAGGTGTTTGCTGCCAAAATTTCTAAAAAAACCATCGAATTATTTGCGCCGCTGGCGGAGAACATTGCCAAGAGAATTGGCGAGGAAAATGCTGCGAAAACTAGCAAGGGAGGCGCTACGGAGCTTTCTAAAAATACCACCAGCTCAGCGCCAAATAACACTGCGACCACCGCCCAAATCCCTACCAATCTGCCATCCTCCATCACCCCGTACGCCCAGATTCTGGCGCTCAGCATCGCTCACGCGGCCCAAGAGGCCATCGACGCCAACTCCACCAAGCCGCTGACCGCCTGGAAAAACAAGTGGTGCGAAAAGAACACCGCCGGCGAGTTCGTCCTGAAGGATTTTGCCGCCAGTGAGAAATTATCCGCCGCCATTGACGTCTACGAAGCATACGGCAACGTGCTGGCCG
>ERZ773087.800-NODE-800-length-22245-cov-3.996169_pt1 | contig 22245 bp, 20 predicted proteins | sample MGYA00511375_ERZ773087 | MGnify/ENA primary metagenome ERZ773087 (study PRJEB29015, sample SAMEA2737995) | human oral metagenome | biome: human oral; feature: human-associated habitat; material: dental | place: China | collected 2063 ...
CGCAGGAAGTATTTGAGCTTGACCGCTGCATCGAGTGCGGTATCTGCGTGGCTGCGTGCGGTACGGCTATCATGAGACCTGATTTCATCGGTGCGGTCGGACTTAACCGCGTAGCTAGATTTAAAATCGACGCGCTAGATAAACGAACCGACGAGGACTTTTACGAACTTATCGGCGACGATGACGGCGTGTTTGGCTGTATGACTTTGCTAGGCTGTGAGGATAACTGCCCTAAACACCTCCCGCTACAAAGTAGGATCGCGTATATGCGCAGAAAGATGGCTGCGGTAAAGTAGCCAAGGGGTCGTAAGACCCCTAAATTTCTCTTTTTAGCTTTTAGATTTAATATTCACGTTTTATCCGCTTTTTAAATTTACGACTTTGCGACTACCGTCCAGATTTATACCGCGCCGCCATCTTTTTTCATTAAACGGCGTTAAATTTTAAATAAACCCTATTTGTTTACATTTCGGCAAAATTAATTTTTAAAAATTACGGCTTTAGGTTAATTTTATCTTTTATCCTGCAGAGTTTAGCGGTAGCGCTCGTATGGCAAAACGGCGTTTTGATAAAATTTAAGCCGCCGTAGCGAACCCGCAAAATATCATGCGGGCCGCGCCTTGGTATCAAATTTATAAAATCGCCGTACAAATTTGCCTATTCGTAGGCTGCTTTGTTTGGATTAAGGTATTTGAGGTAGACTTGCTAAGATTAAGCGCGGGCTTAAATTTGCGCTTCGGCGTAGCTATTCGTTATCGTTTCAAGTAGCGCCAAATCCGTAGCCGGCGCGCTTGCTTGCCAAAAAATGCGCTTACGCAAGCGCTAACGCCCAAAAATTAAAACCGCGCCGCTATTAGAAGTCTTCGCTCACGTTTAAAAAAGATTTTGCCTAAACAAAGCCGCGTGCTTGCGCTATGTAAACTTAAGCGACCAAGGCTACGTTTACGGATAAAAGCGAATCTGCGGCGCGACTAGCAGCTGCATTATCGCTAGCTATGAACGGTTTGCCGCGCATTAGCGTGCCGCAAACAAATCGGAACGAAACGCGGCAGATTAACTGCGGCTATCCATGCTCGCTCGCAAGGAAGTGCCGTCTAGTGGATTTGAGATTGCGGCACCTATTTAGCGCGCAGAAATCAAAACGCCGCTAGAAAATGAAACCAAAAATGAGCGGTTAGTAAATGTTGCGTCTTGGCGCGGTTTTAGTAAGCTGGCGTATAAATTTTACTCGTTTGCCGGCTTGGCGATAGGCGGCTAAATTACGGCACCTAGCCTTTGCAAAAACCACCCGAGCAGGCGCAAGCAGCTAAAATTTAAGCATTTTTACCGTAAAATCTATACCTGATTTTGACTTAAAGGAAATAAAATGATTTTTAAATTTATCTGCGCGCTGGCGCTCATTTATAGCGTGAGTCTTGCCGCGCCTTATAGACCTTACGACCATGCGGCGATGCTAAAAAAGGACGCTAGCGGCAAACAAAGCATCGACATCGGCGGCATTTTTAGCGCGGTGGACGAGCTGTGGGCGCATGCGCGTCAGTATCCGCTAGCTTTTGATTCGCAAAGCGACCAGGAGCGCGCATCTAGCGATTTGCAGACGCTAGATAAGGCCTTTGCGTTTTTAAAAGAGCAGGGCCTAGCGACAAATTTAGACGATGATGCACTGGCGTATTTTGAGCTTTCGCAGGCTAGGATTTTTACGATGGAGCATAACTTTGACGTCGCTGGCGCGGCGCAAAAGGCGGATGCGGCGTATAAAAATTTATTGGCGCATCGTCCAAACGACGGCGAGATACATGCCGAATTCGGCGATTTTTTAGCAAATAGCGGGCGGCTAAGCGAGGCTAAAAACGAGTTTGAAACTGCTTTAAAACTAGGACAAAAGCGCTCAAACATGGGACTTGCTATGATTTGTCTGATGCAAAAAGACGAGATTTGCGCCAAGTCTTATCTACAAAAATACTTAGATTTTTATCCAAACGACAAATTTGCGCGAGAAATTTTAGGCGCGATAGAGGACGGAAGCCTAAAAATCGAGGAGAAGCGCTAGGGTTTGTTTGCGTTGCGGCTAGCGATAAATGCGGCGATTGCGAGTTCTAGCCAAGGCTTAATTTTCGGCTAAATTTTAGCAGCTAGAGAGAAAATTACGCATTTTTTGCTGCCGTTTCTCGCGCGGAGCGGTTTTGCGCGAGGCATGCATAATCGCCGCCGGTAGCGTGAGCCTAGTAAGAATTTAACAAAGCGCGCGCCGCTTTAGTTAGCGCAAGTTTAACGCCGAAAAACGGAGCCGAATTTACTCGCCAACCACCGCGTCTTTAAGGGCAAATTTAAAAAACTCGGAGTAAAATTTAGCTAATTTGCCGTAGTTACGTAAAGCAAATTTAAATGAAAAACATGCCGCGACCGACCAATAAAATAGACCTGCTAAACGCTTCGGAGGCAAATTTTAAAAAACTTTTGTCGCTAGTTGAGAGCATGAATGAGGCGCAGCAAGAGGCCAAATTTGACTTCGAGGATAGAGATAAATGCGTCCGAGACGTACTTGCGCACCTTTACGAGTGGCACTTGCTTTTGATAAATTTTATCCAAAAAAACTTAAGCGGTGAGCGGGCTTCGTTTTTGCCGCAACCGTACAACTGGAAAACCTACCCGCAGATGAACGTGCAAATTTGGCGCAAGCACCAAGATACGCCGCTTTGCGAGGCTAAAGCTCTGCTAGCGCAAACTCACGAAAAAGTAACGGCGCTTACGGCAAATTTTAGCGACGAGGAGCTTTTTGCACGCAGATATTTTAACTTCACGGGCAACCTAAACCTCGCCGCCTACGTCATCGGCAGTACCTCATCACACTACGACTGGGCGATAAAAAAGATAAGAAAACATAAGAAAAGTTTGGAAAATTAGTTTGCGACTTTAGTTAAATTTAGACCTAATTTCGCGCGTTTGCAAACGGATTAGATTTATGCGGGCGTGGGCGGATTTTGATTGCTGCATTTGCGGCGCAAATTTGATTTTGTATCAATTTTAAGCGATAAATTTAGCGTAGCTAAATGGGGCGAATTCTTATATTAAATTTACCGTGTGTTTTGCGTAAATTTAATCCATAAGCGTCGCAAGCGGATTAAACCGGGCGCATAAATTTAAACCGCAGGCGAGCTTTAAAGCAAATTTAGCCATAGTCGCAAGAGCACAGTAGATTTGCTCGAAACTCGCAGCCTAAGCGCCGAAAAACAAAACGTAAATTCGCCGCTCTCGTTAAATTTGCCTGGATCTTTTAAGGCTAAATCCGCGCCGAAAAACGCAAAAATTAAACCCGTAAATACAGCGCGAGGGTTAAATTTGACTCGATTTGCGCTCGCATTTGTTTAAATTTAATGCGACAAAACGCACGAACAAGAAGCGGTTTGCGGTGCGTAGCTTGCGAAACGCCTTAAAACCGTATCAAAAAATGGCTCGGTAGATTTTCGGTTTTTCGTAAATTTAAATGCCGAATAAATCCGCGCTCTAAACAAAACTCGCGGCAACTAAAAACCGCTCGAGATAAATTTATAAAATTAAACGAGCAAATTTAAAATACATTCAAAAATACTCCCAAAAATACTAGACGGAAGCAAAAACTTCGCGTCGCGTCCTATTTGAGTTTATTTTCGGCGGACAAACAGCGGGCGCAGGCATTTTAGCGCCGCGAAAAGGCGTTTTAAACTCCAAAATTAAATTCATGGCTTACGTCAAATTTATGCGGGTTTACGAGGCTAAATTTACGACCCAAACGCAAAAATCAGATAAAAGGGTAGCGGACGCGTCAAATTTACGTCCGCGTGGCTAAAAGCTAGTTTAGAAGGTTAAATTTATATCCGAGTTGTAGCCAAAGCTCGTTGTTATCGGTCTTTCTAACGGCTCCTCTGGTATCAAAGTTCTTTCTCTCAAGAGCCGTATAGGTGACGCTTGCGCTTAGCCCTTTGACCCACGGCATATCGTAGCTAGCCTGCGCCGCCCAGCCTTGGACGTTCATGTGCGTGTTAGCCGCGGTCGGACCGGCATTGCGATGCGGGGCGTCTTGTTTGCCTTTTACTAGATGTAGTTTTGCTTTTAGGCCCTCGGCGCCCGCGTCTTTAAAGTCGTACTCAAACAAAAGCTTATGCGTATTCATACCGGCATAGCCCGTAAATACGAAAGGCCCGCGGATAGGAAGCAGCGTGTATGAGCCAGGACCGTTACCTAGACCAAACGCCAAAGCGTCGTTGTCGCCGACGGTCGTATAGGCGTAAGAGGCGCTAAAGCCCACGAAATCATAAATCCCCGCCCTTAGGCCGATCATATTTCCGTCGTAGTTTAGGTCTTCTAGGCCTCTTGTAGTGCGAGACCCCTTGTACATCGCGTCAAAACCGATCTTAAAGTCGCCGACGGGTACTTTATAGTTAGCCTCGGCTAGGTAGAAGTTGATGTCGCCTTGCAGCGCGCCGCGCCTAAGGTCGGTCACTCTAGCGTATGCGCCGGTTAGTTTTAGATTCGGGATGCTTTGATTTATGACCGCGCCGGTAAAGATATTGTCAAACTCATACGCCACGGGTCCCATGCCGCCTACTATAACTCTATCTTTAAAGTGCGGAGCGCGTCCCTCTTTGCCGCCAGCTACGACGGCGCTTCTACCTTGAAATTTATAGTACCAGCCGCCGATCAATGCGGTGTTTGGTATGTCTTTATTTACGATCGTTAGACCCTCAAACGCCTCTTTAAATGCGCGCGTCGGATTGCCCGCTACTAGCGGAGTATTTACGTATTGACGGCCGAATTTTATATCGGTCTGCCCTATACCATAGCCCAGATACGCTTCAGACATTACCGCGCCTTGCGTTCTCCACTCTTTGTCGTATAGAGTGCCGCTTTTTCTCATACTGTTAAACGGTAAGAAGTTGCCCTGCCCCGTAACGCCGAGTCTAAAGCCGTAAAACGGATCGGTCACGTAGCCAAGCTCAAGCTGTATAGACGTCAGCTGCTCGTCGTGTATCGGCGCGCGTTCGTCTTTTTGATCCGCGTACGTGGCTTGGATCTTGCCCGCTAGTTTTCCTTTGGTAAACGCCTCTCCAAAGGTATCGGCTGCGTTTGCGGCGCCCAAAAAGCCAAGCGCCAAAACGGCGGCTAAACTTAGTTCTGCTAGTTTCATAAAAACTCCTTGATTAAATTTAGCAAATTTACGTTCCGCAAATTTAATGCGGAACATTAATTTTTTTATTTAAGGATTATAGCACAGAAAATAATAAAAATCGCGTTAGATTTGTGATATTTGCTAAAAATATTGCCGATTTTAGGCAAATTTACACGACGGCGCGCTCTTTAAGCAATGTATAAAGCTTGATCGTCGAGATAAAAAACGTCACGATCGCAGGCCCCAAGATAAGCCCCCAAAAGCCAAAGGTCGTTATGCCCGCAATCATCGAAAAAAATAGCAGCAGTTCGTTTATTTTAGTCGGGATTTTGACGAGTCTATCGTTGATAAATTTAATCACGATCGGCTTTAAAAACGTATCTGCGACGATAGAGATCACGACGATGGTATAGACGGCGATGACGATCGCAGCCGCTGTGTTGCCGTTGGCAAACTCGTAAAGGCTAATAGGCCCCCAAGCAAGCAAGCCGCCTACTACCGGCACGAGCGACGTAAAGGCAAAGAGTATGCCCATCAAAAAGCCGTTGTAGCCGTAGGAAATCGTGATGATAGCAAAGAGGCAACCCTGCAAAATCGCGTTTATCACGATAGAGTAAAGCACGACGCTCATGACGTTGGCCACTTCGCTGAGGATAAACTCGCTCTCGCTCTCCTTCATCGGAAGCGCATTTTTTAGGTAGCCAACAAGCTCGCTGCCGTAAAGTAGGGCGAAAAAGAAAAATACGAGGATAAAAATCACGTCTACGAGAAAATTTACGCTTGATTTTCCGATACCGGCTAAATTTGCGATGAGATTTGCCGAGATGGCCTTGACGTCGATATCGGCGACTATCTCTTTGATTTTTGGTTCTAGAAATTTGATCGGTTCTGGTAGCTGAAATTTGCCGCTTTGAAAATAATCTAGCGTGTTTGTTACGTAGCCGGTGTTAAAGCTTGCCGCGTGTTTAGCCAGCTCGATCACGGCGTATAAAAGCGGCGCGATAAATAGCGAAAACAGCGCAAGCGTGGTAAGAGCCGCCGAGAGCGTCCTTTTGCCCTTGGTTAGCTGTAAAAATTTGACGTTGACGTTTGAGGTGGCGACGGCTAGCAAGGCGGCGATAAAGATATTTAGCAAAAACGGCTTAAAAAGGTAGCCCACCAGTCCTAACGCGCACAGCATCAAAAGCCCGAAAAATATGCGGTTGTTTTTCATTTTTATCCTTTAGGGGCTTATTATATCAGATTTTGCGGGGTTTTGCGGACGGATGGCGGTGGATGCGGCGGCTTTGGCGCGGCTGATAAATTCGGCGCGAAATTTGAGCGGGCTAAAATTTACAAAATAGATTTAGTTTTATTTTTAGACCACCAAATTTAAGGTTTATGGTAGGATGACATGCTGGGGTTTTGCTAAATTTTAAACTTGTTTGATAAATTTGCTAAATATTAAAAATTAAGTGATTTTTAACCGAAATAGATTTATACTTAAATCTTATTTTAAGGAGAGTAAATGAAAACCAAAATTACATCTTTTGCACTAATTGCAGCTATTCTCGGTGGTTGTACTATGCCAAATTTACCAAGGGCATCAGACAAAAACTACCAAAGTAGTACAACAACCGTGCTTCCGTCCGTAAGTAACGCGCTGGCGAATACTCAAGCTCCAAAAGATTTTAGAGAGCAGTTTGAAAGCGCCAAGCCTAGACTGCAAGAGTTTTTATCCAATATGGCATGCTATAATTGGCAAAAAAATAATAAATACATGGAAGTCGGTAAAGCACCACGCATGACAAAAGGAAGTTCTGGCATAAATACTTTTCGCTACACTAAAGCCGAGTGTGCCGATCTTTTACGTGTAACCGACATAAAACCTATAGCAAAAAATGCTTTTAAATTTACCGTAGTTTTTATGGCGCCAGATAGCGAAGAGATAGCTAACTATAACACGCTCGAAGCAATCAAGCAGGCAAATGGCGAATGGCTATTTAGATGGTAAACCTTAAGACTTGCACCTCTTGCAAGTCTTTCCACTTATTTTTTAACAACTCGCCTCACTCCTCAAACAATCCTTTTTGCGTATCCTCGTCAAATTTGAGCTTAAATACCTCGTAGGCTTTGGCGCTTGCTAGCCTGCCTTTTGCCGTGCGCTCGATGTAGCCGTTAGCGAGCAGATAGGGCTCGATCACGTCCTCGACCGTACCCTCGTCCTCGCTTAGAGCCGCGGCGATCGTGCTTAGCCCCATCGGGCGACGTTTGGCGGCGAGCAGGATTTCTAGATACTTGATATCCATCTCGTCAAAGCCGATATCGTTTACGCCAAGCGCGTCCAAAGCCTCTTTGGCGCGAGGTTGCGAGATGACGGCTTCGTCATTTACCTCGGCGAAGTCTCGTATGCGCTTTAACAGCCGCAGCGCGATCCTAGGCGTGGCGCGTGAGCGAGCGGCGACCTCGAGAGCTGCGGCTTTTTCGCACTCTTTGCCGAGCTTCACCGAGGCGATCTGCACGATACGAGCCAGCTCCTCTCGGGTGTAAAACTGCAGCCTAAAATCCATCCCAAATCTATCTCGCAGGGGTGCCGAGATCATTCCCGCGCGCGTCGTAGCGCCGATAAGCGTAAATTTAGGCAGGTCGATCTTGATAGTCTGCGCCGCAGGCCCCGAGCCTATAATGATATCTAGGCGAAAGTCCTCCATCGCCGGATACAGCACCTCCTCGATCGCGGGGCTTAGCCTGTGTATCTCGTCGATAAAGAGCACGTCGCCCTCTTGCAAATTTGTCAGCACCGCCGCTAGATCGCCGCTTTTTTCTATCATGGGTGCGGCCGTCATCTTGATGCTCACGCCCATTTCGTTTGCGATGATGTGCGCCAGAGTCGTCTTACCAAGGCCCGGAGGCCCGTAGAAGAGCACGTGATCCAGGCACTCGCCGCGCTTTTTGGCAGCCTTTATAAAGACGCCTAAATTTTGCTTGATTTTTTCCTGTCCGATGTAGTCCTCAAAGCGCGTTGGGCGCAGCGACACCTCAAAATCGTTTTCAAAGCTTATTTTTTCTATTTCGACTATTCTATCCATTTTTTCGGCTCTGTTTTTCGTAAATTTGCCGCATTTTACAAAATTTTGGGTAAGTTTTGGCTTTGGGCTTGGTTTAAATTTGGCTCCGCGTTTGGCGATAAATTTTGAAGATGAGGTGATTAAATTTGAGCAAAAAGGCAAATTTAAGACGGTAGCGTCAAATTTGGCACCGTCAAGGCTAGGGTTTAAAAATCATAAAAGCAAATTTTACCTTGCATGCAAGCCTGAAATTTATCAAATTTATCCGCCTCGCCGAAGCGAATAAATCTCAAAAATCAGCTTAAATTTGACGGAAAAATCAGCCCGAGCGTCGCCGAAAACACGCCCGAGCTTAAAACTCCGCTATCCTCGCTTTTAAAAGCTTGCAGTCGCTATCGTTGCCAAATTTACACCCCTCCGCGATGGACTCGAATTTTTCGTAAATTTCGATATTTTTTTCATAGTTTTCAAAACCCAGAGCCCTGCAGCCGTCGTCGTTACCGAGCTTGCAAGCGCGCGAATAGCCGTCGTACGCATCGTAAACCGCAAACTCCACGCCCTGCGCGTGCTCGTAAACATAACCCAGAGCATAGCAGCCAAGCGCGTTTTTCATGTAGCACGAGGTATCAAAAGCCTTTTGCGCGCTTGCCAGATCGTGCTCTGCGCCAAGACCCTCATGCATCATCCTGCCGTAGTTATAGCAGCCCGCGCCGTCAAATTTCCTGCACGCTTTGGCATATAAATTTACGGATTTTTTGAGATCGTTTTGCGATTCGTAGATGAGGCCCAGGTTGTTGCAAGCCGCTTCAGAGCCTAGCTAGCAGCCTTTTTCGTAGAGGCTGAATATTTTATTTTCATCTTTGGGACCGAAAATTTCCTTGACGTTTAAAAGCGCTAGGTCAAAGCAGCCCGTACCGTTTCCAAGCTCGCACGATTTTACAAAGAAAAGCTCGGCTTTTTCGTTGCTTTTCTGGGCTCCTAGCCCGCTAAAATGCATACTGCCCAGCACCGCGCAGCTCATCGCGTCGCCCTCCTCGCAAAGCGGCGATAAAATCTTAAAAGCCGCGTCATAATCGGCATTTTCGATAGCCTGTTTCGCAGCCTCCTCGCGCTTAGAAAATCGCTTCTCGTTCTGCGTTTGTTCGTTTTGCTCGCCAAGGCTATCGATGCCTAGCCCAAAATGCGGATTCAAAGCCGTTAGCGCGCTAAAAACGTCGCTAAGATCAATAAAATTTTCAAAACTCGCTCCTTGTTTTCAATCTAGCCTTGTTTTGATAGCCAAATTTGCCCGTTAAATTTGACGAGGGGCGGGCAAATCAAGCGTTCAAATTTAAACCAATCTCTGTTCGTCAAATTTAACGCCTAAGGACCAAATTTGCCGCCGTTTGCCTGATGATCAAATTTGCCCCGCCGACTAGACTTGCCTAAAACAAGCTAAATTTTATACTCGAACTCCTCGCGCGGAAAGGTCTTTTCTCTAACTTCGCGAGTGTAGGCTTCTACCGCCGTTCGCACCAAATTTGCGCCGTCAAGGTATCGTTTTACGAATTTTGGCTTAAACTCGTCAAAAAAGCCGAGCATATCGCTCCACACGAGCACCTGTCCGTCTACGTCGGCACCTGCGCCGATACCGATGATAGGCATTTGCACGCTCTTTGCGACCTTTATGGCAACCGGACTTAGTGTGCCTTCGACCACGGCCGAAAACGCTCCAGCGCGCTCCAGCGCCTTCGCCTCATCGATCAAGCGCGCCTCGTCGGCCTCGCTGCGACCTTTTATCTTGTAGCCGCCTTCGTTTCGCACAAACTGTGGCATGAGCCCGATGTGGGCCATCACGTTTATGCCTTCGCCCACTAGCCTTTTTACGATAGGAGCGGCTTTTAGACCGCCTTCAAATTTGACCGCGTCTGCGCCTGCTTTGATAAATTTAGTCGCGTTTTTTAATGCGGATTTTTCATCCTGATAGCTACCAAATGGCATATCCGCCACAACAAAAGCGTGCTTTGCGCCCTGCAAAACGGCCTTAACGTGATAAAGCGCGTCGTTCATCTTAAGGCTAAGCGTATCTTTTTTGCCGTTAAAGCTCATATTTAGACTGTCGCCAACTAAGATAATGTCGACGTAATCATCAAAAAGCCGTGCAAAAAGTGCATCGTAGGCGGTTATCATCACGATAGGCTGAATGCTTTTTTTGTTAATTATGTCATAAATTGTAACTTTTTTATTATTTTCTAGCATAAATTTTTCCTTAAATTTCGGTATTTTATTTTTAATTTTATCAAAAAAATGTTACAATGAAAGCAATTACGTTAAAGGACGGCAAATGGGATTGCTAAAAAGCCTTGAAATCGACTATTCCTACGATATCGCGGAGGAGTTTTTGTCGCACTACGCCTTGATGTGCGATCTGATGGAGCCGCTCATAATAAGCCTAAGCAGACCCGATAGATACGCAGGTAGCATCAACGAACTTTTTAGAATTTTTCATAATATCAAGTCTGCCGCCGGCTTTATGAGACTAGACCCGATACTAAAATTAACGACGCTAGCCGAGGAAATTTGCGAAGAGGCTAGGGCAATGAGCGGGCCTGCTAGCGACGAGTTCGTCGACTGGCTGCTGATAGCTAGCGATCAGTTTGATAGATACAGGAACGACATTGAGATCGATGCCGAGTTTTTTAGCCCGCTAGACGGAAATATCGTAAAAATCCCTGAAAAACTATGCGTTTGACAAAAAATACAAAAAATAATATAATCCGCAACCTTTAAACGAGGCTAAATTTAGCCTATTCTTACGGGAGCGACTTGGCTTCGACAGGAGCAGAGCGGTCACGGTGGCACGTCGCTTTGAGCAAAGCGTAAAAAGCTCAAATAAATTTAAACGCAAACAACGTTAACTACGCTCCTGCTTACGCTAAAGCTGCGTAAGTTCAGTTGAGCCTCGCCTAGTCCGATACTAGCTAAGACGGCGGCGAGTAATCCTAGCTAGCGTAGGTTGGCGGCCTGACGAGCTGCTAACCGAAATCTTGTCTTAGTCTAAAATAAGGTTTTGGAAAGTGAGCCCTTTTAGATGAAATTTTCACTTTTGCTAAGCGTGTAGAGGCTGTAATCGGTTTGTTTTTGGACAGGGGTTCGATCCCCCTCGCTTCCACCATTTATTTTAGTCTACATGACATTTATGCGCCAAATACCCTTGACTCCGAGCAAAGCGACTAAAGTACCTCCATAAATTTAATCAAACTCGCCCGTAAGCTACGGGCCAAATTTTAGTATAATACCTCAAATTTAACTAGGCAAAAGCGATGATAAACGACGAATTTTATATGTCTCTAGCGATAAAAAAGGCTTGGGAGTTTCAAATTTTAACCTACCCAAATCCAGCCGTCGGCTGCGTGATTTTAGATTCCAGCGGTAGGCTACTCTCGGTCGCCGCGCATAAAAAGGTGGGCTTTTTGCACGCCGAACCAAGCGCGATTCTTTTGGCGCTCTGCCAAAAGTGCGAGGCATTTTTACGCGATTTTTTGCGCGATTATCATGCGGCTTTGGGCGTAAAATTTGAAAACGCCGCAGAGCTTGAAAACGCGGACTTGGAGCCAAATTTCACCTACGAATACATCCTGCAAAATCACGGCGATCTGCTAAAAGGCGCCAAGGCCTACGTGACGCTCGAGCCCTGCGCCCACCGCGGTAAAACGCCGCCTTGCGCCGAGCTTTTAAGTCGGCTAAAATTTGCTGAGGTCGTCATCGCTAGAGGCGACGAAAATGCCGTAGCAAGCGGCGGTGCGAATATCCTGAAAAGCAGCGGCATATCAGTCAAATTTGACGTGTTATGGCGTGAGGCGGATGAGCTGGTGGAGCCTTTTCTGGCGTGGCAGAGCGGAAATTTTAGCTTTTTCAAGCTCGCCCTTAGCGCAAACGGCGTCGCAGTCGGTACCGCGCAGAACAAAATCATCTCAAATCTAGCCAGCCGCACGCACTCTCACCGCCTGCGTAGCGCGGCCGAGCTGCTAGTTATCGGCGGCGCCACCGTCCGCGCCGACCTACCGAGGCTAGACGTCAGGCTGATAGAGGGCGGTAAAAACCCAAACGTGATGATCTACTCGCGCGAGCGCGAGTTTGACGCGTCTATACCGCTTTTTGGCGTGGAGGGCAGGAGTGTGCGCGTAACGAGCGATATAAACGAAGCCTTTGTGCCGCGTTTAACGATGTTTGAGGGCGGCGAAAACGCGCTAAAGGCTCTCGACGAACGCGTAAAATGGCTGCTACTCTATCGCTCGAACGAGCTTTTAGACGCGCCCGCAGTGAGGCTAAATTTAAAACTCAAACCGCTATTTCACGGCGAGCTTGACGGCGACGTTTACGGGTGGTATAAATTTGAGCGGAGTTTATAAATTCGTTTCAAAATCCAATTACGGGCGGCATCTTATAAGACGAGGAGATTTATATACGATTGAGTTTTAGTAAAAGCCTTGGCGGGGGCTTTGGGATTTATTTAAGTCAAAGCTTTGGGGCGAAAAAGATGACGCAGGCACAGATGGCTACAGCTAAAAAGGAACAATTTTTAAAAAACGTAGCTCAAGTCTCCCAATTTTGCCTAGGCGATTTTTTGCAAAGGTGCGGATACGATGTAAAAACGGTAACATACGTCTCAAGTTGCGATTTTGGATTAAATAGTTCCGATTTTTTCAAAATAAGCGAAAATAGCGCGTCGTTAAGATAAATTTTTTCAGGAGGGCTATCTGCTAAAAGGCGCGAACGGCTGACTGATTTGGCGTTTGAAATTAGCGATATATTAGGCAAAGCCTGCGCCGAAACGAATCCTAATGAAGCCATCTTACAAACCATAGCTCATAAATGCCAAAAAAGCTATGAGGATATTAAAAGCGAGCGCAATAAGGCCGTTATGTTGCCGTTTAAAAAAACCATTTTTGGCGTTGCTTTTGTGGTTACTGGCTTTTTAGCTTTTACGGGGGTGTTAGCGTTTGTGCTAAATCGGGATATAAGTTTTTTCGAGATTGTTATAGTGTTTGTTTTGCTTTTTTTTCCGTTAGTAATTACGCTTATCCTGTATAAAAAGCAAACGGCAAAACCTAAAATTTAAGATAAAGCTAGCGCCCGTATTTTGCGTACGGTAGATTACGCAAATATTTAAAAACGCGACTATGCCGACTTTTTAACGAAATATTTTATAAATTTGCGCTATGATTTTGTAAATTTAAAGGAGAAAAATGAAAGAGATAACGCTAAACGGAGCGAAATTTAAAGTCGCGGCAAACACGATGGAGGAGCTAAAAAACGAGGCTCTGGGCGATAAAAACGGCGAGATGTATAAATTTCTAGCCGAATTTAACGCGAGCGAGCCTGATATCTTTATCCTAGACGGCTTTGCGACGAAGGAAAATTTAGAGCTAAAAGAGGGCTCAAACGTAGTATTTATCAGGCGCGGCGCGATGCCCGGGCGAGAAGTGCTAAAAGCCATGATCGCCTCCAGAAACAGCCCCGAGCTAAACGCGGCTCTAGCTAGCGGCTGCGTGGGCGTGGCGGGACTTGGCGGTCTTGGCTCAAATATCGCGCTAAGCCTAGCCCGCACGGGAGTCGCCAAGCTCGTGCTGGCCGACTTTGACGTCGTGGAGCCTAGCAACCTAAACCGCCAGCAGTACTTCGTCCGCCATATCGGCATGAAAAAGACGGACGCGCTAAAAGAGCTCATCGCCGAGGTAAATCCATTCGTCGAGGTGGTGACGCACGACGTGATGCTAACTGCTGCCAACGTCGCCGAGATTTTCGCGCCATGTAGCGTCATCTGCGAGGCCTTTGACAACGTCGCGGGCAAGGCGATGATGGTAAACGAAGCCGGAGTGAGCCTGCGGGACAAAAAGATCGTCGGCGCGTCGGGCATGGCTGGGTACTTTAGCTCAAACCTCATAAAAACGGTCAAATTTGCGCGAAACGTCTATCTGTGCGGCGACCTGCAAAACTCTGCAGGCGTAGGGCAGGGACTCATGGCTGCGCGCGTAGCGATCTGCGCAAATCACGAGGCAAACCTTGCTATCAGGCTTTTGATGGGGCTTGAGGATGTTTAGTTTGTTGTTATTTGCGCAGGCGTAGCTTGGGAAACCGACCTCTAGCTTTACTTTTGCCGTTTTGCGGTTTTTGTGCGTTTTAAAGGCTGCCCGCGCGGCAAAATAGGCCGGTAAATTTATGCCCGGTCTTCTTGTATCAATTTAGCCAGCGTCGTCCGTACGCGATTTTGGCCTAAAATTTAAAAACTAAAAAATACTAAAATTGCTTTTCTTAAGCGGTTTTTACGAAGGCTAAATTTAGGCGAGCGCCTTTAAACGGTGCGTGCTTAGTTCGTGCGCTAAATTTAAAGCTAACTCGCTTAAAATTTTAGAGAGTTATAAGCCGTGCTTGCAAGTTACGTTTATATGGGCCTGATTTATTTTAGCTTGCGCCGCTACGCGTAAATCTAAGCCGTAGGGTTAATGCCTGCTTAAATTTAACTCAAAAAACTTGATATCTACCGCAGGCCGACCGATTTCGTAGTTTAGTTTATGGCTCGCATTTTACGATAAATTTAGCTTGGGCGCGGCGAGAGAGCTAAAGTCGCGTGCGTTCTAGCGCCGATGATACGCGTAAATACCGGCGGGATGGGGATTTGGCTTACGGCGACGGATTAGCGACTTAACAAACATACGCTTTTAGCTTGAGTCGCTTTGATTTTTGTTTTATTTTGCCGTGCGGTAAGTATCGTTTGAAGCGTGCGAAAGGTACGGATGATTCGTACCTGCTGTTTAGTAAGTTCGACTTTTTAAGGATCGGTTTTTTGGGTTTACTTTTTAAATTTACCGTAAATTCGGTATCTAAACGCAAGAACTGACCCGGATAAAATTATAATCCCGGCCAAAAGCCGTTTTAGCCGGGATTAGAGAGCTATTTCCCGGCCGTTAGCATCGTCTTTAGTATGCGCTTACCGACCTCGACACCCGGCTGATCGTAGGTGTTTATGCCTAGCATTATGCCCGTAGCCGACGTGAGAAGCTCAAAATAATAAATCAAAAACCCCGCACTCGCCTCATCTAGCCGCCCAAGCTCGACGACGTCTACGCTGATGCCTTCTTGCACGAGCGCATGCATGGTGGCGCTACACTGGGCGTTGATTAGCTCGCCCAAATTTAGCCCGTTTACGAAGTCGCAGCCCTCAAGGCCGTTTAGGCTAATGTTCGGTACCGCAGTGTTTGCTCCTGCGGCCGCCACCTTGATGAAGCTTACCGTTTTATCCTTCACGCCGTCCATGATGAGCTGCAAAAAGCTGTGCTGATCGCGCGATCCGATGAGTCCGACGGGCGTGAGTCCGTAGCGTTTGTAGCCCTTTTTCTTACCCAGGCTCTCCGCCCATAGCTGCACGTACCAGTCGTTAAACTCCAAAAATCTATCGCCGTAGCTAAATATCACGTTGATCTTGGCGTTTTTATGCGTCGCGTAGTGGTAGGCTTTTTGTAGCAGCGTATCGTCGCCGTCTTCTAAAAAACGCTTTTTACACGCCCGCGCACCCTCTAGCAGCGCCGCCGCGTCGTATCCGCATAGCATTAGCGGTACCAGACCGATCGCGCTAAGCACGCTAAATCTGCCGCCGACGTTTTTAGGGATATTAAAAAATTTGATGCCGTTTTGCTTGGCGTAGGCTTCTAGCGGCGAGGCGGGGTCTGTTATGACGATAAAATTTGTACTCAAATTTGAGGGCTTAAAGCGCTCCAAAATGCACTTAAACAGAGTAATCGTCTCGATCGTGGTGCCTGATTTTGATGAGATGATAAAAAGCGTTTCGTCAAATTTGATGCTTTCGCAAACTTGCTCGAAGCTAAAGGCGTCGACGTTATCGAGAAAATAAAGCTCACGCTCGCGGTTCCTTTTAGCGCCAGATAACATCGTTTTTAGCGCCTTGACGCCCAGACTGCTACCGCCGATGCCTACTAGCACGACGCTTTTTACGTGTGCGAGCGTCGTTTCAAATTCGGCGATTTCGCTTAGTAAATTTGCGCCGATTTCGGGCAAATGATAGTAGCCGATCTCGCCGCCTTTTAGCTCGTCGTTCATGCGTTTGGCGTAGGAGCCGATTGCGCTTAGCGGCGTTTTTTCGAAAAATAGCTCATTTTTTAGCATTTTTGCCTAGCTCGTAGAAGAAATTGGTCGCCTGCACGAAGCCATCGACGCTACCGCAGTCAAAGCGTTTACCTTTAAATTTATACGCCAGCACCATGCCGTCTTTGGCTTGCTCTTTTAGCGCGTCGGTGATTTGCACTTCGCCGTTCTTGCCGGGCTTGGTGCGCTCTAGGATCGTGAAAATATCAGGCGTCAGGATGTAGCGGCCGATGACGGCTAGGTTGCTCGGAGCTTCTTTTGGGTCCGGTTTTTCGACCATGTCGCTAACCATGAGCAAATCATCCTCGATCGCGCGGCCCGTGACGATGCCGTAGTTTTTGCTCTGCTCGATCGGCACTTCCATTACGGCAACGATGCTGCAGCGGTATTTTTCGTAAATTTTTACCATTTGAGATAGCACGCCTTCGCCCTCTTCGTTGATGCAGAGGTCATCAGCTAGCACTACGCCAAATGGTTCGTCTCGCACGAGGACTTTGCCCGTGTGGATGGCGTTGCCTAGGCCTCTCATGCTCTCTTGGCGAGTGAACGAAAACGTGCAGCGCGCCATCAGTTCGCGGATATCGACGAGTAGATGCTCTTTGTTTGTGCCTGAGATCTGATGCTCGAGCTCGTAGCTGATATCAAAATAGTCCTCTAGCGCGCGTTTGCCGCGACCCGTAATGAAGGCCATGTTTTTCATGCCGGCCTCTAGAGCCTCGTCCACGCCGTAGTGAATGAGCGGCTTGGTCAGGATAGGTAGCATCTCTTTTGGTAGCGATTTAGTCGCAGGCAAAAATCTCGTGCCGTAGCCCGCAGCCGGAAATAAACAAGTTTGTATCATAAATTTTCCTTTTGATTTTTTAGGAGATTATAGCGAGTTTTGGCTAATTTGGAGTATTAAGGATGATTTGGCGATAAATTTGCGGCTTGCCTTGCAGGGGGGGGGTAACGAAGTGAAATTACTAAAAGTCATCTCACGGTACGTTGCCTTAATTCTTGATGTTCAAATTTGAAGTTAAAATTGCAAATTTTACTTGCCGATATTTGCATCTCTATGGTGCTAATTTATTTTCATCAAATTTAACGTTACGTATTTGTAGCTTCTATCAAATTAAAGCTTTTCTCTTTTATTGGGAGAGGAAGGGGATTCTACTTACGAAGCGTCGCCCCTTCCTCTCCCAAGCCCTCTCTAACCCCACTGCACGTTTAAGGTAGCGACACTGCTTTGCTCGCGCAAAGCGTCGCATATTTTAATAATTAAATTTAAAAATACACTGCACGATAGTATCAAATTTAACCAATTTAAATTTCGCGTTTTCAAGACTAGAGTTTCGGTGTGTAAAATTTATCAAAATTTTAATCTCGATAAATTTAAATAAAAGCTAAAAATAAAACGTGAATTTGCGAATTTAAAAGATAAATACTCTAAATTTAACGCATAAATTTACGCCGCTAGGGCAAATTTGACTGCCGGGCGGCGGCAAATTTATATCCCCCTAAACGCCGCCTTTGCGTTTTCTAGGTCGTTTGCGTCTGGGTGAGTCGCGGCTCTAGCCCATCTGGCTTCGCGCTCAGGAGTTACGGCGTAGCGCGGGTCGTTAGGGGCTGCTTCGCCCATTTTGCGTAATTGCTCGATGACTTTTGGATCGATCGCGCCTTGGCAGTAAAACTCGCGTAAAATTTCATTTTCGCCCTCGCGTAGCACGACTTTTGCTTTTTCTAGGCAGTTCATCGCGTGCTCGTGCTCGGGATCCATGCCTAGCGTCATAAATACGCCCGTTTTTTTGCCCTTTATCTCGCGCAAAAAGCGTTTAAATTTAGGCTCGGCGTCGCCCTTATCGACGTAAAATCCAATCGCGATAAAGTCGTAACCGTCCAAATTTAGGTGCAGATCCTCGCTAAATTTGACCGCCTCGCAGCCAAGCTCGTTTGCGATGGCAAGACCGACCTTCTCGGTATTTCCCGTCGCGCTCGTGTAGATAACTATTTTTTTCATTCAAAGTCCTTTTGTGAGATATTTGCTACTTCGGTGCCGATCGACATACCCCAAAATACGCCGTCGGTCGTGTAGTTTAAAAAGCCGTTTTCTATGTGCATATAGCCTTTGCTTTCGCATTTTTTGAAAAACTCCATTAGCGCATCAAACGTCTCGTCGCTAACTAGGCTTTTTATCTGCGCGAGGTCGATTTTTGGGTACATAAAGAGGTTTTTTAGCCGCGCTTCGGCACGCTGTTTATCGTCTACTTTGTTTATCATACGCATTTTTTCTTTTGCGTTATAGATGTCGTAGTAGCCTAGCCTTCCGCCCGATCCTCTACCTAGCGGCAGGATATCGGCGCCCTCGTGGCTTAGGCGTATGTACTGATAGCGGTCGCGGCCTATGCGGTTAAATTTGGTATGCTCTAGCACCTCGTAGTTGCCAGTACCCAGTAGCTTTTCAAAGAAAGCGTTGTGTAGCTCGTGCTCGTAGTTCACGTCGTAATAATCCTGCGAGACCGTCTTTGCGAGCTGCGATTTTTCAAAAAGCTGAAGCGAATAAAAGCTCGTGCTGTCGATCTCTAGCTCGTCTACTAGGCGCGCGTCTTCTAGCACTTCGTCTATCGTTTGATCCGGGTAGTTAAATATAACGTCCGTGCAAACCATGCCGCTAAAATTTTGCTTAATCATTTTTAGGTGCTCTATCGCGCCTTTTTTGTCGTGGACGCGGTTTAACAGCTTGCGGCCTTTGTCCGAAAAGGTCTGCACGCCGATGCTAAAGCGGTTTACGCCTAGGCTTTCTAGTAGGCGCACTTTGCTTAAATTTAGATTATGCAGCGTGGTTTCTAGGCTAAATTCGCAGTCGTCCGAGATATTAAAATTTGATCGCAGAGCCGCGATGATCGGCTCTAGGTGCTTTTCTTTTAGTATCGTCGGAGTTCCGCCGCCAAAATAGACGCTGCGGATATTTTTAGCCTGCAGATACGGAAATTTGCCGTATTTCCTGGTCTCGCCCAGCAGATACTGCGCGTAGCTATCTAGCTCGTCTTCTAGCTTCGTGCGGTTCATCGAGCAAAACGAGCAGATATTATCGCAAAATGGCACGTGGATATAGATCACGCCGTCCTTTTGCGTCGGCAGCTCCTCGGTTAAAAATTTCTCGACCTCGGCGTTAGTCGCCATCTTTATTTTTTTGGGACGCGTCGGCCCTGCGTGCCCCTTTTGTCTGGTTTCAAACATTTCGCGCCGCCGCTAGTTTTCCATACTATTTACTATATTTATGACTTCGTCGCGTAGGCTCTCGACCGTTAGCTCGGCCTTTTTCTCAAACGGTACGAACACCTCGCCCTCATCGCAAGCGATATGCATGCCGTCCTCGGTGATATCGGTCATTTTGACGTTTTGCGGGTTTTTAAAGCCGCCAAATCTCGCGCACATATCCTCTGTAAGGCCGATGAAGTTATCGTTCATCATTCCTAGCGCCATCTCTTTGGCTTCTCTTGCTTCTTCGTCCAGCTTCATATTATCTCCTTAGTTAAAAATGATATTTGTTATTTTAACCGTTTTTAGCTGAATTTTAGCCCTTAACAAGCGCGATTCGCCCGTTTCGTATCTCGTAAATTTTATCCGCCGCGTCAAAATACGCATCGTCGTGGCTGATCGCAAAAACAGTGTAGCCTTGCGCCTTTAACTCAGGCAAAAACTCCGCGTAAAAATGCCGCCTAAACTCTGGGTCTTGATCGGCCGCCCACTCGTCAAGGATCAAAAATTTGCGTTTTTCAAGCAGCGCCGCGACCATTGCGAGGCGTTTTTTCTGGCCTTGGGAGAGATTTAGCGTGCTAAAAATCCCGTCCTTGACGCTTACTTTGTTTTCTATCGACATCTTTTTTAACAGCTCGTTTGTTAGCGCCAGATCGTCGCTCATAACCTCGTCAAAGAGATAAAAGTCGCTAAACACCGCGCTGATCGTGTTTGCGTAGCTTTTTAAATTTGACTCCGTGATTTTGATGTCATCTGCAAACATCTCGCCGCTTTTTGGCGCTAAAAGCCCCGCTAAAATCATAAATAGCGTGCTTTTGCCGCTTCCGTTTTTGCCGATCAAAAAGACCGTCTCGCCGCGCCTAATCTCTAAATTTATATCTTTTAGAGCAAATTCGCTCCCATCGTCGTAGGCGAAATTAATATCTTTTAGGCGTAGTTTTTGCCAAATTTGCGGAGCCGTCTCGCCTAGCTTAAACTCCGTCTCAAAGGGTGCTAGGTCTAGCTTTTTTAACCGCTCGTAGGCGATACGCGCGCGAAATACGCTAGGCACCGAGTAAAGCAGCATCATGAGAGGCGCTCGCAAAAAAAGTATCGCTAAGGCCACTGTGATCGCATCCTGCAGGCTAGCAGCCTCGTAGGCTAGGCAAAAATATATCTCGATGCCCACGGCGCCTAGCATCACGGTATTTAGCCAATTGCTCATAAAGGATTGATGTATCTCGGCTTTTACGATGTTTTCGCGCAGGCTTTTTGCGTTTGGGATAAAGCGGTCCCAAAAAAGCCGCTTCGCGCGGGCTAAATTTAGGCTAAGCTCCCTATGCCCCTCGATACAGGTTTGATAGTCGCGGTACAGCGCGTCCTCGCACTTGCGGTATTGTTCGAAATATTTGTGGATATTTTTGATCGAGCGCTTGCAGATCCACGTCGCCGCGCTCGTCCAAAGTACCAAAAACACGAAAATCTCGGCCGAGATATAAAGTACGTAAGCTCCAGTCGCCGCGATTATAAGCACGCCCTGGATGATGCTTGGCACCTGCATAAAGCCGTCGGTTAGGCTGCGTACGTCGCTTGAGAGCGAGGCGATCAAATTTGACTTGCCAGCGGCTACGATTTTTTGATTTGCGGTATCTAGAATCCTTTTTATCGTTTTGGTGCGCAGTTCATAGACAAAGTCGTTGCCGATCACACTAAGAGCGATGCGCGAGAGCACCGAAAAACCCAAAAACAAAATCAAAAGCGCGAAAAACGCGAGCAAAATTTGAGCGTCTTGTTCTTTTAAATTTAAGAGGTATTTGTTGATAAAGGCTAGTATTAGGATCCCAGAGCCGCTAAAAACGGCGCTAGATACGATCATAGCGATGATTTGCCAGAGCGTTTTTTTAGAGATTTTTTTAAACATTTTCATTCTTTTTTGAGAGCTTATTTCATTTGAGTCGCCATTTTATAAGAATATTTTTAAAATTTCGCTAAAATCGGGCTTTATTTAAAGGAGAAATTTGCAAACGGTTTTGCGGGTCGTATCGACCAAAACTGAAGCCAAAAAATCGACGTTTTTATGCTTTTTGTGCCCGATTTGCGAGTTTAAAGCTCTGCACGAACAGCTAAAAACGGGGCATCCAAAGGCCGCGCACGTCGTGTGGGCGCTGCGCGAGCGAAACGGCTACGGCCAGATAGTAGAAAATCAAAGCGACGACGGCGAGCCAAAGGGCACGAGCGGACAGCCCTCGCTAAACGCGCTCAGAGGCGCCCAGCTCGTAAACGCGGGCGCGCTCATCGTTCGGTATTTCGGCGGGATAAAACTAGGCACGGGCGGACTCGTGCGAGCGTATGGCACAGCGGTAAACGCGGCGATAGAGGAGGCCTCGGCCTGCGGCGCGCTGGCTAAATTTGAGATAAAATCGCTTTGCCTGTTTTTTACACCGTACGCGCTGGGTTCGCGATTTGAACACTATTTTGAAAAGCGAAATTTGAGCTTTGAGCGCGAATTTAACGAGGAGGGCGCGATTTGGCGAGCGGAGTTTAACAGCGCCGAATTTGACGAATTTCAGGCATTTGCGAGCGGGTTTGAGCAAGAAGGGTTTAAATTTTACGCCTTGCCTCTATAATCTTAGCAAATAGCGGCTTGTCTCGCGAGTGCTTTTCCGAGATTTCGCAAAATTTTCGCTCCGCAGG
>ERZ773087.801-NODE-801-length-22244-cov-20.588535_pt1 | contig 22244 bp, 15 predicted proteins | sample MGYA00511375_ERZ773087 | MGnify/ENA primary metagenome ERZ773087 (study PRJEB29015, sample SAMEA2737995) | human oral metagenome | biome: human oral; feature: human-associated habitat; material: dental | place: China | collected 2063 ...
GTTCCTTTATTATGGCGTTTTGCACTTCGATCCGTTCGTCTATCAGGCTCAGCAAGGCCGCAATCTTCTTCTGCTCAGCAAGGGTAGGAAGGGCTATGAAAATATTCTTAAGATGTGATGCAGCAAGGACTTTTTGACCTGATCCGCCGGCATATCGTTCGAATGGTGAGTTTGTCAAACAATAGAGTAAGTATCTCATGTCTGTATTCTTTAACAACTCCTTTCCCTGTATGACAAGGGCATTGTCACTTACCCCGCAAGGGATATTGATCCATTGCAGCTTGCCCACTGATTCACCAACACGGCCAATTAGTATCAAGGGGGGTGAATACGATGCTGATCTCGTATAAGCTAATTGCTTTGAAGCCCCGTACAACGGGATTTTCCCTTCCTCTTTTTGGTCTTTTCCACTCTGTATATTCGGACAAGCCTCTCCCAGCTTGACCTTCTTCCATTCATCCGTGAACTCTGGGAAGCGCAAAGGAGGATACTTCAGGATGGCAGCGCATTCTGTCTATCTTGGTTCCTATCGATAATCAAAACAATAGGAATCATGACTAAACCGACCATCACTTTCAGAGAATTGGCAGCCCTTTGGCTTGCAGACAAAGAGCACTACGTCAAACGTGCCACGCACGCCGTCTATGCGCTCCAACTCGAAAAGCACCTTCTACCCACCTTTGGGGAGGCACGAGAGATCGACGAAGACGCTGTGCAGGCCTTCGTGCTCACGAAAATCAATGCAGGGCTGAGTCCTAAAACCGTCAAAGACCTCGTCGTCGTGCTCAAAATGGTGCGCAGCTATGGGGCGAAGCACCACGACTGGGTGGCTACAGCCATTCAAGTCCGCTATCCTACAACGCACACGGACACCCGCCTTGACATCCTTACCCGTAACGATCAGTGTCGTATTATGCGCTTCGTTCGTGAGCATTTCACCTTCCGCAACCTGGGTATCCTTATCTGTCTGAGCACTGGCATACGCATCGGAGAACTCTGTGCCCTGAAATGGTCGGATGTCGACCCGGCGGAGAAAGTCGTCCGCATTCGTCGCACGCTCCAACGCATCTATATCATCGACCCCGATGGGTCTCGTCACACGGAGCTGATCGAAGGAATGCCCAAGACGAAGAGCTCCATCCGCGACATACCTCTAAGCAATGAGCTCTGTCGCCTTTTCAAACCACTCCACCGCATAGTCTGCCCCGACTTCTACGTGCTAACCAACGACTCCAAACCCACAGAACCGCGTATCTATCGCACGTATTACAATACGTTGATCGAGCAACTCGACATCCCTCATCTCAAGTTTCACGGGCTCAGGCACAGCTTTGCCACCCGCTGTATTGAAAGCGGATGCGACTATAAAACGGTGAGCGTCCTGCTCGGACACGCCAACATCAGCACCACGCTCGACCTTTACGTGCACCCCAACCTTGACCAGAAGCGTTGCTGTATTGATCGCATGAGCCGCTCGCTCACTGATCGCCCTAGATAACAATCCAAGGCTCGGTCACTTCCGCTCTACGGCGTAATCCTTGGCGCGGCGGACGATCTGGTAGCCCGGAGCAAGCGTCAGCCGCCAGCCGGAGCCGACGGCGCCGGTGGGGCTCGTGGTGTGTGGGGCGGGGACGGTGATGGTCGTCCAGTTGGGTGAGATCAGCGCGCCGCCGTCCGTTACGTCGAGGGTGCCCCAGAGGTCGGTGAGTTGGAGCTGCGGATAGACGGTGCCCAAGGTGCTGCCGAGCGAGATGAGGGTGTTTGGGTTGAAGGAGAACTGCATGGCGCGGAGGGGCAGGGTCAGGTGTGGGCCGTCCACGAGGCGGGCGCGGAGGCTATCGGTGAGCGACTTCCGGTCGGCTTCGCGAGCGGATTCTTGGCGGATGATGATGTCGCCATGATAGGCCGCGACCCATGACGCGGGGAGGCTGTCGGGCAGGGTGAGGCCAAAGAGCCGGGCGAGATGGTCCGTGATGGGCGTCTCGTCCGTGATGGTGCGATGCCAATCGGGCGCGGTGTCGGCAGCGAGCCAACCGTAAGCGGGCAGGGTGGCGTAAGCAAACGAGCGGACGAAGGTGGGCATGCCCAGCAGGGCGTCGATACGTGCGATGAGATAAGCCCGAGCTTGGTCGGCTGACAGGCTGGCCACGGTCTGGCCGGTGTACTCCGCCAGCCCTTCGTTGCACTCCAGGGCATGTTCGGACGCTGCGGCGCCGGAGAAACGTCGGTGACGCTCCGTGCGGAAGGCCAGGGCATGGGTGAGGTGCGAGCGACGCTCGTCGGACGTGGTGGCGCGGAGGGCATCTCGGAGCGCCTCCAGCTCGAGTCGCATCAGTACGCGCCCCTTCTCCGTGTCGAGGTGGCCGTTGTCGCCCCCATGACCCGTGAAGTGCAGTCGGGGTTGGGCGCAGTGGAAGAGCTCGTGGGCCAACAGGACGGTGCGATCCGTCGAATCCTTGGGCAGGGGCAGGAGGATCATCGCCCACGTCCGCCCGCCCCACTTTGTGGCGGTGTTGGCGGTGAGGACTTCCTCCGGCAGGCGGCCCGCATAGAGGGAGCCGCAGGGCCGAAGCAAGCCCGCGCTGTCCGGCTCGTTGGCGTAGGCCATGCGTGTCTCGGGGTCAATGAATAGGAGTGGACCGTAGAGGTCGAGGCCCCAGAGGGCCGTGTGTCGTGCAGTGGCTTGACGGATCATGCGGAGATCGGCCGCGAGGCTGTCGGCCAAGCCTTCGGATTGTGCATGGGCGATGGTTGTAGCCAGACTTAGCAGCAGGAGGGGGAGCAGTTTGTTGCGCATCGTGGGGGAGGGGGGTAAGGGTTACTCATTATCGTGCCTCCCGACTCATTGGCCGGGGTTGGCGGGCTTCTCAAAGCGGATATGCAGCACCACCAGTTCGGAGCGGGTGCCGATGCGATAGGGCGGACCGGCGCAGCCGATGCCGGACGAGATGTAGAACTGCGCAGGCCCCTCGCGGAAGTATCCGTAGGTGTGTTTGTAGGCCAGCTTAATGATCCACGAGAAGGGCCAGATCTGCCCCGCGTGGGTGTGGCCAAAGAGGCCGAGGTCGGCGCCGTTCATCACCACCTCGCGAAACTTAGGCTGATGGTCGGCCACGATCACGGGGCGGCTCGTGTCTACCCCGCGCATGAGTTGGCTCAGGGCGGCACGATGGCGATTGGTGTAGTCGTCGCGGCCGATAAGGGTGAAGGTGCTGTCGGGCTGCACGACGGAGTCGATCAGCAGCGTCCCCCCCGTGCGTCGGAGCCACCGCTGCTTGGCGATGCGGTTGGCGCGATATTCATGATTGCCCAGCGTGATGTAGACGCCCAAGGGGGCGCGGAGCCGACGCAGATCTTCCTCGATGTGTTCGCGGGCGGCGATGCGCAGCTCATAGTCGATCACGTCGCCAGCGATGACGACCATGTCCGGCTGCTCGGCATTGCTGAGGGCCACGAACCGTTGGGCGTTGCGTTTGCCGATCGACTCGCCAAAGTGGGTGTCCGTCATCAGCACCACCTTCAGGCTGTCGCGCCCGGGCGTGGACTTGGGGATGGTGATCCGGACGTGTTTCACTCTGGGGTCTTCGACGTTGTGATAACCTTGAATCATCAGCCCAACCGTGAAAAGGGCCAGCAGCAGGTAGGCGCCACGCCTCAGCTGGAGGGCGTTCGCCGCGATCCATGCGGGGAACCAGCCCGGCCGACGGCGGTAGATCCAGCGACAGAGATCGAAGAAGAGTAGCCCGGTGACGAGATAGATGGAGGCGATGTACCACGTGCCACAGATCATAAGGATCGGCACCATGACGCTGTCCGGCAGTTCCGAGTGCGTGAAGTAGCCGAAGAAGTACAGGGCCCATTCGGCAGCAAAGAAGAGCGTGTAGGGGAGGCGCCATCGGCGTCGCTTCGGCAAGACAGCGCGCCCCCGGAGGTAGATGTAGAGGGTGAAGAGCAGCTGCCCGAAGATCGCTTGTAGGAAGACCCTCATAACTCAGCGGGGATGAGTCGGAAGACAACCAGCTCCGAGCGTGTGCCGATGCGGAAAGGCGGCCCCCAGAGCGAGAGGCCCGAGGAGACATAGATATTCGTCCGGCCGCGGCGTGTGTAGCCATAGGCCACATCGAAGAGTCGATCGGTGGCGAGGTTCAGCGGCCAGACCTGCCCGTGATGCGTATGTCCGCAGAAGATCAGGTCTACCCCGGCGCGTTCAGCCTGCGTCAAGTCGGTCGGCTGATGGTCGAGCACGATGATGGGCACCACCGTGTCGATGCGGCTCATCAGCTCCGGCAGTGTCTTTCGCGCCGTGTTCGTGCGGTCGTCTCGCCCCACGATCCGTATGCCGTCGGGCAGGGTAGCCACGGAGTCCATGAGCAGATGAATGTTTGTGCGTCCGCGGATGAAGCGCTTGCAGGCATCGATTCCGCTGAGGTATTCGTGGTTGCCCGGCACCATGTAGATGCCATACGTGGCGTGTAGACGGTTGAGCTCCTCGTCCATGGCCGCCTCGTCCACCGGTCGGACGTCGTTATCGATCAGGTCGCCACTGATCAGAATGATGTCCGGATGCTGGGCGTTGATGAGATCCACATAGCGACGCAGATCGTCACGGGTCGTACCCAGCCCCAGGTGGACGTCGCTCACGCCGACGATCTTCAGACCCAGCGATCCCGCGGGCAGTCGGTCTGTGATGATGTCTACTTCGCGCAGCTGAGGATGCTTATAGGTGTAGTATCCGTAGGCGAGCACCCCTGTCGTAACGAGCAGGGCACACGCGAAACCGTGTCGGAAGCTGGGGACAAGCACTCGGAAGAGGTCGAAGCAGACGAGCGCCAGCACCATATAGAGCGTAAAGACGAGCCAGCCCGTGCTGACCTGAAAGAAGAAGTGCCCCCAAGGATCGGCGCTCTCCCGTGCACGGAAGATGAAGACCAAAAAGATAGACAGCGCATAGCCCCAGTAGGCCAGCCCGAAGAGCCACTTGAAGATGGCAGGCATCGGCGGTAAGGCTTGGAGGGCACGCGTGAAGATGTAGGCGTTGCCGCCGATGTAGGCGGCCAGCATAAGGATGAGGAAAAAAGGCATCATGTATTTTCTGTTATGTGTTTGATGTTGTTTGGAATGACGGGCCAAAGGTAGGGCGCGAAACGAGAAGCCGTTTTATGAATCGGCTGTGACTCTACCTTTGGCGCCGCTTCGCCTAAGCCGATGCGCAGCGTCAGGCGCCCCTCGCACGAGGCCGCCCTAACAAAATCGTTACACGTATGAAATCATCCCTACTCTTCGCCCTGCTCGGGCTACTCGTAGCCGTCTTGTGGACAGCCAGCCTGGCCTACGGCACTGTGCCCATCCCGCCCATTGACGTCGTCCAGATTCTGCTTGGTCAGCCCTCAGACCCGGTGGCATGGAGCACCATCGTCCTCGAGTCACGCCTGCCACAAGCCACGACGGCCCTTCTCGTGGGCGCCTCTCTGGCCGCTGCCGGACTGCTCCTACAGACACTCTTCCGCAACCCTCTGGCCGGCCCCTCGATCCTGGGCATCAGCGACGGCGCCAACCTCGGTGTGGCTATCGTGATGCTATTCTTCGGTGGCACCATCGGCCTGACGACGGGCGGGGCGGCCATCGGTGGCTCTTTGGCGCTCATTCTGGCGGCCTTTGCCGGTGCTTGCTGCGTGTTGGCGCTGATCATCTATTTCTCTACGCGGGTGAGCGGCAACGTGATGCTCCTCATCCTCGGCATCATGGTGGGCTACCTCGCTTCCTCGCTGATCTCGCTCCTGAACTTCTACGCCTCGGCCGATCGCATCCGCGGTTATGTCATGTGGGGCATGGGTGATTTCAGTTCCGTCTCCAATACCCGCCTGCCCTTCTTCGCGCTTTGCACCTTGGGCGGGTTGATTGCCGCGCTGCTTCTTGTGAAGCCCCTGAACGCCCTGCTGCTTGGCGAACGTTACGCCACAAACTTGGGCGTCAAGATTCGTCGGACGCGCGTTCTTATCCTGCTTTGCACAGGGTTGCTGACGGCCACTGCCACCGCTTTTTGTGGCCCTGTATCGTTCATCGGGCTGGCTGTGCCACACGTGGCACGCCTTACGCTCGGCCGCGCTGACCATCGCATGCTCCTGCCCGTTACGATGCTACTCGGATCCGCAATGGCACTGCTCTGCAACCTCTTGACCGTCATCCCCGGTACCGGCACAGTCTTTCCGCTGAATGCCGTGACGCCCATCTTCGGTGCCCCGGTGATTATCTATGTCATCCTGCGCCGTCGTGGGATATGACCCTAAGCGCGTCGAACCCATTTCTGGCCAGCACACGTTGGCGGGCTATCGTCAGAGCTCTGGGGGCTATCTCGGGCAGTATGGGACACGTCTCCGCAGTCTATGGAACGTGAGTTCGGTGTAAGAATAAAACCAGCAGAGAGTTTCTACGGAAGCCTGGCCAAAACGTTTTTGGAAATGCCTACAACACTGCGATAAATGCTTCGGAGAACTTTTTGGTGTCTGCGGGTACTCCCGCAAGTCTTGCGGCGTTTGCTTTGGTGTTTGCGGGTACTCCCGCAAGTCTCGCGGCAAATGCCAGGGCGTTTGCGGGAGTCCCGCAAGAGCGCTTTCCTCCATTTTGGCGCTTACAAGACTGTTGCAAGCATTTCCAAAGGCTCTTTGGCCGTTACAACATGCTATCAGAGACATTCTCTATGAATAAGGGAATCTCATTCTTTTGTCGAACTCACGTTATGGACAGTATCGGAACGCTTGCCTGATAGGGCGTCAGACTTATTTTTGGCACCCAATGAAGCCCGAGCTTCAGAGAGACAATCATTATTCATATCCACTATACGTAAACGCAACCCATTATGGAATACGAGAACGATACGCTGGACGACTACAGTTCATCGTCGGAGAGGTATAGGACACGCCATGTGAACATCCGAACGCTGAGAGTCGAACCGCAATTCAACTTCGATGAGACCTACATTACCATTTTCTCCGAACGTCGGATATACGATCCTGACGGGGATATACATTACGATCCCATAAAGCCTCGCCGGACGTCCACACGGGTGGAGATGTTCGATGCTTTTCGCTACTACTTGGACGAGGGGAAGTCTAGCCTGCGTAACTTTTGCAGATCCTACGGACTCACCGTTCCCTATTTGCATGGCCTGATCTTCTGCCTCACCGGTATGGACGCCACTGACTATCGTCTCTCTTGGCAAATGAAGCGTGCCGACGAATTGCTTCGGTACACCAATCTGTCTATCCCTGAGGTTGCCCGAATGAGCGGTGTAGGTACGCCACCCAACCTCTTTTATGCTTACCAACGCGACTATGATTGCTCGCCCTCTGAGCGGCGCCGTGCCATTCGCCAACCGAATGATGTGGGGCGTTTCCGTTAAGCTGGATGAAACCGGAATGAAACAATTAGATGCAATCAGATGATGACAGCGAAACGATGTAGTTGGTGCGAACGGGATGCCCTTTATCGCGCCTATCATGACGAAGAATGGGGGAAGCCTATCCATGACGACCGACAGTTGTTCGAGTACCTCGTCTTGGAGAGCTTCCAAACGGGGCTGAGTTGGTACACGATTCTGGCCAAGCGTGAGGGATTCCGCGCGGCTCTCGACGGATTCGACTATCGGCTTATCGCCGCTTACAACGATGCGAAAGTGGAGGCGCTGATGCAAGACACACGGATCGTCCGCAACCGGCGCAAGATCTTGGCGACCATTCAGAATGCCGCTCGATTTATGGAAATACAACAGGAATTCGGATCATTCTCCGAGTTCATTTGGGCTTTTGTCGGCGGGAGCCCTTGCGTGAACCATCCCCGCAAGCTGGAGGATGTTCCTGCCAGCACACCGACATCCGATGCCATAGCCAAGGAGCTCAAACATCGCGGATTCAAGTTCATCGGCACTACCGTGGCCTACGCCTTTATGCAAGCCGTGGGCCTGGTGAACGACCATGTGGAGGATTGTGCCTTCAAGTATCCGGACTGACTGAATCTCCATAGACGATACTTTTCCCAAGCATCTGGGCTGTCTGTATCCCCATAGACGGTGCTTTTTGCAAGCATCCGGGCTGACTGAAGCCCCATAGACGATGCTATTCCCTAGCATCTGGGCTGAATGAAGCCCAACAGCGATCTTTGCGGGCATGTAGACGCACTCAGCGAATACGAATCATCATTCATTTTATCTATCACTGAACAATGGAGTATATTGCAATTGCAGCGAAATTGGTTGTCGGCATGGTCGGCATATTGGTATTTTTACGTGTAGCGGGTAAGGCGCAGATGGCACAATTGACGCCATTAGATACGGTGAGCGCCTTCGTGATCGGCGCGCTTGTCGGCGGCGTTCTCTATAACCCTGACATGAGTGTCTGGCATATCCTATTTGCATTAGCGGTGTGGACTGCCTTCAACCTGTTCATACGCTTCTGTATGCGCTCTACCCTATTGCGGAGACTCATCAAAGGGGACAGCGTCTATCTGGTGAAGAATGGCGTACTGAACTTCAAAGTCTTCAAGAGAAACAGTTTGGAAATGGAGCAATTCCGGCTAATGCTCCGGCAAAAAGGAATCTTTAGCCTGTTCGACGTGGAGGACGTACGCTTTGAAACGAATGGCGCAGTCACAGTGCCCGGGATTGGTGATACAACTACCTCGTACCTATTGGTGAATAATGGCGCAATCGTACAGAGTTCGCTGGTGCATTGCGATCGCACGGAGGAGTGGGTGTTACAAGTTATTCACGCCTATGGCTACAAGCGGCCGTCTGAGCTTTTCTGTTTGGAATGGACTCCGGGCCGCGGTTTCTACTTGGTCGCTAAAAGTGGGGACGTGAAGCGTGGGGACGAGGAATTTGACGTCGAGAAGATCGGTTCCGAAGTGCTGAACTAAACCGCAAGGACGTATCGAAAGCTAAGTGCATTCCCCTTCAGTTTGGGGTTGCCAAAAACGAATGCCGAGCGCATGCGCGGGGAATATCCGCAAGCATGTGCTCGGCATTTTTTGTTATCCGCCGGTCGATCCGATAGCCCTCCGCCATTTCAGCGACCTATCCGCTACACCCGGCGAAAGCCCTCCGCAATTCTCTTAGCCTATCCGCCGCTCCGAATGAAAGCTCTCCGAACCACAGAAGGCCTATCCACCGCTCTGGGCGATAGCCCATCGATTATTCGAGGTGTATTCGGGGGTGGTGCGTAAAAGCATACGCTTCATAGAAGGCACCTCGCGAGGGGTGTATGATTTGGGCTAAGGATACGTGGGGCGTATGCAATACGCCCCTACCTTACCAACAGAAAAAGCCATCCCTAATGACTGATTCAGGGTGATAGCTTTCCATCATTTCTGCGACCTATCCGCTACACCAAGTGATAGTTCTCCGAACCACGGAATGCCTATTCGCCGCTCCGGTTGATTCCCAATCGATTGTTAGAGGAGTATTCGGGGTCGGTGTGTGAAAGCATACGTTCCATAGAATGCACCTCGCGAGGGGGGTATGATTTGGCGCTAAGAACACGTAGGGCGTATGCAATACGCCCCTACTTTACCGACAGAAAAAGCTATCCCTAATGACTGATCCAGGGTGAAAGCCCTTCGCAATTCCTGTGACCTATCCCCCGCTTCAGACGAAAGCTCTCAGCAATTTCAGCGGCCTATCCGCGGCTCCGGGTGATAGTCCATCGATTGTTCGAGGAGTATTCAGGGTCGGTGTGTGAAAGCATACGCTTCATAGAATGCACCTTGCGGGGGGTGTGTGATTTGGCGCTAAGGATACGTGGGGCGTATGCAATACGCCCCTACCTTACCGACAGAAAAAGCTATCTCTAATGATTGAATTAGGGTGATTGCTCTCCGCCATTTCAGTGACCTATCCACTACACCGAACGAAAGTCCTCCAAATCACGAAAAGTCTATCCGCCACACCGGATGATAGCCCTCAGCGATTCCGCTAGCCTATCCGCCGCATCGGATGATAGGCCGCAGTAATTTCTGCGGCCTATTGGCGGTGCTGGTTACTCCTTATAATAGATGCGTTTTACGCGGGGCGAGATGGAGGTGAGTACCTCGTAAGGGATCGTTCCGAGACGTTCGGCCATCTCCGATACGGGTAAGCCGGGCCCGAAGATAGTCACCGAGTCTCCCTCTTTGGCGTCCGTATCGGTGACGTCGATCATGCAGAGGTCCATGCAGATGTTCCCGACCGTCGGACAGCGATGTCCGCCTATCAGCACTTGCCCAACGCCATTGCCGAGGCGTCGGTCCATGCCGTCGGCATAGCCAATCGGAATGATGGCGATGCGTGACGGGCGCTGGAGGTAGGTGCGCCGACCGTATCCGACCGAGTCGCCGGCGGGGACGATTTGTATTTGGAGGATCGTTGTGCGTAGCGAGCTGACCGGCTGTAGGCGACGGCTGTCGCGATCGGTTGCGCTGATGCCGTAGAGTGAGATGCCGAGACGTACCATGTCCATCTGCTGCTCTCCGAAACGCTCAATACCGGCTGAGTTTAGGATGTGGCGGAGCACGGTGTAACCCAATCCGTGTTCCAATTGGCTTGCGGCGTCGGTAAACAGTTGGAATTGGCGACGCGTGAAGTCATCATGCTCGGCGCTGTCACTGCCCACAAGATGTGAGAAGGTCGATCGCACGGCCAATTCGCTTTGCGAAGAGAGTCGCTGACAGATTGCGGGCACATCCTCCGGTTGGAAACCGAGACGATGCATGCCTGTGTCGAACTTAATATGAATGGGGTAAGAAGTTATGCCGCGCCTTCCCGCTTCGTGGATGAGTGCCTCCAGCAGTCTAAAACTGTAAACCTCGGGCTCGAGCCTATACTCAAAGAGGGTGTTGAAGCTACTAAATTCCGGATCCATAACCATAATGGGAATCGTGATGCCTTCCTTCCGCAGTGCCTCTCCCTCGTCAGCAACGGCTACGGCCAAGTAATCGCACCGGTGCTCTTGCAAAGTGCGCGCCACTTCGTATGCTCCGGCACCGTAGCCAAAGGCTTTGACCATACAAACCATTTTGGTTTCTCTCCGGAGTCGGGAACGGAAATAGTTGAAGTTATGCACCACGGCGTCGAGGTTGACCTCAAGAACAGTTTCGTGAACCTTTTTCTCCAGGAGCTCGGTGATCCGTTCAAAGTGGAACACCCGCGAACCCTTGAGCAATACCAATTCGTGATCAAATGAGCGTATGGAGGGTGAATGGATAAACTCATCGGTAGTTAAGTAGAACTCCTTCTCGGGTATTTCAAAGGCCGCAGCATATTCTTTTAGGTCGCGTCCGATGCCAATGATACGCTCCACGTGTTTCCGACGCAGTAGCTCGGCCACCTTCCGATAGAGCGTCTTAGGTAGCATGCCCGACTGGAGGATGTCGGAGATAACGATCGTCGTTTTAAGTGGCTTACCGGCGCGACGACTTAGTTGGAAATCGAGAGCTATATCGAGAGAGTTGATGTCCGAGTTATAGGTGTCATTGATAAGCTGACACCCATTGATGCCTTCCTTTACTTCCAAACGCATAGCCACGGGCTCAAGCTCGGAGAAAATTTGCTTGTTCTCCAGCGATGTGGGCTTCAAGTAGAGCATGAGGGCGATACAGTGAATAACATCCTCGATGGATGCGTCGTCAGTAAATGGTATCTCATAGACATGCTCGCGGTCTAGCATCTCGCAACGGAGCTCGGTCGTCGATTCCTTTTTTTGGATAGACTTAATGTAGAGCGGAGCCTCCGAGTCTCTCCGAGACCATCCAACGGCTTTATGGGATAGGTAAGCCTTATCCAGCGAGGATGCGATGAAGTCGTCGTCAGCGTTGTAGATCACCACGTCGCTATCGGTGAACAAGGATAGTTTCTCTAAGCACTTCTGTGTGGCAGACGCGAAGTTCTCCTGATGGGCCTCACCAATATTGGTGATAATTCCTATGGTGGGAAGGATAATGCGCTGGAGTTTTTCCATCTCGTCCGGCTGCGAGATGCCTGCCTCAAAGATTCCTAAGGTGTGTCGTTCGTCCATTTGCCAAACCGAAAGCGGCGCCCCGATCTGTGAGTTGTAACTCCGGGGAGAGCGAACGATATTAAAGTCGGCATGCAGCAGCTGATAGAGCAACTCCTTCACAATTGTTTTTCCGTTGCTGCCGGTGATGCCGATTACCGGTATTTGAAATCTTTTGCGATGGTAGGCAGCCAGCGATTGCATCGCCGCGAGCACGTCGGTAACCACCAAGAAGTTGGCATCCGGCATCATGCGCGCTTCGGCAGGCTCATGGTTGACGACAAAGCTGCGTACGCCCAGGCGGTAAAGCTCGAAGAGATAGCGATGGCCGTCATTCGTTCGGGTTTTCAATGCAAAGAAGAGGGTAGTCTCCGGAAAGGAGAGCATGCGGCTATCGATGAGCAAGCGCTCAATGACGCCGTCGTTCAGTGTGCGATGGGTGGCACGAATGATCTTAGCGATCTCTTGAATGGAGTACTTCATTATAAGTAGGTAGTTGCGGCCAGAAGCCGCTGAGTTATAGGGGCCAGTCCCCCCGATTCATCGATGTACTTACGGCGGGCTATCCCCCGGGGCCAGCGATAGCCGTCAGGCATTCCGATGCCCTATCCCAGAGGGACGGCAGTCCGTCTTGGCGCTTCGTTTCTTCGATCACTGAGGCACACCGATAGGCCGCAGAAGGTTCGGAGCGCATCTGACCGATGGGGGTGAAGACCACATAAGCACGTTTTCTATCGAGCAAAAGTAGGCGGGGTTGGCAATTCGGCCCGTAGCTGCTTCAGCTTTAACTTAGTTTGCACCAAAAAGCGACGGTGCGCCTCACTGTCCGGGTGGATGGGTCGGTGTTGCAGATCGCGGTGCAGCGCCTCGGCGCGTCGGAGCCAGGCACGCGTCTTGGCGTCCATATACGTCGACTCGAATCGATCACTAATATAATGTATAGCGGCGGGTGACGGATGGCACATGTCTTCCGCATAGAATCGATAATCCCTTAGCTCGTCCATCATCAGTTCATAAGCCGGAAAGTAATTGGCTATCGTGGGGTAAAGGGAGATGAGTTTTTCGATGATGAGATGAAGCACGGACTTGCTGAGGTTGTTCTCATGGGCGCCGTCGCGCAAGTGGCGGACGGGGCTGACTGTAAAAATCCATTTCACTTCGGGTCGCCGGCGCACCATGCTATCCAAAAGCAAGTTCCACCGGTGTACCACCTTATCCACCGATAGCCATTCGCGGCGAAAATAGCCATCCGGCATCTTGTGACAGTTGCCCACCACGGCGCCTGTGCCCTTCCACCGATAGACGTAGGATGTGCCAAAGGTGACGATGATGCGATCGGCCGCAGCCAAGAATTCGGCTCCGGCACTCAGGCGAGCATTGATCCGCTCGAGGCACTCGTCCGCTGTAGGTGCGGAGAACGATCCATGATGCAGCAGGCTATGGTATAGATCATCGTATCGGATAAGCTCGTCGGCCGTGAATAGGTTGCCGTCCATCAGGCGACGTATCGCCGCGGCAATGGAGTCGGGGTTATAAAGTATGCCGAAGGGATTCAGGTCGATGGGGAATAGCAGATCGGAGAGCCGCTGACCAATCGCCTCGGCAAAGCAGGAGCCGAGAATCATCGTGCGATGCTCATAGCCGATGCGGATGGTAGACGGCGGGATCTGGACTGGGGTAGTAAATTCCATGCGGGATAGGTGGTAGAAGAATCGATGAGGTAGCAAAGTTATCGAACGAATGCCGGCAGGAGGGCCGCTGGCCTTTCCCCTACCGGCATCAGTTATCGACTAAAGCGCCGCGCGACAATCATCCAGTGCGGGCGATTGCCCACACAGAATTCAGCGCTTCATGATCCACTCACCGACGAATTGCAACACTTCCGGCGAGACCGTCTCGCGGATCTCTCCGTATTCATCCGGCAGACACGTTTGGCAATGCTGGAGCATATGGTTAAGCCCGGGGAACTCCTTGACGGTAACTGCCTTGTTTCCGTGAAGGGTCAAAGCCTTCTCGACGATGGGGAGATTTGCCGCGGCGGGTACCTGCACATCTTCACTTCCCTGTACGGCGAGCACGGGACATTGCACGCGGGAAAGCATGGGGGCTGGGTCGTAGCGCAGGAAGTCGCGCATCCAAGGTGCAGTTAGCATTTCCATCTCCTGATTGATAGCCAACTCGACTTGCTCGTGTGGCATGGGCGGAGCCAGCGGTCCGTCAAAGAAAGCGCCGCGGAGTACCTCGGCCAGCGATTGACGGAGCGCCTCCTCGTCCGTGGTCGGTGGCACGAGCAGCGCGAAGAGCGAACGGTTCAGCTGCACGGTTGCTTCGCGTATGCTGTCAGGCGTATGGGAACGCCGGGAGATTACCTCGTTCTGCATGACCAAGATGCTATCACCTCGCAGGCCAGGAGCCGCGAGGAGGACGATAAACGACACATCTTTCGGCCGGCTTACGGCTACGATCGGCGCAATCATTCCGCCTTCGCTGTGGCCAATCAGACCGATCCGCTGATTGTCGATTTCTTTTCGTGAGCGGAGGTAATCGACTGCAGCTTCGACGTCGCGAGCAAGGTCGGCAGTCCTCGCCTCGTTGAAATTGCCCGTAGAAGCGCCTACGCCCCTGTCGTCGTAGCGGAGGACAGCTATTCCGAGCCGCGTAAGGGCATCAGCCCAGACCAGGAAAGGTCGATGGTTCATAATGGGCTCATCCCTGCTCTGCGGACCACTACCGGTAATCATAACGACGGCCCTATGCGGACCCGGCGTGGTAGGCATCGTGAGTGTCCCGGCCAAAGTGTCTCCATCGGTTGAATTGACAAAGCGAACCTCTTCGACCTGGTACGGATACGGCGGTTTAGGCTCCTGAGGGTGGAGCGTCGACCGATCTTCCTCGGCGGAAGGCGTAAGGACAAGCGGAGAGGATGCTCCGCCCTGAATGAATTGGCCTCGGAGACTATTGTCCTCAAGTGTCGCCTCATAGCGAGCGCCAATGGAGGAGATGATGACCTTCAAATGGGGCGCAGAGTAGACGACCGAATCGCAGGGGATATCATAGGCTCCCTGATCGGGACTATCCATGAAGGCCGATAGCTTACCGCCCTCGATTTCTTGTATACGAAGGACAAGCGTGAGCTGTCCCCCGGAGACTTGCAACTTGCCCGTCCATCGTCCGGTCACGTTGCGCGCGGCGACTGTGCAGGTCATGCATAGCGCGATGATACATACGTAGAGATATTTTGCCATGATGTATAACAATTAATAAGTGATTGCTGATAGAACGGGATTGCCAATCGATCCTCTGGTACCTCTTCGTTAGGAAAATGGGATTGCCAATCGATCCTCCGGAATCCATTCATTGGGGAAACTGAATTGCCAATTGAATCTCCGGCTCCCCTTCATCCAACAGGGTAGAGGCGTATGGCATACGCCCCACAAATATCCCCAAATAGAAATGAATAACGAAAGGATCTCCGGCCGCTCTTCGTTAGGAAAACGAGATTGCCGATCGATCCTCCGGAATCCCTTCATCCGACAGGGTAGGGGCGTATGGCATATGCCCCACAAATATCCACAAATAGAAATGAATAACGAAAGGATCTCTGACTGCCCTTCATCTAATAAATGGGAAACGCGCGGCGAATACTGATGGCCTTTCATCCAATGAATGGGAAACGCGCGGCGAATACCGGTCACCCTTCATTTAATGAATAGGAAACGTGCGGCGAATACCGATGGCCTTTCATCCAATGAATGGGAAACGCACGATGAATACCGGTGGCCCTTCATCTAATGAATAGGTAATGCGTGGCAAATTCCGATTGTCCTTCATCTAATAAATGGGAAACGCACGATGAATACCGGTGGCCCTTCATCTAATGAATGGGAAACGCGTGGCGAATACCAATGGCCTTTCATCCAATAAATGGGAAACGCGTGGTGAACTCCGATTGCCTTTCCGACGGCGCCGGGGAATACCCATAAGAATGCCTGATGGCTATCCCCTGCGCTCCGCGATAGGTCTCACTCTTCCGGAAGATGAATCTCGGGGCCTCCGCCACTGCCCGCACCACCTCCTGTGCCGCCGCCCGGACTGCCGGGGGTAGGCTTCTTGCCATCGTCAGGCTTTTTGCCTTCACCCTCACCACCGGGTTTCTTAGGCTCATTCTCAGGCAAGCGGATGTCGGGATCGCTCTCCTTTCTCTTTTTCTTGGGTTCCTTAGGCTGCTTCGGAGCCTTCGGATCTTTCGGTTTCTTTTTCCGGTCAGCCGATGCTTTCTTCTGGGCCAAGCTGCGGCGATACGATGTCTTCGTGTATTGGAGCGCCTTGTTGATGCGGTCAATCAATTCGCCAATGGCTTTGCGGTCATCATCAGATGTGGTCGATAGGTAAGCGGCTTCGATATGCCGAAAGACTTCGTTTGCCGTTTCATCGTTCCTCGTGCGAAGGACAGAGCCTTTTGTGACGCCAATCGACGCCTCCGACTTTAAGCGCTCATCTCTTAATGTGATGAACTCCGTGTTGATGGTGCGAAGCATCTGAACCAGTGGCGCCATTCCAATAGTGGCCAGATCTGCCGCCGCATCCGTCTTTTCCAAATCAATGAGCAAGCCGGATATGTGTCCGGTGGCATCATTCATATTCTCGTTCTGCAAACCTTTGTACGCATCCGTTGCGATACGCAATCGATGACCGGCCGTGCTACGCGCCTCGATCGGTGACTTCGATGCCAGGCGGATCTCCTGAAACAAAAGCGAAATGATTTCGCTACGCTTCTTATTCTTCTCAGACAAATACTTGGTTACTTTGGAAGCCGTCGGCTCTCGGACTGACTCCTTCTCGAGATCGATGTCCGACTTCCACTTCGGGATGTCTGTCGCATCCAAAAGGATTTTCTCTGCGCCGAAGGGATGGACAAGGTCATAGATTTGCTGTTGCAAATCGACGTGCATACCCAAAGGGTACTGGCTGGTTATGCCAACAATGATCTTTGATTTTCTCATGTCTTACAATCTTTGATTAGTGAATGAAGAGGTCTAACTGAATGAATATATGTGTTACAAATGTGTTGCGCTGATGAGCGATGCTATAGAATAGGTAAGTGTATTTTCAATGCCTGACTCTATGGAGTCGCAAATATAAACAGGTATTTGGAACTTCCTCGTGCCCCGGATCACCCACACAATTTTTTGCGGGCAACCTCGGAGCCTTCGGCGCTGCAAATGTAAACAACTCTTTGGGATCACCTTGCCTCGTAGCATCTAAATCGAAAATTTTTTCGGGCTTCATCCGTGTCGGGTGATAAGCCTCAGAAATGCCTGTGGGGCTTCGCAGAGTACCGCTGAAGCGATTCCATACCTACTTCTTTGAATCACCCAGTCTCGGTGAATGGGTAAAGCAACTCCTGTTTCCTATCATCGGAAGTAGATGCAGCCAAAAATGGCTTCTGATCAGCCTTCTGAGGGTGTTTGGGCATGCTTATCGAAAATCATTTTTGCCTTCACCGACACTCAGTGAAGCAAAATCGAGATTCATTTTGGGCTTTCGGAGTGTCCGGGAAGCGAAATCGAGATTCATTTTTGGCTTTCTGAGTGTCCGGAAAGCGAAATCGAGATTCATTTTCGGCTTCCTGAGTGTCCGGAGAGCCAAATCGCAATTCATTTTTCGCTTCACTGAGTCTCCGGGAAGCCAAAATGAATCTCGATTTTGCTTCACTGAGTACCCGGGAAGCCAAATCGCAATTCATTTTTGCCTCACCGAGTACTCGGAGATCAAAATCGAGATTCATTTTTGGCTTCGGATAGTGTCCGAGGATCAAAATCGAGATTCATTTTTGGCTTCGGGTAGTGTCTGGGGATCAAAAACGAGATTCATTTTTGGCTTCATGGAGTGGCCGAGGATTGGAATTGGGATTTGTTTTTCGCTTCATAGAATGACTGGGAATATGAATCGAGATTCACTTTCTGCTTCCTGGAAAGACAGGGAATCAGAATCGAGATTTGTCTTCGGATTCATAGGGTATTGGCGAAGGGAGATAAGGATCTGTGAAGGCTATGACTGATGTCCGACGCAGCTAAACAAGAAGAGCGGGAGTAATTCCCCTAAGCATGGAGATGGGCGAAAGGATCTCTGACGGATAACTGCCGAACACGCACGATAGGCCGAACGAAATGCGGAGGCTAACTGGCGAGAAAAAGAAAATCCTGCCAGACGTCAGGGCGATCTACCCCAACCGTCCGGCAGAATCGTTTACAAATATCCTTCGTCGACTCCGCTTACTTGCCCTTAGTCCGCTCGCGAATGTTACGGATAGCGGCCTCGATCATCGTATCCTTACCGCGATCCATGTCGGCCTTCGTCATGTCCACGCGAATGTCCGGATCGATTCCGTTCTCTATGCTCCGTTTGTCAGCGTCAAGCAACGGAGAGGCCGAAAAGCGAACCTGCCACCCGTTCGGTAGCTCCGAGCTAAACGGCATGCCTCCCCCGCCGCCCGTGCGATCGCCAAGAATAACGACGCGATCGATTCGCCGCATGACGTTGATAAAGTCATTCGTCGCACTGTAGCTATGTCGGTTAGTCAGGACAACCGTCGGCCGATGCCAGCGCGTATGCGTTGAGGGTCGGAGGTCGACGGGATAAGGTTCGGAGAAGTCGGAATGACCCGGGCCAGTCTTGTGCACAATGTATCCCGTCCTTATCGGCACACTCAGGAATCGCGAAGCGATACGCTCGACGTTAGTCAATGCGCCACCGCCATTGCCACGCACATCGATGATCAGCCCGCGGCAAGTGCGGAAGAAATAGAAAATCTCATCCAAATTCGTTTCGCTGACTGCGGATGAAAAGCTACCGTAATAGATGTAGCCTATCTCCGTGCCCGGCAGCTTGACGTAACGCATGCCGCCGGCTATCCCATAGCGCGTACCTAAGTAATTGCGCTGGATGTCTGCATTGAAATTACGCGGATAGTCCTCAAACCACGCCCAGTAGCGAGCCGTATTGAACGGCGACACGAGATTCGTATGGCCGTCTTTCAACTCTGCCAACATATCGGATAGCAAATCGAAGAGCTCATAGCGACTCATCGTATCCGAGAGTTGCCGTTCGTACTTTCTTCGGACAACCTCCCAGTCGACGCCCTTCTCCTCAAAGAAACAATAATGCTCATCGATGATGCGCCAGAGCGCCTCAAAATTCTCGCGAGGACTTGCACTGTATCGGTCCGCTTTGTCGCAGCCCGGAAGAAGCAGAATCAAAAAGATCAGGAAGTAGGGAACACGTATTTTCATAAGCAACCAATGAGTAACAGCGAATAGCGACCATCCCCTCGGAACGCAATCACCGATACACCCCGATAGACAAACGACCCTAATTCGCTTTTCGTTTTTCATTTTCGGCTCAATGATACGCACTTTTATAGGTATTCAATGAGTGACAGCGAATAGCCGCCGATCCTTCGAGGCGAAATGGCTGGAATTCTACGATAGACAAACGGTGATGATTTGCCTTTGGTTTTTCATTTTCGGTTCAGCAATACGTGCTTCCATAGGTATTCAATGAGAGACAGCGAATAGCCGCCGACCCTTCGGAACACAATCGCTGGTACTTCACGATAGGAAGACAGGTGGATTTTGTTTTTAGTCCTTCATTTCCGGATCAGTAATACGCGCTTTCATAGATATTCAATGAGAGACTGCGAATAGCTGCCTACCATCCGGAGTGCAATCGCTAGCACTCCGCGATGGACGAATGGATAGATTTTGCTTTTCATTTTTCATTCTCGGATCTGCAAATAGCGCTTTCATAAGTCATCAATGAGAGACGGCGAATTGCCGCCGACTCTTCGGAGTGCAATCTCCAGCACTCACCGATAGATAAACGATCCTGATTCACTTTTCGTTTTTCATTTTCGGCTCAATGATACGCACTTTTATAGGTATTCAATGAGTGACAGCGAATACTCGCCGACTCTTCGGAGTACAATTGCCAGCACTCTCCGATAGGAGAATGGATAGATTTTGCTTTTGGTTTTCCATTTTCGGTTCAACAATACGTGCTTCCATAGGTATTCAATGGATGACAGCAAATAGCTGCCGACCCTTCGGAACGCAATCGCCAGCACTTCACGATAGACGAACGGCAATGATTTGCCTTTAGTCCTTCGTTCTTGGGTTAGCGATACGTGCTTTCATAGATGTTCAATGAATGACGGTGAATGGTTGCCGATCCTTCAGAGCGCAATTGCCAGCACTTCACGATAGACGAACGGAAATGGTCCGCCTTTAGTCCTTCGTCCTCGGATCATCGATACGTGCTTTCATAGGTATTCAATGAGAGACAGTGAATAGCCTCCGATCCTTCGGTGTGCAATTGCTGACACACCCCGATAGGAAAACAGGAATGATTCGCCATTAGTCTTTTATTTTCGGATCAGAGATACACAACTCCACGAACATTCAATGAGAGATAGTGAATGTTTGCCGATCCTTCGGTGTGCAATTGCTGGAACGATCCGATAGGAAAACGGAGATAATTTGTCTTTGGTCCTTCATTTTCGGACCATCGATATGCAACTTCACAAGCATTCAATGAATGACGACGAATAACTACCTATTCTTCTGAGCACAATTGCCAGCACTTCACGATAGGCGAACGGAAACGATGAGCTTTTAGTTCTTCATCATCGGATCAGAGATACGTGCTTCCATAGGTGTTCAATGAGAGACGGTGAATAGCCGCCGAACTTCCGGAGTACAATTGCCAGCACTTCACGATAGGCGAATGGATAGATTTTGCTTTTCATTTTTCATTCTAGGATTTGCAAATAGCGCTTTCATAAGTCATCAATGAGAGACGGCGAATAGCCGCCGACTCTTCGGAGTGCAATCGCTGGAACGCTCCGATAGATAGACGGGAACGATGCGCTTTTGTTCCTTCGTTTTCGGGTCAGCGACACGAAACTCCACGAGTATTCAATGAGTGACTGCGAATATCCGAAGACCATTCGGAGTGCAATCGTTGGCATGCTTCGATAGACAGACGATACTAATTCGCTTTTGGTTCTTCGCTTTCAGTTCAGCAATATGTAACTCCACAAACATTCAATGAGAGACAGCGAATAGCCGCAGACCATCCGGAGTGCAATCGCTGGAACGCTCCGATAGACAGAGGGGGACGATGCGCTTTTGGTCCTTCGTTTTCGGATCATCAATACGTGCTTCCATAGATGTTCAATGAGTGACGGCGAATGGTCGCCGATCATTCGGAGCACAATCATTGGAACTCTTCGATAGATAAACGGCAATGATTTGCCTTAGCTTTTTCATTTTCGGCTCAGCGATACGTAACTCCACAAACATTCAATGAGGGACGGTGAATGGCCGTCGATCCTTCGGAGAGCAATTGCCAGCACTCCGCGATGGACAAATGGAAATGATTCGCATTTTGTTTTTCATTTTCGGATCATCGATACGCAACTCTATGAATATTCAATGAGAGACAGCGAATGGTCACTGACTCTCCGGAGTGCAATCGCTGGAACTATCCGATAGACAAAGGGGGACGATGCGCTTTTGGTCCTTCTTTTTCGGATCATCAATACGTGCTTCCATAGGTATCCAATGAGTGACAGCGAACAGCTGCCGATCTTTTGGTACGCAATCGCCGGAACTCTCCGATAGGAAAACGGAAATGATTTGCTTTTAGCTCTTCATCTTCGGATTAGTAATATGCACTCCGGAAGGCCTTGTTATGGCGCACGTGCTTGCCAGAAAAAGGAATGAACTCCTTAGCCACACCGAGGAGGATACTGTTACCGAAGTAATGCGTGCGAATCCCGTTGGCGTGCGATTGATAAACGTCGACCTCATAGCCAATGCGCATGGTCCATGGACCCACGGGAACATCAGCGGTGAGCAAGCTCCGCAAGGTGAACCTATTGTGCAGCGACCCCAACCGGAGAGTGCCGGCACGATGGCCAAGGGTAAAGATCTCGTAGTACGACTGCCCATAGTTCGGCGAAAAGAAGACACCGACGAGTGGCAGGTCTGCTTGCCAGCGGACAGTCACCGGATAGCTCCGGCGACCCAAGTCAAAACCGTAGAGGATAGCCGCAGAGAGTCCCAGATCGCCTTCCACGTGCAGTGCCGCAGGGTTGTTGCCCCCCTGCGAGCGGTAGACGGTGCCAATCATTGAGCGCCCCGCACCGCCGACGAGCAATCG
>ERZ773087.806-NODE-806-length-22111-cov-10.799148_pt1 | contig 22111 bp, 19 predicted proteins | sample MGYA00511375_ERZ773087 | MGnify/ENA primary metagenome ERZ773087 (study PRJEB29015, sample SAMEA2737995) | human oral metagenome | biome: human oral; feature: human-associated habitat; material: dental | place: China | collected 2063 ...
ATGGAAAATCCCCTAAATGTCTTGGTGGGAATTTAGGGGATTTTGGGGGATTTTGGGGGATTTTGCAAAGGTCTCTGCCAGTGTGTTGGACCAGCTGGCGTTTACCTACCATTTTTACGGGCACACGGGCGAGGCATACCAAAACAACTTGGCGGATAACGGCATCACCCGGTCGGTCAAAATCAAAGAACTGGAATTTGACGGAGAGGGCAAGTTGTCGGAAGACTGTATGCTGATTTTGGAAGTGGAGCAGAAGAAAGGGGACAAGCTGTTTGCGCTTTCGCCCGTGCCGCTAAACGAGATCATTCATTTTATGCGGGACACTTGACGGTATTGCTGATGCGGAAAGGACGGATTGAAAACCCGTCCTTTTGTTTTGCTGACTGTTTTTCAGGTAGCCTACACCATTCAAAGCTACCTGAAAATTCATTTCTAAAAATAAAAGCTCATTCATTCAATGCCGCCAATCTCGCCCGAATTTTTGCAGCCGCATCTTCCGTGCTGTTGCCGACGATAACATTTTGCTTGTCGTCGAAATACTGAACGGCAGGCAGATCGCGCAGGAAGCCGTCAATATCCTGTGCGGTCAGGAAACGGCCGTGCATATCCCAGCCGACATTGAGGGCACGCCCTTTGACGGCGGCCATGCGGTCGTGCAGATGGCCGTAGAGGTGGTATAGGCCGTGGTGGATGCCGTCCCATTCGTATAAGGGATAGTGGCACAAAATCGCGGTATTGCCGATTTCGGGCAGTTTGAGCCGCAGGTAATGGCTGGCGGACGAGAGCAACGGATGGCCGTCGGCTTTGCGCGTGTTGAGGAAATGTGCTTCGTTTTGCCGAATCAGGTAGTCGTGGTTGCCGTAAATCAAATGGTGTTGCCCGTTAAGCCGTTGCAGCACGGCTTCGATGTGTGCGGGCTTTTTGGCAAAGCAGACATCGCCGAGGTTGTACACAGTGTCTTGCGGGGTAACGACGCGGTTCCAGCAGTCGATCAGGTATTCGTTCAACTCGTCGGCGTTATCGCTTTGCAGGCGAAATTGCGGGCAGTATCGGGCGATGTTGGGATGGGAGAAGTGCCAGTCGGCTGTGAAATAGGTTTGAGGCATGGGATACTCGGTTTCTGGTCATCTGACAATGAAAAATAAGGTGCAGGCTGCTTTAGAGGTCGTCTGAAACGGAGTTGGGGCGATAAAAAGCAGCCTGCACTTTTTTTGCCCGCCTATCTGCCGGTCAATACCAACCGTTGGCAGAAGGCTTCCCAATCGGCAAGGGGCACAACGCGTTTGCCGTCTGCTAACCGGTGCACATCGGAAGCGCAGGCGGTGTGCCAATAGGTGTAAAACGGTAGTTTGGCGATGTCGGCTTCCGGTACGGCAGGGGCATTGTCTTGTCCTGGCGTATGCACAATCGGCAGGCCGAAATAGCTGTATTGGCCATCTGCGGCTTTGTCGCCTGTGTGGCCGGTTTGGCCGCGGTGTCTGCCGGTACGAACAAACCGTCGGCAGAATGCGTTCCAATCGTGCAGAAACACGGCGGCTTGTCCGTCTATCAGGCTTTGGGCCGAACCGATGCTGCTGTCCCGCCAAAACAGGTAGAACGGCAATTCGGCGATGTGGCGTTCCATGACGACCGGACAATCGCCCTGTCCTGCCGGCTGCATCACCGGAACGCCGAAACAGGCGGTTTCAGGCAAGGTATGTGCAGGCTGCATGAAGGCGTTTTGCAGGATAACGGCCGCTTCGGCAGGGTCGATACCCAAACAGTCGATGGCAGGCTGCAAGGTTGCAGGCAGGTCGCAAAAGCAACCTGCACCTTCCGGCAGGCAATATACCGAGTTGTGCGTATGAGCCAGCGGTGCCGCCCATAGGGTAACGGGCGAGGTGCGGATTCGGCTGCCTGCGGTAAAACGTCCCGAACCATCTTGGACGACTGTGCCGTACACCACGGCATACTCGGATTTACCGGGCGTGTGGTAGCACGTGAATGTCCAGTCGGTGAGCATGCAGGGGGATAGGGTGCTGTCGTGGGGATGTTCGGATGAGATGGGGGTGTTGGGCATGGTTCATTCCTGAAATGGCGGGGTTTAGACAGCCACAGTCATTACGAGGTATGCAGATTGCCTGAAATTTCGCGTTACACTTCAATCGCGCTCCTGTTCCGATAACCAGTTTGGACAATTATTTTTGGAATACCTTTGGGATTAATGATCATGCAGCAGTCTTAAATTTTTGCATACATGGCCGCGTGCTTGTCTCCGGCAAGACGTGAGCGAAGCTGAGCGAATCCATATTGTTAACAAAATTAAGATTTAGTGGAGGCTGCTGCAAGCTGCGGTGCGGGCTTGAGCGGAAAGTAGTTCAGTATAATAGTGTTTGACGCGCCATTAAACTGCTGTATCTCTCTGCCCGGAAGAAGTAGATGTTGACGAAAATTGTCTTCTACTCTACCCATCAAGAAGTTTAATAGGTGTGAAGAGATTGTCTGAAAATTGATTTTCAGACGATCTTTTGTAGAGACTACTATAGTAAAAATAATTTACCTTACATCCTATAAATTACCTACGTTGACGGTTAACAGCAATAAGAGGCTTATTTAAAGTAACTTGGGTCATACCATGCATATATGCATTATATTGCCATACAATAAATTGCTGTTTATATCGCTCATTAATTTCTTCCAAACGTTGTACCTGAGCTTTTAAATTCTTAACTTGCTTTTGCAGATAATCCATTGTTACATTCGGTTCTGGGTTAGCTTTTGCTTTTTCTTTAAGTATATGTTTTTGTTTGCTAAATGCCTCTTGTATATCTGAATAATTAGCTAGGGATTGTCTTTCAATACTTTTAACATTTAATAATTCTGAAACTTTGTGGCAAAGTAATTCCCAAGTTAATTTACCTTCCCAGGTCTTAATTAACATGATAATGTCTTCTAAACGTTCTTCTGTAACAAGAATTTTGGGCATATTATAACTCCATTAGTCTATACAAATCATTGTCTAATTTAGCTGTATCTGGTTCTAGAATGTCTATATCCATTCCTTTTTCCTGTAAAGCTAATTTAACTGGGGAAGGGTCATACTCATCAGGAATTCGTAATAATGATCCATTTGGAATTTCCCGATTTTCTAAAAATGCAATTTTGGTTTTTATATGTGTTAATCTCCATCCCAAATTACTTATCCACCGATCTGCACCAAAAACACCTAATTTATGGTGCTCTCTCGCTTTATTAAATTGTTCTGTAAGTTGAATTTCTCTAAGCTTTAATATTTCTAAAGATGATTCTAATCCTTTAATACAAACGAGTTCTTTACATGTTTCACAATCCCCATGGCGAGAGCATGGCGACATTGCATAATCATGTTCACAAATGCCTATTTCCGTTATAGTTGCAATTCCAATTCTATTTTTTCCTAAGTCTTCATAGGTTACTGGAAGATTTAAATGAATTTTATCTAAAAGTGAAGCATACTCGGGAATAAGTAAATTCCGAACTGCTTCACTTTTTTCTTCTTCTGTCCTGTGATCATAAGCCTTATTATCTGCAATTCTAGCCCTCCCTGCCCAGTTCGCTAAAGTTAATTCATCCATTCCACCTCTCTCAGCTTTTGTACTTAACCAATGCCTTGCATTGTGTGATAGCAATCTAACAAACTCTCCTTTCGAAGTAGTTATACAATGCTTTTCCCATAATGATGTTTTAGGGCGTGTATCAGAATAGCAGAATCTATCATTAATAAGATTTACTGTTGGTAATATAAAAGAAAATTTTTTAGGGAGAAAATTATCATGAAATTCATTTTCTCTGAATAATAATAAGGCTTCAGAAGCTTTAACGTTTTTATTTTTATCAATATATGGCCAGTAATTGAATTTTTAGGTATATTTTTCGTATAAGTATTTCCCTAAAACATTGGGAGTTATAACACCACTATTTTCTTTCATTAACTTTTCAAACCACTTAGTTTTAATCCCATGCTTTCCATTAATTTCTAAAACCTTACCTATTTCTATTTCAGTTAAAGGTTTTTGAGGTAAATAATGGGATACTTGCATACCTTGATCTGGTGATATCATTACCGTGTTCGGATTTTCTTCCGCAAACTTTGCTGCTTTTCTTGCTAAAGCTCCTATATCTGTTAAACGTTTGACTGCTTCAATAATCACATCTTGCATGCTACTAGGAACCCATTTCAAACCCTCTTTTCCATTTTTTGCAGGTATCCATCGAATACCTAATTGCTTATTTCCTAGGCTATCTTCTTCCCATTCTAAGCAATTAACAGATAAAGACATCAACTCAGAACAACGAGATGGAGCAACCATAAGTAGAGCCATAACTGCTGTATAATACTCAGTTTCTTTATCTAAATTTGGTGCATCATGAAAGAGTTTGGCTACCAACATCATTTCTTCATCTGTTGGCATTTTACTTGAACGGTATTCTTTTCCTCTTTCATCAAGCAATATCGTTAAATCTCTAGGACGTTTATATGGGTTATTCCATAAAGACAAATTTGGAGTAATACCATTTTCACGACAAAAATCAAATAACTTCTCAAGTTGATATCCTAATTTATTGACTGATTCAGTATCTTTTTTATATTTTTTCAATACAAGGGTTTCAACTTCATTAATGACTAAATTATCGAGTTGTAATATATCGCAATTGTCTTTTACATTGTATAAAGCCATTTCAACCATACGTAATGACTCAAGATGCCGTGATAATTGACGAACTGGTTGCTGAGAGTAAACATAACGAATGTATGCTTTAGCAAAATCAATAAATGGTTCAGATAACGGCTCATATTGATAGGATGTAGATTTAACCCTATCTGTGGAAAAACGAACTTGAATGTTGTGAAGATTAAAGGTATCTCTCCATTGATTATTGTCCCAACAATCACTTCCGAAAGCTGTAAGTTTGTTTCTACAGAAAGTGATAAAATTTTCTAAACTGGATTTTGGATTCTCATGTACTTGGAAAAAAATTGTATTATTCATAATTAATGAGCCTCCATATTTTTTTTCATTTCATTACACGCTTGAACAACATATTCAACAGCCAATATAATACGATCCTTAGAAGATGCATAATCTATACTTTTAGTTCTTCTTAAACGTTCTTCTTTCTCTTTATACAGTTTATTTAATATTTGTTGATGTGGACCATCAACCAAAGGTCTAAATTTAGGACATAAATAACAAGTCTCATAACCAGTTATACAAAAATCATTCGTCCCACATGCGCCTATAGTATCTACTCCGTTATTAGTTATTAAAGATGTTGGATCAAATCCTCTCTCACTTTCATTCAAATTAGAAATAATTCTGCCAACGAATGCTTGGGCTAGTTTTCCCATTTCAGCACCCATAACGCGATCAATATATTGCACTGTATCCGCTGTATTTTCAGTATAGACTTTCACATTTTGTGTATCTGAGTGATCTAGTAGTTCTGCTATAATCGCTGCACCAACTCCTTTTCTCCCTAGGTTAGTCCCCCTTGTATGACGAAAACGTCTTGCATTAACATGAATAATTTCACCTGTTCGCTCTGAAACAGCTTTTTGATGTATACAGAATTTTCGTAATACATTTAGTTCTAATGAAGAGCTCGAGTAATGAAAAATATCTAATTCTAATAATGAAAGATCAAAATTCCTATTTTTTATATTATTCTTCAGAAAACGCCAATCAATAAACATTGGTAATTTCATTTTATAATCTGATATAAATGTTTCATCAACTAGGCTAAGCAATTTTTTATACTGATATTCTAAAAAGTTTAAGAGAACTAAATACAAGTCCTCTGTAATAGCAATCTTTTTAAATGTTTTTCTAAATAACCCACCTCTCTTTTTAGCACTAGGTATATTTAGGAAATAATTCCATGTTCCTTGAGAAGCTTCTTTTTTCAAGTCTTCAAATTTTAAATGTCGTATTTGAATAGGTCTTCTTGCAGTAGCTTGAAGTAAGTGGATATATGTATATGTTTCAAATGAAATAAGATCTTCTTTCCAAAGTCTAGCCAGCTCTGTCATTAAAGCTAAAATTTCATTTTCAGTAAATGCTCCCGTATAAGGGCATCTCATTATTACCGATTTACCTTTATCATTTCCACTCAAAGTAAAGCTTTCTAGTAGAGATGCAACAGCTTTATCAACTCCATAATAACCATACTCGTACCACGAGAGCAAAAAACCTTTTAATGAACCTAAATACCATTCACGTTCTTTTCCTAAGTTGGTTTTCCAATTTAATAGCGTATAAGTATCAATGGTTTTTAGTTGCGTATTAACTACTAATTCATGAAATCTATTGTACATATTAATAGTATGGTAGCTAGAGTATTTTTCAGCATAGATAGCTAATGTTTTTCTAAAGCTATTTAATGTTTTTTTATCTATATTCAATACAGCTTGAGAGAAATTTAGTTTAATATCTTTACTTATACGCCAAGAGTTTTCATTTTCATAAAACGCATATCCATCTCTTGATTGTCTAAGAATTTTCTTCTGGCTCATAATTGTCAACTTTTTTTTGAAACTCAGTTTGAAGTTCTAATAGTATTTTATTAGCTTTTTCTCGAATATAACGTTGATTATAAACATCTCCAGATTTTTCTGATACATGTCCCATAAGGTGTTGCCTCATTTTTGCTTCTTTTTCTGGTGAAATAAAATCTTTATGGTAAAAATCATTACTTACACTCTGATTGTTTTTATCTATTTTTTTTGAAAAATCTAAGTTCCACTCATGACGAAAAATGTGTGGATGAATAACAGAAAATTTTGGATCAACTTTTTTCATTGTTGGCACAATAACATTATCAAATGAACTTGTACTAATAGGATTCCCTTGAGTTTTCCCTTTCCGATGAGTTACGAACAAATATGGATGTTTATTTGCATTTGGAATTTTAGAACGGTAATTCATAATGTAATCATCAATGAGTTGAGCTATTTTCTGTGAAATAGGAAGACGTCTCTCTTTAGTTTTACTTACAGCCTGTGTTTTTCTTGAATCAAATTTATCGTCATGAGTTCGTCTTATTAAAATAAATGGTTTAGTTGTTCCTATCTCGATAAATGGAATCTGGATTGATAAAAGCTCTCCACGTCTTATCCCTAGTTCTTTTAATAATATAAACATCAGGTAATTTCTTTTTTTGATACCTATATTTTGGAATGGATTATTAGGGTTAGAATAATTAGCAATAGACATAAATTCATCTAACAATCCATTAGATAAATCTTCATTTACTCTTACAGTAAAATTTTTATGATTTTTAGGTTTTGAAGCTTTAATTAATAAAAGCAAATTAGCTAACTTTTCTTGGTATTCACTAGAAACTCTAATTACTTTAGATAAGAATAAAATATATTCTGAAAGCACTGTTAGCCTATTGTACTGATGATTTAAAGAAACAGATGGAAAAATTTTAATAAATTGAGTTTGTACTTTTTTTATAATTTTTCTTTTCGTACAATTAGTTTTTTTTGTTTTACTGCATTCAGCTTCATATGCCTGATAAGAGTCTCTAATTCACTTTCAGTAGGAACTATTTCTTTTTGAAGCATTTCGCTAATGATTAATTTATTATTCTGTTCCCAATCCATTAGCCACTGTATAACCCCTAATTTATTCCTAATCGTATTTACAGCACAGTGATACCGCAGTTCTACTGTAACCCATAACGTCGAATAGAAATCAGGTATCCCTGTTTCTTTGTTAACCAAAAGGGGAAAACGTTCTCCATTTTGGAAAAGGACCGTCTCCAATTTATACATGATGCTTAAATTTGCAAAATTAATATATATAAATACTAACGAATTCAATGCAATCTGTAAAGATTAATGTAAAAAAATAGAAGCCCTGTTTTAAAGGGCTTCTCTTGGTGCTTTTGAATTATATTTTACATATTCTTCTTATATGTAACTCAAAACGGAATATCGTCGTCGATGTCTTCAACTGGAGCAGCCGGTGCGGCGGGAGCTTGGCGGCGGGGGGCGGCAGGAGGCTCTTGGTTTTGCGGGGCGGCTTGGTATTGTTGTTGCGGCGCTTGTTGTTGGTAGCCGCTTTGGTTGTAACCGCCGTCGTCGTAAGGTGTGCCGCCGCTGTTGTCGTTGCGGCCGCCGAGCATTTTCATTTCGTTGGCGATGATGTCATATGCGGTACGTTCGATACCGTCTTTGCCTTGGTATTTACGGCTTTGGATGCGGCCTTCCAGATACACTTGGCTGCCTTTTTTCAGGTATTGTCCGGCGATTTCGGCGAGGCGGCGGTACATGGTGATGTTGTGCCATTCAGTGCGTTCTACGCGCTGGCCGTTGCGGTCGTTCCATGTTTCGCTGGTAGCGACGCTGAAATTGCAGACGGCTTCGCCGTTGGGCATATAGCGGACTTCAGGATCGCGACCGAGACGGCCGATAAGGATGACTTTGTTCAATGACATTTTTTAAACTCCTGTGATGATGTTTTCGGCGGCCTCTTGGTCAAATCCTTTTTGCAACGCCTTGATGTAAATGGTTTGTTTGTCTGCGCTGAAGGTAATACTTTCGACGCCTTCGACTTGGGACAATGCTTGGTAGAGCGAATCGTATTTTTCCTGCCATGCAGGGCTGACAGGATAACTGAGATTTTTGACGGGTTTGGGCGCGGGGGCGAGTACGGCGATGACCAGCCATAACAGCATCAATGCGCTGCAAAAGGTGAAAACGCCTGCAAAGCCGTATTGTTGAAACAGCCATCCGCCGCTTGCGCCGCCTACAAACAGTCCGACGGACTGCATGGTATTGTAAACGCCCATTGCCGTGCCTTTCAAATCGGATGGTGCAATCTTAGACACCATGGACGGCAGGCTGGCTTCCAATACGTTAAAGCCGATAAAGTAAACAACCAGATAGGCGGTAATCAGCCAAATCGAATGCATGCCGAACAATAAGCCGATTTGCGCCGCTGCAATGCAGGCGATGCCGAGAATAAAGATTTGTTTGAGCTTATTGCGGGTTTCGCCGATGATGATGAGGGGGATCATAATCACCAGCCCTGCGATGGTCGAGGGCAGATAGACTTTCCAATGCTGGATTTTTTCCAAACCGAGCTGCGTCATGGCAAAAGGCAGGGCGGTGAACAACGCCATTTGTGCGGCGTGCAGCGCGAAAATGCCGAAATCCAAGTTGAGAAGCTGGCGGTCGCGGAGCACTTCGCCCATGCGCGAGGGCTGCGCCTGTGTGTCTTCGTGCAGCTTGGATACTTCGGGATCGGGGGTCATCCAAGCGACAACGCCTATGCTGATGACGGTCAGGATACCGGTCAGCATAAACAATCCAGGAACGCCGATAATGTCGGCAATCATCGGGGCGACTACCAGGCTGACGGAAAAGGTCAAGCCTATGCTCAAACCTATCATCGCCATTGCGCGGGTACGCACGCCGTCTCGGGTCAAGTCGGCAAGCAGCGCGGTAACTGCGGCGCTGACTGCGCCTGCCCCTTGAATGGCGCGCGCGGCAACCAGCATGGGCAATGAGTTGGCGGCGGCGGCAAGAAAACTACCGGCGGCAAAGACAATCAGTCCGACATAAATGGTTTTTTTGCGTCCGAATTTATCGGAGGCGATGCCCAAAGGCAGTTGCAGCAAAGCCTGCGTCAGTCCGTAGATACCCATTGCCAGACCGACCAAGGTTTTGTTGTTTTCCGTGCCGGGCAATGAGGCGGCATATAAGGACAAAACAGGAAGAACCAAGAACATCCCCAGCATACGCAGTGCGTAAACGCCGGAGAGAGTGGTGCTGGCACGCCATTCGTGCGGGAACATTTGGATGCGGTTGTCTTTTGCCATAAACGGTTTTTCAGACGACCTCGTAGGATTCGGAGGTTGTCTGAAATTTTGAAATTGATAGATGTGCGGATTATACAGGATTCAAAAGGGTTTGCATTTGCACAGACCGCAGCCGTCTATAAACCGCGGTTTAACCCCACTGCCAACGGTTGCGCCATGCGCCTAAGACGGCGTTGGGATATTTGTTGCTGCCCAAGCTGCCGTTGAAGCGCGCCAAAGCGCGGACGATGTTGCCTTTTTCAATATTGTTGTAGTGGCGCAGGATGGTGCAGCCGTAGCGCAGGTTGGTGCGGATGTCGAACAGGTTGTGCGAAGGTTTGCCGATATAGTTTTTCCAAAACGGCATAACCTGCATCAGCCCGCGCGCGCCGACCCCGCTGATGGCGTATTGGCGGAACGCGCTCTCGACTTCGATCAAACCCAAAATCACTTGGGTATTCAAGCCCGCGCGACTGCTTTCGTATTGGATGTTGACCAGCAGACGGCGGCGTTCGGCGGCATCGGGAACGTAGCGGGCAAGGCGGGAGGACATTGCCGCCAGCCAGCGTTCGCCTTCGTTTGGATCGGCGAACACGAGGCGCGGCGGATTGACATTGTTAATGGAGCTGCGCATGACCGAAGCGACATCGTCGGCAAGCGTTTCTTCACGTTGCGCGCCGGCGAGCGCAGCGGTAGGTCTGAGCAGCAATGCGCCGCCAGCCAGTAAAAAGCGGCGGCGGGACGGGGATTCGGGTGTGAGGATAAGGTTTTCCGTTTTCATGTGTAGTGTCATTCGTTTAGTCGGTTTAAAGGTCGTCTGAAAAACCTATTTTCGTTTTCAGACGACCTTTTGACGTTTGCAAAACGGATATTATAAGAATATCTCCGTGCAGAATCAAAGGCAGCGTGCATCATTTATAAATGGATTGACCTGAAGCAGAATTGCGGCGGTTTAAGATATTGTCAATCAACGGCGGGACAGAGTAACATTAGGCCTTCGTTTATCCACCGGTATTTTTTCATGACCACTACGCCTACCAACGTCCTGGCATCCGTCGATTTAGGTTCCAACAGCTTCCGCCTCCAAGTTTGCGAAAACAACAATGGACAACTAAAAATCATTGATTCCTTCAAACAAATGGTGCGCTTTGCCGCCGGTTTGGACGAACATAAAAACCTCAGCGAAGAATCCCAAGAACGCGCCTTGGACTGTTTGGCAAAATTCGGCGAACGGCTGCGCGGGTTCAAACCCGAACAAGTGCGCGTCGTGGCGACCAACACCTTCCGCGTAGCAAAAAATATCGCCCAATTCCTACCCAAAGCCGAAGCCGCACTGGGCTTTCCCATCGAAATCATCGCCGGCCGCGAAGAAGCCCGCCTTATTTACACCGGCGTCGTCCACACCCTGCCGCCCAACGGCGACAAAATGCTCGTTATCGACATCGGCGGCGGCTCGACCGAATTTGTTATCGGCTCCGACCTACACCCACTCGCAACGGAGAGTCTGCCCTTAGGTTGCGTCACTTACAGCCTGCGTTTCTTTCAAAACAAAATCACCGCCAAAGATTTCCAAGCCGCCATCTCCGCCGCACGCAACGAAATCCAGCGCATCAGCAAAATGATGAAGCGCACAGGCTGGGATTTTGCCATCGGCACATCCGGCTCCGCCAAATCCATACGCGACCTCATCGCCGCCGAGCTGCCCCAAGAAGCCGACATTACTTACAAAGGCATGCGCTACCTCGCCGAGCGTATCATTGGAGCTGGTTCTGTCAAAAAAGCCAAATTCGAAAGCCTCAAACCTGAACGTGTGGAAGTATTTGCCGGCGGACTGGCGGTCATGATGGCAGCGTTTGAAGAACTCGAACTCACCAAGATGACCGTTACCGAAGCCGCCCTGCGCGACGGCGTGTTCTACGACCTGATCGGACGCGGTTTGAACGAAGACATGCGCGATCAGACGACCGCCGAGTTCCAAAACCGCTACCACGTTAGCCTCAATCAAGCCAAACGCGTTGCCGAAACCTCGCAAGCCTTTATGGACAGCCTGTGCCACGCCAAAAACGTAACAGTCCAAGACCTTGCCCAATGGAAACAATACCTCGGCTGGGCAGGCAGACTGCACGAAATCGGACTCGACATCGCCCACACAGGCTACCATAAACACTCCGCCTACATCCTCGAAAACGCCGATATGCCCGGATTCTCCCGCAAAGAGCAAACCATACTCGCGCAACTGGTCATCGGACATCGCGGCGACATGAAAAAAATGGCGGACATCGTCGGCAGCAGCGAAATGCTTTGGTATGCCGTCCTTTCCCTGCGCCTCGCCGCACTTTTCTGCCGCGCCCGCCTACCTTTGGATCTGCCGCCGCAAACCCAACTGCGCGCCGACGAAACCGGCAAAGGCTTCATCCTGCGCATCAGCCAAAACTGGCTCGAACAACACCCCCTAATCGCCGCCGCGCTCGACTACGAAAGCGCGCAATGGCAAAAAATCGATATGCCTTTCAACGTGCAGCCTCAATAGGGTTGAAAATGGCAAAAAGGTCGTCTGAAAATCCGTTTCAGCATTCGTGATGAACGTTGAAACAGGTTTTCAGACGACCTTTTGTGTATTTGGGCATTGGCAAGGTCTGCTATTCGGCAAGCCTTAAATCATCTGCGAGCCGTTATGAACTTTCGCCCAAAATCATCGAGCCTATGCCCGCATCGGTGAAAATTTCCAGTAAAAGCGCGTTGGGCAGGCGGCCGTCGATGATATGTGTCGCTTTAACGCCGTTGCTTGCCGCTTCGACGGCAGAGCTGATTTTGGGCAACATACCGCCGTAGAGCGTGCCGTCTGCGATTAATTCGTTGATACGGCTTGGCGTGAGGTGGGTCAAGAGGTTGCCTTCTTTGTCCATCACGCCGGCGATATTGGTCATCAACAGCAGTTTTTCCGCGTTTAACTCTTCCGCCAGTTTGCCTGCGACCAAGTCGGCGTTGATGTTAAACGCTTCGCCTTTTTCGCCGACACCGATGGGGGCGACGACAGGGATACAGCCGCGTTCAATCAAGCCTTCAATCAGGCGTACGTCTATGCTTTCGACCGTGCCGACCTGTCCGATGTCCACACCTGCCTGCTCGGGCGTATCAACCAGCAGTTTTTTCGCTTTGATGAAGTGGTTGTCGCGTCCGGTGACACCGACCGCGCGTCCGCCGTGTAAATTGATCAGCGAGACAATTTCTTTGTTGACATGACCGCCCAACACCATTTCTACGATGTCCATCGTTTCGCCGTCGGTCACGCGCATGCCTTGTACGAATTCGCCTTTTTTACCGATTTTTTCTAACATTTCATTAATTTGCGGTCCGCCGCCGTGGACGATGACGGGGTGGATGCCCACCAATTTGAGCAAGACGACATCGCGGGCGAAGCCTTCTTTCAAAGCAGGCTCGGTCATGGCGTTGCCGCCGTATTTGATGACGATGACGGAGCCGGAAAAACGGCGGATATACGGCAGGGCTTCGGCTAAAATGCGCGCTTTGTCGGCTGCGGAAATGGAGTGGGATTCGCTCATAATCGTGCCTCATTATTAACAATTTAATCATTATAGCGGATTCGCTTGGAATCGGTACAAATCGGCTCCGCTAGTTTCTTCGGCTTTGCCGTCTTGCCATGATTTAAAGCCAAACTGCCTTATCTTAACGTCAAAGGTCGTCTGAAACAACATTCCGCAACCCTTATCGGTTGAGGATGCGCCCGTCGGAATGGTAGAATCAACGGATTCGGGCATATCGGTTTGCCATCGCCGACGGATACGGTATCGCCCAAACATTTTCTCAAACAACGGTTATCCGGTTTGCCCGATATACCGAGGACTCTCCCATGATTAAAATCAGCACTCAATTTGATGCCGGCTCCGTCTTCGTCAAAGACCTGACCAACCCCGCCAATATCCGCCTCGAGCTGCGTCCGGACAACGCTTCCGATTTCGCCCAATGGTTTTATTTCCGCCTGCAAGGTGCGGCGTATCAAAATTGCGTAATGCACTTTGAAAACGCGGCGGATTCGGCCTATCCCGAAGGCTGGGAAGGTTATCAGGCGTGCGCCTCTTACGACCGGCAAAATTGGTTCCGCGTCCCGACCGAATACGAAAACGGCGTGTTGACCATCAACCATACGCCCTTGTCCAACAGCGTTTACTACGCCTATTTCGAACCCTATTCCCACGAGCAGCATTTAAACCTCTTGGGCGACGCGCAAGGCAGCGGGCTTTGCCGCATCGACGACTTGGGCAGCACCGTGCAAGGCCGTGATATCAATCTGCTGACCATCGGCAACCAAGTCGAAAGCGACATGAAAATTTGGATTATCGCGCGCCAGCATCCGGGCGAAACGATGGCGGAATGGTTTATAGAAGGTCTGCTCGGCCGCCTGCTCGACCCGCAAGACCCGACCGCGCGCATCCTGCTCGACCGCGCCACTTTCTACATCGTGCCGAACATGAACCCCGACGGCTCGGTCTTGGGCAACCTGCGCACCAATGCCGCCGGCGCAAACCTCAACCGCGAATGGGAAAATCCGACTTTGGAAAAAAGCCCCGAAGTCTTCCTTGTTCGCGAAAAAATGCTGGAAACCGGCGTGGATTTGTTCTTGGACATTCATGGCGACGAAGCATTGCCGTTTGTCTTTGTCGCCGGTACGGAAGGCGTGCCGAACTACAATCCGCGCATCGCCGCGCTGGAAACGCAGTTCAAAGCCGCCCTGCTCTCTGCCAGCCCCGACTTCCAAGATGAATACGGCTATGAAAAAGACGCGCCCGGTCAGGCAAACATGACGCTCGCGACCAACTGGGTGGGCAACCGTTTCGGCTGCCTCGCCTATACGCTCGAAATGCCGTTTAAAGACAACGCCAACCTGCCCGACGACGACTTCGGCTGGAACGGTCAACGCTCCCTGCGCTTGGGCGAAGCCATGTTGTCAGCTGTCTTGAACGTTGTCGATGATTTACGATAATTATTTCTCCCCATCACACAAAAGGTCGTCTGAAAATTCAAATCGGGATTTTCAGACGACCTTTGTCGGGCTAAAAACACATAAACCGCCCTTCCAATAAGGAACACACATCATGATGATACATCCGCAGTTTGACCCCATTGCAATCAGTATCGGACCAGTCGCCATCCGCTGGTATGCCCTCAGCTATATCGTCGGTTTTATGCTTTTCCTATGGCTGGGACGTCGCCGCATCAAACAAGGCAACACCGCCTTTACCAAAGAAATGCTCGACGACTTCCTGACTTGGGGTGTGTTGGGCGTCATACTCGGCGGACGACTCGGCTATATCCTGTTTTACAAATTCTCATACTACCTCGAACATCCGCTCGAAATGCTTAAAGTTTGGGAAGGCGGCATGTCGTTCCACGGCGGCTTCTTGGGCGTCGTCATCGCCATGTGGCTGTTCAGCCGCAAACACAAAATCAGCACCTTGAAAACCATGGATTTTGTTGCGCCGCTCGTTCCGCTGGGCTTGGCTTCCGGTCGTATCGGCAACTTCATCAACGGCGAACTCTGGGGCCGTATTACCGACATCAACGCCTTTTGGGCAATGGGCTTCCCGCAAGCACGCGCAGAAGACCTCAATGCCGCCGTGCGCAATCCGCTTTGGGCAGAATGGATGCAGCAATACCACATGCTGCCGCGCCACCCTTCGCAACTCTACCAATTCGCGCTGGAAGGCATCTGCCTCTTCATCGTCGTATGGATTTTCTCCAAAAAACCGCGTCCGACCGGACAAGTCGCCTCCCTCTTCCTCGGCGGCTACGGCTTCTTCCGCTTCATCGCCGAATACGCCCGCCAGCCCGACGACTATCTCGGCCTGCTCACCTTGGGCTTGTCGATGGGACAATGGTTGAGCGTTCCGATGATTGTTTTGGGTGCGATCGGTTTTGTCTGGTTCGGTAAGAAAAACCGCCTGAACTAATGCCCAAAGGTCGTCTGAAAACCCAAGCGGGACGCTGTAATAAGCGTCCCGTCATCACATCAGCCATTCCAAACACGCGCAATTTGCGATTCATCAAACCGAATCGCAAAAAATCTTAAATCCGACTTGGTTTATCCGCCGCCCGATGGTATCTTGGCACACCTTTCCACCCTTTTTTAAAGAGAGCCTAAAATGTCTGAAGAAAACAAAATCAAAGTCAACGACCTGCCTGAAGACAAAAAAGAACAGTCTGAAGAAGTCGAGCTGCCCGTAGTCAACAACGAAGAAAAGCGTGGCGGCCACAGCGAAGGCGGTTGCTGCGGCGCATGCGGCGGTTGATTCCGTTTTGAAAAACAAAGGTCGTCTGAAAACCTGAAACATGGTTTTCAGACGACCTTTTTATTGAACGAGGGATGATGACAATAAAGGGGTTACCATCCAAACTTGTCATACTTTCGAAAAAGGATTACGAGCGTGCGAGTAAATGTTTGCTCATTTGAGGGCCATTGTTGTCTTCAAATTTAATCAGGCTTGCTTTGACATGATAACCCAATACTTTCGCAATAATTCCGCTCATGGACTTTCTCAGTATGCGGTTGTAGCGTTCTGCGGAACGGTTGTAAGCACGGCGCGCGGAAACAACGTCGTTTTCAGCTGCATCCAGCATTTCAAGCTGGCTTTTCAACCCTTCGTCGGGTCGTTGTTTTAAGTTTTTTTCCAAAGCTTCTTGCAAGCTTCGGAGCAATTTGTTTAATTCTGCTTCCGCATTGCACAGGCGGGAAAGCGATTCCGGCGAAAAAGATTTGGATGCCTGACTCAATATCGCTTCTGCATCGCCACAAGCGGACAACAAACCTTTATCCATATCGTCACCTTCGCGCCCTAAGTAGATTTTTGACGCATCTAAAACATGTCTGACTGCCTGGTGCCTACACGCCAAAGCGATACGCAATGCAACGAAAGATTCTTGGTAATCTTTTTTACAACGGCTGAGCTTTTGTTTGAAATTAATCAGCAGAAAGCCCAATATCACGGCGATGAAAATAAGACTAATGATTCCCATAATGCTCATCCTTGATTATTTATTGAAGTAATGTGTTGAGTATTTTGCAGATTTCTCGCGAATGAAAGCTAATCCGCAGATTTGATTTAGTTTGATGGCATTATAACCCAAATAGATTTTTTTGCCCATAAGTCATAAAAAAGGCCGTCCGAATTTTGTTTCAGACGACCTTTTTCATACACCTTATATCTTCATTTCAATAAATTACTTCCCCTTCACATCAATCACCCACACTTCCGACTGCGAACCCAAGCGCAGCGGAATCCCCCAGAAACCGTAGCCGGACGTAACAAAAAAGTGTCTTCCGCCGATTTCTTCATAGCCGTAGGCAAGGCGGTAGAGGGTGCGCACAATCAGGTTTGCCGGCGCGATTTGACCGTTGTGTACATGGCCGGAAACTTGAACATCAATAGGCAGCGTGGCGTGCGCCTCAACTTCGGTCGGACGGTGGTCCATCAGCAAAACGGGCTGCTCGGTATTGTGGCTTTCCAGCAACTGCGCAACAGACGGACGGTCGTGATCCAAGTCATCGTTGCGGCCGACGAGCAGGAACGCATCGTGTTGCAACACTTGGTTGCCGAGTACGGTAATGCCCGCCGCTTCGAGATCATGGCGGATGCGCGCGCTGTCGCCGAACATATCGTGATTGCCCAAAGTCGCGTAAACGCCCAGCGGCGCTTTCAGACGACCCAGATGCGGCTGCATATTCTCTTTGCGGTAGGCATCAACGTTGTCATCCATCAAATCGCCCGGCAACAGGATTAAATCGACTTTTTCGCGGTTCATAATGTCCACCAGTTTATCCAGTTGCCGCACGCCGAACAAAATCCCCAAGTGCAGGTCGCTTGCCACGCCGATGCGCAGCGGTTTGTCCATTTTCTTATCGATCACGACGGTCTGATGACGGACGACGGGCGTATAAGCGTTGTACATCCCAAAGCCGACCAAGCCGAACACAAACAACGGCGCAAACAGTCGCAGGCTGCGCGACAGCGACCGGCTTGCCACGAATTTGCGCAGCAGTAGGAACAGGACAAACGTCGCCAGTGCCGCATACATCACAAACAGCAGCAACACCATCCAAAACGCCATAATGCGGAACATAAAATGTCCCAACTCCAACAAAAGCCCCGCCAGCAAGCCGTTGGTCACGAAATACGACACGCCCATCAGCCAACGCCTGCCCGCCTTCCCGACCACCGGCGCAAACAGCCATTGCAACGAACGCCCCAGCCCGAACGTGAAAAGCTGGAGCAATACAATCATAATCAGAAACATCGTGCCAAACATAAAGCGAACCTGTTGAAAATCAAAACACAAACGGCGGATTCTATCATAATCCCCCTTTCAGATGAGGTCGTCTGAAAACCTTAAGTGCTATAATACCGCCTGAAAAACTCCATAAAATCCGAAAGGAAACGCAATGAACCACCCCCAAACCGCCATCATTCCCGACCACGCCCAAGCCGGCATATTCATCGAAGCCGACATTCGCGACGGACGCTACGACGACATCAAAACCGCCTGCCGAAGCTCGCTTGAAGCCTTGGAGAAACTCAAAACCCGCTTTCCCGAAGATATTTTAGGTATGACCATCGCCTTCGGCAGCGATGCATGGGAAGCGTTCGGACACGCAGAAGAAGGCAGCGAAATCAAGCCCTTCCCCGTCATGGGCAACGGCCTTGCCCCTTCGACCCAACACGATATTTACATCCATATCCAAGCCTGCCGCCAAAAAGCCGCCTACGCGCTCGCCCAATCCGTCTTTGCCGCGTTCGGCGACAGCATCAGCGTCGCCACCGAGGAACATGGTCTGCGCCTGTATGAAGACCGCGGACTGGACGGTTTTGTCGATGGTACCGAAAACCCGCAAGGCGATGAGAACGTCCGCAATGTCGCCATTATTCCCGAAGGCCGTCCCGATGCCGGCGGCAGCTACGTTCTACTGCAAAAATACCTGCACGACCTGAAAAAATGGGATGCCGTGCCTGTCACCGAACAAGAAGCCAGCGTCGGTCGCAGCAAAGAAGCCAACGAAGAATTCAGCAAAGACGTGCGCCTGCCCGATTCGCATTTGGGCCGCGTCAACCTGAAAGAAAACGGCGTGGGTCTGAAAATCGTCCGCCGCAGCCTGCCCTTCGGCAAACTCAGCGGCGAACACGGTCTGATGTTCACTTCCTACTGCCATACCCTGCACAACATCGAAGTACAGCTCTTGAGCATGTTCGGCGATGCCGACGGCAAAACCGACCTTCTGCTCAAGCATCTTTCTACTGCTGTATCAGGCGCATATTACTACGCCCCTTCGGTCGAGCGTTTGCAGGATTTATAAAACCGCGTTGCCGATGTGAAATATGAAGCCCTAAGACAAAAGGTCGTCTGAAAACCCGTAATCAGGTTTTCAGACGACCTTTTTTCATTACTTTATCTCAAACTGCGTTCAAATCAGGCAAACACCAGCTTGCCACCCTCTTCTTTCACATGAATCGTGCTGTCGGGCGCGTATTTGCCTTCGAGCAGAGCTTTTGCCAGCGGGTTTTCGATTTCCGACTGGATGGCGCGTTTGAGCGGGCGTGCGCCGTACACGGGGTCGAAACCGGCTTTGGCAATCAAATCCAAGGCGGCATCGTCCACTTTCAGGTGCAGGTGCTGCGCTTCTAGGCGTTTTTCCAAGCCTTTGAGCTGGATTTTCGCGATATTGCGGATATTCTCCTGATTCAGTCCGTGGAACACGACCACTTCGTCGATACGGTTGATCATTTCGGGGCGGAAGTAGGCTTTCACTTCTTCCATCACCGCTTCTTTCACAGCTTCATAATCCTGCGTGCCCATTTGTTGAATGTGCTGGCTGCCGATATTGGAAGTCATGACGATGACGGTATTTTTGAAGTCCACGGTGCGGCCTTGTCCGTCGGTCAGGCGGCCGTCATCCAATACTTGCAGCAGGATGTTGAACACGTCGGGATGGGCTTTTTCCACTTCGTCCAAAAGAATCACGCTGTACGGTTTGCGGCGGACTTGTTCGGTCAGGTAGCCGCCCTCTTCGTAGCCGACATAGCCCGGAGGCGCACCGATGAGGCGGGCAACGGCGTGTTTTTCCATGTATTCGGACATGTCGATGCGGATGAGGTGGTCTTCGCTGTCGAACAGGAAGCCTGCCAAGGCCTTGCACAACTCGGTTTTACCCACGCCGGTCGGGCCTAGGAACAGGAAGCTGCCGTAGGGTTTGTTCGGATCGGCAAGGCCGGAACGGCTGCGGCGGATGGCGTCGGACACGGCGCGCACGGCTTCGTCTTGACCGACCACGCGACGGTGCAATACTTCTTCCATTTTCAGCAGCTTGTCGCGTTCGCCTTCCATCATTTTGGACACAGGAATGCCGGTCATGCGCGATACGATTTCGGCCACCTCGTCCGCGCCGACTTCGGTGCGGAAGAGTTTGTTTTGTTTTTTGCCGTCGGGGTTGCTTTCCGCTGCCTGCAACTGCGCGCCTAATTTCGGCAACTCGCCGTATTCGAGTTCGGACGCACGGGCGAAGTCGCCTTGGCGTTTGGCCTGCTCGATTTTGACCTTGATGTCGTCCATCTGTTTCTTAATGTCGGCGGTGCTGGAAGACGCGGCTTTTTCGGCTTTCCAGATTTCGTCCAAATCGGCGTATTCTTTTTGCAAGCCGTCGATTTCTTCGTCTATCAGTTCCAAACGTTTTTTGCTGGCGTCGTCGCTTTCTTTGGCAACGTGCATTTTTTCCATTTTGAGCTGAATGATGCGGCGGTCGAGTTTGTCCATCTGCTCGGGTTTGCTGTCCAACTCCATTTTGATGCGGCTGGCGGCTTCGTCAATCAAATCAATCGCTTTGTCGGGCAGGAAGCGGTCGGTGATGTAGCGGTCGCTCAACTCTGCGGCGGCAACGATGGCGGGGTCGGTGATGTCGATGCCGTGGTGGATTTCATAACGCTCCTGCAAACCGCGCAGGATGGCGATGGTGTCTTCCACGCTAGGTTCGCCGACCAATACTTTTTGGAAGCGGCGTTCGAGTGCCGCATCTTTTTCGATGTATTGGCGGTATTCGTCCAAAGTGGTCGCGCCGATACAGTGCAGTTCGCCGCGTGCCAAAGCCGGTTTCAACATATTGCCCGCGTCCATCGCGCCGTCGGTTTTGCCCGCGCCGACCAAAGTATGGATTTCATCGATGAAAATCAAGGTGTTGCCGTCGTCTTTCGCCAAATCGTTCAACACGCCTTTCAAGCGTTCTTCAAATTCGCCGCGGTATTTCGCGCCGGCAATCAATGCCGCCAAATCCAAAACCAGCAGGCGTTTGTTGCGCAGGGATTCGGGCACTTCGCCGTTGACGATGCGTTGCGCCAAGCCTTCGACGATGGCAGTTTTACCCACGCCCGGCTCACCAATCAGCACGGGGTTGTTTTTAGTACGGCGTTGCAATACCTGAATGGCGCGGCGGATTTCGTCGTCGCGGCCGATAACGGGGTCAAGCTTGCCGTCGCGGGCGCGCTGGGTCAGGTCGAGCGTGTATTTTTTCAGCGCATCGCGTTGGTCTTCGGCATTAGCATCGTTCACGTTTTGTCCTCCTCGTACCGCGTCAATCGCGGCATTGATGTTTTGTTCGGTCGCTCCGGCTTCTTTCAAGATTTTGCCGGTCGCATCGTTCTGCTGCACCAAAGCAAGCAGGAAAAGTTCGCTGGCGATATAGGCATCGCCGCGTTTGGTTGCCGCTTTGTCCATCAGGTTCAACACCGCCTGCAATTCGCGGCTGGGCAGAATATCGCCGCCCTGACCGGACACTTTCGGCAGGCTGTTCAAATGCTGCTGCAAACGCTGTTTCACCTGCGGCACGTTCACGCCCGCATGAGCCAAGAGCGCGGCGGTTCCGCTGTTTTGGTCGTCAAGCAGAGCTTTCAGCACGAAGCCCGCTTCCAGATAGCTGCTGTCCGCAGCCAACGCCAAACTCTGAGCTTCTGCAAGGGCTTGTTGGAATTTGGCGGTTAATTTGTCGAATCTCATCTTTAGGTTTCCTTTCTTCTGAAACGAATATCTTTCTAATAAACGCTATATAGTGTCACCTGTGGATAACTCAAGAGAAAAATTTACTAAAATATTAAAAAAATACAGTATCAATTTGTTTTTAAGATAGATTAAATCAAAAAAAGCTGTGAATAAGTCGATATGCCCACTATAAAAAGGTCGGCGGATTCGCATTTGAAGTGCAACTTTCCATAACAGAAAAAGGCCAGTA
>ERZ773087.807-NODE-807-length-22107-cov-6.713813_pt1 | contig 22107 bp, 16 predicted proteins | sample MGYA00511375_ERZ773087 | MGnify/ENA primary metagenome ERZ773087 (study PRJEB29015, sample SAMEA2737995) | human oral metagenome | biome: human oral; feature: human-associated habitat; material: dental | place: China | collected 2063 ...
TGAACCTCTTTGGGAAGCCTTATAATCCTTCTACCAGCGCCTCTGACCCTGGGATTCCTTATATGCTCGCCCCTGAGACTGAATTGAACAAAAAGTACGAACGTACTTCAGTGGCTAAAATCTACCAGCAGATAGATGCCGACTTGCAAGAGGGATTGCCCCTTATCAATGATAGCTACTATGATATGCCTAAGTATCACTTCAACAAAAGAGCAGCTTATGCCTTTGCAGCACGCTTCTACCTCTATTACCAACAGTGGCAAAAAGCCTTGGATGCAGCCAATGAAGTGCTTACTACCAACGATAGAACCACTAAGAACTTGCTAAGAAACTGGCGAGACTTCCGTGATGTGAGCAAAGTAGGAAGTACCAAACAAGGAAACAGAGCGCTCTACTATACCCGTGATGATATCCAGGCGAACCTCTTAGTATTGCCAGTGTATTCGAGCATTACTAACTATTTCTCTGAAGACTATTCGCGCCGTTACACCCACAATAGCCGTATTTCCAACCAGGAAACTTTGGCTGCTCCTAACCTATGGGATACACAAGGAAAGGCTATTATCAATGAGCGCTATTGGTTCATGCCTATTAAGACAGAAAGTAACGATGCCAATACTATTTTCTTTGACAAATGGCCTGCTTTCTCAGGTGATTATTCCAGAAGTATCATGATTCCTTTCACTACTGATGAAACCCTTTTGGTACGTGCCGAAGCTAAGATACACCTCAAGCAGTACGAAAGCGCTGTTAATGACTTGAACCTATGGACATCTAAGTTTATCCAAGTGAAAGAAGTAGCAGGTTATACCAACAAGAACCAAGTAACTCAGGACGAAATTGTGGCTTTCTACAATGGTATAAACTACTCCCAAGCTACTGACGAGGGTGCCACTCAGAAGAAGCACTTAAATCCTTCCTTCACTATAGAGGCTGATGGTGTGCAGGAACCCCTCTTGCACTATTTGCTTGAGTGCCGCCGTGTTCTTACCCTTGGTGATGGCTTGCGCTGGCAGGATATACGCCGCTATAATATAGAGGTAGTACGCTACAAAACCGACGAAAATAACCGTAACCAGTTCTCTGTCAAAGCGGTACTTCCTCCTGATGACCCAAGACGTACGCTTCAGTTGCCTACCATGGTACTACAAGCAGGAATGACCCCTAATCCAAGATAATAAAAATAGTATCTTATGAAAAAAATAATATATATGTTTTTGGCAGCAGCCTTCCTTATGAGCTGTTCCAATGATGATAAAATCAATACCTCCGAAAGCGCTACAACTGCCGACGATGGAGGTGTCAATGGAAAGGTGATTAACCCTCAGAATCCATTGGATAAGTATATAGAAAAGCACTTTTCTCAGCCTTATAGTATAAATATATTATACCGCTTCCTTGAAAGGGATATCTATAGGTCTTATACGATGGCTCCTACACGCTACGAAAAAGCCATAGAGTTTGTCAATGTATTTAATTATCTCTTTGTGGAGCCTTATATCAAGATAACCTCCAAGCAGTTCCTCAAAGAACACTCCTTCAATACCGTTATATTGATAGGTGAACCTGCTTTCAACTCCACTGGAGCGAAGCTGGTAGGTTTTGCTGCTGCTGGGGTGAAGATTCACTTGTTGGAAATTAACAATATGGACCCTAACAATATCTATTGGCTTAACGACAACATCTTGGCTACACTCTATCATGAGAATGCACACACTTGGCACCAAGCCAAACTCTATCCTACCGATTATGAGAAGATCTCCGCTTCTGACTATAAGAGAGATAACTGGGTAACAGCTTGGAACCTATCCTCAAGAAACTATTTGCCTGCCGGCTTTATGACCGCATACTCTAGCTTCAACAGCGATGAGGACTTCGTAGAGATGTTGGCTCGCTATATCGTATATCACAATGCAACACAGGATTGTGGTTGTGCTACTACAGATAGTTCTTTGGATACTGACGGAGATGGCTTTGATGATGCGCTTTATACCGCTTGGAAGGATAAGTTCTGGAACTATGGAAACCTAAGTGATGGTCAAACCAACTATGAGTCTACCAATGTATGGGAAGAACAGCTTAAAATAGCAGACGTAAAAATACGTCCTAATGAAACCTATACAGGTAAGCAAAAAATAGAACAGAAAATGGCCATTATGAAGAAATATCTCTTGGAAGAATGGAATATCAATCTTGATGAACTACGTGCTGAAATCCGTAGCCGATACCCCTATGTAGTGGGTCGAGACTTTGAAGGAAATCCTGTACCAAGAAAAGATTTCTCTGTGTTACCTAATAATTAAAATTTGCTATGAAAAGATATATCATATTACTCGTGACGCTTTCTTTGGTAGCCTCTTGTAGCTACAAGGAAGATGATAATTTCGACCAGAAACCAGCAGGCCGTATGGCCAATGTCCTAGAGACTTATAAGAACACCCTTGAAGAGGATACTTATTGGCAACTCTCTTATTTCCCTCAGGTAAGCCGACGTTTCTTAGGGCTACCAAGAATGGATCATAGTGTAGGGGGGTATAACATCTTCTTGAAATTCAAGGATGGTAAGGTAAGTGCTTCAGCAGAGTTCATGCCTAATAATGATGAATATACTACTTACTTCTCTTATCAGAATACCGAGGCAATCACTCTTAGTTTTGATACATATAACGATGTATTGCATCACTTCCGCCGTACCTCTGGTCAGTTTCCTAACGCTCGTGGTGGGGATATTGAGTTAGAGATTTTGGAACCTGTAAGTAATGGTTATGCTATTGTAGGGCGTTCTTCCACTACCAAAATGACCCTTACCAAGTTCACAGGAAACCGTGAGGAATACCTCAATAAGGTACGTGCTAATACGGAAGTTCTTAAAGACAAAGGTCTTAACGCTGCCCAAATCGGAGGCAAGACAGTTACCATGACTCTCTTCCCCAGCTATCGCCAAATAGCTTTTAGTTATGATGGGCAGGATGTGCAACAGGCCTTTGTGGTAACCGATAAGGGTCTTAAGTTCTACGAACCTGTTACTGTAAATGGGGTTACTTTGAATGAACTCTATATCAATGAGGCAAAAACAGCCCTTACCACACCTGATAATACCCTTACCATTACTCTCCAAGCAGCTCCTCTCCAACTAACAGAAAACCCTATGAAAGTGTGGTTTGACGAAGGGTTTGTTTCCGATAAGTTTATGACCAGCTATAATACAACCGATTCATGGATTAAGTGGGCTTATGCTTGGTATGATCTTAAAAGAAGTGGCCATACCGACCTTAGACTTTCCACAATCAAAGGAAATGACAACGAATCAGTTGCAGGATTCACCAAGTTTATCTCTTATGTAGAGGGATACGAAGGTGGTGTATGGACTTACTATGAAGTGGATATGGTAGGGGTAGGAGATCACCCTGACCAAGTGCGCTTTATCCTCAAAGACCCATCTGATCACAAAACCCTCAGAACAGGCGAATACCGAAACCAAATACAGTTCTACTCTTGGCTTGTTACCATACTCTATAGAGCTATTGCTAATAATGGCCCTTATACAGTAGAGGACGGAGGTGATTATTACAAATTTACCAGTACCACCAATAGCGATTACTGGTTCTATCTTTACAAATAATTAGCATTTCTCATATCATCATTTTCAAAAGGGCTACCCGCGAGGGTAGCCCTTATTATTCACTATTCATTCTTCACTTTTCACTATCTTACGCGCCTGCAAACCGATACTCGGCTTCTATATCCAGAGTAAGGCGGGTGAAGAGGTAAAAGGTTTCTCTCTCCAAGTTTTCTCTTTCTCACTTGCCTAGCATCTCCTTTGGGATTACTCCTGATTTTTCCTCTTATGCGCTTTATGATTTAGTGGATAAAAGAACACGAAATTCATGTGTGTTAGGCATGGTTCTTTTAACATCTCTTGCCCTACATAAATAGGGGAAAATGCTTGCTTTTTCCTTTTTTTATTCGTAATTTTGCAAGCCTTTTTCAAAAGAGAGATTTCCCTAACAAGACTCAAAAAATCTATTTTTAATACATAAAGATGAATACAGTGAAAGTCAGATTTCTGCTCTTCTTCTTGCTGCTCTTAGCAGTAGGACAGACCTCTTGGGCACAGGAGGAACTGAAAAAAACAGAGCAGAGCAAGCAGGCCAAAACAAAGCCCAAACCTGCCCCAAAAGCGCCCATGAATACCAATACCCGTGGGCAAACGTCTATCAATCAAGAGGTAAAGCCCCTATGGGTGCTCAATGGGGTTATCCTCCAAGACGAAATAGACCTTAAACCTGAAGATCTCGTCTCCGAAGATGCTAAGTTGCTGATAGCCTCCGCAATCCCAGGCCTTACAGCTGAAAGCATTGAGAGTTTTAGAGTGCTTAAGGATGCCTCTGCTACTGCTGTCTATGGCCCTCGTGCTATCGCAGGAGTAGTGGAAGTGGTCACCAAAAAAGGTGCCGCTGGAACCAGTAGCTTTACCTATACCAACGAATCTACTTTCCGCCTTATTCCTACTTATGACCAGTACAACATTATGAACTCTCAGGAACAAATGTCTGTTATCCAAGAACTGATGCAGGGTGGCCACTATGAGTTCCAAAATGTAGTAACCCAAAAGAACAAAGGGATCGTAGGAAGAATGTATGAACTCTTCTACGAGCTTGATAGACAAGGCAACTCTCGCGTACTCAATACCGAGGCAGGACGTAGGGCTTACCTACAAGAAGCCGAAAGACGTAATACCAATTGGTTCAAGCAACTATTCCAAACTTCCGTAATGCAGAACCATACCCTTTCCTTCTCCTCTGGAAATGAAAAATCTACCTATTATGCCTCCCTAAGCCTCCTCTCAGATCCAGGTTGGCAAAAAGGTAATAAGCTCACTCAGTATGCAACCAATCTCAATGCTAACTATAATCTTTCTTCCAAAGTGCGCTTGGGACTGATCACAGACCTCTCCTACCGAGACCAAACCACTCCTATACAGGATGGCTATAACTATGCATTGAACCACTCTCGAACTCTAAATGCTAAGGACTATTACACAACCAACTATGCTCCTTACAACATCTTCAATGAGATGGACAACGCTTATATAGATACCGATATAGCTACCCTTCGTATACAGGGGCAACTCTCTTGGAAGATCACCCCTAAGATAGAGGCAATTCTCATGGGTGCTATCCGCTACCAAAATAATACCCAAAAGACAGAGTATAAAGAAAATTCCAACTGGGTGCTCTCTTATCGCGCCATGCCCAATACAACTGTGAGGGACAATAATACCAATCTGTACAAAGACCCTAACGATCCTTTCGCCCTTCCAGTGGTGGTACTACCCAAGGGGGGAATTCGTGAGAAGCTAGACAAAACCTCACTGGCCAATAACCTCCGTGCGACCCTTAGCTATAAGGATGCCTTTGCCGAAGGCCTACATAGTATCGCCTTATTCGGAGGCTTTGAGATGGACAACGCCAAGAATACCAATGATCTGAATCGAAACTATGGCTTGCTCTACAATGCAGGTAACTATGCTTCTTTCTCTTACCTGATGTTCAAGAAGTTGCAAGAAGAATTCCGTAACTACTATACCGTAGCCGATACTGAAAATAACAACCAGGCTTTCTTTGCCAATGCTTCTTATACCCTCAAAGGACGCTATACGGCCAATGGTACTTTGCGCTATGATGCCTCTAACGCTTTCGGGCCTTCTCGCTACCTCCGCTGGATGCCTACTTGGAATGCTGGACTGAAGTGGGATGTGAGCCAAGAGAACTTCTTTACTTCTCTTAAGCCCCTTTCTCACCTAAGCCTCAAGGCTTCTTTTGGAGTAACGGCTGTAGCACCTTCTGTGAGCAATTCCTTAGCACAGCTCTATATCAACAATCCTTGGCGCAACTCCACTCAGCGTGAGTTAGGTCTTGAAATCCAGAATATTGCCAACCATGACCTGACCTATGAGAAAAACCAAGAGTTAAACATAGGAGCAGACTTGGGCTTCCTCGATGATCGCATCAACCTCTCTGTAGAATGGTTCCACCGTCATAGCTATGACCTGATAGGGGATATTGTTACCCAAGGTACGGGGGGCTTCACTACCAAAAAAGGGAATATGGCTCAAATGCGTATCCGTGGGCTTGAAATAGGCTTAGAGACAACCAATCTCAAAACAGCTGACTTCTCTTGGAAGACTTCCTTTATCTATTCTCGAGCTAAAAATGAAATCACTGAGCTGCTTACCACTCCTACCATTCGTGATATGATAGGCTATTCTACCAGTGCTACCTCCCAAGGAGGGTTCGCCCGCGCAGGCTATCCACTTAAGTCTATCTTCTCAGTTCCTTTCAATGGACTCAACGATAGGGGATTGCCTACTTTCCTCAACGAACACGACCAATCTACCATCGGGGGAATCCGATTCGATAGTCGCAACGTAGATTTTCTAAAATATGCAGGTACCCTCATCCCTACTGATAAGGGAAGCTTTAGCAATACCTTTCACTACAAAGGTATCTCCTTGGGGGTAGTGCTTACTTACTCCTATGGGAATGTGGTACGCCTTAGAAAACTCAGCAATATCTATACCGACTATGGAATTGTCCCTCGTGAGCTCAACAACCGTTGGCAATTCGCTGGTGATGAGACCAAAACCAACATCCCTGTAGTCTATACTACTTTTATGCAAAATGCCTATGGCTACAATGAAATCAGCCAGGCTTATAATACCTACGATTATTCCGATATTCGTATCGCCAAGGGAGATAATATCCGCCTGAAAGAGATCTCTTTAGGCTATACCTTCGATAAGGATTTCTTGCGTGAGACTCGTATCCGCCAGCTTAGTGTCAAGTTACAAGCCACCAACTTAGCCTTACTCTATGCCGATAAGCGCCTTAATGGAGACGATCCTGATTACTTGGTTAACGGATATACCCCTATCTCTCCTAAGCGATTGATATTTACTTTACGTGTAGGACTTTAACCCTAAAATGATGAAAAGAATATACTATATATTAGCCATTACTTCCCTCGCGCTGACCGCTTGTAACGATCAGCTGGATAAAATGCCGGACAATCGCCTGCTGATTGACTCACCTGAAAAGGTACAGCAGACCCTGACCAATGCCTATCCCCAGATAGCCACCACCCTCATTAGCGAATTTTCTTCGGATAATATAGATGATATAGGGGCGGACAATATCTATTCTAACTTCCTCACTCGTGAGGCAGCCTATTGGCAACCTATATTGGAATACAATTACTTGGATGGTTTACAGAATATTTGGGACTTTCACTATAAGGCGATCAGCCATGCCAATGCTGCCTTGGAGGCTATTGAGACGACCCTAAAGGGTGATCCAGCCCTTAATCCTGCCAAAGGGGAAGCCTTAGTAGCTCGTGCCTATGCCCATTTCTGCTTGGCTAACCTCTTCTGTCAGGCTTACAACCCTACCACCAGTGGTACCGACTTAGGGATTCCTTATATTACCGAACCTGAGGCACAGCTCAATCCTAAGCGTGACCGTGGTACTGTAGCCCAGCTATATCAGCAGATCGATCATGACCTTCAGGTGGGGCTTCCTCTTATTGATGATAGTTACTACCAAATGCCTAAGTATCACTTCAATAAGAAAGCGGCTTATGCCTTCGCTGCTCGCTTCTACCTCTATTACCAACAATGGCAAAAAGCAGTAGATGCAGCCAATGTGGTGCTTACTACCAATGAGGCTACAACCAAAACACTCATACGCGAATGGTTAGATTTCCGTGATGCCCAAAAAACAGGTATCCGTTCCCTAACCGCTTATGCACAGGCCTATACCCGTGAAAGTGAAGTAGCCAACCTTATGTTACAACCCGTCTATTCGGAACTCTCTACCACTTATTTTGTAGAAACTAACTATCGATTCGCCCATGCTTATAGAGTAGCAGAGCAAGAAACCTTCTCCACTACCAACCTTTGGGATGCGCGTGCCGAATCAAAGAATAATGGTTATGAGTTCTACTGGTTCATGCCTTTCACGCAGCGTGCCGACCTAAGGGATATAGTCCTACAACCTAAGTTTCCTACCTTTCGAGATGGCTCCTATACTCGTACCATCTTGGTGCCTTTCACCACCGATGAGACCCTCTTGGTGCGTGCCGAGGCAAAAATTATGCTTGGAGAACTCGATAGTGCCGTGGCGGATCTTAATATATGGACTTCCAAGTATCTACGTGGAAGGGTTAATTATAATCCTAATGGCAATACCTTTACCAAGGAAGAGATAACTAACTTCTATAACGATTTGGCTTATAGCCAAAGCACTCCTAGTGGAGCCACTCAAAAGAAACAGCTACATCCTTCCTTTACTCTTACAGCTGAACAGGAACCTTTGATTCATTATGTGTTACAGTGCCGCCGTATCCTTACTATGCATGAGGGACTTCGCTGGCAAGACATCAAGCGCTATGGGATAGAGGTGGCACGCTACCAACATACCAAGCAAGAGAGAGACATCTCTACCATAGAAGGCGTACTAGCTCCCATTGATGCTCGCCGTGCCATACAGCTCCCTGGTACCGCTATAGGTGCCGGTATGCAACCTAATCCAAGATAAAAATACTCATGTTTATGAAAAAAATCATATATATACTCTTAGCAGCAGCCATGGTAAGCTGCTCCGTGGATAATACTCTTACGGCCGATAGTGTTATTCCCAAGGACAATGAGCAAAATGACTCACAACAAGAAGTGCTCAACCCGCCTAACCCCTTGGATACCTACATACAAGAGCGATTTACCAAGCCGTATAATATCCGTATTCTCTACCGCTTCGTGGAGAAGGAAACCACCCGTAGCTGGGTGCTCACCCCCACCAAGTATGACAAGGCGGTACAGTTCGCCTCCGTGTTCAATTATCTATTTATAGAGCCTTATGTAGAGGTAACCTCCAAGGAGTTCATGAAGGAACATTCGTTTAATACCTTGATTCTCATAGGGGAGAATGCCTATCATGCTACCCGTATTCCTATGCGAGGATTGGCTACCAATGGGGTAAAGATCCATATGATGAATATCAACAACATACGCCCCAATAGTATTTTTTACCTCAATGATAATGCTTTGCACACCCTCTACCACGAGACAGCTCACACATGGCATCAATCGGTGGATTACCCTACCGATTACAAGCGTATCTCTGGTACCGACTACAAGAGTAATAGCTGGGCTAATAGCTGGACAGGTACCGATTACCTCAAGGCGGGCTTTATCAGCGCTTACGGAAGTAAGGATTCTGATGAGGACTTTGTGGAGATGATCTCTCGCTATATCACCTACTTCAATGCTACACAGGATTGTGGTTGTGCTACAGAGGATACTACTTTGGATACTAATGGAGATGGTTTTGACGATGCCCTCTATACAGCTTGGAAGCGTAGTTTTACTAACTATAACAATGGTGCCTCAGTGGCTTCCTATGACTCGGCTCGTGTATGGGAAGAACAATTGGAATTGGGCAATGCCAAAATCCGCTCTACAGAGCAATATACAGGTAAAGAGAAGCTTGAGCAGAAGATGAAAATGATCCGCCGCTACCTCACCACCACTTGGAATATCAACTTGGATGTCTTGCGCAATAAGATTCGCGAACGCTATCCTTATGTGGCTGGACGTACCTTGAGTGGGCAGGTGGTCCCTCGGAAAGATTTTTCTGATCTAACTAATAATTAAAAAAATGAAAAGATATATTACTCTATTTTTAGCCTTTGCACTCCTTTCGGCTTGTGAATATAAGGAAGAAGCCATATTCAAAAAGGAGGCTAGTGACCGTACTTCCACCACGCTTGATACTTATAAAAAGATCATAGAAAGCTATGATGGCTATTGGTTGCTTTCCTATTATCCGGGGGTAAGCCGTAGCTTCGGTGGATTTCCCGTGGCACCACGCAGTATAGGAGGCTACTCCTTTGTCTTGAAACTCAAAGATGGTAAGGTAAAGGCCTCTTCCGAGGTAAGACCTACCAATGCCGAGGAAGAATCTTACTATACCTATTCCAATACCGAGGGGCCTACCTTGAGTTTTGATACTTTCAATAGTGTCTTAGACCATTTCCGATTCGTCTCTCCAGTATTTACCAATGCTAGAGGAGGGGATATTGAGTTTATCTTCCTCAAAGAAGAAAACGGGGTGCTTACCCTCCGAGGGCGTACCTCCAATAACCTAATGACCCTCACCAAGCTCACCAGCGATAGGGAGGCTTTCCTTACTAAGCTCCGCGAGAATACTCAAGTGCTTAAGGGCAAGGGACTCTCTCCTATCACTATCCAAGGCACTGAAGTGAAGCTCACACATTTCCCTAGTTATCGCCAATTGGTCTTTAGCTATGAAGGACAGACGCTACAGCGTGCCTTCTCTCTTACCGAAAAAGGAATTAAGCTCTATGAACCTGCTGAGATTAAGGGAGTTACCTTCGACGAACTCTATTTCAATGAAGATAAGACGGCCTTGACAACGCCCGATGGTGCTATCTCCACAGCCTTAGTGCCTTGTCCTATCACTTTCTCTACGACTTCTTCTCGTTGGATAAGGGTAGGAGAATACTATACCTCCCAAAGCTATATAGATATTCATAGGGACTTGGACAATCAGGTACGCCGTGGCAAGTGGAGAAACTACTCCCTAAATACCTTTTTTTCCTTTAGAGAACTTATCAAGGGAAATGATGGGGGAACTTCCACTGGTATAACCTTGAGCCTGAGAAATGTCAATCCTAATAATGGTAATTATACTGACTATACCTCGGATTATGAGGCTGATTTTGTGGGGGTAGCAGGGCATCCTGATCAGATAGAGATCTTCTTAAAAGACCCGAATTTCGCCAGCGGATTTTCGCAATACTTCCCCTACCTCACTCCTATTATCGATGAGGTGGTCAATAACAGTCCTTATCAAATAGATGCCACTACTTATGATTACTATTACGATCTACGTAGTGTTAAGAATGGAGAGAAAAGTTGGTTTCTTTTGAGTAAATAGTTAATAGTTAAGGTAATATATATAGGGATATAGAGTTTTAGCAACTCTGTATCCCTATATCTCTATAACGCTATTATTCCTTGATAAAAAATATGGAAACTTTTTTTGTTTATTTAGTTTTTTTGCTTTACCTTTGCCCCTGATTTAGAAATTACTTGCGATGGATATAATCAAACTCTCTATCAAGCGACCCAGTGTCCTAATTGTGATGCTCTCCTTATTTCTCCTAGGAGGGTTATATTCTTATAAGCTCCTAAACTACGAACTCATTCCTAAGTTCGAGGTCAATGTGGTAACCATTTCCACTATATATGCAGGAGCATCTCCTTCAGAAATTGAGAGTACCGTAACCAAGAAAATCGAGGATGCGGTATCTTCCTTGGAGAATATCAAAAAAATACAATCTTACTCCTATGAGTCACTCTCTGTGGTGGTTATCCAGCTAACCAACGATGCCAATGTGGACAATACGCTCAATGAGGCTCAGCGTAAGATCAACGCTATTCGTTCTAAGCTCCCTACCGATGTTAAAGAACCTTCTCTCTCCAAGTTTTCCCTTTCGGACTTGCCGATCATCTCACTTGGGGTTACCTCCAATCTTTCCTCACAGGAGCTTTATGACCTAGTGGATAAAAAGATACAGCCTGAACTCTCTCGTGTACCAGGGGTGGCACAGGTCAATATCATTGGTGGACGTAAGAGGGAAATTCGTGTGAATGTGGATGCTCAAAAGCTCGAAGGCTATGGCCTTACGATCGCTCAGGTACAACAGCTTATTGCAGCTTCCAATATAGAAATCCCTGCTGGTAAGCTCAAAACGCGTGAGAATAGTACCTCCATCCGTGTCTTGGGTAAGATTCAGGATGTAGAACAGCTGCGTAACCTTCCATTAGTTTCCAAAAATGGTATCGAAATCCGCCTTTCCGATGTAGCTGATGTACAAGATACCGAAGAGGATGCTGAGAAAATCGCGCGTATCAACCAAGAAAACACGCTCTTGTTGCAAGTACTCAAGCAGACCGATGCCAACGCCGTATCGGTAAGTGAGTTGGTGCGCAAGAAAATGGCACAGATAGAAAAAACATATGTCAATCAAAATGTAAAACTACAGTTGGCAGAGGATACCAGCGAATTTACCCTACATGCGGCTAATTCGGTGATGTTTGACCTTGTATTGGCGATTGTACTCGTAGCCGTGGTGATGTTCTTCTTCCTCCACAGCTTGCGCAACGCACTCATTGTCATGGTCTCTATCCCGACCTCGCTCATTGCGGCCTTTATCGGTATGTACTTCTTTGGCTTTACACTGAACCTGATGAGCTTGGTGGCACTCTCTCTGGTGGTTGGTATCTTGGTGGATGACGCCATCGTGGTCTTGGAGAACATACACCGCCATATGGAGATGGGAAAGAACAAGGTACGTGCTGCCTATGATGGGTCTAAGGAAATTGTCCTTACCGTTATGGCTATTACTATGGTGATTGTGGTGGTATTCGTACCGATTTCTATAGGAAATAGTATAGTGGTCAATATCGTAAAAGAGTTCTGTCTTACTGTGGCTATTGCTACAGCACTCTCTTTGCTGATGTCCTTTACTATAGTGCCTTGGCTTTACTCTCGTTTTGGAAAGTTGGAGCACCCAGATCCTAAATCACTTATGGGCAAGATCTCTATTGGTTTTGAGGGCTTTATCAAGCGTATGACTCACCTTTTCTCTGACCTATTGGTATGGTCGTTCAAGCACAAATGGAAAACATTCATTTTGGTATTCTTCCTCTTTGCAGGTTCTTGTTCGCTCATTCCTACAGGCTATATAGGAACAGACTTTATGCCTAATATGGATAGGGGTAAGTTCCTAATACAGTTTGAGCTGAACAAAGATGCCTCTTTGGAACAGACTAACTTTATTACCCAAAAGGCAGAGAACTATTTGCGTAACCTCAAGGTATCGGGCACCAATAAGCCTTTGGTAGAGCGTATGATTACCACAGTAGGACAGTCTACCAGTGGTATGGGTTCCACTCGGGCTACTGCGTATAAGTCTGAAATACAGATTACTCTTGTGGATAAGAAAGAACGTAGCGAATCCACTACGGTAATTGCCGCTAAGCTCAAGCGAGAATTGAGTCAATACTTGGTTGATGCCAAAGTAAAGACTGTACCTGTTGGCATGATGGGGGCAGAGCAGGCACCAATTGCCTTAGTAGTTACCTCCGACGATGTTAAGGTGGCTCAAGAATATGCCGTGAAAACCGCTGAACTACTCAAGACGATACCAGGAGCTACTGAAATAAAGCTTTCTTCAGAGGCAGGGAATCCTGAGATCAATGTACAGTTAGATCGTGATAAGATGGCCATGCTGGGGCTTAATATTGCTACAGTAGGAACGATCATGCGTGTAGCCTTCAACGGAAATGATGATAATAAGTTCCGCACAGGAGACTCCGAATATGATATCAATATCCTATTTGAGGAAGGCAACCGCCAGTCTATAGAGAATATAGAGAATATGATTTTTATCAACAATGCAGGACAACAAGTCAAGCTTTCCCAGTTTGCCGATGTATTCTATGCCTCAGGGCCTACCCAGTTAGAGCGTTATGACAAGTCGCCTTCAGTAACCGTACAAGCCCAATCCGTAGGACGTCCTACAGGTACTATTGTTTCTGAGTGGAAAACCAAGTTAGAAACCTTGCAGAAACCCGCCAATGTACAGTTCGTCTTCTCTGGAGATCAAGAGATGCAGGACGAAGGGTTCGGAACAATATTTGTATCCCTTTTTGCCGCAATCTTATTGGTGTACATGGTAATGGTAGTGCTCTATAACAGTTTTTCTCGTCCGTTTGTGGTCTTGTTCTCTATCCCACTTTCCTTTATTGGAGCTTTGATTGCCTTGGCCATGGCCAATATGTCGCTTAATGTCTTCACCCTCTTGGGGATCATCATGCTCATCGGTTTGGTGGCTAAGAATGCGATTATGATTGTGGATTTCGCCAACCACCGCAAGGAGGAAGGAGAAGATACGGTAACGGCACTGATACAAGCCAACCATGCGCGTTTCCGTCCGATCCTAATGACCACCATTGCCATGGTGGCAGGGATGATACCTTTGGCTATAGCCTCTGGCTCAGGAGCTGAGGTTAATAATGCCTTAGCGATTGTAATCATCGGAGGGCTAATCTCCTCTCTGTTCTTGACTTTGATTATTGTGCCACTGGTATATCTAATCTTTGACAACATAGGTAAGCGTTTCGGAAAAGGTACCAAGCCAGACTATGATCGCCTGATGATCGCCGACTACGAACATAGGGAAATCAAAGCAGAACACGAGATATAACAATTAGTGACCAATGACTAATACTATAAAGGATTAGTCATTGGTCATTAATCATTATTGGCATTAAATATTAACAGTTGATAATCAACAATTAACAATTAAATTCCTTATATTTGCACTCGGTAATTATAAAGAGATTTATATGAAAAAAACAATTTTGACAGTCTTGTGTATGGTAGCAGTAGCTACTGCGCAAGCACAGATTAATATTGGAAAGATGGCCAGTGCCGCTACCAAAGGCGTACAAGCACTTTCCTTTAGCAATGAGGATGCTCAAAAGCTATCTAAAGAATCAGTAGAGTGGATGGATGCCCATAATAAAGTGGCGGATGCAAAAAGTCCTTATACTAAGCGACTTAATCGTCTTTTCGGCAAACACAAAAACGAAGACGGCATGACCCTCAACTACAAGGTGTACTTGGTAACCGATATCAATGCCTTTGCCTGTGCCGATGGTAGTGTACGCGTTTTCTCCTCCCTTATGGACCTTATGACTGATGATGAGCTTTTGGCAATCATTGGTCACGAGATTGGCCACGTAAAGAACGAGGATACCAAGGATGCTATTAAGGCAGCCTATACCAGAGCCGCCCTACAAGAAGCAGGTGCAGCCGCTTCCAATACGGTAAAGACCTTGAGCGAAAGCCAATTAGGCGAAATGGCCGAAGCTATGCTTGATGCCAAGCACAGCAAAAAGCAAGAATCCCAAGCCGATGAGTACTCTTATAACTTCATGAAGAAGCATGGTTACAATGTAGTGGCGGTATATACAGCCTTTAAGAAATTAGCCCTACTCTCTGGCGGGGAGACCCAAAGCCGCTTCCAAAAGATGATGAGCTCACACCCTGATAGTGAAAAGCGAGCAGAAGCAGCTAAGAAACGCGCTATCAAGGACGGACTTTGGAAAGACCCAGGAGAAGTGAAACTTCCTACAACGCCTATTGAGTAATAGAGCAGTTGCTAAAAAACTAAATTCTTTTGTTACAGCTTGTAGCAAAAGAATTTGTTTTTTACAGCTAATAGTTTTATTTTTGCATAGTAGAAATTATAACAATGAATCAACAGCTGTATATAAAAAACTTTGGCCCTATTGCGCAAATGGATATTCCTCTAAAGCCTCTGATGGTTTTTATAGGTGAATCTGGTAGTGGGAAAAGTGCTATCCTTAAGCTTATATCACTCCTCAAATGGGTACATAAGCAGAATAATCTACGTACTTTCTTTGTAAAAGCAGGAATTGCTAAGAAAAAAAGCGATTATAGTAGGCTGAATTCTGAAGCCCTACTCAAAACAAGTGGACTAAGTGAGTTTATACGTAAGGATACTGAAATAAGGTTCCAAATAGGGGATTCCCTTTACCAGAGTAAAGGGAAAATACTTACAGATACCAAGCTACAAGGTGATTTGACGCTGGATAAAATAGCTTTTGTCAGTGAGAATAGGGGGGTACTTCCCGATATTTATGCCAATAAGATTCCAAGAAACTTTAAGATTCCTTATTATTTGGAAGATACTTACAATAATTTTCTAACAGCCTTTGAACAATTTGACAAAAAGGAATTCCTAATAGAAAGTACGGACTTAATACTCTTTCAGAAAAAGGGGATACTTCCTCAATTCTTTGTAAAAGATAAGTCGGTAGGTAATACCTTTGAGATGCATCTTGAAAATAGCTCAAGTGGTACCAAAACAGCCCTTTTTCCAGAGATTATTGTCTCTTACCTTACTCAAAAATATGATTTTGGAGAAGTCCTAACAGGGGCTTTTAATGATTTCCTAATGAGTAAAATCCAGCAAATGCAGCAAATGGGCAATATGGAGGCGGTTAAAAATATCAATTCAGCTCATTTTACAACAAAGACCCTTTCTGTCTTTATAGAAGAACCCGAACTCTCTCTTTATCCCTCTGCACAGAGGCGATTGATTAACCGATTAGCTAAGGATTGTTTCTCTTTGGACAAAGAGCTGGATCGTCAAGTCCAATTGGCTTTCGCCACTCATAGCCCCTATATTGTCAATCACCTTAACCTACTGATCAAGGCCTTTGATAATTCAGATACTCGATTTACCAATGGTGCGGCTATAAACTATGAACACTTAGGGGTTTGGAAAATTGACAATGGTAGGTTGCATGACCTAAAAGCAACCGACCAACATTTTATTGATGTAATGGATTTATCAGAAGACATAAATGAAATCTATGACAATTACAACGCCATTAATGGATGATTATTTTCAAGTACAGCTTCCCCAATCACTGAAACTTAACAGAAAGATCCAACTAAGGCAGGAGCTTACCAAGGAAAAAGAATTTGACTTACAAGATAGTGCAAAGGGGAGTGCGATAGTAAAGGCTAAGGGAACAGGAAAGTCCTCTTATAAGAATGAGCAGGAATGGTTGTTGTATATCCTTGACTTTGAGCACTACAAAGCACAGCTGAATAACAGTGCTATCCTCAAAGGGGAAGGACTGACCCGTATGTGTGATTATTTTATTATAGATACAGAGACTGAAATTTGTATTTTAAATGAAATATCTTCTGCTATTGATATAAAGAATCTTGATAAACCTACAGAAGATTTCAGGGGAGGGAAATCTGAAAAAGCACAAAAACAACTATTAGACTCTTTGAAAACTATAAAAAAGTGTGTGCCCCTTTGGCAAATGCTTTCAAGCGCAAAGGATAGAATATGTTTGTTTTCCTATAGAATAGCACAAGATAAAGACCCTCTCATCAATAATATAAGAACAGCCTTTAATCGTCCTTTACAGGTAGAGACTTCTATTTCCAAAGAAAGAGGCGTAGCCTATCACAACGAGGATATAGAGCAATTAGGCTTTCGGTACAGAAGAACACAAAGGATTTTCAGAATATCTTAAAATAAAAAACAAAACCACTAAACTTAAAACCCCAAAACACATATGAAAAAATTACAAACACTTTTATCTTTGTTTTGTGCATTAGTTGGTTTGCATACTTTTGCACAATCAGCTCCCTCCAATAGCCTTACAATGTATGTAGGTACTTATACAGAAGGGGGCAATTCCAAGGGTATTTATACCTATAGCTTTGATCAGCAACAGGGAACTTCAGTACTGCTCGGTAGTACCGCCGCCGCTAATCCTTCTTTTATAGCCTTAGCCCCCAACGGAAAACATCTCTATGCGGTAAGTGAGTATAACGATGGCCGACAAAGGGTTTATTCGTTTGAGATAGGCCAAGATAAGCTACCCTCTCAGCCTGTCTTTCAGCCTACACAAACAGGTGCCGACCCTTGCCATATCATTGCAGATAGTAAATATGCCATAACAGCCAATTACACAGGGGGCGACATCAGTATTTTCCTATTGAATGCAGCAGGTAAGTTACAGGCCGAGATACAGGATATAGCCTTTGAGGGGCGGACTCCAGAGCGCGTGGCTCATATCCATTGTATGATCCCTACCCCTGATGGGAAATATGTATTGGCTACCGATTTGGGCAATGATCGTATATATCGCTTTCGCTATAATCAGGAAGCTCCCCAAGGAGCTGAGGTGTTTACAGACCAACAGATAGCTTATCAGGTTAGCGATGGACAAGGCCCTCGTCACCTTACCTTTAGCAAGGACGGACGTTTTGCCTACCTAATCAACGAATTGGGCGGAGAGTGTGTGGTGCTAAGCTATCACAAAGGGAAAATAAAGGAAGTCCAACGCCTAATGGCCGATGAAGGCCAAGGGGGAGGAAGTGCGGATATACATATCAGTCCCGATGGGCGTTTTCTTTATACCTCGCACCGTCTGAAAAAAGATGGTATCTCTATTTTTGCCATTGATCCTAAGCGGGGTACGCTAAAGAAAGTAGGTTACCAACTCACAGGTATTCACCCTCGCAATTTTGCAATAACCCCCAATGGTAAATATCTTTTGGTCGCTTGCCGAGATGATAATAAGATACAGGTCTTCCAGCGAAATGAAACCACAGGCACCCTTACCGATACCTCACAGCATATCAGTGTAGACAAACCTACTTGCATTATATTTACAGAAATCATTAACCATTAATCATTAACCATTAACCATTAATCATTAATCATTAATCATTAACCATGCGTCTTACCACTCACATAGAAGAGCAAATTCTTGAGCAGCTCTCTCAAAAGATTATAGAACAAGGGTATAAAGCAGCCCCTGATATCCCTACCCGTACCATTTGGATGGGAGAAAAAATGCGTATAGAGTTGGAGGTCATTCCTACCCCTGAAATGGACGAAAATCTCATAGAGCTACACATAGGCACTTACTTAGAAGATGGCTATTTCCCTCAAGGAATCGTGGATAATATAGCAGGATTCGGAGATACTGACCAGGAAAAGGTACTTTCACTTATAGAAAACTATCTTTCCACAACTTTTCAGACGATTATTGATAGCTTGAGCGGCTATCATAATAAGAACTGCGATATTTATCTGGGAGATATACATTGGCACACCACGCTTGGCAATCAGTATTTGTTAGGAAAGTGGCAAACGCCTCCTGCCAAGCGGGATTTTTATGACTTACTTGTGGATCTCTTGCCTCAATACTTCACAACAGAAGTGCGTGTACAATCACTCAAGTGCTATGTAGCACGTGTCGGAGAGGACTGTGTAGTAGAGTGTCTGCTGAACAACGAACTCTGGGACGAAGGAGCAGAACGACTTAGAGAATATGCGCAAACATGGTCACAAGGAGAGGTCTTTCTGGCAGTAAAACAACTATTGGTATTCCGTCAATGTGAAGGTGTGCATGATTAGAGATCGACTTCCCAATTGCGAATGCACTGCGTTCGCAATTGAAATAGAGTAGTATTAACCATTAATCATTGAACATTATTGAGATTCCTAAGTTTATAGAAAAGTATAAAGCCTTTGAAAGAGAAGGCGGTATGATAGACTTTCGTATCTTTCAGTTGGATACGGAGCAGGACGATACACCTTATCAGAAGCATTTGGCAGTAGCCCAGCAGACTCTTATTTCGGTAGCGGAAGAAGCAAATACGCGTCTCGACCATATAGCGGCTAAATCTAAAATAAATCGTAAGAAACTTTTTACGATGGACTACGATTTTGGTGTCCTTAAAGATTCGGGTAAGGAGATTTCTGTCCAAGACTTTATGGGCTGGCAATACGAAGAGATAAGCGGGAGTGTGATACTTGAAGGAAGAAAATTGTACAATCAGTATTTTTGCTATGATGATAAAGAAGTGTCAGAAAAAGCAGTGACTATGACAGAGGAAGACCTCAAAAAGGAAGCCTTTGCTTACGCTTTCTTTCAGCCCCGATACTCTTTTATGATTACAAAAAGCAATTTTGAAAAGGGTATTTTTTTTAGACTTTTGTAGGTTACTTTTTACCGATATTTCTCAAATAGAAGTCTATAAGTAGAGTACTGATAGCTCTAATTACTTTGATGAGGGCAAAAAGTGGAGAGGGAGTTTCTTTTGGACGATATATAATCCGTGTAGGGATAGGTATATAGGGATTCTTGCTGCTACAACGGACTGACAAAAGGGGACAACTAATAGTAAACAACAATATATAAAAGATGAAAAATATAACAGAATTATTAGAATTGTTGCGCTCTGACTTGAATCAATACAATTCTCTTGTGGAGGAAGATATCTTAAAGCTCCTACAGAACAAAGGAGCCTACTTTCTCTTTGAATATGATTATGATTGGCTTGAAATTTCAGCTTGGGCGATGAATAAAGAAGGGGACTACATAAGTCAGCGTATTGACATTCCTTCCCAAAAGAAAGAAAAATACTTCCCTTCAGATATTTTTATGGACAAAGATATTCATTTGGAAGATGAGTTGTATGACCAAGGGGTAGAAGAGGACAAGATAGATGATTACTTAGATGAATATGCTGAGAAGAAAGAGGATATTATCTTTAAATGGTTTCAGCAAAGATGGAAAAATGTCTTAAAAGAAAATAATATAAAGTCAGAGGCTTACTTTTCACCCCATGATTCTTTTTTCCATACTGATTTGAGCACCTCAGAACAGTTCAATGATGATCAAATAAAAGAGAAATACTCATAAGGTGCTTATGTGGTTAAAAATAGTTAGAAAATGAAAACCCTTACTCAAACTAAATTCGATACGATTGTAAAAGAAGGTTTTACGTCCTTGTTAAAGCCTCTTTCTTTTAAAAAGAAAGCCTTGAACTATTATCGCTGGCTTGTTGAGGTAGGGCATATCATCAATATACAGAAAAGCAGTTATAGCAATAGAGACGATATTAGATTTCGTATCAATATAGGGATTTTTGAACCTAAATTTTGGTTGGGCTATTATGACTTTAAGCATACAGGACAAGTGCCTGATTATCCTACGGAACCTGTTTGTATTATCCGTAAAACGATTAACAAATTGCGTGGTAGAAATGATTTGTGGTATGAAGTGGATGAAAATACCAATGAACAAGAGTTGATTAAGAGAGTACAGGAAGATATACAACAATATATTCTGCCTTTTTTTAAACAATATGATAGTGTAGAGAAGATTTTCTATTCAGCTGATTCAATTTTTCCTTCTTTTGGAGCGCTTGTGTTTTATGGGGAACACGGGTATATAGAGAAAGCACAAAAGGAATATAATGAACTTTTAAAAGATATCAATCCTTTGGCAGAAAGAACTTTAAAGGGGTATGCTAAAAAATATGGTCTAAATATTTAGTAATTATATGAAGCACCTTATTACTTTTTGTATGTGTATCATTAGTTTTATAGCTTTTGGACAAATAAAAAACACCCATATGAAAAAACAAAAACCTAAAAACCTAACAGAATGTATCCAAATGTTGGATAAGAATCTCAAAAAGCAGGATAAAGAGTATATAAAAACGCTTACCGAAGAAGAATTCTTTATGGAAAGCCATTTTACTTTAGGAATGGGTATCCGCAATGAGTGGATTCGCAGTGGAAACCCTGAGCTTGTGAAGTTCTTTTCGGATGAAGGCGTTAAACATCTCGATGATATGTCGGCTATGATACTCACAAGCTATTATAGGCATCTTTTGGGAAAAGAAATAGACTTTGAAGGACAGATTTCGGCACACAAAAAGGAGTTAGAAAAATAGAAAAAATGAAACACTATGTCGGATTTTACCATTTTTTTAGGTGCTAATGGATTTTTATTCTTAATAACATCTCTAATCATTTGGAAAGTCTATTCTATTTACAAAAAGACAAAAAGTGAATTGTCTCCTAACTTTTCTTATGACCAGTTGCCCGATATACGTTTTGACTATATCGAAGAATTACAAAAAATCCTTAAACGGCAACACAATAATGAGATGAAGGTTGTTATCTTTTTCTATGTGGTTTTTCTCTTTATGATGGTGAGAATAGCAATAGATTCTAATGAATTTTTATCTTTAGCAGTAATTGGAACTCTATTTTTGATAGTAGGTTTGATATTGACTGTTAAAAGTAATAAAGTAATGAATCAGTTATGGGCTGAGAAAATAAGCAAACTATCAAAGGATGATTTCAATCGAGTAGAGCGAATTAGAAAGAGAGTAGGGGTACCTCCTTGTTATTTTTTTGAAGAACACTATTTGTATATGGGCAGCAGTTACAAATTTAAGAAAGTGAATATGCGGAAAATAAGAAGAGTAGCCCTTGGAAACATAAGAGGTGTATATAGTTGTACAATTCGTGGAGATATTAAAGTAACATATATGCCATATAGTGAGGAAGAATATGACTGCTTGAGAAAAG
>ERZ773087.808-NODE-808-length-22099-cov-4.654872_pt1 | contig 22099 bp, 17 predicted proteins | sample MGYA00511375_ERZ773087 | MGnify/ENA primary metagenome ERZ773087 (study PRJEB29015, sample SAMEA2737995) | human oral metagenome | biome: human oral; feature: human-associated habitat; material: dental | place: China | collected 2063 ...
TGTGAATTTTCAGGGTTGTGTGTACTGTTTAATCTTAAATTATCATGGTTCATTGTTGCAAAACGTAAAACTTATTTATTTAGTCATTTAAGTTTTACTTTTGATAAGCAACTCTTATATACTACCAAACTTTTAAAACTTTGTCAACAACTTTTTAATTATATATTTCAAAAGTTTTGTTTTTGTTTTAAAAATTTGTCTGTCTCAGAGACAGTGGGTATAATATACACTTTATCTCACACTATGTCAACACCTTTTTTAATATTTTTTCAAACAGCTTCCAAACTGTATTTTTTCCTGAAATACTCCCTATTTATACTGGAGGCTTTCATCCTTTCATGTTATAATCTTGCACATGAAAGTATTAAATAATGATTTGAAAACTTCCACATTCAAAGGCATTTATGTACTATCAGGTGATGATGAATTTTTAAAGAACAGCTACAAAAAAAGACTTAAAGCAGCTATCGTAGGTGAAGACCAAATGAACTTTGCTTATTTTGAAGGAAAAGGAACAGATGCAGATGCCGTTATCGAATTTGCAAATACACTTCCTTTTTTTTCACAATACAGATGCATTCTCATAGAAGGAAGTCAGTGGTTCAAATCCGGCAACGATAAGTTTTTAAACTATATATCAGATAAGCCCGATAGCACAAAAATCATTTTTGTGGAGAATGACTTAGATAAACGTTCCAAGCTGTACAAAAAAATAAAAGAGCTTGGATACATTTCAGAACTGAACCACCCTACCAATGATGAACTGATAAACTGGGCAGGAAATATCATAAATAAATCCGGCAAAAAAATCACAGTTTCAAATATGAACCTGTTCATTGCCAGAGTGGGAAATGATATGGAAAGACTGAAAAGCGAGTTGGAAAAGCTTCTATCCTTTACTCTTGACAAAGATATTATAGAAGAGGAAGATATAAGGGCTATAACAAGCATAAGTCTGACAAACAGAATCTTTGAATTGGTAAAATCCATTACCAATAATAAGATACAGGACGCATTGGATATATATGAAGATTTGGTAGCTTTAAAAGAACCCCCGCTGAAAATAATGATTCTCATCACAAGACAGTTTAACCAACTTTTGCAAATCAAGGAATTGATAGCAGCCGGTTTTAATGAAAAGGATATAATCTCAAATATGAAATTAAATCCTTATGTTGTCAAGAATCTGATGCGCAGGGCAAGAGGTTTTGATATGGCTATGCTTTTGTCCTATGTGAAAAATGCAATAGAGTTGGAAGAAGCTATAAAACAAGGTAATATTAATGATAAGCTGGCACTTGAGATGCTGATGCTTACACGATAAACACTCATGTGTTTTCAAAAGGAGAGGATTTTTCATGAAACTGTTAGAAGAGCGTATCAAAAAAGATGGTGTTATTAAAGAAGGTAATGTTGTGAAAGTAGATTCCTTTTTAAACCATCAGATGGATGTACAACTCTTTTTAGAGATGGCAAAGGAATTCAAGTCAAAGTTTGCTTCACACAATATAAACAAGATTTTGACAATAGAGTCCTCAGGTATAGGTATTGCAGCCATAGCCGCATTAGAATTCGGTGTACCGGTAGTATTTGCCAAAAAGTCAAAGTCCATAAATATTGACGGAGATATGTATACGGCAGAAGTAGAAAGCTTCACACATAAATGCAAGAATCAGGTTATCGTTTCAAAGAAGTTTTTAGGTCCGGATGACAAAGTACTTATCATTGACGATTTCCTTGCAAACGGCTGTGCACTTCAGGGACTTATCTCAATTGTCAATGAATCAGGTGCAAGTGTGGAAGGCATCGGTATTGCTATCGAAAAAGGCTTCCAAAGTGGCGGTCGCGCCATCAGAAACTTAGGTTTCCACTTGGAATCACTTGCAATAATAGATTCAATGGATGCCGCTACACAAAATATAGAGTTCAGAGCGCAGGAATCCTAATATGAAATATTTTTTTGCATCCGATATTCACGGCTCATCATTCTACACAAAGAAAATTATTGAGAAATATAAAGAAAGCAACGCTTCAAAACTGATCCTGCTTGGAGACTTATTGTACCACGGCCCGAGAAATGACTTGCCTAAAGATTACTGTCCTAAGGAAGTCTTTGCAATGCTGAATGAATATAAGGATAATATCATCGCAGTCAGAGGAAACTGTGATTCGGAAGTTGACCAGATGGTCTTGGATTTTCCAATGCAATCCGACTACTGTATAGGTGTATTTAATGATATCTATTTCTTCATAACACACGGACATATATACGGCGAGGATCATCTGCCACAGCTTGCCAAAGGAAGCGCATTCATATACGGACATGTGCATCTTCCGATAGCGAAAAAATCCGGAGATATTTATATATTAAATCCCGGATCCGCGTCACTGCCTAAGGAACAAAATCCCAACTCCTATGCAATACTTGATGATGATATTTTTACCATATATGACTTTGACGGCAATGTATTAAAGGAGATAAAGCTTGAGAAAAATATTTGAGTTGTACGCGCCCTGCCACTTCGGACTTGAAGCCGTACTGAAAAAGGAAATCATAGATATAGGCTATGACATCACAAAGGTCGAGGACGGAAGGGTGTACTTTGAAGGAGATGACGAAGCTGTTGCAAGAGCCAACATGTGGCTTAGAACTACCGAAAGAGTAATGATAAATGTTGCACAGTTTAGGGCGACCTCTTTTAGCGAACTGTTCGACTCGGTCGCAGATATCCCTTGGGAAGAATATATTCCTGTCGACGGAAAATTTTGGGTCAGCAAAGCCACCTCAGTCAAAAGCAAACTCTTCTCACCTTCGGATATTCAGTCCATCGTAAAGAAAGCTATGGTCGAAAGACTGAAACGTATCTACAAAAAGGATTGGTTTGAAGAAACCGGTGCCGAATATCCGCTCCGTGTTTCTATAAACAAAGATATTGTTACTGTCGGACTTGATACCACAGGAGTGTCACTTCACAAAAGAGGCTACAGAACCATGACAGCAAAAGCGCCTATCACAGAGACTCTTGCCGCCGCACTCATTATGCTGACACCGTGGAAAAAAGACAGAATACTGGTAGACCCTTTCTGCGGAAGCGGTACATTTGTTATAGAGGCTGCCATGATGGCTGCAAATATCGCCCCGGGACTGAAAAGAGGATTCTTAAGTTGTAAGTGGTCAAATCTTATTTCAAAGGAAGTTTGGGATAATACTTATGAGGAAGCCCGTGAAATGGTGGATATCGACACAAATGTTGATATTCAAGGCTATGATATTGATAAAAGCATTGTAGAGGCGGCAAGAAGCAATGCCACAAGAGCCGGAGTTATAGATATGATTCACCTTCAGTGCAGAGACGTTGCAAGTCTCTCACACCCGAAAAGATACGGTTTTATCATTACAAATCCGCCTTACGGTGAAAGACTTGAAGAAAAGGAAAATCTACCGGCTATATACAAGGCGCTTGGAGAGAGGTATGCAAACCTTGACTCATGGTCACTTTACCTTATAACCTCATATGACGATGCTTGTAAATATATAGGCAGAGAACCTGATAAAAATCGCAAGATTTACAACGGTATGTTGCAGACCAGATTTTATCAATATATGGGACCAAGACCGCCTAAGAAGACTAAATAAAGGTTTTAATGCATATGAAAAAGATTATTTTTGCAACCGGAAATCAGCATAAACTTGAAGAAATCAGAGCTATTTTACCCGGCTTTGATATAATTTCAGCCAAAGAAGCCGGAGTATCACTTGATATTGAAGAGACCGGAACAACATTTAAGGAAAATGCTCATATAAAAGCAAAAGCCATTTGGGACATTACAGGCGGTATCGTAATGTCTGACGACTCCGGACTTGAAGTGGATTATATCGGCGGCGAGCCCGGAGTATACTCATCCAGATATATGGGTGAGGACACCTCCTACACTATAAAAAATCAAAATATAATAGACAGATTAAAAAATGCCTCGAGAAATGAAAGAAGTGCAAGATTTAAAGCCTGTATTTGTGCTATACTGGAAGACGGTACCACATTATTTTGCGAAGGCAGTATGGAAGGTCTGATTGCCACACAAATTTCCGGTTCAAACGGATTCGGCTATGATCCTATACTTTACCTACCTGAATATCAAAAAACAAGTGCCGAGATAAGCCCTGAGGAAAAGAACAAGATAAGCCACAGAGGTAAGGCACTTACAGCAATGAAACAAAAGCTGGGGGAAATTTATGAAAATATTGATTGTTAGTGACACACACAGAGTTGACGACATTTTAAAAAAAGTAATATCAATAGAAAAACCTTTTGACATGTTCATCCATCTCGGCGACGGCGAAGGGAGTGAAACCAAGATAAGCCTTATGCTTGACCCGACATGTGCATGTCTTATGGTACAGGGAAACAATGATTTCTTTTCACAGCTTCCTTTTGAAAAAGAAATCAATATAAAAAATCACAAGGCACTCCTTGTACACGGACACCAGTACGGTGTAGGTATGGACATCTCAATACTCAAAGACGAGGCTCTCGCCAGAGGTTGTGACTTTGCAATGTACGGACACACACATAGACCTTACCTAAAGACTATAGACGGAGTGACCATACTAAACCCGGGTTCACTCGGCTATCCGAGGCAGGCAGGCCATATACCTACATATATGGTGATGAATGTGGACGATGACGGCAACTTTAAAATAGAGACCAAAGAAATAATGGGAGCATAAGAAAAAGGGCTACACGCTTTGTGTAAGCCCCCTTTTATGTTAAGATTTCAAAAATGATTCACTTTATAAACTTCTCTATTCAAGTGTAACAGTTGTAACAATCTTGTTGTTTACTCTGATCTTATAATTCTCACCGTCTCTCTTTGTTCCGCTCTTTAGAACAACTCCTGCATTACTGAGCAACTTCACCTGATAGTTTGAATTCGGTGTTGTGATATGCCATGTAGTCTTCTTCTCAGTCTCTTCTACAGAAGATACATATCCCGGCATATTAAGCAGTTCTCCAACTGTTCCCTTAAATACAAGCTGATTGTCGTTACTCTTGTCAACTACAACCACTTCATACTTGTCATACTGATCGGCCTTTATATTAAGACCTCCGATATAGAGTTTATCATCTCTTATTCCGTTAAATCCGGCACCTCTATTGGATCCGGCTTCTCTGAAATAGAATGTTCTGTTCTCGTCATCAAGCTTTATGCTCTGCTTGCCGTACTTTTGAGAACCGTCCTTGCCGTCTCCGAAGTACATCATACGATACTTGCCTGACAAGAATTCACTGTAATGGATCTTACCGATAGACTCTTCGATATTCTCCTGAGTCTCATACGGAATCTTCTTACCGTCTCTACCAAGCTTATCTACAAACTCTGTAGTAGAATACTTTCCGCTTGGCAATTGTTTCATCTCAAACAATGCAAGACCTGATATCATTCCGCCCTTATCGTCAAAAGCATACTTCTTTCCGTTGATAGTCTTTATCTCATTTGCAATCAAATGGCCTTTGCCGTCTGCATAATACCATGCACTGCCGTCCTCTTCCCATTTACCCTTGTTAAGGAAGTAGCCCGGAATAACCTTAAACCATCCCTTGGTAGACTTTGCGCCGTCCTCAGGTGTAGAGAAATACATAAAGCTCTCACTGTATTCCGCTCTCTGTGATTTCGGAACCGCTGTAGAAGGAGTAGCCTCTGTATACCAGCTTGCAATCATTCTACCGTCTTCGTCAAATCCATACTTCTTTCCGTTGATGGTCTTTCCGAGACTCTTTACCTCTTTCTTACCTGAGGCATTGAAATAGAACCATCTTACCTGATCCGTATCCCAGTAATCAATGTTCGGTTGCTCTTCCATGGTTCTTGCATTGTCGTCATGAACCATAATCTCTCTCCAACCTGTAGTCATTGCACCGTCATTTGCATCACCGAAGTAATACTTTGCATTCCTCCATGCATCCTGATCTGTAAGTCTCTCACCCTGTGATACCCATCCGAAAAGCATCTTTCCGTCAACATCAAAAGCATATTTCTTTCCGTTGATAGTCTTTAGAGAAACATCACTTGAAGATGATTCGTTTCTCTTATATGCTTTTCCGTTGTCACCGAAATAGTACCACCACTGATCAGGCTCATCTTTGTCGTAGTCATTTGTATTCGGTATGGCAACCCACTGATTTCTTACCATCACACCGTTTACATCCACATAGTATGTAGAGTTTCCGTCATCGATAAGAGAATCTTTTGCCATATCTCCTAAATCATCCAAATAATACCAATAGTCCCCTGATTTTTGCCACTTCTGTGATACTTTCTCCTCGTTTTTGTCATAGTATACCCAAGTACCGTTCTCCTGTTGCCAACCTGTTGCGGCAAAAGATGTCATCGCACCTGCAACACTCATAACACCTACGAGTAATGCCAGCTTTGTCTGCTTCTTCATTATATTCTCCCTGCTAATCTATTTGATATAAGTCAGTATGCTAATATACATAACTGCTTTATCTGTACATATTTTATCAGAATAAAGCCAAAATATAAAGTATTTATTTGTATTTTTTATATATATTCATAATCTTTATAAATTTTATACAAGCAAAATTACATAAAATATTTGTATTAAATCTTATCAGAGTCTAATTTTATAGTTTATTTGAAAATTCAATTCTAAAATATATGCAATATATCGAGATTGAATTGCGCAAAACGGATTTTAGTTAGCAAATGCTAACTCAACAGGTTAAACTCCTTTATACACATTAAGAAGAGAGCACCGACCTTTCACATCAATGCTCTCTTCAATATATTCCTGGCTCCAACGGATTAATCCTCTCTTTCTAAATAAACCGGGATTTCTATATCTGATGCCTTTTAAAAATTATTGACACTCTGTATAGTTATTGCTATTCAGTTTTTGATTTATCCTCCTATAAGCTTCCTTTCACTTCTAATACATGGTTGTTATCAATCTATCTACACGGTCTATCTCTCGTACGAATCCCACTTTCTCGTCATAAGACTTATACGAATACTATCCTAACCGATTCTTCAGATAGTAACTTTTAAAGTTTTCAATAATATATTATCTAATTAATCTTCTTATAGGTTCCGGATTAGATCAAAGTCTAATCATTACTTATGTTTTCTTTGGACCGTACCTCCTTTTATATTTTAATTTCCACTTAGCAAATCTGCCACCTGCTTTCTCCTCGTGGATGCGTTCATCAAACCTTTTAAGAATATATTCTCTTTTGTTTATGTCTATAGTATATCAGATTTTTTACTCTTGTCAAGAGTATTTTAAAAATTTTTATATTAAAACAGCATTTTATTTTATTTATTTTCTTGATTTTATATTTATATCTGTCTTAATTGTATATATTGTTTTAATTATCTGAATATTATGTGCAATTTAAAAGATTATAGATATATCTCAAATAAATCTACAAAACTGAAGATACCGCCTTCTTCTTTTACAAAGAATTTTTATAGCAAAAAACGAGCCTAAACTTAATTAAGCTCGTTTTATCACGGTATGTGTATACTTTTTATATTAAACCTTATACTCGGATAATATCATCTCCGGTCTATCTGCTTGCTTATTCTTTATAAATTCCTCATTTGTCAAAAACTCTAACAAAGCATCTATAGTAGCCATTATATTAGTATGAGCATAATCTTTATAATAATTAAAAGAAATATCTTTCCCTCTTGAAAGTAATATATAATCTGACATCTTAGCTAATGGCGAATCCTCATATGCTGTTATCGCTATGGTCTTCAGTCCCTTATCTTTTGCCAGTTCCATCCCCATCAACACCGGTTTTGAAGCCCCTGATTTTGAGATTGCTATTATGATATCATTTTGCTCCGCCAAATTTATATGATTCATATAATACTCAGCCGGCAATCCGAAGCTGCATCTTACTCCTACTCTGCCCAATCTAAAACCGATATACTGTGACAAAGGTATTGTATTTCCTGCGGCAATCACATGTGCTGTCCCACAATTTCTTATCAATTTCACACAGCTACGCATACTTTCAATATCTATTCTCTTTCCGATAGCTATCATATTTTCAGCACATTCGCGAAAAAAATTCTCCACCTCATCTGTACTGTTTGATGTTTTTATATCACCATATTGGCTTTTCCCCATATCTCTGGCTAATGTAATTCTAAATTGATAATAACCTGTATACCCTATGTGGTGACACATACGTACAACTGTTGCATCACTTACTCCACTAAGTTTAGCAAGTTCCGCAACATTGCAGTCAACAGTTTTATATGGGTTCTTTACAATAAAGTCCGCAATCTTACGTTCAGATAATGATAATTTTTTATATTGTTCTCTCATAACACTAAGAACTTCTCGATTTATTATATTACTTACCTCCAAATTTAATCTCCTTTATACAGCACTAAAATCTACACAAAGTCCTTAGACGACCTTCTAAATAAGTTTGTAATTTCGACTGAACATACTGCGGCATTTCAATAACTTTTACCGGATTTGAATCATTCTTACTATATTGTATGTAATCCTCTATTGCAGAATAATATTTTTTCAAAAATTCAGTCCCCAAATTAAACTTATTTATTCCATTAGCAAATGCCTCAAGCAACTGATCATCCGGGATTCCACTTCCGCCATGAAGTACCAAAGGAACATCAGTTATCTCATGTATTTTTTTAAGCCTTTCTATATCCAATCTTGGTATACTTTTATATTCTCCATGAGCATTACCTATTGAAATTGCCAGCGCATCAACACCTGTTTCATCACAAAACTTTTTTGCAGCTTCAGGTTTTGTGTATAAATCTTCTTTATAATTATCTGAAGTTTCAGCCAATCCGATATGTCCTATTTCTCCTTCAACAAACACACCGATACCATGAACTTTGCTTACAATCTTTTTTGTAATCGCAATATTTTCTTCAAGCGAATACATTGAACCGTCAATCATTATAGACTCAAATCCTGCATCAACCGATCTTTTGACAGCCTCATAAGTATAATCATGGTCAGCATGCAGTCCGATAGGAACACTGACCTCATTCGCCAACTCTTTTACCATAGTTGCGTAATTAAACAGCCCTGTTGTATGTTGTACACTTACATGCTCCGGATATAACATGATGATGGCAGGTGTATTCGTTTTTTCCGCCGCATATACAACCGAACGAGCCATTACATAATCCATACATATAAAGGCTATAACTGCAGTATTACACTCCCTTGCAATTTTTAATAAGTTATGTGTTTTTTCATACATTTTAAATACACTTTCTATTATACCTAACTTTTTACAATAATCCAAGCAACAGACCACCGGCAAAAGAATCTCCTAAACCTACAACTGTGGGTTTACTCACAAAATTTAAATCTTTACATGGTACACAACAAGTATTTTCTCTATATTTTTGTTCTATCTTTTTACAAAACTCTTCACTTTCAATCTTATTACTTATACTTTTCGTATGCAGATAATCATCTATATTATAATCGTCACCTTTTCTGAATCTTGTAGCTGACATCGTAATCCCGCTATCCAGTGCCGGACGTAAATTTTTCGCACCTTGACCATATGCAATAACCCATGCAGAACTGTGAACGATTATATTCTTGACACCAACTTGATCATAAACATACTTAATCTCATTCATTACATCGTCTATATCCATGATATCTATCCTACGACCGATATATTTTTGAAGCTCATCTTCATTCATACTTAAAATATCTATTCTATCCGACAAACTGCTATGAATATATTTTCTAAATTCTTCTTTTGTATAACAGCCATCTTCCATTACCACAACAGCTTTGTCCGGAAGGTATGATAAAATTCTATAAGTCTTTTTTATCCTGTCTTTCAATATATCAAAATCCAATATCTCTGTAAAAGAACCCAACAAGAACACTTCACACTCTCTTATTTCATTTCCGAATTCATCTTCAAGAACAGCCAAGTTTAAACTGTCTTCATCATATGAAATCAATATTCGATTTTCTTTAGGTGTTGTAAAGTCAATATCATTTGCTTTTATCCTTACACCACCTGCGCACTGTAAAACTATGTGTGGATACACGGTATTTTTGTCCTTTACTCCCGGTATTGCTCTTATACAATTTGGCAACAGTTTTCTTACATATTCATTGTAACAACTCGTTTGTATCAAACTTGGATAACCCAGACGTGAAATAGCAATTGCAGCTCTTGTTGCCGTTCCACCTAATGTGATTTTATACTCAAAGTGTTTTGCGAAACTCTTACTTTGCATCTCTGTTTTCGGTATTACTTCACATCCTATACCTTCTTTAAGGTGTGCAAGGCTTATAAGCCATATATCTCTCTCAGATAAAATATCTATATCTAACTTTAACTCATTATCATGAATATCAAATCTTTTAATCTGCTCTTCAACTACAGAAGTATCCCAAAATAATTCATAATCTACACAAGTATGAAATCCCATAGCAATTTTCTCATTCATTCAAGCTATCCCTCTTAATATTTCTATTTAATAAAAACTTGCCATGTTATCTGCCTTAAACAGTTTTATCTTATGTAGTGCAACCTTCTTCATTTCCTCTATGCAAGGTGGCTGTATCACATTCGGCTCTCTAAGTGATGTATCTTTTAGAACCTCTCTCATCTTGTTATAATATGCCACTTTAATATCACTTGATATATTTATCTTGTTTACCCCATGCTCTACAGCTTTTTCAATCTCGCTATCTTTATTTGATGAACCGCCATGCAATACTAACGGGATAGATACTTCTTTTTTTATTTCATCCAATATATCTATTCTTAATTTAGGTATCTTATCTTTAGGGTATATCCCATGACAAGTTCCTATGGCAATAGCCAAACAATCTATCTTTGTCCTTTGTGAAAAATCATATGCTTGACCCGGATTTGTATATAAAATATCTTCAGGTGCGGTAGTCTCTACAGAATCTGTATTCCCTATAGTTCCAAGTTCACCTTCAACAGACACATTTACCGAATGAGCCAATTCACACGCTTTTTTACATATACTGACATTATCCTCATATTTCAACAATGACCCGTCTATCATTACCGATGTAAACCCTGCTTGTATCGCTTTCATAATTTGATCAATAGAAGCTCCATGATCCAAATGTATTACAGCAGGTATTTTAGAATATATTATCCTCTCTCGTATCCCTTTTACCATTTCCGATGTAATATGCCTTAACTCATCCGGATGTATTGCAATAATGACAGGTGCATTTTCTTCTTCACATATTTCCATAATCCCGTTAAACATACTATAATCACTAATGTTAAATGCCGGAACAGCAAATCCTTTATTCTTTGCCACTTCAAGCAAATCTTTCATATTTAATATCATATCTTCCTCTTTTCTATTTTTATTTCAACCTTTAACTCCACCTGATGACATTCCTGCAACAAAATATTTTTGAAAGAATACAAATAATATCAAAACAGGAATGGAACCCAAAACACTCATAGCCATCATTTGACTCCAATCATATGCATGTTGCCCCATAAGTAAATTTATACCTATAGGTACCGTTCTCATATCAGTTGTCTGCGTCAATGCCAAAGCAAATAAATATTCATTCCACGCTTGCATAAATGTATACATTCCAACCGATACCATACTTGGCAATGCTATCGGAACAAGTATATACCACAATGCTTTCCACCTGGATCCTCCATCAATCATTACCGCTTCATCCAGCTCTCTTGACAATGTGTTAAAATATCCTGTCATCATCAAAATACAATATGGCAATGTCATAATTAAATACGTCAATATCAATGCCATATAAGAATTAAACAGCTTCATTGAAACAATCAATCCCATATACGGAATCAGCAAAACAATCGGAGGAATTGCCTGCACACTTATTATTATTGAATTTAAAATTCCTTTACCGGGAAAATCAAATCTGCTAAATGCATATGCTGCCAATATACCGATTAACAGTGTCGCAATAACTACACAAATTGAAACAACATAACTATTTATAAAAAACCTTACCTTCGTACCGTCAGTTATAACTGCAATATATGACTTTAGGCTAAATGATTTATCTACAAATCTTGGTGGCCAAGAAAAAATCATAGAATTATCTTTTAATGATGAGCATATCATCCACAGAATAGGAAATGATGCAAATAAAGCTCCCAATATTAACAATATTGTAGATATTATCTTCTTTACCCCTTTGTTGCTCCCTACCATTGCTATCCTCTCACTTTCTTCTGTTGCTTTACATAGAACACCGCCACAATAATACAAACCGATAAAAGAACTGTAGCAGCTGTAGCAGCCATACTGTAATCCACCTTTTGGAACGCCAGTTTGTATATATAAATACTTAAAGTCTGTGTACTGTTAACCGGGCCTCCTCCTGTGAGCATCCATATAACATTAAATGTTTGGAGCGTCCAAATAAAATCCAACATTGCAATACTGATTAAAATAGGCTTTAACTGTGGTATTGTAATGTTAAAAAATGCGCTTAAATCATTAGCTCCATCTATAGCGGCACTCTCATACAGATCTTCTGAAATGCCTTGCAGACCTGCTAAAATACTAATCATATAAAACGGATATCCACACCAAATATTTATAAAACATACAACCGATAATGCAATCATTCTGTCACTAAGCCATTCCGTATCTCTATGTACATGTGGAAATAACGATAATATATAGTTTACAATTCCGGACGGCTGCAACATTAACTTCCAAAGTATAGCAACAACAGAAGCGGTAAAAACCCATGGTAATATGTATATAACACGTGCAATTGTCTTTGTCCTTATACTAAAACACTTTGAATTCAGCAGCATTGCAAATAACATTCCAATCACCAAATGTGCAACAACGCTTACCGTTACAAATATAAAAGTATTATATACAGACTTCCAATAAACGGTATCTTTAAGTAGCTTAAAATAATTATCCAATCCCACAAAAGAGGGATTCTTAGATACAACTGCCTTGTCTGCAAATGAATATGTAATTACCATAAAAATCGGTATAACCATAAATATAATCATCAATACCACTGTCGGTAACAAATATCTATATGGTGCAGACTTCTTTCCCGTCAGTAAATTCAAAACAATCCCCCTCACGTAACAACTTTATCAATAACTATTTTTATATTAAATGACAGTGTAAATATTCCTATATCTTTTGGCATAATACGCCTATTATTTACCGGCATTATCTAAATAATTTTGCCAATTTTCAAGCATCTTATTAACTTCCATATCACCTTCAAGATACATTACTAAGTCATTTGTCATTGAGGTCATAACATCTGAAGCATTTGCCAACCCTATAAACTCATTTATTACATAGTTTTTCTTATATTCTTCGTAATACTCTTGGAACTGTTTTGGTGCTGAACTATAATCCGGTGTAGCAACCTTACTGTTTGGAAATGCTGACATTGTTGAAGCTAATCCTGCAGAAGCAGATCCGTCTTTACCGTCTTTTCCACCAAGTAAAAAATTTATGAATTCTGCTGCCGCTTCTTTGTTTTTACATGATTCTGAAATTCCGACGGCCCAGCTTGCATAGCAAATACCGCTTTTGTCTGTATATCCATCTTTTACAGGTATAGTGGCCGCTTTGAAATTCAGCTTCTCAAACTGACTCATAGTTGCAGCTGATGCCACAGTAAATGCACAATTTCCTGCAGCAAAATTACTGGTCATTTCCGCTTCTTCTAATGTGCTCATTCCCGGATACAATACTCCCGAATCATATAATTTCTTATACATTTCCGCTAAATCAGCAAGTTCCTTATTATCCTTAGTTACATATTTTCCATCTTTATCTTTTAATGTTATTCCTGATGCCCAACCTGTACCCATATATACATTCTGTATTCCATTTGCATTAGTGGTTCCTAAGTTTAAGGCAAAAGCTGAATAACCTGCCGCTTTTATCTTTTCACAAGCCTGCTCAAGTTCAGTCCATGTTGTAGGTATCTTCTCAACTCCCGACTTTTCCAATATATCCATATTGGCATACATAGGATATGCAAAGTTTAATATCGGTACTACATAATCAGTGTCTTTTACTTTCCAAACATCACTTGCAAGATCAAGCTTCACACCTACAGTAGAAAGATCTGTTAAAATCCCCATATCTGCAAATTCTGCCAGCCACGCTCCATCTATACTCAGCACATCTGCAATTGTACCGTTTGTTGCTCCCGCTGTTATCGCTGTCTTAGTATCAGCCCAAGGTGCAGTGAGCAATTCTACCTTATTGCCGGTAGCCGCCTCATAATCGTCACATATTTTCTGTAAATATCCATCCGGTAATTCTCCACCCCACCATTGTTGGAATTTTATAGTTACACCCTCAGTCTTTTTACTTTCTCCGGACGATGACTTTTCCTGTGTGGCCTCAGTTGATTTATCACTGTTCGCGGTCCCACTATTCCCACACCCCGCTAAACTCATCAACATAGTACCTGCCAGCATTGCAACGATACCGCTTTTTACAATTTTACTCAATTTCATATTTCCCCTACTTTCCGAGAAATTTTATTTCAAATATGTAACTATATTTTATAAAATTTCTCTAATATTTAATATTTGTAATTTTATTTTATACTTTAATTATATTTTGTCAATATACAAAAATATTTTCTCTGTTTTGCATGTTTTTCATTTATATTTTTGTGCATTTATACTTTTGATGCAAATACAAATAAATTTTTAAAAGAAATTTTTTTTCTTGTATTAAATTAATTATGGCAACATCTATAAGGATTTTACTATTTTAGAATAAACAAATATAACTAATTTTATGTTATAATATATCTGATATAATTATTTAGTTTATAGTAAATATACAGGAGTACTCCAATATTGACATAAATTTAAAACAAAATATAACGCAGAAAATCTCACAAAAAATGTTACAATACATAAATATATTGCAGATGAATCATCAGGAGTTAACCGACTATATTGAACAGTTCTCTCTTGATAACCCGTTTATTGATATATGTGGTAATACAAAAGATGATATTTCTAATGTACAAATCGATAAATCAAATAATTACTCTGATATTGGTGAGTATGACAGTTTTGAGAACCTTTCCCTGCCGCATGAAGAAACACTTTGTGAAAATCTTCTATCTCAGCTTCAGGGTGGAAATTATACGAATGAACAACATGAAATATTTTTTTATATTGCAAACAGCTTAGATAAAAACGGATATTTCCCCGGTGGAATAAGTGAACTATCCGGTATTTTTAATACCGATAAATTCGTTTTAAATAATTGTCTTGACATAATGAAAAAACTGGATCCCAAAGGTGTTTGTGCTAAAGATTTATCTGAATGTCTGCAACTCCAATTGGATGAAGAGAGTACTTATACAACTGAAAAGGCTATCATAAATAACCACTTGGATTTACTTAGCAAAAATGATCTTAGAAAGATTTCAAAATTGCTAAACACCGATATTGACAATGTTATTAAAGCTAAGGAAAATATTTTAAAACTTAATCCCAGACCCTCACAAGGCTTTAGTGAAAGGCAAACCTTAAAATATATTATCCCGGATATAACTATAGTAAAATTTAAAGATCATTTTGATATTGTCATAAATGATCTTTTTCAACTAAATATAAATTATGATTACATAAAATATATAAAAATGAACAGCTCCGACCAACAACTTTCGAATTATATTTCTCATAAAATTAATGAAATCAATATTCTTAAAGATAATATAACCAAAAGAAATACTACTTTATTGAAACTTGCCGAATATATCTTAGAATCACAAAAGAATTTTTTCCTACTTGGAAAAGAACATTTAAAGCCATGTAAAATGAAAGATGCATCTAAAACTCCAACTTTATCTGAAATAATCTCTTCGATAAAGTTGGAGCTTTAATCACCGATATTGATACTCGTACCTATATCTAACTTATTTTATATTCATCAAAATACCCCAGTAAAAAGGATACTACATCAGATGTATTTTTAAGCCTTTTCTTTGATACATCTATACATATTCTTGCAAAAACTTCTTTTCCTGTTCCGCTTTCTCCTGTAATCAGTACCGGGAAATTCGTTTTAGCAGCCTGCATAGCTTCTCTCTTCTTATTTAAAATAATATCACTTTTACCTATTATATCCTTTAATCCGGGTTGAGAATTGCTTAACAGTTTATACTGTTCTCTTAGAAACTCCAATTCATTATACTCTTTTATCATTCTTCGTGCCGTACTTACTGCCTGTTCTCGAAAATGTACCTGTGCTACGCCTCCAATTATATTTCCTCCGGAATCTTTAACATATGTTCGACTAACTAAGACGAAATCATTTGCAGAGTTTTTTATATAACCCGGCTGATATTTATGTAAAACTAACTCTTCTTTATATTCATTTTTCATAATATCAGCCATTTTACTATTTGGAATAAAATCTGTAATAGGATTTCCTACAATATCTTCTTTTTTCCTTCCTAAAAATGAAGAATAACTGTCATTGATATCTATAACCACAGCTTTATCATCTACCACAATAAATCCATCGTTTGTCAACCTGAGAACTTCTTCAAAAACTCTTGCATAAAATTCTTTTTCCATAATCACCCCTAATATTATTTAAAAATCCTCTTTAATTATCTTCCACACCGCATCTATGCTGTGCCTGTTCTTTACATACTCTGTCGCTTCAAGATGCATATTCTTTAGAGCTTCCTTATCGGTATAGAGCGCGACACATTTTGTTATAAACTCGGCAGGCTCATCCGCTATAAGCATCTGATTATATGAGTTATCTATACCCTCCGCACCTACACTTGTTGTGATCACCGGATCTCCGTAGTAGAGAGCCTCTATTACCTTACCCTTGACTCCCGCTCCGTACCTTAGAGGTACCACCACAAGTCTTACCTTAGTGTATAGCTCTTTTAACTCCTCTTCACTGACAAAGCCTTTGAAAATGATACCCTTTGCCTCATTGTGCATTGCTTTGATCTCATCTGTAGCATTGGATCCGACTATATAAAACGGCGCTTTTATCTGCGCATATATTTCATCCCACATATTGTCAAGGAAATACTTCAGCGCATCGGAATTCGGCGGATGTGAAAACCCTCCGACAAACAGTACACCCTCTCTGATATCCGGATTGTAATCTATATCCATAAACTTATCAAAGACGTAAGCTGTGATTGCCTTAGCATTTATCTTCTTGTCAAAGGTATGTATGTAGTCCACCTCCACACTTGACGGATAGTAGCTTATGCTTGCCTTTCTCATAAGATCAAGTTCCATGCCCTTCCAGTATGTACTTGCATTCTTCTTCTCCACATCCCCGGTAAGCTCATACTCACGCCTCTCACGAAGGAAATGCAAATCATGTCCATAGTATATAACTTTGATATTTGTCTTTTCCTTGATAAAGTCGATATACTTTGTAGAGATATGAGGTCTGTTGAGGTAGGCAATGTCAATATTTGACTGATTGTTTTCAATCCACTCAAAGATATTTGTTCTCATCTCATTGCCGTAGAGTACCTCCACTCCCATCTGCTCCAATATGGTGGTGTACGGCTCTGACTTTGCGAAGTTGTCAGGTAAAAACTTAACCACATATCCTCTTTCAATGAACATCTTTATATACTGGAATGTAGTCTTTGAGCCTGCATCCTTATCAAATGTAGGCACATAGTGATCTACAAACAGAATAACCTTTTTGCCTCTGCTTCTTTCTCTGGCTCTGAAGGCATTCGGTACTCCCACATTGTCATACTGATTTTTGAACTCCTCACTCCACTTCTCCTGAAGCTTTTTGTTGTTCTCCACCTGATATCTCTTAAGCCCTGTACCGTTGACGTCGGTACCGTTTGATACACCCTCAAAGTGAACCACTACACTGAGCGGCTGATATACCACTCTTAAGCTTCTCTTTCTTACCTCAAAGGCAAGATCCGAATCCTCACAGTAGGCAGGCGCATATCTTGTATCAAATCCGCCTATCTCTTCCCAAAGTTTTCTGCTAAGCATTATCGCGGCACCTGAGATATAGTCCACGTCTCTTACATAGTTGTACTCAGGCTTGTTCGGGTCGTCACATCTACCGTAGTTCCATCCGCTGCCGTCACTCCATATGACGCCTCCCGCTTCCTGAAGTCTGCCGTCAGGGTATACCAGCTTGGAGCCTACCATACCTATGCTCTTATCTGACTCAAGCAAATTTATAAGCGGAGGAAGCCAGTTCTTTTCCACTGTAGTATCATTATTTAAGAAAAAGATGTACTCTCCCCTTGCCTTTTTGGCGGCATTGTTACAATTTTTCAAAAAGCCCTGATTGGTTTCATTTCTTGCAATCACAAGTCCCGATACAAACTTGTCTATTTCACTTGTCGCATCGGTTGAAACATCATCCGCAATTATCACTTCATAGCTGTATTCATCGGTATTTTCAAGCAGTGATACCAGACAGGCATAGGTATAATGTATCTGATTGTATACAGGTATGATAATACTTACCTTCGGGTTTTCCACATATGGGAAATTAAGCTTTCCCTTTTCTCTGTATATATCACCTATCTTAAATTCACCCTCAATCAAATTCTTACCCTCAGCGGAATGTGTAAGCTTGAAATATTTTATAGGGTGAGTGATACTCATTATCCTGTAATTTAACTTCTTTCTCTCAACACTTCCCTTAGGATACTTTTTGTTGTAGATAGTACTAAGCTTTCTTCTGATTCTGAACGGTATGGACAGATTGCTGTTATATACATTCAGAGTCTTTGCAAGTTCTTCATTCTCATGTCTTAAGTTGTCTATGATTATGCCCAGATTATTTACATGATTGTCTGTCAGAGTTTTAAGCCTTGTCATATCTTTTATAGCCAGTTCTCTACTCTGATTTATCATATCAAGCTCTCTTATCTTATTCTTTGCATCCGGCAACTCCTTTAGAGCTTCAAGTCCCTCATTCAAGGTATCACGACTTACAGTCTCTACAAAGTAGTTGTCAAGGTAAACCTCCTGATAATCTCCATGTATATACTCTTGGAACTGCCTTTCGACAAAGTCAAGCCCGTCCATATCATCTATATCAAACTTTAATAGGAATTCTTCTTCACTTAAGTTGAACCTATCCTTAATATTCCCTGCGTTATTCTGATAGAAGTTATGCAATGCACGATACTTTATAAATGTCTTTCTGTCATTTATAAAATCCATCGAGCTGTCATATACCCACTCACAGTCAATAGCGGTCAGTTTGTCACCTTCAAAGATAAAGTTGTCAAATATCGCATCAAGGTTCAGTGCATCCTTATCTATTATCTTATCAATATACTCACAAAGCTTTTCAATGAATTTATCAAGGCTGTATTCAATGCACTCTTCACATACAGCACTTAAAGACTTCCCCTCAATAAACTCAAAGTTTATCTCTCCGGCATTTTTAAATACTCCCTTAAGTACATTTACATTGTCATTTTTGATAAGCTTCGACTTGTCATACATACCTAAGATATGCGGAATGCCGTCCTTTTTCAGCGCGGATTTTACAACATACTTCTTGTTATCTTTGCGCCTTATTTCAGTCTTTATCTGATATTTTAAAAGTCTGGTTCTATTGTATTTTATATATATGCTCTCTTCATCTCCACCTGATACTATGACATATGAGTTTGCAAAGTTATCAAAATCATTTGACTTTGCCGCTTCACAAAATCTGTCTCCGATATCCTTAAGTGCAAACTTAGGATAATCATATGCCTTTATCTGTGAGAGTTCACCGCCACTCGGCATTTCCTTATCTGAAAAGAGCTTGTATACATATCTGTAATTAGGATACGGATAATATGTATCACTCTTACCTATCCAATTTCTTACAGCTTTTACACTCAGTGCATTCTTATCGCCAAACTCGTCTTCAAAGTAATTAAGTCCGTACCTGTTATCAAATATCAGCACAATCTTTTTATCAGGTTTTTTCACGCTCATAAGCTTGGATACCATATCACTGCCGTAGGCAATTACAGTATCAAACTCATTAAAATCTATGTTTTCAAAAGCTTGAATATACTCTATATTGCTTTCAAAAACAGCTTTTATACTTTCAAGTTTTTCAGGCTCTTCTTCATAGACATATACTTTTGATTTTTTTATCAAATCATCCAGTACGGCTACCTGACTTCCCAGAAACAATGTTCTTCCCTTTATATTAAGCCACTCGGTATTCCCAAGTGCCAAAGACGAGAAAAACGACAAGTTACAAAGACCGGGATTTTCCTTCAAAAGCCCGTATTCATCTTTTCCATACTTTTTTGCAAGTTCTAAAAGACCCATTTTCTCTCCCGTTATTTGCTATTTTGAGTAAGCTTTACTTTCGACTCCATATCATATACACCTACTGTGTTCTTGTTTGAGATAACTGTAATGAATGTCACATCATATAATCTGTGATAAACCACATGTGTACCGTTCTCAAATCCGGTACAGCTCATACTTAGAAGATATTCACCTCCCTGCAAGGTCATCTTCTGCTTAAACTCCACCACCGCATCATCGCCCGGCTTTACAGGCTTTACCTCCACCCCTTCAAACATGGTATTGGTTCCTGTAAGTTCGGTACCCTTTTTATCCTTGATGGTAAATGTGAATATAGGCGACTCGATATTTGCATTAAATTTTATCTTCTCTCTGATTGTAAACTCCTCGCCTTTTAGTAAAAGGTTGGTCAGCTCACCCTTTGAGTCCAATATTCCAAGGTCGTAAATTTCCGCCCTGCCGTCACCGTACTCTGTCTTATTCGGATTGATCGACATCTTTTCCTTCATAAGTCCGTCATGTTCTTTTACATGTGTCTTGTTGATGTCATTGTTAAGTTCCATCATATCCGCAAAATTACTGTCAAGCCTCTTTGCCAGGTCCTCTTCAAGGTCATCCATTCTTCCTGCCAGTATCTTCTTGTACAAATCCACCATCTCTCCGGCAGGTCCCTCTGCAAGAAACTTTCCCTTATTAAGAAGTATTACCTTGTCACAGTATTTTATTACACTTCCCATATCATGGGTTACCATAAGTATGGTAGTACCGGTCTTTCTTATCTCTTCCATTCTCCTGTAACACTTGGCCTGGAAGAAAACGTCTCCTACGGAAAGCGCCTCATCCACTATCAATATTTCAGGTTCCACATTGATTGCAAGTGCAAAGGCAAGTCGCACAAACATACCTGATGAATAGGTCTTTACAGGTTGATATACAAAGTCACCTATATCTGCAAACTCAAGTATCTCATCAAGCTTTTCATCCATCTGCGCTTTTGAAAATCCCATCATAGTTCCGTTCATGTAGATATTTTCAATACCTGTATAGTCCATGTTAAAACCTGCACCGAGCTCAAGAAGTGCGGATATATTTCCGTCCACTTCCACGCTTCCTGTGGTGGGATTTAATACACCTGTTATTGCCAAAAATATTGCGATGAAATTCAGTCCCATAGAAAATGACATATTCAATTTGATAGTATTCATCATTTTTTTAGATAGTGACAATAAATGTGGAAGCTCTTTAACATCATCATCTACAAGTGCAATATCCGCAGCTTCTATGGCAATATCACTTCCCACACCTCCCATAGCAATACCTACGGTGGACCTTTTAAGTGCAGGTGCATCATTAATACCGTCGCCTATCATACATACCGGCTTTTTTAGATTTTCTCTATTCTCAATAAACTTCAATTTATCCTCAGGCATACACTCTGCACGGTACTCTGATATATTTAATAAACTTGCTATACTATCTGCCGCATTAGTATTGTCTCCTGTGAGTAACACAGGAAAAACTCCAAGTTTATTCAGCTGTGAAACCATTCTACCGCTTTCAGCTCTTAATGTATCAGAAAGAACTATGTACCCTACAAATCTGTTGTCTATACTTATATAAATTACAGTACTTCCCTGATTCGAATATTTAGTGATTTCATCTATATTTTCTACACTGATGTTATTTGTATCTAAAAGCTTTATATTACCTGCCAGTATCTTTTTATTGTTTACTGT